>OGZT01000020.1_pt1 | contig 106177 bp, 125 predicted proteins | sample 1576891 | NCBI WGS metagenome assembly OGZT01 (sample SAMEA3541521, study PRJEB24748) | human gut metagenome | biome: human gut; feature: human-associated habitat; material: faeces | place: China | collected 2012 | reverse complement strand
AAGACTGTTATTATTAGTGTTCACCTGACCGCGTGCGGTAGGATTCGTATCGGTTCTCTTCGTATCCGATGAAACTATACACAGTATAGCATTTACAGTATTTGGATTAAGGAGCAAAATAAAAGACATCAAGATTTCTCCTGATGTCCCTCTCAAACGGTTTATTTTTTAAATATTTTTTTATTTATTTTTTTCAAGAAAATTCCGTCATTTTCAGCGAAAAAGTTCGTCATTTTTTTAAAATATTTTTACTTTTTTTCACTCTCAAAACAAATTTTCTTGTTAAATGGTAAAAGTTTCACTTTTCATTTTGTCTCATTTATAAAACTCCAATTGCTTCCAGTTTTATTTCAATATATTTTTTTAAGTCTTCATAATATTCATCTCTTACATTTTCATTTAAAAGTATTTCTTTTATCTCTTCAAGCTCTATCTTTTTTTCTTTTCCTGACTTATTGAAATCCAAAAAGACTTCATCAATTCTCTTTTTTAAATCTTTAAAATATTTCTCTCTAGTCATTTGCATCACTCCTTTTTAAAGACTCATATAAAAAATTATATAATTTATCCTCCAAAAAGTCAAAGTAATATAATCCCTTGTTATGTCTTGCTTTTTATGATATTCTTTAAATATGCAGATTCTCTACATAACTTTTTCCAAAGGAGGAATTATTATGAAAAGATACACTCAAATATATACAGGAAACGGAAAGGGAAAAACTACTGCTGCTCTTGGTTTAGCTGTAAGAGCACTTGGAAATGACTATCATGTCTATATAGGTCAGTTTATGAAAGGACAGGAATATGGAGAGCTTAGAACATTTGCTAAATTGGATAATATAATTATTGAAAGATTCGGAACGGAAAACTGTATAATCTCAAAAGATCATGTACAGCAGATAGATATCGACAAGGCTAAGGCTGGCTTGAAAAGGGCTAGAGAGGCTCTTATATGTGGAGATTATGAACTTGTAATATTAGATGAAATCTGTGTAGCTCATTTCTTTGGTTTGGTAACTGAAGATGAAATATTGGCTCTTATGGAATTAAATCCTGAAAATGTTGAGCTTGTCCTTACAGGAAGATATGCTCCTCAGGCAATTATAGATCGTGCTGATCTTGTTACTGAAATGAAAGAGATAAAGCATTATTACAATATAGGGGTAATGGCTAGAGACGGAATAGAGAGATAAAATAATAATAACTGCATCCCTAATGTAAAAGGGATGCAGTTAAAGAATATATGAATACTCCCCTTGTTATTCTTTTATTCCATTTCATTTCTAATAGCATCTAATTCATTTAAATTTTCTACCTCAATAATTTCAATATCTTGATCTTGAAGTTTCTTTCTGAATACTGCTATTCCTAAGTAAGCCATAATAATAGATACTATTGGATTTATTAAATTTAAAAACGCATAAGGAAAATAAGAGAATGTAGGAACACCTAAAGTTGCAGATTGATATGCTCCACAACCATTCCATGGGAACATAGGTGACCAGAGCGAACCTCCATCTTCCAATGTTCTAGAGAGATAATATCTTTCCAGTCCCATATCATCATATACTTTATAATACATTCTTCCCGGAATAATATTTGCTAGATATTGGTCTGTAAGAACAAAATCACAAAGAATTCCAGTCACAATAGTTGTAGCCACAAGACTTCCAACTGAATGAATATATTTTATTACTTTTTCCAGAATTACTTCAGTAAATTTCGCCTTTTCCAGAATCCCTCCAAAACATAGAGCAAAAATTATAAGGGAAATTGTCCACAGCATTCCATTGACTCCACCTCGAGTAAGCAGCTTATTTACAATTTCTACATTAGTTTCTCCTACATATCCATTTTGCAGAACATCCAAAACATCTACAAGGCTTGCATTTTGAAAAATCATAGCAAATACACTTCCAACTGTTGCAGCAAGCAGCAATGAAGGAATAGCTGGAACTTTTTTTACAGCAGTTATCAATACTACTACTGGAGGTATCAATAACCATGGGCTAATAACAAAAGTTGTAGAAAGTGCATCTTTTATCAATTTTATATTCTCCAAATTTATTGATGAAGTATCATATCTTAATCCTATAATCAAATACAGTAAAAGTGCTATTAAAAAACTTGGAACAGTTGTATACATCATTGATCTTACATGCATATACAAATCAGTTTCCGCAGTAGCAGCAGCAACATTGGTACTGTCTGACAATGGAGAAACTTTATCTCCAAAATATGCTCCTGAAATAACCATTCCTGCTGTAAGTGCAGGGTTAATTCCCAAACCTGTTCCAATTCCCATAAGAGCTACTCCTATTGTTCCTCCAGAAGTCCAAGCACTTCCAGTTGCAACAGATACAATTGCACATAAAATACATCCAGTAGGCAGAAAAAACTTTGGTGAAATCAATTCCAATCCATAATAAATCATTGCTGGAACAGATCCTGCTAAAACCCATGACCCAATTAACATTCCTACAATCATAACGATAATCAAAGCCTCTACAGCTCTGTAAACACTTTCAATCATTCCATTTCTTATTTCAAACCAGCTGCATCCTACTTTCAATGCCATAGCTCCTGCCAGTATAGTTGAAATTACAATAGGAATATGTGGATCTACCTTTAATACAAGCATGGAATAAACAATAATTACTGCCATTCCTACAATAGGAACTAAAGCCTCCCAGATTTTAGGTTTTCTTGCTGTCCTCATATCTTTCCCTCCTTTATTTTTATTATGCATAATGTTCAGCATAATATGTAGCAATTATTATGCCAATAGGAAAAGATGCATTTTTCTTTAAACAGCAGAAAAAATATTATTAAATTTAAGCAAAAACAGGAAATATATTTCCTAATTTGAGAAATATATTTCCTGCTTATTTATTCTTTGACAAATTATATTTTTAAATATATAAAATATTTTTATAATATATTTTTTCTTTTAAGCTGAATTTAAATTTTTTTATTATATTTTATATATCAAAGAAAGGTGTATCAATCTTTGAGTGATTGAATCCATTCTCTAAGATTGTATTCTAAAATTTTATTATTTAACTGACGTTTGCTGATATCCAAAGCAGCCGCAGCCTTAGATAAATTTCCTTTGCAATCTTTGATTTTAGAACGTATAAATTCTATTTCAAACTGCTCTCTTGCATCTCGTAAATTTTCATCAGAATGTGAAACTGCATCTTCTTCTGTGTGTTGTAAATACCTTTTTGCATTTTTAAAATGAATAGCAGATCCCTCTGCTAAAACTATCAAACGTTCAATTATATTTTTTAATTCTCTAATATTACCCGGATAATGATAGTTTTTTAAAAAATTCATTGTTTCCTCATCTATATATTCTATTTTTTTCTTCAATTCCATTTCAAATTTTTTAACAAAGAAATGAATAAAACTTTCAATATCCTCTGGACGTTCTCGAAGAGGAGGAACACAGATAACAATTCCATTAATTCTGTATAAGAAATCCTCTCGAAGAATCCCACTCTTAACAGCTTCATAAATATTTTTGTTGGTTGCTGAAATTAATCTGATATTGACATCCATTTTTTTATCTCCGCCAACACGTTCTATTTTTTTGTCTTCCAGTACTCTTAACAGCTTTACCTGTGTGTTCATTGAAACATCTGCAATTTCATCAAGAAATAATGTTCCGTGGCTGGCTTCTTCAAATTTTCCTATTTTTTGTTTAATTGCTCCTGTAAAAGAACCCTTTTCATGTCCAAATAATTCTGATTCCAAAACTCCTTCTGAATATTCTTGACAATTAACAGGAACAAATGGAAAGGTATTTCTTTCACTTTTTTCATGTATATATCTGGCTATTACTTCTTTTCCTACTCCAGACTCTCCAAGAATTAAAACAGATATATTACTTTTTGCAACTCTTTTGCATATATCCAATATGTTCTGCATATCAGCATTATTAGATTCAAGCAGAGACATTTCCTTAGTTTGATTTTTTAGTAAACTATTTTCTAATTTAAGTTGTTTTAATTGTAAAAACCTCTCAATATCCAAAAGTAAAGTTCCCGGATCATTGCTTTTAATAAAATAATTATATGCCCCATTCTGTATCGCCTGAACTGCTGTTTCAACTGTTCCATATGCAGTAACAATGATAACTCCTATCTCAGCATCATATTCTTTTATCCAATGAAGAAGCTCTATCCCTGTTTCATTTTTCATAATCAGATCTGTTACTACCATGTCAATTTTATGATTCTTGATGATTTCTCTCGCTTCTGCAATACAGGCAGCCAGATAAATATAATACCCTTTCTCCTCTAATATGAGAGAAAACATCTCTCTGTAATCTGCTTCATCATCTACAATTAAAATTTTATAATCTGCAAGCATCTAATTCTCCTTTTTAAAAATGAATAGAAATAAAAAACTTTGTACCTATCCCATATTGACTTTCAACTGAGATATCTCCATTATATTTTTTAACTTCATTATATACAAGATATAGCCCCAGCCCTGTACCATGCCCTTCTCCTTTTGTTGTATAAAAAGGATCAAAAATATAAGGAAGTGCTTCTTCTGATATTCCCACTCCATTATCTTCAATTAAAAAACGAAGAGAATCCTCTGTAGTAGAAATAGAAATTTGTATTAAATTGTCCTCTTTATCAGCTAAAAAAGCATCAATTGCATTTTCAATAAGATTAATTAAAATAATATTAACAGCCTCTATATTTAGAGTTACTGTAAAATCCCCCTCTAAATTAACATAATATTGAATTTTTTTAGCTTTTAACTTTGTTTCCATTAAAGTCATTATATTACTTACTATTGTTTCAATGTTTTCCTGAGTACATTTATCTGATGCTGTTCTTGAAAATCTAAGTAAGTGTTCAATCAGATTATTAACCCTTTGAATTGAATTTTCCATCATGCTGATAGCTTTTTCTTGGGATTTATTAGATACTTTCATTTTAATAAGATAAATTCCATTTCTTATTGTTCCAAGAGGATTTCTTATTTCATGTGCCAAACCAGCCGATATCTGCCCTATAGTTATCATTTTATTTTCTTGATGGAGCTTTCTCTCTATAATAAGTTTTTCTGTTATATCTTCTATACTTAAAATTCTAAGCTTTTCTTCTCTTGAAATATAAGGAGATAGTTTAACTTCATAACATCTGCTTTTTATTGTTTTTCTAAATTTAAGGCTAATATCTTCCTTCCATTGAGAATATTTTGATATTTCCAATAGTTCAGATAAAAAAGAAAATTCAAAAAGACTTTTTTCCACTACATCCTTCCTGCTTTGAGAAAGCAAAGTCAAAAAGGCTTGGTTGCATTCTATCACTACACAGGCTTCATTTATAATAAACAGAGCTATATCCAGATTATTCAATATCATACTGATATTTTTCTTATTTTCTTCAATTTCTTTTGTTTTCTCCAACACTCTTCTTTTAAGAAAATAATTCCATATATAAAGTCCAATTAAACAGATAAGCAAAATAATTGCAATATTAATAAATGACTCCAGCTCTCTTTTTTCTCCTCTTATAGACTCGGAAATTCCAAACCATTTCTGTTGAACCTTTGGCACTATCTGATTTTTCTTCATCTGTAAAATACCCTTATTAAGTACTGTCAGCAGCAGATCAGAATCTTTATTCACAGCCAATACTACATCCTTTTCATATAAAAGAATCACATTGTATTTCTGAGTTTCATAAACATTATACTCTTTCCAATAAGTAGAAATAACAACTTCATCTCCTATTGCAGCATCAACAACCCCCTGCTGCAAAAGTTCCAGAACTGTTTTTGTATCATTAACTGGAACAAATTGAACCATTGGTTTTCTTTCTTCTTTTAAAAAATTATTGATATACTCTGCTGCTAAATCTCCTTTTGGAATTGCTATCTTTTTCCCTGACAATTCCATAATATCCAGTATATTACTTCCATCCTTTGGAGAAATAACTACAGTTTTCAACCGATATATCGGAATAGAAAAATCAAATTCCTTTGCTCTGCTTTCACTGGGAAACATATCACATACATCAATTTTTTGCTCTCTCAAAGCTTCCACTAAATTGTAAAAAGTATACATATTTATAGTAATAGGTGTTGCTGTTTCAATTGACAGAAAATTTACATAATCAACAATCAGTCCAGCATACTCTCCTGTAGCTTTATCATAGTAGGAAATTGGAGGAGCGGTAATGTCGCTTCCCAGCCGAATTGGGCTATGAACCTTCAAATAATCCTTTTCCCTTTCTGTAATAGGTGATGAATATTTCAAATATGTTGGAAGAGTTGTTCCATATTTCATAACTACAATTTGATTCCATAAAATAATACATACCACTACCATAATTACAAGGATGAAATGTTTTTGAATATTTTTCATAAAAGCCCCCCAGAAGTTTTTATATATCTTTTATCTAAATTGAAATTTTGTATTTTAAAAAATATAAGAAAAGAGCTAAGATAGAATTTTTTTGTCCTTCTCAGCTCAATTTCACTTTTCTCTCTTTTTGATATTTTAAATATTTTCAGCTGCTTAGAGCAGATATCATTTACTTTAACATTCTAAGTTCCTTTTCAAATCCCTCTATCTCTCTTTTAGTCATAAGTCCTGTAACTAAAGAAAAATATTCAGGCAGACGAGTTTCTGTTGCCCATTTCAATTCATAATCCAATAACCTGCTTGAAATTCCTCCTACATCAAATCCCATTGATTCAAGAGAATATCTCATCATATCAGGATGCTGGCATTGAGTATTATTTTTTCTAGAACAGTCATCACATATTTTACAGCCCCCAGCAGAAAGACTTTTACTTCCTTCATACCTTTTCTCCACCCTCAAAAGCTCCATCATTATTTTATCCTTCATATATTTAAGAGTTTCTGTAGTATAGTCATTTATTTTCTCTTTTGTATTTACTTTATCCAAAGTCTCTTCATCAAAAATAATTTTAACTCCTACAAGATATATGTAGCTGTAATTTTTTAGATAATCTTCTACATCAAAATTATAGGGAGGACATGACCATGTACTTCCATAGTTTCTGCATTCCTTACAGAATTTTTCAAACTTTTCTCTATCGCAGTAATCTTTTTTCAATTCCTCCATAGATATCTTTTTGAATGTTACCTCTGTTCTATACATTTTTTCCTCCAGATTAGAATATTCTATATCCAAAAACTAAAGATAATTGTTTCAATCTATCTGAGCCTCTTCTGTCTCCATCTATTTTTGTTTCTGAATAAAGAAGCTCTGCTTGGAACGGCATAAAGTCTACTCCAAATCCTCCAGCTATATATCCTTTTCCATCTGGACTTGAATTTCTTACACTTTCATTTGTCATAAGCACTCTACCAGCTTTTAATACAATGTATGGTTCGAAAAATACTGGAAGAAGATTCCATCTTGCTACAAGATATACTGGAACTGTTCCTATATCAGTACCTCCAGTTTTCCCATTATATGCTATCCCTGCTCCCAAATCAGCAAGAAGAAAATCCTGAGTTGCCTCAAAACTAAATGTTGGTGCATAATTTTCAAATGACCCGCTCTCATGATTGTATGAATTAGTTTCAGTTATTGCTCCTATTCTTAAATAACCATCTACGGCAAAAGCTGACATTGAAACTGCAAAAAATATCATCAGTAGTATTTTTTTCATAAAATCCTCCTTAAATTCTTTTACTTTTTATTTTTTATATGATATATTAGATTATACAACAAAGAATAAAAAATATAAAGCAGTTATTTGACAAACCTTATATTCAAGTGTATAGTTAGTTTGTATAATTAAATATTATCATACGGGAGCTGAAAAGCTGAGAGGAAATTTTATTTCGACCGTCAAACCTGATTTGGATAATGCCAGCGTAGGAAATGTTTTGAAGTTGTCTTGTTATCTTTCTCAGGCAGCTTTTTTTATTGCTCCCAAAATTTCTAGGAGGATGTTATGAAAAAATTTGTTTTATCATTATTTTTATTATTGTCTGTCTCTTCTTTTTCTGAAGAAATAGTAGTTTACGGACCCAGCTCTACAAAATGGATAGGAAAAACTTTTGCTCCAATATTTAAAGAAAAAACTGGAGTAGATATTAAATTCATATCTATTGATGGACTTGTATCAAGACTTAAACTTGAAGAAAAAAATCCTAAAGCAGATGTTGTTATTGGACTGACTTCTTTAAGCACTGAAATAGCAAAAAAGGAAAATCTTATCACTCCTTATATCCCTAAAAATATTTCTAATATAAAGAGTAATGACTTTATAATGGATAAAGAAGGATATGTAACTCCTTTTGACTATGGACTTCTTGCTATCAACTATGATACAAAAAAAATCCCTGTTCCTCCAAAAAATCTTACAGAACTTGGAAAACTGGAAAAACAGCTTTTAGTTGAAAATCCTGCTACTTCATCTACTGGGGAAGAAGCTCTTCTATGGAGTATAGCTCTCTATGGAAAAGACTGGAAAGATTTCTGGACTGCTTTAAAACCTGCCATATATACAGCTGAACCCGGTTGGAGTGAAGCATTTGCTAAATTTACAGCTGGTGAAGCTCCTATGATGGTTGGATATGCTACAAGCAATCTTTTCTTTTCACAAGATGAAGAACAAAGCAGATTCAGCAGCTTCCTTTTAGAAGATGGAACTTTTATGTATTTAGAAGGTGCATCTCTTGTAAATAAAAAAGAAACAAAAGAGGGAGCTAAAAAATTTATGGAATATATTCTTAGTGAAGAATTTCAAAGTCTGGTTCCTAAAAAGAACTATATGTTCCCAGTTATTGAAACTCCTCTTACTGAAGAATTTAAGTTTGTTCCAACTACAGAAAATACTGTAAAGCTTAGTGATGAACAAGTAAAAGACCTCGTTAATAATCTTGATAGATACAAATCAGAATTGATAGAAATTTTAAAAAAATAACATGAATTTTCTCTTGAATTTTTCTAAAAAGTATGATATTATAATCAAGATATAGAAAAATATAAGGAGGCTATGGATATATGAAGATATTTGATGATAAATTGAATATATCAGTTTTTATCTTAGGATTCTTTTATTTTATTTTTCTATTTTTAAATATTTTAAAAAACATTTTTATTATAGGGAATGGAAGTCACATCATTTTGTGATTTTCATTCCCTTTTTTATATTATTGTATTCATGGGAGGGTAATATGAAAGATTTTATATCAATAAAAGATTTGACAAAAGAGGAAGTCTTAGAAGTTTTGAATTTAGCTCTTGAATTATCTGAAAAACCAGAGCCTAAACTAATAGATGAGAAAATAGTGGGAAGCCTTTTCTTTGAACCATCTACTAGAACAAGATTATCTTTCACTTCTGCTGCATATAGAATTGGAGGAAAAGTTCTAGGTTTTGATTCTCCAGATGCTACTTCTGTTAAAAAAGGAGAATCTCTAAGAGATACAGTAAAAATGGTAGAAGCTTATTCTGATATCATTGTTATGAGACATAATATAGAAGGTGGACCTAAATTCGCCTCTGAAGTTTCAAAAAATCCTGTAATCAATGCTGGAGATGGTTCTAATGAACATCCAAGCCAGACACTTTTAGACCTTTTCACAATAAAAAAAGAACTGGGAAAAATAGAAGGTGTCAAAATAGCTTTTGTTGGGGATCTTAAATATGGAAGAACAGTTCATTCTCTTACTAAAGCACTTGAAATGTTTGATGCTGAGTTCTACTTTGTAGCTCCAGATTCTATCCAGATACCTGAATATATCACAAAAGAGCTTGATGAAAAAGGAATGAAATATTGTATCTGCTCTGAATATGAGCCTATTCTTTCTGAAATAGATGTTCTTTACATGACAAGAATCCAAAAAGAAAGATTTGAGGATATTGAGGAATTTAACAAAGTCAGCGGAGTATATAAAATATCAAAAGAAACAATAGTTGGAAAATGTCAGGATCATATGATTGTTATGCATCCGCTTCCTAGGGTTGATGAAATAAGCGTAGATTTAGATGATACAAAACATGCTCTATATTTTAAACAGGCTGCCAATGGAGTACCTGTGAGAGAAGCTATGTTTGCTCTTGCACTGGGAGTAAAAAAATCCACTGCCCCTGTTAAAGAAGAAAAAAATGTAGTAGCAAATGATAAAATTGTATGTTCTAATCATAAATGTGTAACTCATTTTGAAGAAACACCAAATAAAGTAGTAGTAAAGGATTATGGGAAATTCTGCTACTATTGTGGTAAGGAAATAAAATAATTTAATATATATGATTTGTAGGAGGAAAAATGTTTTTAGAAGATTGTCTAATTTTAGAAAATAAACACATTGCAGGACAAAATTATCTTATGAGATTAAAAGCTGAAAAAAGCATTCCAGTATCAAAAGCTGGGCAGTTCTTTATGATTCAATGTAAGAACAAGCTTCACATCTTAAGAAGACCAATCAGTCTTCACTATGTAGATAAAAATAAAATGGAGCTTGAATTTTACTATGAAGTAAAAGGTGGAGGAACAAAAGAATTTGCTGAGATGAAAGCTGGAGAAAGTATAAATATCCAAGGACCTCTTGGACATGGATTTTCTACTGATATGACAGGTAAAAAACTTCTAGTAGTTGGTGGTGGAATGGGAATGGCTCCTATGAAGCTTCTTGTAGAAGTATTAAAGAAAAACAATGAGGTTACTTTCATAGCTGGAGGAAGAAATGCTGATGCTGTTGAAATCCTTTCTAACTTTAACTTTGATGGTGCTGATCTTCATATAACTACTGATGATGGTTCTGCTGGAACTAAGGGAACTGTTATAGTTAAAATGGAAGAGCTTATGAACAGTAAAAAATTTGATATGGTTTTCACTTGCGGACCTCATAAAATGATGGAAGCAGTAGCAAAAACTTCATCAAAATACAATACAGAATGTGAAATATCACTGGAAGAAAGAATGGCTTGTGGAGTAAAAGCCTGTGTAGGATGCTCTATCAAAACTAAAGAAGGAATGAAAAAAGTATGTCATGATGGTCCTGTTTTTAAATCTGAGACTATTGTTGACCTTGAACCTGCTGAAAGAACAGAAACTTGTTGTGGTAATTAATATTTAATCTGGAGGAAAAAAATGAATAGACTGGAAACTAAATTCTTAGGTGTCGATTTTAAGAATCCTATTGTCACATCATCTGGATGTTTTGGATTCGGACTTGAATATAGAGATTATTTTGATCCAAATGTACTTGGAGGAATAGTTGTAAAAGGGCTTACTATGGAGCCTAGAGATGGAAACTATGGAACAAGAATAGCTGAAACTCCTGGTGGAATGCTGAATTGTGTAGGACTTGAAAATCCCGGAATTGACTATTTTGAAACTCATATCTTAAAAGATATGAAAGAAGCTGGCATCACTACTAATATAATAGCAAATATCAATGGAAAAACTGTTGAGGAATATATAGAAATAGCTAAAAGAGTAGAGCAGATAAAAGAAGTAGATATAATAGAATTAAATATATCTTGTCCAAATGTAAAAGATGGAGGAATGGCTTTTGGAGCTAATCCAGAAGTTGCAGGAAGAGTTACAAGAGAAGTAAGAAAAGTAACTACTAAACCTCTTGTAGTAAAATTATCTCCTAATGTCACTGATATTGCATATATAGCTAAAGTTGTAGAAGAGAATGGAGCAGATGCTGTATCTCTTATCAATACTCTTTTAGGAATGGTAATTGATCTTAAAACTAAAAAACCTCTTTTAGGAAATACATTTGGAGGATTCTCAGGACCTGCTGTTAAACCAGTAGCTTTAAGAATGGTGTACCAAGTATATAAAGCTGTAAATATTCCAATAGTTGGTATGGGTGGAATCTCTAGTACAGAGGATGCTCTTGAATTTATAATGGCTGGAGCTTCTATGGTATCTCTTGGAACTGGTATATTCTTTAATCCTGTTCTTCCTGTGGAAGTAGCTGAAGGATTACAAAAATACTGTGAAGAAAATAATATTGAAAATATAAATGAACTTGTTGGTATAGCACACAGATAATTAAAATAAATGTTGGAGGAAGATATGAACGCAAAAGACAGAATGATAATAGCACTTGACTTTCCTACTATGGAAGCTGCTAAAAATTTAGTTGAAAAAATTGGTGACGGAGCTACTTTCTATAAAGTTGGACTTGAACTTTTCTTAAACTCAAAAGGTGAAATGATAGACTACCTTGCTTCTAAAGGTAAAAAAATATTCCTTGATCTTAAATTCCATGATATTCCAAATACAACAGCAATGGCTTCAGTTTTTGCTGCTAAGCAAAATGTATTTATGTTCAATGTACATGCAAGTGGTGGAAGAAAAATGATGTCAAAAGTAGTTGAAGAAGTAAAAGCTGTAAATCCTGAAAATATAGTTATTGGAGTTACTGTTCTTACAAGTCTTTCTGCTGAAGATGTAGAGGAAACTTTCCAATCTAAATTATCTCTTGCAGAGTTAGCATTAAACTGGGCTAAATTAGGAAAAACTGCTGGACTTGATGGGGTAGTATGTTCTCCTTGGGAAGCTAAACTTATAAAAGAAGCTTGCGGAAAAGATTTCAAAACTGTATGTCCAGGTGTTAGACCTAGATGGTCAGCAACAAACGATCAGGAAAGAATTATGACTCCAAAAGATGCAATAATAAACGGATGTGACTTCTTAGTTATTGGAAGACCTATAACTAAAAACGAAGACCCAGCAAATGCTGCTAAATTAGTAGCTGCTGAAATTGAAGAGGGAATGAAAGAGGCTGGACTATGCTAGTCAAAAATTGTAAGATCATTGATAAAGATGGAAAAGATATCATCACTGATATATTGATTGAAAATGGAGTTATCACTAAAATAGAAAAGAATATCTCTGCTCCTGCTGAAGAAATAATAGATGCAGAAGAGAAATATGTACTTCCTGGTATAGTAGATGTTCACACTCACATGAGAGATCCTGGTCTTACTCAAAAAGAAGATTTCACTACTGGAAGCATGGCTTGTGCCAGAGGTGGTGTCACTACATTTATAGATATGCCTAATACTATTCCAGTAACTATTACAAAAGAGGCTCTTGCTGATAAAAAAGCTCTTATGAATGGAAGAGCGTATGTTGATTATGGATTCCATTTTGGAGGAAGTAAAAAAGATAACAGCAGTGAAATTAAAGATATAATAAATGAAACAGCATCTACTAAAATATTTCTTAATATGTCTACTGGAGATATGCTTATAGATGATGAAAAAACTGTTGAAAATATATTCAGAGAATCAAAAATAATATCTGTACATGCAGAAGAGGAAATGGTAGCAAAGGCTATTGAATTTTGCGAGAAATATGATAAGGAACTTTATCTTTGCCACTTATCTAAAGCAAGTGAAATAGAACTTTTAAAAGCTGCTAAAGCAAGAGGAGCAAAGGTATTTGGTGAAGTTACTCCTCACCATCTTTTCCTGAATACAGATGATGTAAGTAAGACTGAAAGAAGCCAGCTTCTTCTTAGAATGAAGCCTGAACTGAAAGAAAAATCTGACAATGATGCTCTTTGGGCTGCACTGGCTGATGGTACTCTTGATACTATTGGTACAGATCATGCTCCACATCTTATTGAAGAGAAACTTGCAAAACTTACTTTTGGAGTTCCAAGTGTAGAAAATTCTCTTGAAATGATGTTAAATGGAGTAAAAGATGGAAAGATAACTTTAAAAAGACTTATAGAGGTAATGTGTAATAAACCAGCTGATATCTTTAAAATAAAAAATAAAGGTAATATAGCTGCTGGATATGATGGAGATCTTGTTATTATAGATATTACTGATAATTCTCCTGTAAAGGATGATAAAGTAATAACAAAAGCTGGATGGACTCCATATGAAAATTGCAATAAAGGCGGAAAAGTTTTAACAACTATACTGAGAGGTCAGGTAGTTTATTCAAATGGTAAATTTAACGGATTATACGGGAGGGAAGTAAAATATTATGAGTAGAGCAAAAGAAGTAGCTAAATCATTATTACAAACAGGAGCGGTAAAATTAAATGTAAAAGAACCATTTACATTTGTATCTGGTATCAAAAGTCCAATCTATTGCGACAACAGAAAAATGATAGGATATCCTGTTGAAAGAAAAGTTGTTGTAGATGAATTTGTAAAAAAATTATCTGAAAAAGATTTCGATGTAGTAGCTGGTACTGCTACTGCTGGTATCCCTTGGGCTGCATTTATAGCTTGGGAAATGAATAAACCTATGAGTTATATCAGAGGAGAAAAGAAAGCACATGGTGCTGGAAGACAAATTGAAGGTGCTGACTTTACTGGTAAAAAAGTAATAGTTATTGAAGACCTTATCTCTACAGGAGGAAGTTCTATCAAAGCTGTAGAAGCTGCAAGAAATGAAGGAGCTGCTTCTGTTGAAGTTGTTTCTATATTCTCTTATGAATTTGATAAAGCATTTAAAAACTTTGCTGATAATAATATTCCATGGGAATCATTATCAAACTTCTCAGCTCTTCTTGAATTAGCTAGAGAAGAAAAATACCTTACTGAAGAAGAAGCAGAAATAGCTTCGTCTTGGAACAAGAACACTGATACTTGGGGAAGATAATTTTCTTTCTCTATTGACAAAACTATTTTTTTAGTATATGATCTACATATAAGTATTAAAAGGGAGTAGTTGAAAATTATAGTATCAACATCACGAAGCCTATGAGGCTCTCTGGTACTATATACCTTGAAGGTAACAAGACTTTTAATACAGAGATTATTGATTATCAATTCTCTGTATTGAAAGTCTTTTTTTTATGTAAAAGCAGGAATTGATAGTAATTTTAGGAATATTATTATATAGTCTTATGGAGGGTGTCATGAAAAATTATTTTTCAAAGTCGAAAGACGAAATTTTAAAAGAGTTCGATTCTAATGAAAAAGGACTTTCAACGGGTCAGGTAGAAACTTCTATCGAGAAATATGGATATAACCAGCTTAATGAAGAAAAGAAACTAAGTACCTTTGCTGTATTTATTTCTCAGTTTAAAGATTTCTTAGTTATCATTCTTATTATTGCTTCTATTATTTCACTTATTTCTGGTAATGAAGAAAGTACTATTGTTATTCTTGTTGTTATTATTATCAATGCTATACTTGGAACTGTACAGCATCTGAAAGCTGAGGAATCTATCAGCAGTCTGAAAAGTTTGTCAGCTCCAAAATCAAAAGTTTTGAGAGATGGAGAAAAGGTAGGGATTTTATCTAAATATCTTGTTCCCGGAGATATTGTCTTCATTGAAGCAGGAGACTTAGTTCCAGCAGATGGTAGAATTATTGAAAGCTTCTCACTTCTGGTAAATGAAAGTTCTCTTACTGGAGAATCTGAAAGTGTAGAAAAAACAAGTGATGTAATGGCTGATGGAGAACTTGCTCTTGGAGATCAAAAAAATATGGTGTTCTCTGGAAGTTTGGTAAGTTATGGTAGAGGTGTTGTCATAGTTACTTCTACTGGTATGAAAACTGAACTTGGTAAAATAGCTTCTCTATTAGAGGCTACAAAAGAAAAATCTACACCGCTTCAAGTATCTCTTGACAATTTTGGTAAAAAACTTTCAATAGGAATAATCATTCTTTGTATAATTGTATTTGCAATAAATGTATTCCATGGTGTAAAAATGCTTGATTCTCTGATGTTTGCTGTGGCTCTTGCTGTGGCTGCTATACCAGAAGCTCTAAGTTCTATTGTTACTATAGTTCTGGCTCTTGGTACACAAAAACTTTCTAAAGAGAATGCTATTATAAAGAATCTAAAATCTGTTGAATCTCTTGGTTGTGTTTCTGTAATATGTTCTGATAAAACTGGAACTCTTACACAAAACAAAATGACTGTAAAACAGGTATATATAAATAACAAAGTTTATAATGAAAAAGGACTGGATACAAAAGATACTGGTGAATCTCTTATCCTTAAAGAAAGCATCCTATGTAATGATGCTACAAGTGAAATAGGAGATCCTACAGAAATTGCTCTGATAAATCTTTCTGAAATAAATTACAGTATGAGCAGTAAAGAATTAAAAGAAAAATATCCTCGTATTTCAGAAATTCCATTTGATTCAGACAGAAAACTTATGAGTACAGTTCATGAGATTGACAATGAGATATTAATGCTTACTAAAGGAGCTTTAGATTCAGTTCTTCCTAGAACTACTCATATTCTTGTTAATAATGAAGTGAGAGAAATTACTAAAACTGATATTGAAAATATAGAAAATATCAATACTATGTTTGCTGAAACTGGTTTGAGAGTATTAACATTTGCTTATAAAGTACTGGATGAAAAGAAAGAAATAACTAGAGAAGATGAAGATAAATTTATATTCATCGGACTTGTTGGTATGATCGACCCACCTAGAGAAGAGTCTAAAGCAGCAGTTGAGAAATGTATAACAGCTGGAATTAAACCTGTAATGATAACAGGAGATCACAAAATTACTGCTACAACTATTGCTAAAGAAATTGGTATTTATCAAGATGGAGACAATGTTCTGGAAGGTATTGAAGTTGAAAAAATGAGTGATGAGGAACTTATCAATAAAGTTGCTTCAACTTCTGTCTATGCAAGAGTTTCACCTGAACATAAAATAAGAATAGTAACAGCATGGCAGACACTTGGTAAAATATGTGCTATGACTGGAGATGGAGTAAATGATGCTCCTGCATTAAAAAGAGCTGATATAGGTATTGCTATGGGTATCACAGGAACTGAAGTTTCAAAAGATGCAGCTTCTATGATTCTTACTGATGACAACTTCTCTACAATAGTAAAAGCTATTACTACTGGTAGAAATATTTATTCTAATATTAAAAATTCAATAAGATTCCTTCTGTCAGGTAACACTGCTGGTATTCTTGCTGTATTGTATTCATCTCTTGCAGGTCTTCCTGTAATTTTTGCTCCAGTACATCTGTTGTTTATCAACCTGCTTACTGACAGTCTGCCAGCTATTGCTATTGGAATGGAGCCTTCTCATGGAGATGTTCTTACAGAAAAACCTCGTGATCCAAAGGAGCCTATCCTTACAAAAGAACTTGCTGGAAAAATACTTATTGAAGGATTATTAATTGCTGTATTTGTAATGCTGGCTTTCTATATGGGATATCAAGGTGGAAACACTCTGAAAGGAAGTACAATGGCTTTCAGTGTTCTGTGCCTAGCTAGATTATTCCACGGATTTAACTGTAGAGGAGGAAGCTCTATAATTGGATTAGGATTATTTTCTAATATGTTTTCTATAGCAGCTTTTGTTATAGGATTTATACTATTGAATGGAATTCTTATTTTCCCAGTTTTCCACTCAATATTCCAAGTTGCACCATTAAATACTAATGATTTATTATACATATATCTATTAGCATTTATTCCAACTTTAATTATTCAAATATCTAAATTTATTAAATATAAAAAATAATATTAATTGTAATCTTTTATCAAAAGTGGATGACTTATAAGTAGAAATATAATTTTAGAACTTTTCCAGTAGAGAGATTTGTTATTAATTTTGCTCATAAAACTAAAAATAGTAAACTCACTTCGTTCAAACATACTATTTTTTTACGTTTTACTTGCTTCATTAAATTACACAAATCTTTCTAATTTCCAAATTTCTAAAATTTAATCTAACTTTCTGTTCATCCACTTTTTTTATTTAAAGGTATATACAGTATATATTAATTTTCCCCTCCTACTAATTAAAAACATCATTTAATAATAAATTTTATAAATACAGCGTACATTTTTTATAAATACTTTCATTTAAAGTATGTTTTTAATAAAATTTATTTGATTTTTAATATAAAATATGATATCTTAATTATGACAAACAAAAACAACACAATATATTCTTTTTATTGATGTTTTTGTTATAAAATCATATTTACAAAGGAGAATATCATGGGAAAAATCAAAGATAGTCTGATTTTAAAACTGATCCTTGGAGTAGGGATCGGATTAGTAGTTGGATTATACTGCAACGAAACTGTCATTGGTGTGATTCAATCTATCAAATTTATTCTTGGGCAGTTAATATCATTTACTGTTCCACTAATCATTTTAGGATTTATAGCTCCAGCTATAACTAAAATGAAATCTAATGCCAGCAAAATGCTTGGACTTATGCTTATGCTTGCATACTTTTCATCTGTTGGAGCTGCATTGTTCTCAATGGTAGCAGGATTTATCCTTATACCTAAAATGCACATAGTTCCAAATGTAGAAGGTTTAAAACATCTTCCTGAACTTATTTTCAAAGTGGAGATTCCACCTCCATTCACAGTTATGACTGCTTTAGTTCTAGCTCTTTTCTTAGGTCTTGCTGTTGTTTGGACACAATCTGAAAACTTTGAAAGACTTTTAGATGAATTTAATAATATTATGCTTAAAATAGTTTATATGATTATTATACCTATACTTCCATTCTTTATTGCTTCTACTTTTGCTACACTTGCATATGAAGGTGGAATTACTAAACAGCTTCCAGTTTTCTTAAAAGTAGTTATAATAGTTCTTATCGGACATTTTATCTGGCTTACAGTTCTTTACTCTATTGGAGGAGCTGTTTCTGGAAAAAATCCATTCAATCTTTTAAAATTCTATGGACCAGCTTATTTAACAGCAGTAGGAACTATGTCTTCAGCTGCTACACTTCCAGTAGCATTGAGCTGTGCTAAAAAATCTGGTGCTTTAGATGAAGATATAGCTGACTTTGCTATTCCTTTGGGAGCTACTGTTCATCTATGCGGTTCTGTTCTTACAGAAGTATTCTTTGTTATGACAGTTTCTCAAGTACTGTATGGACATCTTCCAGCATTTGGAACAATGGTTCTGTTCATAGTTCTTTTAGGAATCTTTGCTGTAGGAGCGCCTGGAGTTCCTGGTGGAACTGTTATGGCTTCTCTTGGTATCATCATCTCTGTATTAGGATTTGATGAAAATGGAGTTGCTTTAATGCTTACTATATTTGCTCTTCAAGATAGTTTCGGTACTGCTTGTAATGTTGTTGGAGATGGAGCACTTGCTCTTATCCTAAATGGAGTATTTAAAAAAGAAAAGCAAAAAGCTTAGTTAAATATATATGGTATATGCCTATTGACCAGAGAATTTTCTGGTCAATTTTTTTATTTAATTGGCATTATTACAAGGGTTTTGAAAAATTTTTCTTCTATTTATTAATTTTAATAGTATTTTTTTCATAAATATGATAAAATAAAAAAGTTAACTAAAATAAAAAATATATATGATGGAGGGGATAATATGAATATATCAACAAGAGCTTTAGACATGAATTTTTCACCAATAAGAAAGTTGATTCCCCTTGCGGATGAAGCGTCTAAAAAAGGAATTAAAGTATATAAGCTTAACATTGGGCAGCCTAATATAGTTACTCCTGATTCTTTCTTTGAAGGGCTTCATAGCTACAAGGAAAAAATCGTTACTTATTCTGATTCCAGGGGAATCCCTCAGCTTATCGAAAGTTTTGTAAAAAGTTACAAAGCTAGTGGTATCAATCTTGAGAAAGAAGACATTCTTATCACTCAAGGTGGAAGTGAAGCTATCCTTTTTACACTTATGTCAATTTGTAATGAAGGAGATGAAGTTTTAGTTCCTGAACCTTTTTATTCAAATTACTCAAGTTTCTCTATTTTTTCAGGAGCAAAGGTAAAACCTATTTCTACTACAATAGAAAACAACTTTCATTTGCCTCCAAGAGAAGAAATCGAAGCATTGATTACTCCTACTACAAGAGCTATAATGTTTTCTAATCCTGTAAATCCTACTGGAACTATATATACTGAAGAAGAAATAAAAATGATTGGAGAAATAGCTAAGAAATATGATTTATATATCATAGCTGATGAAGTGTACAGACAATTTGTATATGATGATACTCCATATACTTCTATTATGCAGCTTGAAGATCTTAAAGACAGAGTGGTATTAGTAGACAGTATCTCTAAGCACTACAGTGCTTGTGGAGCTAGAATAGGACTTATTGCAAGTAAAAATCACGATCTTATGAATTATATCCTGAAGTTCTGTCAGGCAAGACTTTGTGTTTCTACTATAGAGCAGCATGCAGCTGCTAATCTGATAAATACTATGGATAATTATTTAGAAGATGTTAAATTAAAGTATAAGAGCAGAAGAGACCTTATCTATGGTTATCTTTCTAGAATACCTGGTGTTGTCTGTTCTAAACCTGAGGGAGCTTTCTATATCTTTGCAAAACTTCCAGTAGACAATGCTGAAAAATTTGCTAAATGGCTTCTTACAGATTATTCTTATGAAAACAAAACTCTTCTTATAGCTCCCGGACCTGGATTCTATAAGACAGAAGGTAAAGGAGAGCAGGAAGTAAGACTATCTTTCTGTACTAATGTTGATGATATTGAAAATGCTATGATAGTTTTAAAAAGAGCTCTTGAAGAGTATAATAAAGATAAATAATATATTAAAGGTGACAAAAAGTCAAAATTGTATTTTGCTTGATAGTCACCTTTTTTTATTACTGAAAAATTTTAAGTCAGCTAAATATTTTATTTTTAATTAAAAGTTCACTGTTTATATTCATTTATTCTACCAGTGGAATTAAATACCCATATCCTTCTACCTCCATGTCTGATAGAGGTATAAATTTTATAGATGCACTATTTATACAAAATCTTAATCCCCCTTTATCCTTAGGTCCATCTTCGAAAACATGTCCTAGATGAGCTTCTCCTGCTCTGCTTTTTACCTCTGTTCTAATCATATTAAAGCTTTTATCTTCATGATATGTTACAACCTCTGGAGTTATCGGCTTAGTAAAACTTGGCCAGCCACACATTGAATTATATTTATCCTTTGAAGAAAATAGAGGTTCCCCTGTTGTAATATCAACATATATCCCATCTTCAAAAAAATTCCAATATTCATTTGAAAATGACATTTCTGTGTTGGCATTTTGAGTGATATTATATTGTTCTGTTGTTAATTTTTCTCTTAATTCCTGTTCTGTTAATTTAGAATATCTATTTTTATCAACTATTATTTCATCAGCTTTTGAAAGGTCAATATGACAATAACCATTTGGATTTTTCTTTAAGTAATCTTGATGATAATCTTCTGCTGTAAAAAAGTTTTTTAAGCTTTCAGATTCCACGACAATTTTATTCGTATATGCTTTTTGTAATTCTTTCAGTTCCTGATCTATTATTTTTTTATCTTCTTCATTTAGAAAGTATACTCCAGTTCGATATTGACTTCCTCTATCATTTCCTTGTTGATTTAAAGTAGTTGGATCAATAATCTTAAAGTAATATTTTAACAAAGTTGAAAGATTTATTTTATCTGCATCATAAGTTACTCGAACTGTTTCTGCATGTCCTGTATTTCTGTACACTACATCTTCATATTTTGGATTTTCAGTTTTTCCATTAGCATACCCAGATACAGCATTTACTACACCATATATTCTTTTCATATAGGCTTCTACACCCCAGAAACATCCTCCTGCTAAATATATCTCTTTGATGTTTTGGGAATTTTTTATCATTTTTTTATTTATTTCTATTGTGTTTTTCGTAGTTATTTCACTTTTAATATCTAAAGCTTTTTCTATATCTGCCTTTGAAAGCTGTCCAGGATAATATTTTTCTATTTCCCCTTTTTCATTTACAAATATTGATGTGGGATAAGCTTTTATATCTACTATTTTTAACAGCTCCCCTTGTTCATCAATAAGTACTTTGATATTATCATACCCTAAAGAGTTATACCATTCTTTAAACTCTTTTGTTTCCTTTTCTCCATTTTTTCCTGGGAAAACTATAGTTGCTATTTCAAATTCTGTTGTATTTTTACTCATTTCATTTAATTCTTCTAGCCCTGATAAACAAATAGGGCACCAAGAAGCCCATGCTTTTAAATAAGTTTTTTTCCCACTTTGATCAAATGAATATTCTTTTCCGTTTATATCTTTAATACTGCTTAATTTTTTCATATTTTTTCCTCCTTGATTAAGTTTATAAAATATCGCTTATTTAAAAACCTATTTTTTCTAATATGGATATTTTTAATAATTTCACATGTTATTCAGTTTATAATTTTATTTTATGTAAATAATAAAATAATCTATTCTCAATTTATACTTTCATAACAAGTTTTAGATTATTTTTAACTCTAATATTATTCTATTACTATTAATATCTTCTAATTCCTTTAAACAATATATTGAATTTTTCTATTTTTCCTCTTTAAAAACAAAAAAGCTTTAGACCTTTTAACTGGTTCTAAAGCTTTTTCTTATTTATAATTATTTTGTATAATCTTCTCCCGGACTTGGAATATCTCCTACAGCTCTTAAATTTATATTAGATCTGTATTCAGTTTCAGCCCATAAAATTCTTTGTGCCACTAATGCTTCTGGATTCAATTCTACATCTTTTAAAATTAAATCTTTGAATTTTGCATATCCAGCTCTGTCAATAAGATGTCCTCCATGAATATATACAGGTTCATGGTGAAGAACATTAGCAGAGAAGTTTTGCCAGTTTTGAATTACTTTAATTACTACATCTTCTGTAACCCAGTTCAAAAACATTTTTCCCATTCTTGGATATTGTTTTCCTGTTCTACCTCCAACTATTACTCTGTAGAATTTCTTAGTAGGTCTTACCCATGCTGATGCTGGACAGGCTTCCACACATTCTCCGCATCCTACACAACAGCAGGCGTCTTTTTCTACTTTATTATTTACTAATTTAAGTACTCTTGTAGCAGCATGTTCACACATTTTTACACATCTTCCACATCCAATACATCTATCTTTCAGATAAATTGGTTTTGTAACTCCAAGTATACCAAAATCATTAAAATGTCCCTTAGCACAATCATTAGGACATCCTGCTATTGCTATTTTTATATGGTAATGGCTTGGAAATATCTCTTTTTCTATTTTTTTAGCTAACTCAAAAGTATTTATATTTGCTTTTATACAGTGAGAGTTACCTATACAAGCCATTATATTTCTTGCTCCTATTGTTGGATATCCAGCTTCATTAGCTTCCATACAAACATTACACATATCTACTTCTATGTCTTTAATATATTCTTCCAGATACTTGTTTACTTCAGGAATATTTTCATATTTTATTCCGGGAGCATTTAATGTCTGTCTCATTCCTAAGTGGAAAGTTCCATTTCCCCAAGTCTCTGCAATATATTGAATTGTACTCAAATATTTTGCTTTAACAAGTCCTCCAGGTACACGCATTTGAAGCATAAATTCTCCAGGTACTTTAGATTGGCGGAAACAGTTTAGTTTCAATTTATTTATATTCATATCATGTTTCATGATTATTCCTCCTCAAAATTAATCGACTAAATCTTTAGCTTTTGAATAGTTAAATACAGGTCCTTCTAGGCACACATAAGTTTCATCTATTCTACAGTGTCCACATTTCCCAATTGCACAAGACATTTTTCTTTCAAAAGAAAGCCAAATATTTTCATCAGGAATTCCTATTTTTTTAAATTCAAGAGCTGTATATTTCATCATTACAGGAGGTCCAACAATTATTATTTCCAAATCATTGAAATCTTTACGTAAAAGTTGTAGTTGTGGAACATATTCAGTTACAAGTCCAACGCATTCTCCATCTATACCGCATCCCTTATCAACTGTCAAAGTTAATTGGAATTTTTCTCTCCAGTTTAATAGATCCTCTTTGAACAATACAGATTCCATATCTTTAAATCCAAACAGCAGTTCCAATGATTTTACTGTTTCAGGATGCTTATATATATAGTCTATAAAGCTTCTGACAGGAGCAAGACCAGAACCGCCAGTTACAACAATTACATTTTTTCCCTTATAGTTTTCTAAATTAAATCCTTTTCCATAAGGTCCTCTCATAGGCATAATAGTTCCGAGTTTTAATTTAAAAAGTTCATCAGTTACAATTCCCACTTTTCTTATAAGAAATTCTATCCAGTTCTCTTCAACAGAAAAATTTGTTATAGAAATTGGACATTCTCCTACTTTAGGAAGAGATATCTGCATAAACTGTCCAAATTGTATTTTAGATACTTCTTTATACTCAACACGAAATAACCATTCTAAGTCAGTCATTTTTGTTATATTTAAAATTTTATGTGGTTCAGGTAATAAAATATTTTCCATTTTATTTTACCTCCTTATTAAGTTTGTCAACCTCTTGGGCTAATCTATTAACAGCCTGGATAAAAGATATACCTACTGGACATCTTTCATCGCATCTACCACATCCTACACACATCTGATACTCTTTAAAGAGAGCTTTATGATCATGTATTTTATGTAAAACTTTGAATCTCATTTTATCTCCTGGAGTATTTCTGAAAGAGTGTCCTCCAGCTATAGAAGTAAATCCGTCTATATGGCATGAAGCGTGCATTCTTCTTCTTTCTCCAGCATCTGTATCTGAAGAATAATTTATATCATATGTAGTAAAGCAAGTACAAGTTGAACAAGCTACTGTACAGCTTCCACATTCCAGACATCTCTTGTCGTATTCTTTCCACATATCTAAAGTTTTTATCTTGTTTTCTATTTCTTTAGAGTTAATTTCTGGAATTTTTACTTCTCTTTGATTTTGAGATACTGGAGTTACAGTAAAATCATTCTTTTCATTTTCACTAAAATATTCATTAAATTCATTTTCTTTATTTTCCAGCATTACTCCTTCTTCAAGGAATTTTACTCCAAATACATATTCTTCTGCTTTATTTGTTCCCATAGAAACGCAGAAGCATGTATCCCATCCATTAGATGGACATTCCATAAGAATAAATTTAGTTTTCTCTCTTACTCTTTTGTAATAAGGATCCTCATAGCTGCCATTTTTTAAATAGATGTCATCAAATCTTTTTATTGCATTAATATCACAAGCTCTTGCAAATATAAGGATATCTCTCTCATCTTTTAATTGACTTTCTGTATATTTTCCCTCAGTAAAATACATAATAGTCTGATTAAGAGGTGTTAAAACTTCTTTTGCAGAATAAGTCGACTTAACATCATGAACAATTTCTTTTATTGAAGTTATTTCATCATATCTTATTACATCTGTGTCAGAATATCTTCCTTGACCTTCAAATCTTTTAGGAGCATATACTCTATATTTCTCCCCCATTTTATTGATAATCTGGTCAAATTTTTCATTAGATACAAAATAGCCCATTTCTCCACTTCCTTTTTAAAAATAAATTTAATTTCTACTATAGTTACATTCCTATCTAATTTATAACACATAATTTGTTTTTTATCAAATTTCAAAATTTCATCTATTTATATCTTTATTTCTTATTTATAATACTTTTTGTGTAACTATAATACTTTGTTATATATCTATAAAGAAAACAAATTGTTTTGATATAGTTTATTTTTTTAAATTTATTTTTTCAAAAAATAAAAAAGGTGCTTTCTATATTTCTATAGAAGTCACCTTTTAGTTCAATATTTTTTATTAAAATTCTGTTGATTCTTCATCAGAAGAAACTACTCCTTTTATTTTCTTTTCAGTAGCTCTTATTAATCTTGGGATAAAATATTCTTTTTCATTATCTGCCTCATCACTTTTTCTAGTATAGATATTATGTAATTCTTCTTGATATTCAGCAGCTTCTCCACCATAAGAAGAAATATCTTTTATAGGATATTTTTTCAAATTTGGATATTCTTTATCTAATATTGCATTCCATTGCTCTACTTGGTCTTTATGTAATGAAAGGATAAGATCAACATCTCCAGTAAATTTTATCTCTTTAATAACATCTCCAACTTCAAGTTTTCTTATTTTTTCAAAATCAGAATCACTTATATATTCACCAAATATAGTGTGTTTTCCATTTAACCATTCAGCAGGATATAAAGTCATGAAATATTGTGATCCTCCTGTGTTAGGTCCTGCATTAGCCATAGCAAGCATACCTTGTTGGAAGAAATCAAGCCAGTTGACTATTTCATCAGGGATAAAGTATCCTGGTCCACCAGTTCCAGTTTCAGTAGGATCTCCTCCTTGAACAACAAAGTTTTCTACAGCACGATGTATTTTAGTATTATCATAATATCCTCTTTTAGCCAGATTAACAAAGTTAGCTACAGTAAGAGGTGCCGCCTCTGGATAAAGATAAAAACTTATTTCCCCTTGTGTTGTTACAAACGTAGCTCTTATATCATTATATTTTGCAACATTTTGACTATTAAGCATTTTTTTCAAGCTTGAACATGAAACTGCACTCACTAAAACTAGTACCATTAATAAAAACTTAAATATATTTTTCATATTAATCTATAATCCTCCTGTATTTTGAATGTAATCACTATTCTATGATATAATTATACTATACTTTTATATACTATTACAAGCCTAATTATTTAACAAAATATTTTTGTAAACTTTTTGTTGATAAAGTTAATATTATAGAAATCCCTATCAGTAGTACAGAAAGTGCGTTTATAACAGGAGAAACTCCCAATCTGATCATAGAATAAATACGTAGTGGAAGGGTAGAAGATCCTGGTCCTGCCACAAAAAAAGTAGTTACAAAATCATCAAAAGACAGAGTAACAGATATTAAAAATCCAGATACTATTCCAGGAAGAATAGCTGGAATTATTACTTTTCTTAAAGTTTGAAGCTCTGTAGCCCCAAGATCATAAGCTGCTTCAACTATAGAATAATCAAATTCTTCTAATCTTGATAAAATTATAAAAAGCACAAAAGGTATATTAAATGTAGTATGTGCTATAAATATAGTTGTTAATCCAAGTTCAAATTTTATTGTAGCAAACAAGATTAAAAGTGATACTCCCAGTATTATCTCTGGTATTACCAATGGAATATAAGTTAAAAGCTGCAACGCTTTCTTTCCCTTAAAATCATACCATTGAAGCCCAATAGCTCCCAATGTTCCTATCACTGTAGAAATTACTCCTGATAATACAGCTATAAATACACTGTATCTAAAAGCTTTCCAGATATTATCTGAATACATGAAAAGTTCTTCATACCACTTTAAAGAAAATCCTTTCCAAACCATAGATTTTCCTTCATTGAAAGAGTAAACAATCAATATAAGCAAAGGAATATAGAAAAACAGCATTGAAAGCAGAAAGAAAAATAGTGAAGTTCTTCTTTTATTCATTTTCATCAACTCCTTCATCAAGTTTCATCTTTCTATTGCTCAGCTTCATAAAGATAAGAATTACAATAGATGTTACCAATATCAATGCCCCTGATATAGTTGATGCTAAAGGCCAGTTTCTAGTAACTGTCAGATGTTGTGCTATTATATTTCCAAGCATAGTAGCCTGTGTTCCTCCAACTAATTTTGGAACAGCATAAGAACCTAATGTAGGAATAAATGTAAACAGGACTGCTGTTACTATTCCGGGTTTTATGTTAGGCATAAATATTTTGAAAAATGCCTGTCCATTTGTAGCTCCTAAATCCCTCGCAGCTTCCATTAAAGAAAAATCAAATTTTTCTATCACTGCATAAAGAGGAAGTATTGCAAAAGGCAGACTGGTATATACTGATATTACTATAACTGCTCCTGTATTATAAAGAAACTGCAATGGTTCATTTATTATTCCTAGTTTCATAAGAATTGAATTAAGGAATCCATTATTTCCAAGAAGTGCTATCCATGCATATATTCTTATTAGAAAATTTGTCCAGAATGGTACAATTACCAGAAACAGCAGTTCTTTTTTATACTTAGATCTAGCTATATAATAAGATGTAGGTATAGACAAGAGAACTGTGAAAATAGTCACCATTACAGATATATATATTGTTTTCAGAAGTATAGTCAAAAATACTTTGTCTGTAAATATATAAAAACTAGCTGTAGAAAATTCTAATTCTACTCCTCCATAAGTTCCTTTTTTCAAGAAAGCATAGGCTAATACAATAACCATTGGTATCATAAAGAAAATTATAAGCCATATAGTTATTGGCAGAGTGTACAAAGTTCCCAGTTTATTTTTCTTCACCAGCTCTCACCTCTACTAAAAATCCATCATCGGCATCCCAAGATATGTAGGCATCCTCATCCCACCAGATAGCCCCTTCATCATTATCATCAAAATAAACAGCATGCTGCTTGAAAACCTTGAATGGATTTTTCTTATCGTTATTCAGCCATACGAAATACTTACTCTGGAATCCAGAATAAATAACCTCATCTACATAAACTTTCAATATATTATAATTTTCATGTAATTTTTTAGGCATAGTTTTAGATAATTTTATTTTTTCAGGTCTTATTGATACCTGTACATAATCTCCAACTTTTGCAGGCTTGTCCATTTCAAAAATAAGTTCTCCCAGATCATCATTAACAAGAGTTGCATATGTATCATTTTGTATAGAGACTATTCTTCCATCAAAGAAATTATTTTCTCCTATGAAGTCTGCTACAAAAGAATCTGCTGGAGCTTCATATACTTCTGCTGGAGTTCCTACCTGAAGAACTTTTCCCTCATTCATTACAGCTATTCTGTCAGAAATAGAAAGAGCCTCCTGCTGATCATGTGTAATAAAAATAAATGTTATCCCTACTTCATCGTGAATAGTATCTAATTCTATCAAAAGATTCTGTCTCAATTTAGCATCAAGAGCTGATAGCGGTTCATCCAAAAGAAGTACTCCCGGCTTGTTTATCAAAGCTCTTGCTATTGAAACCCTCTGCTGCTGTCCACCAGATAATTGATTTGGTTTTTTATATATATGTTCACTAAGCCCTACCATTTTGATAAATTTCTTTACCTCTTCATCTATGGTTGCTTCATCTACTTTTTTTATTCTCAAAGGAAACGCTACATTTTCATATACACTTAAATGTGGAAATAAAGCATATTTTTGAAATATAGTATTTACATTTCTTTTATTAGGAGGAAGTGATATAATATCCTCATCTCCCAGATAAATAGCTCCACTGTCAGGTTCTATAAATCCGGCAATCATTCTCAAAAGTGTAGTTTTCCCACATCCTGAAGGTCCTAAAATAGAGAAAAACTCTCCGTCTTCTATATTTAAATTGATGTTCTTTAATACTTGAACTCCATCATAACTTTTATTGATATTTTCAATTTTAATATCTTTTTTTCCCAATCTTTTTTTACCTCCAATTTTAATCTATTTTTTGTTTTGATTGTTACTCTCAATAATATTTTCAGCATTTATCTCCAGATATCATGCTAAGCAAAAATCACATCTTTAATTATACCATAACTGAGAATATTTTAAAATATTTTATCCGTAATTTCCAAAACTTTTTCAAAAAAATTACCAAAATTAAAAATAAATAAGAGTATAATTGAAGAATTTTAGAAAATATGTTATGATATCCTTGAAAATTTTTTACACAATTTTTACACATTTTTTACATTAGACTTTTGTTAAATAAAAAATTTTAAATAATTCAGGAGGAAATTAATGTATTTAGACGTCTTTTTTAAGGTGGTAGGAGGACTGGGACTTTTCCTTTATGGTATGGAAAATATGTCTTCTGGAATGCAGAAAATTGCTGGAGAAAAACTGAAAAAAACTCTGGCAGCTCTTACTACTAACAGGATAATGGCTATCATTATGGGGATATTCGTAACAGGAATGGCTCAATCTTCATCTGTAAGTACTGTTATGACAATAGGTTTTATAAACGCTTCCCTTCTTACTCTTCAGCAAGGACTTGGAGTTATTCTTGGAGCCAATGTTGGAACTACTATTACTGGTTGGCTGTTAGCCCTTAATATTGGTAAGTATGGACTTCCAATAGTCGGATTTGCTGCTATCACATTTATGTTTTTAAAAGGTGAAAAGAGCAGAACAAGAGCCCTTACAATAATGGGATTTGGATTTATCTTTTTAGGACTTGAATTGATGAGTACAGGATTAAGTCCACTGAGAACACTTCCTGAATTTATAGAATTATTTCACTCGTTCAAAGCACATACATTCTTAGGAGTTATAAAAGTTGCACTGGTTGGTGCTCTTCTTACTGCTGTTGTTCAATCTTCAGCTGCTACTCTGGGAATTACTATAACTTTGGCTGTACAAGGACTTATTGATTATCCTACTGCTGTTGCTCTTGTACTGGGAGAAAATGTTGGGACAACAGTTACTGCATTATTTGCTTCTATTGGAGCTAACTCTAATGCTAAAAGAGCTGCTTACGCTCATACTCTTATTAATATAGTTGGAGTTATGTGGGCGACGGTATTATTCAAGCCGTATTTAAAGCTGCTGGAAAATTTTTCTGATCCTACTGTAAATATGTCTACAGCAATAGCTACTGCACATACTATTTTCAATATAGTCAATGTTATTTTATTTATTCCTTTTGTTGGATATCTTGCTAAGTTTCTATGTAAGATTGTTAAAGATGATGATAATGGAATTGTCAGAGTCACTCGTTTAAGTTCTCTAATGGTAACACTTCCCAGCGTTATTATCAGTCAGACAAAAACTGAAGTACTGGCAATGGCCTCTAATATAAAAGAAGTCTTCTTCAAACTGGAAGAGCTTTATTATGATGATTCCAAGCTTGAAGCTTATTGTGAAGAAATAAACAATATTGAATACAAACTCGACCTTTATGAAAAAGAAGTATCTGATGCAAACTTCTCCATACTGAATAAGGGATTGCAGGCATCTTATGTAGAAGAAACAAGAGGAAATCTTATCACATGTGATGAATATGAAACTATCAGTGATTATCTTGCCAGAGTATCCAATGGATTGAGAAGATTAAAATCTGATGATATACATCTTACTAACATAAAAAAAGAAACTCTTCAAAAACTCAATAGTATGGTTTTTGATTTCTTCGATGATATAAATAAAGCTTATGATACAAACAACAAAGAATTATTTATTGTTTCTATTAAAAAGTACACTGCCATAAAAAATCTTTACAAAGAAGCGAGAAATGAGCATTTTGCCAATGAAGCTACAAATAATGATATAATGCCTTCTAAATTAAGTACTGGATATATGGATATTCTAAACTACTACAGAAGAGCAACAGATCATATCTATAATATAATCGAGCACTTTGCAAAAATTTAATTTAACTATTAACAGCTGTCTCATGGCAGCTGTTTTTTTATTCCAATAAAAAAAAGCGACCCTAAGCTGTATAATTTTTAGAATTTAAAAATTATATCTCTGCTTAAAGCCACTCATTTTTTATAATTATTTAGCTAAATTTCCTGCTACATTCAATGGATCCCAAGTTAATGAAAATGGCGGAGCATAACATAAATCAAGGTAAGCAAGCTCATCTGTTGTCATTCCTTTATCTATTGCTGCTGCCAGCACATCTACCCTCAGTACAGCTCCTTTTTTTCCAATAAGCTGTCCTCCCAGAATTTTCTTAGTATCTGCATCATATATAAGCTTTACATACAGATCTTCCTGTCCTGGATAGTATGAAGTCTGATTTTTATCCTCTACAAATACAGATTTATAATTTATTCCCATTTTTTCAGCTTCATCTGATGATATACCAGTTCTTCCAGCTTCCAAATTCAGAACTTTTATTGCAGCAGAACCTAATGTTCCTTTAAATTCTCTGTCTTTTCCAGCAAGATTTTCTCCCACTACTCTTCCTATTTTATTTGAAGTAGTTGCTAATGGAATATATACATTCTCTTTTTTTATCTTGTGATAAACAGTTGCACAGTCTCCAGCTGCATATATCCCTTTTATACTGCTTCTTCCTCTTCCATCTATAACTATTGCTCCATTTTTTAGAGTTTCAATTCCTGTTCCCTCTAAAAATTTTGTATTAGGTCTTACTCCAGTTGCTAAGATAACTATATCTGCTGGATATGAACCTTTATTAGTTTTTACTCCAGAAATTTTTCCATCTTTTCCTTCAAATTCAGAAACAGCTTCATTTAAATTTAAACTTACTCCTTCATGTCCTCTTAATTCAGCTTCCATTATATCAGTTATTTCCTTATCAAAACTACCTGGAATAACTCTATCTCCCAATTGAATTATTCTTACTTCTTTTTTTAAATTAACAGCTGCTTCTACTGCCTCTAACCCTATATAACCCGCTCCTATTATTACTACTCTCTTGTTTTCTGGTTTCATCATAGCTTTCTTCAAAACTATACCATCAGTAAATTCTTTTAATGTAAATACATTTTCCAAATCTATATTTTTAATTGGAGGTTTTACTGCTGATGCTCCAGTAGTAATTATCAGTTCATCATATTTATCTTTAAATACTTCTCCTGTTTCTAAATTTTTTACTGAAACTTCTTTCTTTTCAATGTCTGCTCCAATAACTTCATGCTTCATTTTGACAGTTATTCCCTCTTTTTGAAACTGCTCTAAAGGTTTAGCTATCATTCTTTGAGAATCATTATAAAAATTTCCTACATAATATGGAAGCCCGCAGCTTCCCCAAGAAATTATATCCGTCATCTCATATACTGTTATTTCAAGGTCTTTTTTCTCTCTTTTAGCTTTTGAAGCAGCACTCATTCCAGCAGCTACTCCCCCTACTATTATTATTTTTTTCATAATACATCCCCTCTCTTAATGTATGTTTTCTTTTATTATTCAATCTGAAACAGCTTTTTCCTTTTCATTATTATAATTTCCATTTTCTTTTTTATAGTGATATAATATTAAAAACCAATATAAATACTCATGGAGATGATTACCATAGATAAAAAAATTTATTATTTTGATAACTCTGCAACCTCTTTTCCAAAACCTGAATCTGTATATAAATGTGTTGAAAAAGCAGTCAGATTATATGGAGCAAATCCCGGAAGAGGAGGACATAGAATGGCAGTAGAAGCTTCCCAAGCCATTTATGAAACAAGAGAAAAAGTTGCTTCTCTTTTTAACATCAAGAATCCCCTTCAGATAGCTTTCACTTATAATTCAACATATGCTTTGAATTTTGCTGTAAAAGGTGCTGTTCCAAAAGATTCTCATATAATTACTACTTCTCTTGAACACAATTCTGTTTTAAGACCTGTTTTTTATGAAAAAGATGAGAATAATGCCCATGTTACTATTATCGAGCCTTCTGAAGACGGCAATATCCATTCTGAAGATATTATAGCTGCTATGAAGCCAGAGACAAAAGCAGTTGTCCTCACACATATGTCTAATGTTACTGGAGCAATAATTGATCTGCTGCCTATTACTACAGAAGCCAGAAAAAGAAATATCCTCACAATAGTAGATGTATCACAAAGTGCTGGTTTCTTAGATATAGATGTTGAAGAGATGAAAATAGATATACTTTGCTTCACTGGACATAAATCTTTATTTGGAATACAGGGAACTGGAGGAATATACATCAGAGAGGGAATTCCCTTTTCTCCTATAATTGAAGGTGGTACTGGAAGTTTCTCAAAAATGAAAAGACAGCCTCATTCTATGCCGGAAGCTTTAGAAGCAGGAACTTTAAATACTCCCGGAATTGTAAGTCTTGGAGCTGGAATAGATTTTATAAATTCCATTGGTTTGGAAAATATAAGAAAGCATGAATACAGCCTTACTGAAAAATTTATAGAAGGCATCAAAAATATAGAAGAGATAATAATTTATGGTCCGGAAAAAAGAGGTCCAGTAGTTACACTAAATATAAAAGGAGTAGATTCTGGGGACCTTGCTGCCTATCTGGATGAAGAATACGGCATACTTACTAGAGCTGGGATCCACTGCGCCCCTTTAGCTCATGAGTCTATGCACTCTGGTGAAAATGGGGGAGTCAGGTTCTCTTTTGGGTATTTTAACACAGAGGAAGATATTACCTACGCTATTAATACTCTTAAAAATATCGTTTCAGATTTTAAGAATATTTAATTTTTTAAAAAAAGTATTGCATAAAAAGAAAATATATGGTATTATAATTCTTGTGTCAAGCAGGAATGATTTAGGTGAAGAATGTCATTCTTTTAATCTAAATATAGTAAGTTTGATCTTTCCTTCCAGCTTTTGAACATTCGGGGATATAGCTCAGTTGGGAGAGCGACGCACTTGCACTGCGTAGGTCAGCGGTTCGATCCCGCTTATCTCCACCAATGCCTAGATAGCTCAGTTGGCTAGAGCATACGGTTCATACCCGTACGGTCGATGGTTCGAATCCATTTCTAGGCACCATTTGTACTTAACGCTTCTTATTTTAAGAAGCGTTTTTTTTATTTTCCTTGCCTGACTTGTAATTTTAAAATATAATAGAAGCAAGAATAACTATCAATAATAAGAGGTGGTTAAGATGAAGTACAACAAAAAATTCTGGAATGCACTTGATTCTCTAGTTTCTAATTCAACAATAATAATTGATAGACCCAAAGGGAGTACTCATCCCAAATATGCCGATTTTACTTATGAGATAGATTATGGTTATTTGTCTGATACCACTTCTTTAGACAATGAAGGAATTGATATATGGAGAGGAACTGATCCAGCTCAAAAAATAAATGGGATAATATGTACTGTTGATTTAAAGAAAAAAGATTCAGAAATTAAAATCCTAATTGGGTGTACAGATGCAGAGATTCAAACTGTTTATGAAACTCATAATAATACTGAATTCATGAAAGGGATTCTAATAATGAGATCATGATTTATCTAAACGCTCTTATTTTGATTTTATTTGCCATAAAACTTTTGAAGTTATAAATAGAGCCGCTGCTAATATTAATGGCGTAAAAGCACTCTGAGAAAGTTTTGAAAGAAATATAGAAGATAATAGAAGAGATGAAAATAAATCTCTATATAAAAGAATTAGAATATTAAAAATTTACATAAAATATAAAATCAGATATTTTACTTGGAATTTGATATTTTTATTAAATGGAGGTAATTTTAAATGAAAATTCGTTATGCTCTACCTAATGATTTAGATGGTTTGTTAGATTTACTGAAAGCTAATCACGTGAATACAATTCCAGAAGAAGAAAAGAAAAATGGATTTGTAACTACTAATATTACTAAAGAACAATTATACAACTTGATGGAAACTGAAAAAGGAATTACAGTAGCAGCTGATGGTGATAAGATTGTAGGATTTGCTCTTGCAGGAAGTTGGAAATTCTGGCAGCCTTGGCCGTTATTTACACATATGATTGAACATCTTGAAGAATTTAAGCTGAATGGAGAGATATTGACAGTTGAAAATTCTTATCAATATGGTCCTGTGTGTATCGATAAGGAATATCGTGGTACAGGTATATTTGAAAAACTTTTTGCTCTTTCTCTTGAGAGTATGGCTGACCGTTTTCCTTATATGGTTACATTTATCAATCAAATTAATCCACGTTCTTATGCTGCTCATACAAAAAAAGTAGGGATGACTGAGTCTGGTACTTTTGATTGGAATAATAATCATTATTGGCTTATGGCTATTAAAACAAAATAATTCTACTTCTAAATAACAAATGTGGATGACTAAAAGCTAAGTTAAATTTTAGAACTTTGGAAATTAGAGATATTTGTATAATTAATGAAGTAAGTAAAACGTAAAAAATAGTATGTTTGAACGAAGTGAGTTTACTATTTTTAGTTTTATGAGCAAAATTAATAACAAATATTTCTACTGGAAAAGTTTTAAAATTATATTCCTGCTTATGGGTCACCCACATTTTATTTTATATAAATTATTTTAAGTTTTCTTTATTAAACTTTTTAATAACTTCTAAAATCTCTTCAGATGTATTTAATGCCATTACCTCTTCTACAAGAGCCTCACATTTTTTCTTATCTAAAGACATTATATTTTTCTTAATTCTTGGTACAGATATAGCTGACATTGAGAATGAATCAAGTCCCATTCCAAATAGAAGGGCAGTTGCTTTTTCATCTCCAGCAAATTCTCCACACATAGAAATAGATATTCCAGCTTCATGAGCACCTTTTATTGAAAGTCTTATAGCTTCTAATACAGTTGGATTGTATGTATCGTACAAGTGAGAAATATTTTCATTTCCTCTATCTACTGCCAGTGTATATTGTGTCAAGTCGTTAGTTCCTATTGAGAAGAAGTCTACCTCTTCAGCAAAGTTTCTAGCTCTGAAAGCAACAGCAGGAGTTTCTACCATTATTCCTAAAGCTATATTTTCATCAAACTTAGCACCTTCAGCTATTAATTCAGCTTTACATTCTTCAAGGATAACTTTTGATCTTCTGATTTCTGTTATGTCCATTATCATAGGAAGCATGATTTTGATATGTCCAAAAGCTGACGCTCTTAATAATGCTCTGAATTGAGTTTTAAGAATTTCAGGTCTGTCCAGACATACTCTTATAGCTCTCCATCCTAAGAATGGGTTTTCTTCTTTTGGAAGTTGCATATATGGAAGAGATTTATCTCCACCTATATCCATAGTTCTAATTGTAACTGGTTTCCCTTCCATTTTTTCAGCAACAGCTTTGTATGCTTCAAACTGCTCCTCTTCTGTTGGGAATCTGTCATTATTCATGAATAAGAACTCAGTTCTGTACAGTCCAATTCCTGTTCCACCGTTTCTAAGTACTCCATCTACATCTTTAGGAGAACCTATATTAGCCCAAGCTCCTACTTTTATACCATCTTTCGATATAGCTTCTTTATCTTTTAATTGTTTTAAAAGTTCTTTTTCCTCAAAATATTCTACTTTTTTAGCTTCATATTTTGCTATTTCTTCTGCTGAAGGATCAAGTATTATATCTCCTTTTAATGCATCAACTATTACAGTTTCTCCATTTTTTACAACAGAACATATATTTCCTGTCCCTACAACTGCTGGCAGTTCTAATGATCTAGCCATGATAGACGAGTGTGCAGTTTTACCTCCAATTTCAGTGATAAATGCCACTACATTATTCAAATCTATCTGAGCAGTATCAGATGGAGTAAGGTCTTTTGCTGCTACAACTGTATTAGGAGGAAGTGAACTCAAATCTAAGATTTCCATTCCTGCTGTGTTGTAAAGCCATCTTTTTCCAATATCTCTAAGGTCTGCTGCTCTCTCTCTTAAATATTCATCTTCTAAGTTAGAAAGCATTTCACAATAATCATCTATTCCTCTTTGAAGTGCTGCTTCAGCATTTATTCCTTCATCTTCTATGATTTCAGTTACTTCATCAAAAAGATCTTCATCCTCTAGAAGCGTAATGTGTCCATCAAATATTGCAGCTTTGTCTTCTCCAAGTTTCTTTGCAGTTTTATCTCTTATTACTAATAATTGCTCTTTTGACTTTTCTCTTCCAGCTAACAGTTTTTCTTTTTCTTTCTCTGGATTAGAATTTTTTCCTTCTTCAATAACAAGTTCTTTTTCCTGATATAAAAATATTTTTCCTATTGCAATACCAGGTGATGCATCAATACCCTTTATTTGTCTACTCATACTTTTTTCCCTTTCTTCATTCATTTTATCAATAATTACAATTAGTCAAAAAAATAGAAGGCACTTATACAGTACCTTCCATTAAACCTAGTCTTTTAAATTTTCAAGAAGGTGAGCTAATTGTTCTACAGCTGTATCAGCGTCATCTCCTTCAGCATGTACAGTTATTTTAGTACCTTTTTTAACTCCTAATGAAAGTAATTTTAATAATGAAGTTCCCTTAACTCTTTTTCCTGCTTCATTTTCTACTTCAATTTGAGAAGAAAATGTTTTAGCTAAACTTACAAATTCATTTCCTGGTCTAGTGTGTAGTCCAGTTTCATTTTTGATTTCAACAGTTTTACTTGCCATGTTTCTTTCCACCCTCTTATCTAAAAATTAATTGTATAAAAAATTTATTCTTATTATCAATAGACTACTTTATTTTACACTTTTTGTCAATATCTTTTATTTGTGTGGATTTCAAAAAAATGAAAATTTGCATATCTAATTGACAATAAAGCCAGGATGGTATAAGATAGGATTGTAGTGGAAATTTAGAATTATAAGGGGGTTTTAGTATGGATATTAAAACTATTAAGGAAAATGCAAGAGAAAAAATGAAAGGTTTTTGTAATTTATGCAAAATTTGTGATGGTGTTTGGTGTTCCGGGAAAGTACCAGGAATGGGTGGAACTGGAACAGGAGAATCTTTTAAAAACTCATATTTAAAATTGAAAAATATAAAAGTCGTAATGAGAACAATTCATGACGCAACTGATCCGATTTTAACTACTAATCTTTGGGGAAAAGAACTTTCATTTCCATGTCTTGGAGCTCCTATAACTGGAACTAAATTTAACATGGGAGGAGGAGTTACAGAAGAAGAATACTGCCTTGATGTAATAGGAGGAGCTATTGATGCTGGTACTATTGGAATGATTGGAGATACAGGAGATGCCAGCTGTTATCTTGCTGGATTAGAAGCAATAAAAGCCAATGGCGGTATGGGTGTAGCTGTTATCAAACCTAGAAGCAATGAAGAAATAATCAAAAGAATAAGATTAGCTGAAGAAGCTGGAGCTGTTGCTGTAGGTGTAGACGTTGATGGAGCTGGACTTATAACTATGAAGCTTTTTGGACAGCCTGTAGGACCAAAATCTTTCGAAGAAATAAAAGAACTTGCTGCTTCAACTAAACTTCCATTTATGATAAAAGGTATTCTTAGTGTAGATGAAGCTGAACTTTGTGTGAAAGCTGGAGTAGATACTATTGTTGTTTCTAACCATGGAGGAAGAGTGCTTAATGAAACACTTGCTCCTTGTGATGTAGTGGAAGATATAGTAAAAGCTGTTGGAGATAAAATCAATGTACTTGTTGATGGTTCTGTAAGAGAAGGTGTAGATATCCTTAAATACATAGCTCTTGGTGCTAAAGGTGTTCTTGTTGGAAGACCTCTTACTTGGGGATCTATTGGTGGAAGACAAGAAGGAGTTAAAACTATATTTGATACACTAAAAGGACAGCTTACACAAGCTATGATTTTAACAGGTGTTAAAGATATAAACAAGGTAGATAAAAAAATTATCACTAAATAATTTTTACCTCATAAGGAGAGCTTATGGAAATATATAAAAGCAGCATAAATGATAAGGAAAACTTCATTAAGATGAGAGTTTCCTTATTTAAAGAGCTTGGAGAGATAGATGAAAATAGTGAAATTGAAGAGTTGATCAAAGAAACTGGAAACTATTATACAAACCATATAGATAAAGATTTGTTCTGCTGGTTTGCTGAAATAGATGGCAGTATAGCTGCTGTAGCTTCTATGTGCATCTTTTGCAGAATACCATATTTTCAAAATCCTGTCGGGCTTGAAGGTTATATATTAAATGTGTACACTCTTCCTGAATTTAGAAATAAAGGAGCTGCTTCAAAACTCATAACTGAGATAATAGCCTTTTCAAAAAACTCAGCTATAAAAAAGCTGTGGTTAAATTCCAGTGAAGCTGGAAAAGAGATATACAAATCTTTAGGCTTCAAAGAAAATGATAATGAAATGGAACTATTTCTTTAAGTTTAATCAATAAAAAAATAACGAAGCTTTCCTTTTGGGTTTGCTTCGCTTTTTTTATATATTAAAAGAACCAGATTAATTTTTAGAAGTTTGAAAATTATCTTACATTTAATTCTGCCCTATCGGATAATATTTAAAAATTTCCCTTACTTTTTTATCTTTAGTATAAACATTCCTCATATCAAAATAGAAATTATCCTTCATTCTGTTTCTTATATTATCCAGATTCATTCCTCTAAACTGATTCCACTCTGTGAGCAGTACAATTCCATCTACATCATTAGCTACTGAATATTCATCAGCACAATAAATTATATTTTTTTCTATATCAGCCAGTCTCCATCTTGCTTCCTTTGTTCCTTCTGGACAGTAAGCATGAATCTTTGCTCCATTATTTACAAGCCCTCTTATTATATCTATACTCGGAGCATCTCTCATATCATCTGTATCTGGTTTAAAAGAAAGTCCCAGTATTCCTACTACCTTTCCGTTTACTCCATCCATTTTACTGATTATTTTTTCTACCATCTTTTTCTTCTGCTTCTCATTTGCTTCAATGGCTGCTTTTATTATAAACATATCCTCTCCATATTTTTGAGCTATATCCACTATAGCCTTTGTATCTTTTGGAAAACAAGAACCTCCATACCCGGGACCGCAATGCAAAAATTTTGGTGATATCCTTCCATCCATTCCCATTGCCCTTGCTATCTCCTGTGAATTAGAACCTACTTTTTCAGATAAGAGAGCTATCTCATTAATAAATGAAATTTTCACTGCAAGAAAAGCATTTGATGCATACTTTATCATCTCTGCTGTCTCTATATTAGTAAACATAAAGGGAGTTTCATTTATAAAGAGCACATCATATACTTTTTTCATTATCTCTTTTGCTTTTTCAGTTTCATATCCTATTACTATTCTGTCTGGTCTCAAACAATCTCCAACAGCCTTTCCCTCTCTCAAAAATTCAGGATTGGAAACAATATCAAATTCTATATTCTCTCCTCTCTCATCAAGTTCTTTCTGAATAGCTTCCCTCACTTTTTTTCCTGTTCCTACTGGTACTGTAGATTTATCCACTATGACTTTATAATCATTTATATATTTTCCAATAGATGATGCCACATCTAATACATAATGAAGATCTGCTGAACCATCCAATGCTGGAGGTGTTCCCACTGCTATAAATATAACTTCAGATTTTTCTACTGCATATTCAATGTCTGTTGTAAATTCAATTCTTTTTCCTTTTATATTTTTTACTAAAAGTTCTTGAAGCCCCGGCTCATAAATAGGTACTTTTCCTTCTTTCAAAGATTCTATCTTTTTTTCATCTATATCCATACATACAACCTTAGCTCCAAATTCTGCCATTATTACCCCTTGAACAAGTCCAACATATCCTGTTCCTATAACTGCAATATTCATAGTTCTCTCCTTTACTCTCTAATTATTCTCTTTAAACCATTTTACAAATTTTCTTATTCCATCTTCAAACTCTGTTGTTGGATTATATCCTATCAATTCCCTTGCTTTTCTTATATCAGCATAAGTCTTATCCACATCCCCCATCTGCATAGGAAGTTTATTTATCTTTGCTTTTATTTCAAGTACATTTTCTATAGTTGCCACCATCTCTTTCAAAGATACTGTATCAGATTCTCCAAGGTTTAATATTTCATATACATTAGAATTATTTTCCAAATAATCAATAGATTTTTTTATCCCTTGAACAATGTCTTTTATGTATGTATAATCTCTAAATGTATTCCCTTCTCCATAAAAAGGAATCTCTCTGCCTTCTATTATCATTTTAGTAAACTTGTATATGGCAAGATCTGGTCTTTGCCTCTCTCCATATACTGTAAAAAATCTTAATTGAAACATATCTATTCCATAAAGTTTATGATATACATGCCCCATTACTTCACAGCTTTTTTTAGTAGCTGCATAGGGAGATATTGCAAAATCTACAATGTCAGTTTCTTTAAAAGGTGCTTTTTTATTATTTCCATATACTGATGATGATGAAGCCTGTATGAATTTTTTTATTCCCAGATTTTTACAGCTTTCTAAAAGATTCATTGTTCCTCTTACATTAACTGCTTCATATTCCAAAGGTTTTTCCAGAGATGGTCTTACTCCTCCCAGCCCTGCCAGATTAATTACAAAATCAGGTTTTTCTTTTTCAAATATCTCTTCTATCTTTTCATTATCTCTTATATCTGAATAATAAAGTTTGTATTCTTCACTTGCAGTCTCTTTTACAAGCTGGGCAATTTTCTCCTCTCTGTCTTTTAATTTTAATATAGAGGGTAACTTTTCTCTTTTATTGACAGACTCTAATACATTTCTGCATTTTATATCCAAAGAATAATATTCGTTGAAATTATCTATAACTATCACTTTGTGTTTCTCTTTCAACAGCTCCTCTATTAAATGCGACCCTATGAATCCTGCTGCTCCTGTTACTAATATTTTCATCTTCATCCTCCAATTTTTCCAAATAGAATAATTTTGCATTATCATCTTTCCCTCTGGTGAATGTTTTCTCATCTACTACAAAATAATCCTTAAATCTTTCTCTATCTAATTCATGGTTTTCTAAAAGAACAAACTCATCTTTCAGTATTGTTTTATCATCAAGTCTCTTTATACTTTTTCCTATATTCCATACATCTTCTATTTCAAAATCTTCTGAATAAACATCCCATTTAATAGGCATCTTCTTTGCCATTCTTATTTTTGGAATGCTCTTATCGTTTTTTTCTCTCAAGTCTCTTTCAATAAACCAGTTGGTACTGTTATTTGCTATGAGCATGAGTATTCCGCTTCCCAGTATAACGCTCTTTATTCTAGTGTTCTTTTCTTTTCCAAGATACATCCAGCAATAAAATGGTATTAAAACTGTCAGAACAAGAAATATATATCCTAAGGAAACATTCTTTCTCAAATAACCACCTACAAAGAGAAGCACTGGAATCCCTAAAGATACTATCCATAGAAAAGCACTTTGAATATTAAAAAGTATCCTGTCAGATTTTTTTAGTTCATTCCATCCTTTGTGATAATAGTAGCTGCATATAGATCCCACCATTAAACTTGAAATCATATAGAGTGGGATTCCATATCTCTTCTTTTTCATTTTTATCAATGACAAAAGTATCAATACTAATAGATTCCACACAAATGCAAATTCAAAAAACTTTTTATCTTCAGTTCTCTCTCTGCTCCATTTTTTTATTATTCCAAATGCTGAAAAAAACATCCATATTCCCATATATACAAAGTAATCTAAATAGAATAATATTCCTTGAGTATGTTTTGAAGTCCATGTATCTTTTTCTTTTTCCATTACCCCTAAAAATATATCTCTATAATTCAGCAGCATCAAAACTGGCCATATCCCAGAAAGAACAAGCCCTGTTCCAAATGTAATGAGGATTCCTTTCCAGTTCCTTCTATACTTTTCTATTCCGTAAACATATCCATAAGCAACAAAGAATGAAATAATCATTCCATATAGTGCCACTGGTCCTTTGCTCAATACTGAAGCAGCTAGGAATATCCCGCTTATAATAAAATCTCGCATCCTTTCTTTTTTCATTCCTGATACCAGAAAAACTACTGCTCCAAAAGCAAATACATAACAATACATACCCCAGCTATTTTCATTTCCTGTTTTAATTATCATAAAAGTAGAAAGAGCAACAAAAGACGTTATAAAACTGTAAAAGCTCTTTTCTGTAAGCAGTTTTACAAGATAATAAATAAGGAAAATCAGCATTACAGAAATCACTGCTACTGGTATTCTAAGTAAATATTCGTCTGTTGTATTATGAAATATTTTCATCATTCCAGCTGTTATCCATGTTGGAAATGGAGGTTTTTCAAATCTTAAATTTCCATTCAGTGTAGGTATCAGCCAGTTTCCGCTTTGTACCATTTCTCTGGCTGTTATGAAATTTCTTGCTTCCATCAAATCTGCACTTTTTACCCATAAATTTGAAAAAAAAGACACGATTGACAGGAAAAAAATAATCAATATATACTTTCTGTCTTCTTTTGACATTTTAACTCCTTTTTTTCTTTATTAAATATATGTTCCTTGAATAAATAAGCAGATTTGGTGCCTGGCCAAGAATAAATACAGGGTCTTTTCTATATATTGCATAGACCAGTAAAAGTGAACTTCCTCCCAGACTGAATATCCAGAAAGAAAATGGAATCACACTTTTCCCTGCTTTCTCACTGGCTATCCATTGCACAATGAACCTCATTGAAAAGAATACCTGTCCTATCATTCCTACAATTACAAAGAAATCCCAATTTAAAAATCTATTCATTTTATTCTCCTTTTTCAATTACATATGAAAGTTTTCTTTTTTTCATCCATCTGACTGCAAAAGCGTCTTTCAATCCTTTAAACAATCTGTTGAAAACTCCATATTTTGATTGGCCATATTCTCTGTCATAGTGTCTCACTGGTACTTCTATTACTTTAAATCCATTTATTTTAGAGAGTGTAGGGAGAAATCTGTGCATTCCCTCATAAAGATAAAAACTATCTACAACCTCTTTTTTAAATAATTTAAGAGGACAGCCAGTATCTCTTATATCATCTCCTGTTATTAAATTTCTTACTCCATTTCCAATAAGTGATGATATTTTTTTCTTTATTCCATCCTCTCTTGTAGTTCTTCTTCCATTTACCATGTCATACTCATTAATATATGCAAATAGCACATATATGTCCTCAGGATCAGTCTGAAGATCTGAATCCATAGTTACTACAAATTCTCCAGTGCACACTTTAAATCCTGCTGCCAGTGCCGCAGTCTGTCCATTATTTTTTGTAAAATGGTATACTTTTACATGCCCGTTTCTTTCTGCTTCTTTGTCTAATATCTCTTTGCTCCCATCTGTACTTCCATCATCAATTAAAATAATTTCATAAGAATCGAATCTTTTTTTCAAGGCTCTCTCTACCTTTTCTATAAATCTTTTTATATTTTCTTTTTCGTTATATACAGGGGCAATAACTGAAACTCTTTCCATCTTTTAATTCCTCCTTGCTTCTTTGCTCAACTCAATAATAAAATCAAAAGGTAAAAATCTGGTTAAAATAAATAATTATTTTTTTAATACTTTTTTACTTAATATTAACTTTTTAGTGATAAAATGTATCTAAGAGTTATAAGTGAGGTGCATAACATTGAAAAATATTTTAATAATAGAAGATGAAAAAAAAATAAGAAGATACTTGCAGTTAGAATTAGAACATGAAAAGTATTCTGTTGATACTGCTCAGGATGGAGAAGAGGGAGTAGAAAAATTTAAAAGTAATTTTTATGATCTTATTCTGCTTGATCTTATGATGCCGAAGCTTTCTGGAGAGGAAGTTTGCAAAATAATAAGAAAAACCTCTAATATTCCAATTATAGTTCTCACTGCAAAGGATCAGATTCTTAACAAAGTAGAACTTTTAGATATGGGAGCTGATGATTATCTTACTAAACCTTTTGAAATAGAAGAGCTTTTTGCCAGAATAAGAGTAGCATTAAGAAATAAGAGCAATTTCAGCAATACAGACTTTTTATATTATGATATTTTAAAATTAAATCTTAAAACAAATATTTTATACAAAGATGAAAAAGAAATTTCTCTTACAAAAACAGAGTACAATCTTTTTTATTATCTTCTGTTAAACAAAGAACTGGTTGTATCAAGAGAAAAAATACTCAATGAAGTGTGGGGATATGACTATATGGGAGAAGAGAAAATAGTGGATGTCTATATCAATGCACTAAGAAAAAAAATTGATTATGATGAAAATAAATTTATTCATACAGTAAGAGGTTTTGGGTATGTATTAAAAAAAGAAAGTGACAAGAGAGGTTAAGAATGAAAAAATTATCAGATGAACTTCAGAAAAGCTACTATATTCTTATTTTTATATTCTCTTTTTCATGTCTTGGACTTTTATATATCTTTGCTTCATATATGATAAAAGTTTCCAGTGCTGATATAACAACAACAAATATATTTATTGATTATGAATTAAATGAATTTAGTGAAAAATTAGAAAAAAATATATCTATTGATTCTTTATTTAAAGGTGCATTAGAAGAATGTCCTAAAATAGATAATGTTTTTGTTATTTTTAATTATCATGGAAAAATATATTCTAATAGCGATACTTATCCTAAAGAGCTTCAATTAGAAAATAATGATGAGATACAAAATATAGGTTTTTATGATTACCAAGTACTTCACAGAACTATTTATATTGATGGTATTGATCCTATTGAACTTAGAATAATAAAAGATCTCAAAGGAGATAAACTCATATTTTTCAGATCTATTGGTATAGCTGGTTTGTGGGTAATTTTGACTTTAATTATAGGAGTATACATATCAAAAAAATTCTATAATAAATTTATTCCACCTTTAAGAAATATTCAGGAAATAACAAATAAAATAAATCTGGACTCCCTTGATACTGATGTGAAAACAGAGAATAATTTTATTGAATTTATCTCTATTATTCAGTCATACAAAAATATGCTTGGAAGATTAAAGAAACAGACTGATGCTCAGATAGATTTTGTCAACAGTGCTTCTCATGAATTAAAAACTCCTATATTTATAATTGGGGGATATGTAGATTTAATTAAAAGATGGGGTGCCTCTGATAAAAATATACTAATGGAATCGTTGGATTCTATTGAAGATGAGACAAAAAATATGAGTGCATTAGTTACAAAACTTTTATTTCTGGCTAAAGATAATAAAGATAGCCTTGATTGCAGAAAAATATATGTATCAAGTGTTTTAGAAGAAATAATCGGACACCTTAAAGTAGCTTATCCAAAACAGAAAATAAATTTTACTCCTCAAGATGCAGTTATATATTCTGATTCTGATCTTGTAAAACAGCTTTTCCTTAACCTTATAGAAAATGCTGTTAAATATGGACTGGATAATCCTATTGACATTTCTATTGCACATAGTAAAAATATTACAGTTATTATTGAAGATCATGGGATGGGAATAAGTAAAGAAAATCTTGAACATATTTTTGATAGATTTTTCAGAGTGGATAAAGCTAGAAGCAGAAATATGGGAAGTCATGGATTGGGAATGCCTATAGTTAAAAATATAATAGAGGTATTGAATGGAGATTTGGAAATAAAAAGCGAGCTTGGTAAAGGAACTATTGTGCATGTTACTCTTCCTTTTTCACTAAAATAATTTTCTGATTTTTCAAATCTTGTAGATTATAGCTTAGCCAATAAAACTTAGTGGAGATATAATTTTAAGATTTTTTCTGATTTTTTTAACTTTTTTGAGTTATATCTTAGCTACAGTAAAGATATAGTCTATTAATTTTGTTCGTAAAACATAAAAAAATAGTTGAAGGATTACAACAGTTCCACTGTTGCATCTCAGTAATTATAGCAGTTAAAATTCTAACTGCTTAATTACTGGAAACTCGTTTCACTCAAACAGTACCGATTTTGACGAGGCGCTTCACTTCATTAATAACGACATTATCTCTAATTTTCGCTAAGGTATAACTAAAAAAATCATTTTTATCCTTAAATTTTATTTGAACTAATCCTTTTTTCACTCTTAATAATCATTATTAATATCTTGATTCTGATTTTCAAAAGACATTTTTTCTCTCTTAGTAAGAATATACCACATTTTCATTCCTACAATAAGCACTACCTGTACTCCATAGGCTGCTATTACCCCGCTTAACCCATAATTCTTTATCATAGGGAACAGAACTACCATATATATCAGATTAGCTGCAAAAATTATTCTTGTCTCTACTTTTATATATCCTAATGAAAGGAAAAGAGGATGCACAGCTATAAATACTGTTCCTAAAGATTTCATTATAATATATAAATTTATTTCAAACTTGTATTTCAATACCAGCTCACTAAAGAACTGAGCAAAAAGATAGAATCCCACTACATTCAGTCCTACAACCATTACAGTACAGACTCCTAAAAGAAGAACCGACACCTTCAAAAATTTTCTAAATACTTCCTTAACATCTTTTCTTGCAATTGTTTCACAGAAATATGGGTACAATGTCTGATAGATAGGTGTTCCTATTTTATCAAGGACAATAGCTACAGTTTTGCATATCTTGTATATTCCCAACTGCTCTAATGACAGCATCTTCCCTATTAAAAGATTATCAAAATACTGCACTGGTATATCCAAGCTTGAATTTATATTAGTAAGACATGTAAATTTAAAAAATTCTTTATTAAAAGCAGATTTTTCAAAAATAAATCCAAGAAGCCCTCTTTTTTTCAATATCACCATTGCAAAAATATTTATCAGTATTCCATTTAAAACATTTGACGAAAGATATACAAAGACAAAATAAAAAAGATCCAGCTTAAAATAAAAACCTACTCCCAGCATAATAAAATTATATACAGAAGTCACTACCCTTTGATTTCTCAGCATATCAAATCTATCAAAGCTTCTCAATATTCCAATGGGAGTTCCTTGAATATTAAAAATTATATACAGAGAAAACATTGTCAGCAGAAACATTTCCTGAGGAGTAAAATTATATATTTTCTTTATCAGCATACCTGCTGAATTTAGTATAATAAAAGCAATTACAGCAGTGACTATATCTAAAATATAACTGAATTTTATAAGCTTTTTTACCTGATCATCTTTTCCCTTCGTTTCTGGAAAAAATTTAATAAATCCCTGCCATGACTGGAAATTAAATATTCCATCTACCAGTGAAGCTATCCCTTGTATCAGAACTATAAATCCATATTTTTCCATTCCTATACCCTTTGTTACAAAAGATATAGATATGATAGAAAGTACTGATCCAATAGCATCTCCACTGAATATATTTAGAAAATTTCTTACCAGTTTATCTTCTAGTAAATTTTTTAATCTATTCATTTTTCATTCCTCTAAAAATTGATTTTTTTATTAGCTATCTTCAATATTTTCCATTCTTTGATAAATTTCAATACTCCTGTATAAATAAGAATGTTCACCAATATTTTTTTCATTCCTTTAAAATGCTTGAATTCAAGAAAATACAGCTTCTTCAAATCTTTCTTTTTCCCCCAGCTCTTACCCCACCAGTGGATTCCATGAGTTTTTTCAGTTATTTTAGAATATTGGAACTCCTCTGTAAAATGGTAAGGATAAAAATAATTAGAGGGATACATTTTTATGCTTCCATCTTTAATTTTTATTATCTCATCTTTTAATTCAAAAGAATATTTTTTCTTCAGCACTCTTGTGATTATAGCTGGAATTGTGTAGATAGGCTCATTCCATATATCTTCCTTATAGAAATCAAGTATATCTTTTACCACTTCATGATGAGGTATTGCTCCTATTATTCCTGCACTTATCACATCTTCACTTTCTAATCCGATAAAAAAATCATCTTCCAGAAATTCATCTAAGCTTTTTATAATCTGCATATCAGTATCTAAATAGATACCTCCATTTTCATAAAGAACTTTCATTCTAAAATAATCAGATAAAAAAGCCCATAACTTTCTATCTAAGCACTCTTTTAGAAAAGCATTATTGTTTATCTCATTTTCAAAATCTAAATTACTTTCATTCCATTCTATAATTTCATAATCTGGAAGTTTTTCCCTCCAAGAGTTGATACATATATCCATCAAATTTGGCTTTGAATTATTTCCCAGCCATATATAATGTAATTTTTTAGGTATCATACATTCTCCTTTTTCTTAGAATTTTGGTATCTTCTGAACATTTGTTATCTGTTTTCCTAAAATTTTTCTAAGTGTATTAGGTATAAAGACTGAAAAAGACAAAAGAAATTCTTCTGGTTCAACTTTTTTACTATTCTTTAATGCACTGTAAAGCTCCTTGTATCTCTTATGAACTCTTTTCCAATCCCCTGCTCCATTGTATCTCTTATATACAACTACAGAGTAAAAACTTAGAATAAGTGCAGAAAGCACTTCCCTTCCCTTTACAGAATCCAGTTTTTTATACTCATCAAAAAATCTTTCACATATACTCTCTAATGAAACTATACTTTTTTCTGAAACTTTATTCATTATACTTCCAGTTCTCTGTCTGTAAAAATAAAATGCTCTGTCTATATATCTGACTTTCTCAGCCTTCAAATACACCAAAGGAGTAAACTCACTATCTTCATGGACAATATTTTCATTAAACCAGATATCGTTTTTTAGCAGAAACTCTCTTCTGTATATATCATCTACAACCTCTTCTCTAAAACACTTAGGCTTTTGAAAAAGTTCCCAGAAGAAATCAACACCTTTTAATATTCCGCTGTTCTTTATCATATCCGACCTAAACAGAGGATCTCCTGTTTTTTCAGGAGTGTAGTATCTCATATTTCCTACTATAACATCTAATTTATCTTTTTGCCCCTCTTTAAAAAATCTTTCAAACTCATCAACATCTATAAAATCATCACTGTCTATAAATGATATATACTCTCCAACAGCAGCTTTCATTCCTGCATTTCTTGCAGATGAAAGTCCACCATTTTCTTTATTTATCAAAACAGTTTTTTCAGGATACATATCTTTAAATTTTTCCATAATTTTAAAACTGTTGTCTTTTGATCCATCATTTACCAGTATTATTTCCAGTTCTATATTTTTTATATTGTACAAACTCTCCAGACATTCTTCCAGATAATCTTCTACATTATATATAGGAACAATTATACTAAGCTCCATCCTTTTCTCCTTCTATAGTTTTGAAATCTTATCTCTATAAATATCTATTATTATTTTCTCATCAAATTCTTTTAATATTTTTTCTCTGCCTTTTTTACCCATTCCTTCTCTCTCTTCTTTAGACAAGTGAATGAATTTTTCCATTTTTTCAGCAAGATCCCTGCTGTCCCTCACATTTACCAGATAGCCATTCTCTCCATCATCCACTATCTCTTTACATCCTGTGACATTTGTAGCTATTATAGGTCTCTCCATAGCTGCACCTTCCATGAGGACTTTTGATATTCCCTCTCTGTATGATGGAAGAACCAGACAATCTATCTCTTTTATTACATTTTCAGGATGATCTACTGTTCCCAGATAATTTATGACTTTTTCCTCCTGAAGCTTATTCATATATTCTTCAGTGATTCCAGATACAGCTTCTCCTCCCAATGCTCCTAAAAATTGAAATTCAACTTTATCTCCATATTTTTTTCTCAACATTCTTGCAGCCTCTTCATATTCTCTGAATCCTTTATCAAAAAAAGCTCTGGCTACCATGAGAAATATAGTTCTCTCATCTTTTCTTTCCATAGGCAGTGGTTTGAATCTTTCACAATCTGTTCCTTCTCCTGGGAGGATAAATACTTTCTCTCTGTTTCCAATTTTATTTTCAATAAGAGTTTCTTTATCATCTGAATTTAAAACCCATATCTCCTTTGAAAACTTCAATGAAAATCTATACAAAGCGATTGCTACTTTTGAAATAAGGCCTCCTTTTACAAAGGAATACCCCAATCCAGTCAAGATTGCTACAGATTTCTTCTTAGCCATTCTGGCAGCTATCGTCCCATATATATTAGGTTTAATTGTGTAGTGAAATATAATATCAGGGTTCTCTTTTTTATATAGTTTATACAAATCATATGTCAATTTCATGTCTTCCACAGGATTTATCCCTCTTTTGTTAAGAGTGATAGATACAGCTTTTAGACCTGGAATAGTCTTTTCCATATCTATTCTTCCATTATCTGGAGCTGCTGCCACTACTTCATAACCATCAGCGACTAATGCTTTTAATAATCCTCCCCTAAATATATATATGTCCCACATATAGTTAGCTACAAAAAGTATCTTCATATTTCCATCCTTTAGTAATCTTAAAATAGTAGTGATATTTCTTTTCCATGTCCTTCATCTTTATATTTTGCTGCGTCCTCTATTTTTTGCCATTTCTCAGCAGCACTTCTATGTTTCAAAAATATATTTTCGTAGATATAAATATCTTTATTTCCAATAAAACTTAATTGATTATTTATTCTGAAACAGCATATAAGAGCTGCTACAGCAACAATTCCTATTTTTACAGCAGGAGCCATAGCTTTTTCTATGAGCATAGGTATTACAAACCAGTAAGAATAAACAAAAAGTATTCCAAATCTCAATGATATAACTGAAAGTTCAGAAGTATACAAAAACATAAATACAGATATATATGTACTGTTTAAAAATATATTCCCATATCTTTTACTCATCAGTTGGTAACCTGCAAAGTATACCAATAAAAATATTACTATTCTTTCAGCATAGAAAAGTGAAAATCCCAATGGAAAGTCCCCTGGTATTATAGAAAGATACCCAGCTATTTTCTGACCTATTCCACCTGGAAGGTAGCTTCCAAACATTCTTACTCCGTTGATTATCAATCTAACATTTGAAATATAGTAAATATTTCCTAAAACAAAAAGTCCTAGTATAAATTTTCTGTTCCATTTTATATTCAGTATAAAATACATTGGAAAATATATTATAGAGCTGCTGTGGAACATCATTCCCAGCATATTCAAAGCAATAAATACTATTGGTTTTCTATCTTCAATATATTCTATTGAACATAAAAACAGCAGTATACTTTTTATATTTCTCATCATATCTATTTCCAGAGCTATTCCGTGTATTCCAAAATATAGGAACAATACAAATATTGGATATTTAGAGTATCTCTTAAAAATAAAATATATCAAAAGAAAATCAGTAGCTGTATTTACAAAATTAAAAACTAAATAATTAGATGAAAAAGTCTTTATTATACTTGAATATAATTGAAATCCAGCTTCATATCCTGAATGAAATATGCTCTGATAGTTTCCAGAAAGTACTTGGAAAATATTATCTGCTTTATCAAAGTTAGGTTTATATGAATACCAGTCATAACCTAGATAACCTCTTGTTCCAAAGAATACAACCAGCATTACTATTGAAAGAATATACAATGCCTTTTTTACTCTTTCATTTAAAATTAATATATCAATCAAACTGCCTATGCCTAGAATCCCTAATATTATAAAATATACCATCATTTTATCTCTCCCCAATTTTGTTATATAGTTTTATATATTCTTCTGCACTATTTTCTATGCTGTATTTTTTGCTTTTCTCTAAGCACATCTCAGCCGTATGATTGTATAATTTTTTATCTTCTAAACTCAATATTATTTGGGCTAATTCTTTAGAATCGTTTGGACATATAATCCCTCCTCCTTCTACTACATCAGCCAGTCCAGGTACATTACTTGCTATTACAGGCCTCCCAGTTGCCATTCCTTCTACAGCAGTCATACCAAATCCTTCAAAAAATGAAAACTGAATAATTATATCTGCTGTTTTTAAAAGTTTAGGAATATCCTTTCTCTTTCCTAAAAATTTCACTCGCGATTCCAGTTTCTTTTCTTTTACATGCTTCTTTACATCTTCTTCTAAAACTCCATCTCCAACAAATATCATTTTATACTTTTCAGGAAGATATTCCAGAGCTTCAGCTGCTCCTTTTTGATTCTTCGACTGATGAAATCTTGAAACCATCATTAAAATTATATCTCCCTCTTCTGCTCCGATCTCATCTCTAGGAATAGGAATAGAATTTTCAAATATACTTAAATCTATTCCATTGGGAATAACTGCATACTTTTCCTTTTCTCCTCCTATCCAGTCATAAAGGCTATTTTCTGTAGCATGAGATATACTCACTATTTCATCATATCCATTAAAAATAAATTTATCTATCATTCCTAAAATTTTATTGCTTCTTCTTCTGTTGGAAGTACTATGCTCTGTTGTTAGATATTTTCTATTTTTGTTATTATCAAGCAGTCTTGCCATTCTAGTCCAGTATTGAGCATGAACCAAGTGTACATGGACTATATCATAATTTCCTACCTTTATTTTTTTATTTATTTCAAAAATATTCAGTGGAGATTTTTTAGAATTATATTTAGATACATATATTTCTATCCCTTTCTCTTCTAAATCTTTTTTAAATACTGCATTTATGTCACTCAATATCATGAGTTCAATATCATGACCCAGTTTTTTTTGAGCTGGAAGCAGTTCTGTGAGAAGTTTCTCTGCTCCTCCCAGTTCTAAAGAGGTTATTACATGAAGTATTTTCATTTATTTCCTCCTGTAAGTTTATAGTATTTACTTTGGACAAGCCTTATTATAAACTTTACTTTATTAGTAAATGGTATATTATATTTCAGCATTTCTTGGTAATAAAATTCAAATCCCTTTGGATTCTTTCTCATAAGAGAATTAAAGTTTTTAGTATATCCATCTTCCAGATACTCAAAGAAATATATTCCTTCATCTATATATCTCATTTTGTACTCTTCTCCTATTTTGACCCATACAGTAGCTTCTGGAATAAATTTTTCTCCTTCAAATTCCTTAAATGGATTTTTTTTAAGAATGTCTGTTTTGAAAACCTCTGCTTTATCTCCATCTATTCCTAATTTATAAACTATTTCTATTGGAGAGGAATCTATCCTGTATTCTGGGTAAGGCTTCCCTGTAACTTTTCCACTTGCCATATCTATCTTTCGAAATATCATTCCTCCAAGATTCTCAGGAAGCTCCTTAGCCTCTTTTAGAATAGTTTCTACACAAGTATCAGTAATATAGTCATCACTGTCTACTATGAAAAAATATTCTCCCTGTGCTAACTGCACTCCTCGATTGACAGCTCTCATCTTTCCACTGTTTTTCTGATATTCATAAATGATATCCATAGCTCCTTCATTTATATAATCAGCCATAAGCTTTCCTGTTCCATCTTCAGAACCATCATCTACTACTATCCATTGAAATTCTTTTACAGTCTGTCTTTTAAGACTTTCATAGAGTCTTGGAAGTGTATCTTTTCTATTGTATGAAGGTGTAAAAATTGTAATCATATTATCTTCCTTTTCCAAAAATTACTGTCTTCAATGTAAGAAGCATAATTACTATATCTAAATAAAGACTGTGATGTTTTATATAGTAAAGATCATACTCAAGCTTTCTTCTAGCATCTTCCACACTTGCACCATAGGGATACATTACCTGCGCCCAGCCAGTTAATCCTGGTTTTACCATATGTCTTAAATTATAATATGGTATCTGCTTTTCAAGTTCCTTTATGAAAACCATTCTTTCAGGTCTAGGTCCAATAAAACTCATCTCTCCTTTTATGACATTAAGAAGCTGAGGAAGTTCATCTATTCTTGTTTTTCTCATTATATTTCCAAATTTTGTAACTCTTGGGTCATTTTGCTGTGCCCATTTTGCTCCATCTTTTTCAGCATCATTTCTCATGCTTCTAAATTTATGTACTTTAAACTCTTTTCCATTCTCTCCAACTCTATCCTGACTGTAAATAATAGGTCCCGGACTTTCCAGTCTTACTATAACTGCTGCTACTGCCATTATTGGAAGAGTTACCAGACCAATAGCCACTGCCATTCCTAAATCAAATACTTTTTTTACTCTGTTTTGCACCTGGCTGTGAAGAATTTTAAACCCATATGCTTGAAGAAGCCACTCTTCATCTATAAATTCCACATCTATTTTTTCTTCGTTTTCAAGCATATAATCTGAATAGCTCTTTACCTCTATACCAGAAAGCTTCAAGTCCAATACTTCTTTTATCTCCTCTTTTGTAAGCTTCAATTTAGTAAGTATCAAAATAGATATTCCATTGGTATTTATGAAGTCTGAAAGTGATCCACCTCTTTTACACTCATCTATATACTCATACTCTGAAAACTTAGAAAGACTTTCCACTATTCTTTTTTTCATCTCTCCATTTCCATAAGTAGTTACTTTTTTTATCTCAAAAGTAATTATACTTATTATTGTACTTATTAATATTTGAGATGCTGTAAAAATAAGTATGAATGGAATTATTGAGAAATCCCATATATCAATAAACCATATAAAGAATGCCACAAAATTCAGTATTAATATAATTACAAATCTTTTGTTGCTGTAGTAATATCTTTTAAATTCCATGTTATCAGTAATATATAATCCTACAATAATAAATGTAAATACCCCTAAAGAATAAATAGGTATCCCTATTTCAAAAATGAAGAAGTATCTGCACAATAAAAATATTATTCCTAATAATACTGTATATATTAATTTTAACGTTGTACTTTTTTCTTGTTCCATTTTTTATCTCCCTTTATTCTTGAAAAAGCTCTATTCTTTTTCCTGATAGTATACTGTTGTCTTCAAAACTATTTTTATCATAGTAAAGTCTTGCTTTAAAAAGCTCATTTCCACTGTCTTTTCCTATCTCAGAAAAAACTCCGCTAGGATAAGCTTTATCACTAAATCCATAAACTATAAGAATATTATTCTTCTTTGGAAGATATTGATTATTTCTAAACAGCACCCCATTTTTCCAGTTTTCATCTAGTTTTATTCTGTTATTATCTTGAATATTTACTATTTTTCCAAGAATATCAAATTCAAAAATGAGATTATCATCTACTGCTTCCCAGTTTCCTCTCTCATTTCTATCAAGAAGAGATTTTTTAATAACTGGTGAAACTATTAAAAGATATCTGATATTTGCATTTGAGTCAAATATAAATGGAAGAGACTCATCTTTTGTATTAAAAGATACAAGATTCATTCCATGCTCTATGCTTCCATCTACTTTTTTCTCTATTACAACTGCTGGAAGGCTGTCATCAATCAATGATGTTTCTATTACAATATTTTTAGTTTTTAGCATTCCATTATTATTCATTTTCAAAGATACTTTATTTACAGCTTTGGGATACAATCCAATTATAGGAATTTCTCCATTAGCTTTTACTTTTGTTTTATAGGTATAATCTGGGCTGTTTTCTTTTCCCTCTATTGTTATTGTTATATCTTTTCCAACAGCTTCATTTTCTATTTTTACTATTGCAGACAATGGTGTTCTTCCATATGGATTCAATTTTATAAAAGGAGTCTCAAAAGTATAATATTTTTCTCTGTATTGTTTTTCAAGCTCTATATCGCTATTTTTATCTAAAAGATAGAATTCTCCAAAAGATGACATTTTTTTATAATCTATATTTTTTAAGTGTTGATCTACAATCTCTTTTAATTTTGGAGATACAAGAGTTATTTCATCAATTCCTTTACTTGTAGCCACTACTTTTTTCATATCATCCAAGATAAGTCTCGAATTAAAAAAATCTTCTTCATATTTTTTAAAATTATTTATATCTTCCTCTTTAAATTCCATAAGAGAAACTACTTCAGCATTACCAGCTATTATATTATTTATCTTATTTAACTGCTCTCCATTTAAAGTTTTTATAATATCTGCTATTTCTTTATCTGGAAACAATTTTAAGACTTTATCTTTTATTTTCAAAACATCAGGTATCTTATTCTCATTTTTATTTATTTCATTATAATTAAAATTAGGATATTTTTCTGATAGATAATTTTTAAATTCTACTGAAAGAACTTCTATTTCTCCAAATCCTTTACTTATATTTGCAATTTTTACTGCTTCTTCCTGTGTTACATCTGGGGAAAAATATCTATCTGAATTATATTTACTATTATCTTTTGTATTTAATGCATCTACTACTTCAGGAAATTCTAAACTTTCCTTTAATATTTCTAATTTTTCCATTGATAATCTATTCATTATTGAATTAAAATTTTTATCATTAATTTTTTTCTCTATTTCTTTTTTTAATTTCTTACTTTGACTTTCTTTGTATGTCATCACTAGGCTTGGGCTGTTTGATAGTTTTTCCATTATCTTTTCTTTAGATACATATAGAAGTATACCTAACCCAATAATACAAACTGAAGAGCCTATGATTAATTTTTCTTTTCTATTTATCAGCATTTCTACTCTCCTTTTTTATTAAAACTTTATCCATATATTATAATAAGAAATCAGTATAAAATCCAGCGTATTTTTTATATAAATATTTCTTTTTATAAAAAAGCTCTGTTTCTAAACACAAATTTCTATTTCCTTTTTCACCAACTTTCTTAGTACTCTTTTATATTTTTTTCTTTGATATATTTAGATTATAATTTATAATATAAAAAATACTTTATAACGGGAGATGATAATGAATTACTTTTTTTTAGTATTTTCTACATTTTTCTTTTTACTTAATTTTTTCGTCATAAGAAAAACTTTAAAATATGTGGTTCCAAATGATAAAAAAGTTTTTTTCCTTTTACTGTTTTTATCTCTAGCGCTTCTATTTTATCTGTATAGATTTTTTGGTTCCCATTTTTCTTATTCAGTAAATAAATTTGTATCTTATATCATTTATTATTATTTAGCATTTTTAATATATGCTTCTATTTTATTTATTTTTGCCTCTGTAATAACTATGATTTTTAGATATAAATTAAATTTAAATCTCTATAAAATATCCTTGATTCTAGTTCCTATTATTTTATTAGCTGGAACTTTCTTTAAACACCATACCATTGTAAAAAAATATGACATCAAACTAGATAAAAATTATGATCTGGAACCCCTTAATATTGTTTTAGTATCTGATATTCATCTTGGCTATATAAACGGAAATTCCTCTTTTTTAAAGATGAAAAATATTATAAATTCTCTTAATCCTGATATTGTTTTAATAGCAGGTGATCTTATTGATATGAATTTAGAACCTGTTTTAGAAAAGAATATGTTAAAGGAATTAAGTGATATAAAAACTAAATATGGGGTATATTTTGCATTGGGAAATCATGATATCTATGGAAAGAAAGCTGCTCTTCTTACTGCAACTTTAAGAGAAGAGGGAGTAATTGTCCTAAGAGATGAAAAAGTATTAGTAAATGATAAATTATACATAGCTGGAAGAGATAATTTTTCAAAGAAACCTCTCAAAGATATCATTGGGGATCATTCAGATAAACCTGTTATCCTCATACAGCATACTCCTGATACTATTGAAGAAACTGTAGAGAACAAAATTGATTTACAAGTTTCTGGACATACACATAAAGGCCAGTTTTTTCCGGGAAATCTTTTTACAAAAAGAATTTTCCTGATAGATTATGGACTTAAAAAAATCTCTGACAGTAATATTCTCGTTTCATCAGGATATGGAACTTGGGGGCCACCTATAAGAATAGGAAGTTCTTCTGAAATATGTCTCATCAAATTTTATAATTAATATTACAAAAACTTTTCTTTGTTTTATTTTGGAGAAAAGTTTTTTTATTTTTAAAATTTCCTTCTCAAATTAAATAACAGGTGTATTTTATCATCTTATTTTATTTTTATTTTTGTAATTTTATATTTTTTTGACTTTTTAGAAATTATTTTTAAGTATACTTGGTTCATAATATATTCATGATGTTTAGAAACGAAAAAAAAGACAAAATTAATATTTTTTGTTTGCTCATCTCTAAGGCTCACCAATTATTATTTTCAAAACAATTTTATGTAGTTTTTTCTTTTTTATAGAAATTTTCAATTTGTTATCATTACATTTTATTGTTATAATAATCCTATAAAGAAATATTATATAGATTTTATTTTAACAATTTAGAATAATAATTTATCTTAGTTTCTAAAAAATAAATTTACTTTTATTTTCAAGGAGGTAAAAATGATAAATTCACAAACAATAAAAAATGCTAAAGCTGGTAACGAAAGTGCTATTCAAGAAATATTCTCTTCGTTCAAAAGCATTCTTCAATTAAAAACAAAAAATTACTTTTTCTATGGTGGAGATAAAGAAGATGTTCTTCAAGAGGCTATGATAGGTCTTTTAAAAGCAATAAATGCATATGATGAAAATAAAAATGCGTCTTTTACTACTTTTGCTATTTTATGTATAAAACGTCAAATAATAACAGCTATTAAAAGTTCTAATTCTGGTAAGAATAAAATATTAAATATGGCTATGTACAGCCCTGAAACTGAAGATAACTCAAATATAGCTTATGAAACTAAATCTTTTAATTTTTATAATCCCGAAGAAATATACCTCAGCAAAGAAAGATTTAGACTTTTGAATCAATATTTAAAAAATAACCTGAGTAAAATGGAAAATGAAATATTTGAATACATGCTTTCTGAAATGACTTATACTGAAATAGCTAAAAAAACTGGAAGAGATCCAAAATCAGTAGATAACAGCATTCAACGTATTAAGAAGAAACTTAATGGCTTCTTAAAAGAATATGACAGCATTCAATAATAATTATTTTGTATAAATGATGCTAATTAAAAAAAGTCCGATTAAAATAATCAGACTTTTTTTAATTTAAATATTTTTTTATTATTGCACAGTCTCCTTCTGGAATCATATTTCCGTATATAATCTTATTTCCTTCCAGCATCACAAAGCACTGAAGATCTTTCTTTTCTCTATGAATCAGTATAGTTATTTTCCCCTCACCATTTTCATCTGTAAACTTTTCACTTTTAACAATTTCATATTCTTTTGCAAAATACTCCACTCTGTCTTTGAATATTTGAACAGCTTCATCTCTGCTGGCAAATATTCCTACTACATGACTGTGGTTATCATATTTTACTATGCCACCTTCTATTATTTCCTGATTTTCTGCAAAACCAGAAAAATTTAATGCTAATATAAAAAATAATATAATTTTTTTCATAACTTCCCCAAGTTTTATTCAAACTGTTCAATATTCCTAATTTATTATAACACCCATGTGCAATAATGTAAAAATCTTTTATTTTAATTTATTCTGTCTTTATATCATTTTCCTTTTTATTATTTAAGAAATAAAAAATAGACCTGCCACCAAGAGACTATCCTAATAGAAAATCTATTTTAAAACTTTCGTTTTTCATCTTTATTTTTTAATTTAAATACTGATCATAAAGATATTTTTATTAAAGATAGACCTTAATATAATACTATATTTAAAAAGAAATATCAAGATTAAATTCTCTCTTTCGTAATTTTATTTTATATTTTTTGAAAATATTCTCTTCTTTTTTAAATTTTATTAATTTACTTTACAAATAAAAAAATATCTTTGCCATCGAGAATTTATTTTTATATATTTTTTAAAAAATATTTGATTTTCAAATTATTTGCGTTATAATATCATTATCTTATATTCATATAATTTTTTTAACCTTTCTTAATTTAAAAATTACTACTACAAACAAAGGGGCTCTTCTGGAGCTTTTTTGTTTTTTAGTCTATAAATATTCTTCTTTTCATCTATAATTTCTCAAAAATATCCACTTCTCTCTAAATATCATTTTATAAATAATCTTTATTTTTTAGTAAAAAAAAATAGATTTTAATTCAAGAAAACTTCTTAAATATAAAATCTATTTTACATGATGTAATTTGCTAAATTATGGTGCGAAGAAGCAACTTAACTTAATATGCCTTAATATAAGAAAGAGAAGAAATTAATCTTCTCTTTTTTATTGTAAATACAGGCATACTTTAATAGGCTTACACTTTTAAAGTTCTTTAAAATCAATTTTATAAGATGCTCTCCTATTTTAGTAATTTATCTAATTCTTCACAATCCAAACATTTTGGATTTTCTAACATCTTATTTTCAAAAGAAAGAATAGTTATGTTTTCTTTAGAAGAAAAAAGTTCAGCAATTTCACAATTGTTTTTAATATAATCATAATCATTGTGTTTTATATTTGGGTAAATCAAATGATGAAAATCAATAAATAAAAGTATGAAAGAGTTGCTTATTCTTAGCCCAATAAGCCTTAGTCCATTAGGCCCATGCAATTGATAAAAATCTTCTAAAAATTCTTCATAATTTGGTAAACTAAATTCCTCATATATCTCCTTATATTTTTTTAAAATTTTAACTATTAAAAATTTTTCTTTTTTTCCATTTATTGAATGGCAATGCTTATTTTCTTTTTCCAATTCTTGAAAAGTTTTACCATTAATATAGGGTAAAACTTGATGATAAAAAGCTTTTAATTTTTTTAAACATTCATCTCTATCCTTCAAATAATTTGTAAATGCACCTAATGAAATATTAGGAAATAAAAAATGTGAGAAATCAACTTTTAAAGTCTTTTTCTCACTACTTAAGTTGTTTCTTACTAATTTCTTCTCTTTTTTTGATGAAGATTTAATTAAAGGATTAGCATCAATTTCTTTGTTTTTAATCATTCTCTAATCTCCATTAAGCCTTTGTAAGTATTCAGTAAAAATATCTTTGTCGTTAATTACATTTGAACAAGCTTCAGTTAAACTATATCCTTTTCTAGCATTTATCCAAGGAAGTTCTTGGTGTGAAATACTTTCCAATTCATATCCATTACACTTTCCATAAACTTCATAAACCTGCTCTAAAAACGCAACATCTTCACTATTGTTGATCGATTTGCTAGCAAAAGTTTTCTCGTAATTAAAATGTTTGTAATCAATATATAACTCTTTAAATACTGGTCCATGTACCCATGCTTCAGCTTTATCATCTATTAAAGAATTCAAGGTTGAATCATTAGGTTCATTATTAAGTGCAATATACCAACTATAAGCATACCAACATAATTTTTGTAATTTTTTAGCTGACATATTTAAATCTTTGTCTAAAAACCATTTTGCAACTTGAAATATTGAATACATAACATTCACCTCCTTGAATTTTTTTATTATTGTTAATAAGAGTATAAGATATTAAAGTTGAAAAGTCAAATTTTATTTGACCAATTTGATTCTATTTTTTATTTATTTTTATATATAGAATGTTATCATGTTTGTTTGACTTTTGCAACCAAAATTTTTCTTCTCTATATACAATTATACTCTCACCCTTTCAAAATCCTTTAAAATCAATTCTGTGAGATCAATTTTAATGTTCCTTTTGTGATAATTCCTGTTAAGTCTCCCACTATTCTTCCTACTAATAAACCTTGAATTATTCTAGCTTTGAAAAGAAAATATAATGGGATTCCTACTAAAAAACAGCATAAACAGGTACTGTTATTTTTATTTAAAATCTCAAAAATATTTTTAAATAAAAAGGAATTTTAAATTAAGCTAGAATAACTATTATACTCAAACCTTTCTTTACAATTTTATTATGTAAAAAGGAGTCTCTTTTTAGGGGCTTCTTTTTGTTCTTGGTAAATAAAAATTTACATACACATATGCATGGTGTATAAAATTATTGGAGGTGTTAATTATGGAAAAAGATTTAAAAAGGACTCAAATTTATATTTCTGAAGCAAAATTAAAGAAACTAAAAAGTATGGCTTTTGAAAAAGAAATAACTGTAAGTAAAATCATAAGAAATTTAATAGATGAGTTCTTGGAAAAGGAAGAAAAATAAAAGGTTCCCACTTACTCAAAATAAAATTACCTATATTACAATTACAAAAATAAAAAAGGAATTTTAAATTAATGTGGTATAATATTATTATAAGATCTTTCTCCGAAGATGTTTGTACAAAATAAAAGGGAGTCCTTTTCCCCAAAGGCTCCCTTTTTAATTTATTTAATGTATATTTGTCTTTATTAGAACTAGGAGAGTTAGAAAATTCTAGCCCTCCTCAGCCTTCTTACCCCAACACTCTACCCGAGCATATATAATATACTCCATAAACCTCAATTTCCTTTTTTAATCAAAAGAAAAAAGAGCTAATAAGATCAAAAGCTCTTTTTTCCTTTTTTTTATTATTTTTAACAAAACATTCTGGGGAAAGTTTTATTATTATAATTATACTCTATTTTTTATCTGTTGTCAATTTTTGGTTGCTTTTATTTAGTTTTTATATCTTGTTTATCTCTACATTGTTCTAATGCTACTTCATTAAGAAATCCGACATTCTTCTTAATTCTGTTTTTATTTCTTTTATATCTTCATACAAAGCCTTATTATCCTCTTTTCTTTGCTGCTCTAAAAATTTAAATTGCATATCATGCATAGTTTTATCCACTTTCTTTTCCATATGTGCCATTATAAATTTATGGTAACCCATTAGGATTCCTCCAACTGTTACTGCTATTTTAAAGTATTCTGTCCATTCCATTTGCATCTCCTTTAATTACCTATTTTTTTGTCAAAGTGCTTTTTACCTAAAAAAACAGCCCCTAAACTTCCTACAAGTGCTGTTAATTCTCCAGGTATAGGTAAGCTATATATCTGAACTCCCATAAAAGCAGATAGATAAGGAGTTATTATATGATGAAATATTACTAAAATACTATAGACATAAAATAAATGAAGTATTCCACCTCTTTCTAGCATACTTGAAAAAACTTTTAATTTCTCCTTTTCTACCTCTGCCATTACTTTATCCACTTCTTCTGGTTTTATATATTTATTTAGAATATCTGGTAAAAACCCACTAACTAAATTTATTATTGTTTTCTTAAACATATTATTTCCCCCTTATTTCCAGTTATTTTCTATATTGTTATATCTTCTTTTTACATCTCTAGGCTGCTCTCTTCCCCATTTTGTTTCTTTTAATTTAAAATTCAAGATATCATGGGAAGTAAGAACTTTTTTATTTTTTATGAATCTGTGCATAAGCCCATTTTTACTTAAATTGAATTGATTATGATAGTCTACTAAGTGAACAAAAGTTTTTTCATCTTCAAATTCTGGTAGCTCTTTTAAACTAGCCACATAATTTACCATCTGCTGTATATGTTCCCTATCTAGCTTGTCTATATCTCTTCTAAATAGTTTTAATCTTTCATTTAAGTACCCTATATTTTTATCAAGATTTAGTAATTTTCCGATATCCTGATTCGAAAATCCACAGATATTCTTTAAGAAATTTCTAGCTTTAATATTATGTGTAACATCAAACTGGCTTCTTCCGAAGCTATATCCTGATTTTCCACCAGCATAACTAAATTTACAGATCACATTTTCATTTCCTGATATTTCATTTAAAGATATCACATACATAATTTTTTCTAAGTTTATATTCTCCATTATTTGCTTTATATTCATTTTATCCCCTCCAATTTCTCTATTCTTGATTTTAATTCTTTTATTTCTTCTTGTTGCTCTTGTAAGCCTTTTACCAATATAGGAATAAACTCTTCATATCCTAGACTTAATACATCTTTTCCCCCATTAATAGAATGGTCTTGATATCCTCCAAAGTCTACCCCTAATTCTCTCATAGTTTCAAAAACTTCCTGTGCTATAAACCCTTGGTGAAGCCTCCAACCTTTTTGTTTGCCATCTTTTATTACATTTTCCAAAGAATATTTTTTTAATATTTCCTCTCTCTTTTTCTCTTTTTCTTTTTCACTTATTTCAAGATTTTCTATATCTTCAAGTTCTCTTTCTTTTGCTTCATGGTTGATATAGTCCTCTCTATAATCCCACCTATATTCTCTTGGTCTTAATTTTAATAAGAAATTTAATCCTAAACTTGTATCTTGAATATCTGTTTTATCTCTTTTATCTGATCTGTTTTGAACTGCTCCATAGCAATATACTGTAACATTAGAATTTCCTATTTGTGCTTGATTCGCCCCCGTGACACTTACTTCGCTTCCAATTCCAATTATATTATTAAAATAAGTTGTTGCAGAGCTATATAACGCCTTAAATCCAATAGCCACTATATCACTTCCTTCGGTATTGTATAGAGCTGAATTTCCCACTATTACATTCCTATCAGAATGACGCAATCTATAACCAGCATTTTCTCCTATTGCAATATTAAAAGAACCTGAATTATTATTCCTCAAAACTTCATTTCCTATTACAACATTACTACTACCATTTGCATTAGAAGATAAAATCCCTATTCCTATTCCAATATTTCTACTACCTCTTTGGTTATTTTCTAAAATATTTTTTCCTATTGCGACATTATCAGTTCCAGTCCCATTACCAGTATCAAGTCCAACAAATATATTTCGGCTTCCAATACTAGCAAATTTTTCTTCTTCCATATCTCCAACTGCACATTTTTTATTTATAGTATCTACAAATACTTTTATATCTTCTTTTCTTGGAATATCCTTTATATCTGTATATTCACCTAAATTTTTCATTTTTCCCCCTTACTTACCCTGCTATTACAACTTTTATTGCCCCTGCGCTGGGAGCTTCGGAAAATACGATTGTTATAGAATTTACTGTAGTTATTTGAACATCTGCTATAACAAGGTCATTTCCTTCATAGAGATTTATAAGAATATCTCTTGTGTCAAGATTATGAGAAACAACAATTTGTTTAGCTGCTCCATCTCCTATCATTGTTGTAAATTTTTTCATTGGTGCATTTGCTACTATTGATTCTTTTACTCTTTGCGGTGTCATTACTTTAGTGTTATTAGTTCCTGCCTCTGCTTCTGCCTGTGTTGCATAATCAAGAGGATTGCTTAAAGGAATATAAGTTGTTCCACTCCATCTGTAAGTTGCGTTATCATCTGTAGTTACATAAATCTTTCCTTGTTCTCCTGTTACTGGGAGAGAAGCAAAATTTTGATATTCCAGAACATCATCCACATAACTTGGTAAATACTCTGCCTTTATCAAATTGCTTTCATCCAAAATAGCTAAATCCATCTTTCCTGATACATCTATTTTTAACCCATTCCCTACCATTATTACTCCCAAGGTAGAGGCTGTGGCAATTTCCTGTACTCCTATTTCCATAAAAACTGTACCATTACTTACATTTACTTTTTTAGTAGCTATATTATAAAATATCTGTCCTTCTACCCCACTTGGTGCAGTAGCTAATTTATGTAATACCATATTTTTTGCTTCGTTTAGTGTAAAATCAAAATTATTTAATGTTTTCATTTGTTCCTCCTTTTATGCTGGTAAATAAGTTATTGCTGCATTTGTTGCTCCCCATGGAGCCCCTGCAAGTGCTTGTCCGCCTGTTGTATATATTGTTAATTTGGTTAAATTAATGCAATCGAAAAAACTTCCCATAGAATAAGATGCCCCGCTCGTGTTATAAGGGGTTATGTATTCTATGGGGTGCCCTTTGCCTCCAAGTGTTAATTCTGTTATCAAATAACACCCTCCAATAACTTGGTCAGGTAACCTGTTCACGCTTAATGGGAATTGCCTTATTGAAATTGAGGTTCCTGCAAAAGCAGCAGCCCCAATTTTTTTAATTGTCTCTGGAATAGAAGTTATAGTAAGACCTGTACAGCCAGCGAAAGCACCATCTTCAAGTTCTTCAAGTGTACTAGGTAAAGATGTTATAATCAGCTTTTGACAATAATAGAATGCATAATTTCCTATCTTTCTTATTTTTGGCATATAGACACTTACAAGTTCTCGACAAAATGCAAAGGCTTCTTTTCCTATTGTTTCTACATTCTCAAATTCTGCTGTTATAAAATAACATCTCCCAAATAATCCTGCTGTTATATTTGTTATTTTTTTTATTACAATTTTTGAAAATCTGCTTCCATAAAAAGCTTCATCTCCTATTAATACTTCGTTTGAAATTTCTATTTCTCCAGTTCCGCCCGAAAAAAAAGCTTGTGCTGCTATATTTTTAATAGTAGGTGGTAATTCAATTTTTACAGGGGATTCCCTAAAAGCCCTATATCCAATTGTTTCTAAACTAGATGGCAATTTAATAGCTTTTAACGCTTTGCAATTACGAAATGCTTCTGCTGGTATTTCTGCCATATCCTCATTAAGATTTATTGTTTCTATTTTGCTCCCGCGAAAACAACCTATTCCAAGAGACAATACACTTGATATATCTATTGTTTTAAAACCACAACCTGCAAATGCCAGTTCTCCTATAACTCTCAATCTTTTAAAAATTGCTGTACTTAAATTGCTACAATCAAGAAATGCTCCATAATTTATCACGGTTATTGTGTCTATTTCAATACATGTAAGAAGTTTATTTCCATTAAATAGAGAAGATTCTATTTCGTCTGTTTCTACCCCCTCTTTGTAAAGATTATTAAACTTAAATTCTATTCCATCTATAATTAATTTTCCCATCATTCCACCTCTGAATCTTTAAAATTAATCTGAACTTTTGAAGCTGCACTTTCTGGAACAATCTCTATTTCAAAAGGAATCGCTCCTTCTGTAAATATTGTTAAGTTTAAAGATACAAATTGATATACTTTTAACTTTGGATTTGTCCATATTACAGGATTATTTAAAGTTCCTAACTGTAAATATCTTATCTGCTGTATACTTTCTATATTTATTTCTCCATCTATATTTACCACATGAGGAAATGAAAGGTATGTTGCATTAATTTCACTATAATTAAATTCAGATAATGAAGTTATATTTTCGTTTGTTCCTTCCTTCTTCATGGAATAAAAATCTACAAATGAGTTTAAGAATCCTAAAAGCCCTATTGGATTTTCTGGTTCTGGCTTTGGATTTTCTCCTGGAGTTGCTGGGAATGTTATTCCTTTGTCAAGGTCAAAGTTCCCATATATTGATTCTGTCACTACAACTGTATTTTTTACACTCTTTGTTTTCTTTGTAAAGTAGTAACAAGATGACATACAAGCCCAATCTATATTTACTCCTGATACTCTTATGTTTACAGTTTCAGCTTTTTGTTTATAGCATATTCTATACACTTTAGCTGGTGTTATAGTGTTATTATCTGCCATTTGGAAGGTCACTGGTTCCTCATTCTCATAAACTGTAAATGTTCCTTTTCCTGCTACTTCTATTGTATAAAAACTATATCCACTTGGAATTGTTATTGTAGTGAATTTCCCATCTGCATACAATGGATGTTCTCTTTTATTTTCTATATCTGCAAAGAAAAGAGTAGGCGTTGTATTCCAAGTTTTAGCTATACTGTCTATTGTTACAGTCTTTTCTCCATAGCTCCATGACGTAGAATAATCACAAGCTGTACTCCCAAGAATTATCCCATCATTTAGAGTGAATACCTGTGCTTTTTCAACTCCTGCTCCTTCAAAAAGATTTTGAACATTAATTGACTGGCTCCCTCTAGCTGATGTTATTTGAGTTTTCTTTATTTTGTTTTTAGTAATCCAATCAGCCATTATGTCAACTCCCTTTCTCCCTTTTCCAATACTAATATAGTTAATTCTGCATCATCTACAAGAGCTTTATTATATCCATCGGAAATAAGTCCTCCTGATCCATTGTCTTTCCAGAATAGGTCATTTTCTATTGACATCATGAAACTATCCACACATGATATTCCCCTTGTTTGAGTTAAGGTATATCTTATAGCAACTCCATTACTGTAATATTGCTGGGGAACTGCATAAAACCACCAATAGCTACCCATATATGAATCACCTGCCATATTTACTCTTGAAAAATTTTGAATTATAGACATGTCTTGAGGATTTAATACTTCTATATCTACAACTCCATTCATTGCACCAATAACTCCTGTAGGATATAAATATCCTGCAAAACTTATTCTCCTAGTTGCTGGAACATTTCCAATTGTATATTGAGTTGAACCGCTTACAGTCATTGTTCTTTTCAACTCTGATGGAGTTCTTATATATGGAGCTACTTTATACCTTGTTCCTGATACTTTAGAAACAACAGGAGAAAGCCCTGTAATAGTTCCATTGTATTTAATACCATTCCAGAAAACCATAAATACTGGATTTTTAAAACTATTTGATATTATAAATTCAAAATTTTCACTGGCTCTAGTTTTATATAAAGCTTGATTATAATTTGTAATAGTAGTCCAATCAGTAAATGCCATTTTCTCTCTCCTTTTAAGTTTTCCCATTTTTAATAAAATTGGGAAAATCTTTATCTTTCTTTTAAATCTGCTTCATACAGCATAATACTTATAATGCTATATGGATTTAAAGTTGTATTGGTTGTAGAAATTTCTACATACCCATCTTGTCTTAATTTTGTTTTTATTGGTATCTCTACTTGTGTTTCTGTCAAGTTTGTATCTAAACACCAGCCATCAATAATACTTACTAAAGCTTCTATTTTCATCCCTTTCCATCTTATACTGTCGCTTGGAAAAGGACTTGTAAATCTTACTGCTCTAACTTGGTTTTGGATATAACCTATATTCACTTTTTCTATAAAAACATATTTCTTTAGTACACTTACTGTATACCAAAGATTACTTCAACCCTTTTCCTGAAACAGTATCTCCCCACCTTTTATAACAATTCTTTTTGTACTGTTAGCTTGTGTAGTTCCATCATAAGATATTATCCCCTTGTCATTACTGAAAACTTCCAATACTCCATTTACTTGGGTATTTGCATTTATTTCAAATTTCCCCTTTCCTATATCTGTTACAAATGTTTCAATGTCTGTTCCTGCTACCTCTTGTTTTAATTTTCCATTTGTAAATTTTATAAAAGTTCCAGTATTTTCTTCTCCTACTTGGAAAAGAGTTGATTTATGCTTTGTATCTTCTGGATTAGTTACTCCCATCAAAAACTGACTTGTAATTTCTGCTGGCTTCAATGGATTCTTAACATTAAATGCAAGTTTGTTATTTGCATTTTGTATTATTACTCCTGCATCTTTATTTATAACTATTCTTGCAATATTTGTTGGGTCAGTTCTCCCAAATACTGGATTGCTTGTATCTTCATCATATTGAAAGAAGATCCCTGCTTCTGTGTCATTGCTTCCTATTCTGAATACTCCTGCTTGTGCCATTATTGCAGATTTTAAAGCTGGCATGATATCATCTTCCATAGCAGCTTGCCATTTTCCATTTTTCCATACTTTAAAGATTTTAGTACTTGGTTGATACCAAACATCCCCCTCCGCTGTTGCTGTTGGTTCCGTTTCACTAATAATTCCTTTTGCATTTATTTTATTTAATAGGTCCTCATCTATTGGAGGAACTTCTATATTTTCTATCTGGTCTTTTAATTCATTAATATTTTCTAAGTATTCTGCGTTTGTTTTCAAACTTTCTACAGTATTATATTTAAATGTTTGAACAGAAGTATCAATTTTAACCGCTGTAATTTCACTGTTAAACCCTTTTATTTTAGAAAGTGTGTGACTTATATTTGTTACTCTTGCAGGAGTGCTTATATTGTCAATTACAATTTCAACAAGGTCTCCTATCATCACAAAAGGGCAAAATAAGCTTTTAAAAGATAATTCTACTCCATCAAGACATTGTTCCTTATATTCATACTCTGCAATTTCTGTAGCAAACTGCATTTCTTGTATATATTTATTTTTATTTGATGTTGGAAAATTCTCTTGTTCTTCTGTTTCAACCTCTATATTTTTGACAATGCTTTCATTATCTTCGTACTTTACAACTGGAACTCCTTTTATTTCAAAGTTTTCTATATATAATTTAGAGGCAAAGGGATTATAAAACTTAACCTGTGCTCCACTGTTTATAAAAGATACAAAATCATAGTGAGTACCCTCTATCAGATTAACTTCTACTTTTTCAGATAATTCATTGAAATAGTAGCCTGTAGCCTTCGTTAAATTATATTGAGTAATGACATCTGTTATATACTTAATAGACATTATCTTTTTTTGATTTTCTGGAATTGTTCCAGGATCTACAGTTATTTTTTGTTTTAAATTAAAGCAAACTTGATTTTCTAAATATCTGTAATTATCAAAGTTTTTTCTTATTCCATTGTATTTAGCATAGGAATACTTTTGAGTTATACTATTTAAAATATTTGTCCTGTTAAAATGACATATTACATTTTCTAGGGGATTATATAATCCCCCTTTAATTACTATTCTGTTATTATTATCTATGTACATTCTGCCTTTTATACAGTCTATAATTGTTTCAAGTTCATCTATCCATCTATTGCCTTTAGTAAATACCATAAAAGGTATTTTTATAAGTCTTGTCTGGCTGTCTCTCACATCTTCAAAAAGAACATTTTCTGGATTTATTCCTAGTTGTTTTATGATATTAAATAATAAAGAATTGTTCTCATTATTTTGATAGTATACCCAGTTATCAAAAGCGAAAGTATCTTTTGGTACTGTTCTAGTAAATAAGTCTTTTATCTCATCGTAAACAATTACCTGTAAACTATAAACTAGCCCACTACTTAACTTTCTTTCTTGTAATTCAGCTTTTCCTCTAAGTAATATTATTTCTTCTAGTTCATGCACTGCTTTTATTTCAATAATGTCTCCCTTACTTATAAGGGAAACATCATCTAAAGCAAAGGAGGCTACAACAGATTTTATACTTTTGCTATTATTTGAATAAGAAATTGAAATATTATCTATAACATTTGTTAAAGTTGTTCCCTTTGTAATATTAATTACAACTCCATTAAACTTAAACATATCAGCTTCCATTAATGTTTTAAAATATGTTTCTGTCATGATGGTATCACCTTCCCTTGATTTTTTGCTTCTTCTAGTCCGTCTATTGTTGCTTGTTTTGCTACATCATACATAGCGTCAAATCCATATACTCCTGAGAAATGCTGTTCAATAGTTATATTGTATTCAATTCCACTATCTTGATAATATGAATTTCCAAGTGTATTATCTTCTGTAGAATTTCCACTTGCTGCATTTCCTCTGCTTAATCCCATTTTTTCAAGTTCATATTCTAAATCCTTTAAATAGTCCTGCATTAAGTCAAATCCTTGCTGTGCACTTGTTGCCTGGGATAGTTTTTCTTTTATATCATCCATGTTATAGAATTGATTCATGTATGTTTTATATACTTCACTATCTACAAAAGCTTGAATTAAGCTATCTTTTACACTTTCATATATAGAGTTGCCCAGACTTTCTTCAAATGAAGCAAAGGAATTATTATCCAGAGCCTTTGACATGGCACTTGACAACATATTTTTCATTTCATTTATTTTCTCTGAAAGTTCTGTAGCTGGTAGCATACTATCTATAAGAGAAGTTGAAAGACCTCTACTCTCTAATTGTGATCTTAAATCATTTATTACTTTTTCATAGTCTGTAGTAATTCTATCTGCTTCCAATATCTTATTGAAATTAAAATCATCCCAAAATCCATCAAAATTTAGAACACCACTTTTTTTCATATCTACAAGTTTTTCTGATATCTTTTCAAATTCTTTAGTCATATATTCATCTATTGAGCTATAAGCCACATCATATGTTATTTGTGCAGCATTATTAAGGATTTTTTTGAAATATGAACTCATTGAAGAACTAAAGTCATTTGCTTGTCCTGATGAAAGAGCCTCTACAAAAGAACTTCTTACATCTTGCATAGCTGTAACCAGAACTTGTGCATTTTTTGCCATTTCTTCAATAGTATCTTTGTAGGCTTCCGCATTTAATCCCATATCCTCAAACATTTGAGTGTATTCCTGGATAAGAGATTTATAACTTGATACATCTATTCCCTCAAAGGCATTAAGAGTTGAATTTCTGAATAATTGCTCTTGTTCCTCTCTTAACTTGTCTATTTGAGCTACATATTCATATACTCCCTCTTTCCATTCTTCAAAGTTACTGTCTACAAAATTTATACCTAATTTTTCTCTTAAGTCCCCTATTCCTGTTGTTTTCAGTTTTTCTGCAAAATCTCTTAACTGATTTTCATCCATATTGGCTATATTGGTATTAGTTATACCCATAGCTCTTAAAATATCCGCTTCATCAATATTTTATGCCTCATATTTATCAGCAGATTTTGACTTAAAATATGATTTATATTTTGCTTTACTTTTTACAAGCCCTGTTACAGTTCCAAAGTCTTTTGTACTTGCTACCATAGCTTTAATATAGTAATCAAAATTCTTTTCTACCTTTTTTATTCCCGCTAAAGTAGTATTATTAGTAGCATACCCAAGCATACTATTGCTATAACTATTTATAGCCGTTATATTTGATTTTATAGCTTCTGTGAAAGTCAAAAGGACTTTGGTTGATTCTTCAAAAGCTTTCTTATTTTCTTCATTACTTTTCTCTATTTTTTTCTTTTTATCTTTTCCACTAAGAGAAGAAAGGGCACTACTTGCAAGACTTCCTATTCCTGCTATTCCGCTTACTGCGGTCATTATTCCAGTTAAAGAACTAAATCCATTTACCAGTCCAAGCATACTACTGCCTTTACTGAACATCCCTGTAATAGCTCCCAATCCTCCGCTAGTTTGATATTGATTCATTCCATTTCCTATAATAGAAATAGAATTTGTTATATTTCCAATAGCTTCTATGAAAGAGCTATTTAACTGTTGTCCAAGCTTTATCATGTCATTTCCAAAATTTCCCATGATATTGATTAAATCTTGTGTTGCTGTTTCTTCTTTCTTTTTCATTTCAGCCAGTTTCTTAGCTGCTTTTTCCTCTTCTACTAAGATTTTTAACTGTGAATTATATTTTTCAAAACTTTCTTTATCTGTAATACTTCCATCAGCATTGTATAATCCTACTAAAAGGTTTCTGATATTTGTTATCTTTTGTTTTAATTGTGCTTCTTCATCTAATCCTAATATTTCAGCCATTGTTGGAAATTTTGCTAAATCTTCTCTATAATCTTTAAAAAGGTTCCTTATTTTATCTTCCTTGTTCAGTTCCTCTGCTTCTTTTCTTAGTTTTTGCATTTCTGGAATCAATTTATTTGCCAGTCCATCTGCTCCCTTACCAATTAAATCTTTATAAGCCTTTTCCACATCACTAAGTTTGCTTTTCACTTGGTCAAGTTCAGAAATTCCAAGTCCTTCTGCTAATTTTGGAGCATTTGCTATGGCTTTTTTGTATTCATCCATAATTTTTGCTATTTCTTCTGAAGTATTATTTGATTTCCCCTTTGGACTTGTCTTTGTTGTTCCAAAGTCCTGAATATATGCAATTGCATTTTGAATAGTCCTATCCGCTTCTTCACTGTTTAAACCTCTTAATTTTAAATCTTTTATATCTTTAAAAAGATTATTTTGCATTTCTAGTTTAACTTCAATGGATAATCCATCTTTAAATTCTTCATCAAATTTTCTTTTTATTTCAGTATATTCAACTTGTAAAGCTTTTTGAGTTTCCTCATCTGTCATAATAGGATTATTTTTAAGTGCTTCTAGTTTTTTTAGTTCTTCTTGATCTATCTGAAAAGATACTTTAAGCAATAATTCTTTATCTTCTTTTAATTGTTCTTGTATTCTTTTAAAAATTTTTAGCTTTTCAGCCGCTGAACCTGCATTTTTTTCAAGTTCTCTATATTCATTTATCAAATCTGTATACTTGATATTTTTTCCTAATTCTTGTAATTTTTTCCAATCAATACCGTTAGCAAAAGTATCTATATACTCTTGAATTTCATTCATTTCTTTTTCTAATGGTTCTCTTTTTATATCAAATTCTATTTGAACTTTTTTTAATTCAGCATTTTTTCTTATTTCTTCCAATGCTTGATTATATTCTTCTTTAGTTTTTTGAGCATTTTCTCTTAATTCGGATAATTGTTTTTCTAAATATTTTCTTCTATTTGTACTTATATTACTATAAAGTTCAGCCTCTACTTTTGCTAATTTTCCGCTTGCTTCTTCATAAGCTTTTTGATATTCTTTCAAGTCTTGGTATTGTCCTATTAAAGCTTTTTCCTCTATTTTTGTACTTTTATCTTTTACAATACCTTTTTTATTGGCTTCTATTAACTTATTTAATGCCTCTACTTGTCTTTCTATTGCCTGTGTTTGTTCTTCCCAAGTCCCTTTTGAATAATCCATAGCCTTTTTGACTGCTTCTACTTCGTTTTTGAAAGCTATGTACTTAGTAACAAGATACCCTATTCCTGCTACTACTCCACCCACTGCAAGACCTGTCAAGGCTGTTCCTAGTGCTGTTATAGCTATTTTACTTGCCATTGCAGCACTTGTTACCTCACCAAAATATTTAATAATAGGTTTCCCAATCCCATGCCCTATGCTTAAAGCTTTCATAGCTAGATATACCCCTACAATAGCTTTTCCAGTAGCTATTATTGATTCTATATTCTCTTTACTGAATGTCTTTTTAAAATCTATTTTTTTAATTTCTTCTGTAATCTCTCTTATAGTAGGAGCCAATGAATCCCCGAGTCTTATCCCTATTTCTTTTAAATTAGCAGTTATTATTTTTATTTGCTGGGATAAAGATTCCTGCATTTTTTCAAATGCTTTGTCTGTACTTCCCAACGATTCTTGCATAGCTTCTTTAAATACTCCATATCGGCTAATTGAATCTACAATAGATTGAGCCCCTTTAAAAGACCTGATATTAAATAGATCTAGCAAAGAATTTCCTGTTTTATCAGCTTGTTCTTTTAGGAGCATTAATGCCTCTCCTAAATCTCCCCCAGCCTTCATATATTCCATAAATCCCATACCTGCTGCTTTTTTAAAAGCCTTACTTGCTTCTGTAGAACTCTTTGAAAGTTCTGTAAACATTGCATTTAAAGCTGTTGCACTTTCTGCGGTTCCTATACCATCGCTTGTTAAAAGTGCTATTGCTGTGGAAAGAGCTTCAAAGGATACCCCTACACTTGAAGCTGTTGGTATTACATTTCCCAGTGAGGTAGCCAGTAAATCTACAGTAGTTTTTCCTTTGTTTTGAGTTTGTATAAGTAAATCTGATATTTTTATTGCATCTTCCGCTTTCATTTTATAAGCATTTATAACAGTAGTTAGGACATCAACCGCATTTGTAGTAGTTGTAAATCCACCAACTGCCAGTTTATTTGCAGTTGCTAAAACTTCATATTTCCCTGCTACATCACCTATTGCTGATACAGTTTGATATAAGGCTTCTGTTAAATCATTTACAGATGTTCCTGTTTCTGTTGCAAGGTTTCTGACATGGTCTGAAATAGTTTCAAAACTGTCATTACTGATTGTTTGGACTTTCTTTATTTGCTTTTCCAAATCAACAAAAGCTTTATTTGAAGTTAATGCAGCAGCTACTATTACAGCCCCTATATTTCTTAAAACATTTTTAACATCATTATAAGTAGTAGTTAATTTATTTTTTAATTCTTCTACCTTCGCTTTTTGTTTATCTATGCTTTCAGATACTGCTTTTTCAGCTTCTTTAACAGTCATTCCAAGCTTACTATAGTCAACATCTTTTAAGGCTTCTTTTATCCTTTTAGATTCTTGCAATGCTGTTTCAGCCATGCTTTTAAGTTCTTTAGTACTCAGTCCAGTTGCTTTTGATAACTGTTCAAAATATTTACTGGCATTATCCTGGATAGATACTTTCATCAATAATTCATTTGTTGCCATTTCTCACCTCACTTCCTCCCTTTGCCTTTATTCTTTTTCTCTCTTTTATTTTTCTCACTAATAGCCTCATTTAAACAATCTCTAATTAGTTCTAACATTTCTATCATATAGGCTGGATGATTATCATATCCTAAAGCTTCTCCTAAAGGAAGAAAGGCAATTTCTAAATAGCTTGACATTGGAGGATATTTTAAATATCTTCTATATCTTTTTATTTCTTCAAAAGCTTCATTCATTTTTTTTAAAGAAGGGTCAATTTTACTGACCCTCCAATCATTTATCAAAAACTCACAAGCTTTGAAGATTACTGCTTTTTTTCTTCCTTTTCCTCTTCTTTTTCTTTTAATCCATTAATACCATTCAATTCATCCAAAACTTTGTATAAATTTTCTGTATTATATACAACTTTTTCTAAAACATCTGCTTTTAATTCTCCCTGCCCTGAATATATTTCAACTCCATTTTCAACTATTTTTTTTAGCTGTTTGCATAGTAAAAAACATTCTGCTGTATTTTCAAATGGAATGTCTTTTGTAGACATCACCATTCCACCTTTTTCATTCAATTGTATATCAAGTATTCCTGATATTTTTTTATGTCTTAACTTAGTACCAAAATTCATTATAGTTTCAAATTCTACATATGTTTTTTCATTTCCTATTTTTTTTATCATTTTTATTTCCTCCATTCAATTTCATTAATTAGTCTAAAGTTCCAAAAAGATATGACATAGGTGTTCCAGCTGCTATATCGTAAGCAATATCCATTTCCTGTGTCATTCCTCCACCTGCATTTTTATCAGTCATTTCTACATTAGTTACATTCATATTAGGTATTTTGATATAAACAATATTAGCTCCTGAATTATAGCTTTCTGCCATTTTTACCAATAGAGAGACTTTGTCATTATCCATAAGAGCTTCTATTCCTTCTTTGAATTTTGCCTTATTATAAGCATTTAAAGTTATTGTTGCTGTGGATTCTATAAATCCATTTCTTGTGATTTTTGTAGCGTCTCTGCTCCCTAAACCATATTTTTGTTCAAGATTGTTATTTATAGATATTGAAACACTTTGAGTTTCTGCTGAAACATCTGTAGTTCCCATTATTAAATTAGATGTAACACAAGTTAGTAAATTCTCTATATCAGAAATGGCAGTTCCTGAATGAGTTATAGTATCTTTATATTCAAAAGCATATCCAACCACATCCGCTGTAAGCTTGCAATATGCCCCTTGAGCAGTTTCAAGAGTCACATTATTAAGTTGGCACCCTGTCATTATTCTTTCTTCATTATCCTCTAAGTTCTGTTCTATCAAAGTATAAAATTTTTCAATTTTTCCACTTGTATTTGCTTTGGCTATATCTGTTATGGTTACCCCTGTTACTGTATCAGTATCGGTTTTCACTGTATATCCAAAGGCTGGTAGTAAATTTTTTAATGTTTCTATTGTTAATTCAAAAGCTATGTTTCCTGTTGCTCCTGCTGTTGATACAAAAGATTTTCCTTTGTAAGCTGATCCTGTAAATGCTTCTGAATCTGTTTTTCCAAAGTTGGGAGTTAAATTTATTTCAGTTGCATTCTGATAGGCTACAAAAGATGTTGCCATTGTTTTTTCATCTGTTTGTTCTCCAATCAAAAGTTTTATATTCAATTTTTTTCCTCCTTTATTTCCTTATTTTTGCTGTTACTTCAAAGGTAGCTATCCAAACATCATATGTGATATTCTCTGCTATTTCATTATTGATTGTTGTTCTTACATTTTGTGATAATATTTGTGTATCAAGGCTTATTAATTCTTTACTAAAAATTGTTTCAAGTATTTGCTGCCTTTCTTCAAGAAATTTCTTTAAAGGCTCTTCTCCTGCTTTGGACTTTATCAAAAAATGAACATTGTAAGAAAAATCTGGATTGTCTACTCGCAAAGCAGGGGATAACCCCTGACTATCCAAGTAATCCCCCATAGGAGAAATGACAATTTGATTTACAAATGCTTTTTCCAGCAAATTTCTTTCTACAAACCCTACTGTAACTTTATATTTAAAGTTATTTTCTAATAACTCTTTTATTTTATACAGTACCTCATAAGGATTTGGAATTTTCTTTTTCTCATCCATTAAAAATCATCATCCCCTTTGAACTTTTCTCTTCTGTTTTATTATTTTTTTTTCTTTCTTGCAGTCCTGTAATAGCTTTGTAAAAGTCTTTTTGCTTGGTCTGGGCTATTATTTCATTCCCTGCACAAGCATAGATTTTATACTCTGCGTAAAGCTCTTTTAATACATTCATTTCTTTTTCTGTGAGATCATCAGGAGATTTCAAACCACTCATAGTGATGAGTTATTCTCCCTCATTCTCATAAGAATGTAAATTATTCTCTGCTATTTCCCTTGTTCCAAATTCTTCAATAAAATATGCTTGAACTCTTTCACTTAATTCCTCAAAAGTCATAAACTACTCCTTATAGTCCAGTTACTTTATAAGTTTTAATATATCCTGAATTTACTATAATAGGACAGTATGCAGATTCTATAAGAGTTTTTGACTCTCCTGTTTCTGGGTCTGCTGGTAATTCTCTCAATAATTCTGTTACTGCTTCCATCATAGAAACACCATTTAAAACATTTACTACTCCTGCATAAGCTGGAAGAAAAGCAGCTGTATTATAAAACATAATTTCATCATCTGTATTTATTGGATCTCCTTTAACATCATAAGCTGGTCCAAACAGTGTGAAAGTTTTTCCCATAACTTTAATACTCATTTCTTCCTGTCCATCTTCTGCTTTATTTATAGTTATTTGAGCTTTTCCCATAATTTCATTAGATGATGGATTATATAACTCTCTTAGGAAGTTAAATATATTTGCTCCTATTAAAATTTCAGTTACTGGTGCATTAGTAGTTTTAACGAAATCATTCATTTCATCTATTAACCATTTTTCAAATTTTTCTAAAGTTGCTTTAGTAACAGTTTTAGCAGTTGGGTAAGTATATGTTACTTTGTTATTAGTTTGTTTTGACATATATGTCCCTTTTAAGAATACTGAAGCTGATATAGCTTCTTTTGTTGTAAGCAATGATACTTTTAATTTTTCAACTCTTCTGTCTTGTTCATATTGTCTATTATCAACTTTCATCCCGTTGATAAATACATATTGTCCTGGTTGTCTATTTAGCATATCTCCTGCTTTAAAAGGTACACTATCTTTTAATACTTCTGGTGTTACAGATTTTATAACACTACCATTAAGCATTGTTACTGGAAATTTATCTCCTCTTCTTAAAATATGAGCTTGTCTTACATATTTTTCTATTTCTTCATAAGCTATAGTTTCCATATTTGTTATATAAGGCATTTTATTTGATAAAATTCTTCTTAAATAAAAAGTAGTAACAACTGGTTTAGCTGCTCCATATACTCCTAATAGTGCTATTTGTTGTGCATTTAACATTATTCATCAACTCCCCTTAATATAATTCCCATTTTCATTAATTCAAGTATTTGTGGGTAATCAGTTACTGTGATTCCATTTACTTTTCCTATATTTATCTCAGATATTGGCATTGCTACTGTTACACTTCCTGCCTCTGTTGTTGCATCACATACTGAAAGAGCTACCGAAAAAGCCTCATCTCCTGATGTATATTTTTCTACTGTTCCAGTTGTTGTATCATAAGTAAGAATATCACCCTCATTTATAACTCCTGCTCCTGAAGCAACTGGCATATTTAGCCCTAACGGACCTGATATTTTTAAAATATCTCTTTCAAATGTTTTAAGTGTTTTTGTTAATTCCATTTTTATACCCCCTTATTGTATGCTGCAAATCTTTCTTCTGGTGTTATAGTTGTTTCTCCATTTTCTGCCCCAAACTCCATTTTTTCCACTTCACTTTCAAAGTTTGCTCCATCTGGCATTGCTACAAATTCTTTTTCAAATTTTTCAAATTGTGATATTTTTTCTGTTTCTGAAAATTCAATGATTGTTGCTCTTTCTGCTGCTGCCTTTTCTATTGCAAATTCTATTGCAGGTTGAAGAACTGGAATTACTTTTTTCTTTGATAATTCTATTAAAGCCTTTTTCTTGGCTTCAAATTCCATTTCATTTTTAACTTGTTCTCTTATTTCTTCTATTGTCAATTCTTTTTCAGGAGTACTTTGAATGGCTTCTATTTTTGCCCACTCCATTAATTTTCTCATGCCTTTTCTTTCTTCATCAGAGACAGTTGCTACAAGATCATTTATAATTTCCGCTCTATCTCCTAAAGAAAATTCTGTTAATGCTTTTTTAATTTCTTCTTTTGTTACTGTCACTTTTTCTCCTCCTTTTACTTCAAATTCTTTATATTTCCCTGTATAAACTACTTTCTTTTCTTCTGCTTGGAATTCTGCTGTTGCCACTGCTGGCTCTACTCCCAAAGGTAGTAAAGCTATACTGCCCAAAGAATCTTTTGTGGCATCTATTTCAACGGATATCCCATTGAACACACCATCTTCATGGTAAAGTTGTCCTTTTTCATTTAGTTCTACATCAGCATAAACAGCCAGATTTTCTCCTGTTTTCTCAAAAGAAAAATTATTAAACTTTCCAAGTTCTAAAGGATTTTTTCCTTTGTTTTGCCACTTGGAACTATGTATATATATTCCTGGTACTTCTCCTGCATTTTCAAATACTCTTTTTGTTCTTTCTTCTGAAAATTCTCCCTGCGGAAAACTACCACTTTCAAAAACTTTTACTCTTTTCTTTGCCACTATCTCACCTCCTGCTATTTATTTATATATAATTCTTTTATCCAGCCATTATATTTCTCTGTCATTCTTTGATTAATTCCCATGAATCGCCTCGCTGGAATTGTAATCTGTTTCTTTAAAAGATATAGAGTTTTTAAATTTACTCCATTTTTTTGAGCTATAAATAAATTTCCTGTTCTTTTACTCTTAAAAATAAAAGTATCTTGAAAACTTCTGGCACTTTTCCCTTTAGCTTCTCTTGCTATCGGAATTGTTAAATATTTCTTTTTTGCTCTTATAACTCCACCATAATTGTGGATCCTTGCATATCTTATATTCGTTCCTACTTGTGCTACTTTGTTATCATATTTGATTTGAAAGCTTTGCCTCAACAATCCAGTATCTTCAAGAGTTTTTCCACCTCTAAGGCTTGGTTTCCACTTTATTCCCTCTGGTGTTTCTCCGTTTCTGAATCTCAATTCAACTTCACTTCTCATGTCTCTTGCTATTCTATTTGTTATCTGTGATGGCTTCCCTACAAGCTTTTTAAGCATTGGGGTAAGTCCATCTTTTATTTTATAGTTTCCCATAAGCTTTACCCTATTATTACGGCTTTAACTGCATTTGTGGTTGGAGCTTTGGAAAAGCTAACCTTTAAAGAATTTTCATCCAATATTTCTACCTCTGCAAATACTGTCTTTTTTCCTTCATAAAGGGAAACTGTAATATCTTCTGTATTTAAATTGTGAGTTATCGTATAACCTGTTGCAGAGCCATCACCTACATTTTCAATATATTTTTGAATTCCTGATACTCCACCAGTTCCAACTGCTAACCAACTTGTACCATCACAATATTTGAAACTCTTTGATGTTGTATTATATATAAATCTTCCTGCGGTTTTCTCCACAGGGTCACTAGCCACATTTTCAGCTACAATGTTTATAGCTTGATTCCCATCTAAATTAATATTCACTCCATATTTTAATTCTGGCATTTATAATCACCTCCCATTAATTTAATATTGCTTTTCCTGTTTCATTTTTATTAAATCTTATTATTACTTGGTTTTTATTCATGTATTCTATTTCTCCTACTATTACAATATTGTTATCTACAATAATTACAGATGGATATTTATCTAAATCATGATTTATTATCCAGGTATTTTTAGCTTCTGTTTGTTCATGGATATAATTTTTGTCACTCCCCCCGCCCTCCTCTCCACCTAAGTAAACAACTCCAAATTTAACTTTAAAATTCATATTATCCTCCAAGTAATGCGTGTACTGTACTTTTTAATGTTTCACTAATAAGTACAGTTCCATTATTTAATGTTACTTTTAATTGAATGAATATAGGCTCTGGCTTTGGTACTCTCGTTTTCCCATCTCCATTTTGTTCAAAAAGCAAAGTATCATTTTCACTTAAAGTACAAGTAATCATTTGATTTTTATATTGCATATCACCTTTACTTTTTTTGATATTGACCTTTTCACTCTCTATTGTTATTTCACAGTCTTTTATTTCACTTGCTGTATCTTTTATATCTGTTTCAAAAGTCAATGTAGGAGTACTTCCTCTAACAATCATTTTTTACCCTCCATAAATTCAGCTATTTCAAGTTTTAACTGAATTAATTTCTTTTCTTTAACTTTTATATCCCTTTCTCTTTCTTTTATATCTATAGGTGGTCTTGCAAAGTCTCCTATTTCTTTCTCTATCTCTTTAAGCTCTTTTTTCTTAGACTTTAATATTTCCAGTCCTAATTCTTTTATTTTGTCTGCTCCTAGCTCTATAACACTACTACGGCAATTAAAATGGTTAGGAGGATAAATTAAAGCCCAAATAGGATCACTCTTTTTATATACCTTGCCTGAATATGTCCTGCAAAAATCTGTTTGCCTTTCATCTTCTACTCCATCAAATAGGAGATAAGAAAAATACTCATCATCATCTTGCATTTGCTGTTCATATCTTCCTGACTGATAAGCATTTACCATATTTTGCCTGAAAACTAAATGAGAATACCAGCCATCTTCTCCAAGTCCAGCCTTATCTGCTATATCAGAAATATCTTGTTTCCATTCCTGATATGTGCCTCCATTTTCAAGAGTTTTTTTCAAGCTTTCTAAAACTCTTTTAGTGGCTTCTAGCTCTGTACTTCTTTTAATATAAAAGAAAGTGTCTTTTGTAGAATTAATAATATCATCTAATTTCTCATAAAGAATGGGAGCTTTTTTCACAAAATAATTGATAGCCTCATTAAATTTCATATTAAATGGATCAAATTCCTCTTGGAACTCTTTATTGCCTCTTTGATTTAAACTGTCTGTATAACCAAATAAGAAAGTTTTAATATACATTTCTTCCATGATATTTATATCAAGATTCAAGTTTTCTGATAAAATATCCGTTTCCAGCCATTTTTTTACATTTTTTTGGATATTTTTTACGAATTCTTGTAGTTTTATTTCACTATCTGTCATTCTTTTATCAAAAATATTTTTTACATTATCAATCAGGATTTTTTTTTTATCCTTTTTAGCAAATTCAACCACAGATTTTTCTATCTCTGTTATATATTTCTGTTCTATTCCTAAAGCAGAAGAAATATATTCTGTAGTAAGTCCTATTCCTGCTTGATTAAGCTTTAGAATGTTATCTATTTTTACAGTATTTAGTTGACTTTCTTTAGTTTCAAATTCAATTTCCTTATCTCTGTCTTTTTTAGTTTCCAATTTGAAATAGAATTCTTTTGGATCATATCCAAAATATCGTCCATCAAATTCAAGTAATTGTTGCATGCTGTCACTAATGAAAGAGCAACATTCTTCCACCACTTCTTCAAAACTCTCCTTGTGAATCTGCCCCAAAGAATAAGAACCAGAACCATTCCCTGATTCCATTGTTAAAGTTCCACCAAGAATATTTTGAATAAGTCTTTCCTTTTCTCTATCTTCTAGCTTTGTATAAACTTCTGTGTCAAGATCAGATAAAGTCAATATGTATAAGTTATCTTTCAACTTACCATCATCTGTTGGGATTGCTATTGCAGTTTTCCCCCCTTGCATTTTTTTGATATCTTCTGCTTTTTTTCTTACATCTTCTTCATCTTCTGCTGTGTCATATCCAAAGAAAATAATAGTATCTCCATATTTTTGAGCTAAACCTCTTAATTGAGCTCTAAACATTTCTTTGTCAAGAAAACATTTTCTCAATCCAGTAAAAATGGATTTACCTGTCTTTTCTGCTACATTCCATTCATGAATGGACAAAAGAAATTTTTCATAGTTTATTTCTTTTTCTTCTGTTCCTGCTCTGATTACCCATTTTTTATTTAAAGTATCATAGAGAACATATTTTTCTGGTATAAATACAAGGCTATTCAAAGAATAATCAGGATTATATACTTTTTCAAAACAGCTGTAGCCATAGTATCTGGCTCTTAAAAAGTATTTAAAAATTCTATTGAACTTGACATTATTGAATCTTTCTTGAATTTGATCTATAAGTTTTCTATTTTTTTCATCATCAGACCATATTATTAATTCTTTTCCTGCTACTGCTCTTTCTATCTTTTTTATAGCTGTATCAACGTCTGTGTCTTTCAAAATTTTATCTATATCATCAAAATTTAAGTCTTTTTCATCAATATACACTTCTGAAAATAGCTTTGTTGTAAATTGTAAGGTTAGCTCTGGACTTGCTTTTTTAATATTTTCTGTCTCTTTTTTTCTTTTAAAAAACTCAAACAATTTTTTTCACCTCCTTTTTTATGCTCCAATTATTCCACTTCCTTGTCTTTCTGGTCTGTCATACATTTTAATAAATGTATTGAAGAAATATCTATCTGCGTCCATATGGTGATCGTTTTCTTTTATTGGTTCCTCTTCGCCTCTCTCTGCTCTTTTCTCATTCCATCTATATGAATAAGTTTCTTTTTTAGTTTCTATACATTCGTTAGATATTAGATATCTTCCAGAGCTTATATATGATTGAACAAGAGGAATACCTGCTATATCATCTTTTTCACCTTTAACTGCATTTCTTGCTCTTTTTACATAAATACCTTTACTTTTCAAAGCTACTATAAAACTGGCTGCACTTGGGTCAAAAGTTATATTTTTAACTTTTCCATATTCATTTTCAAGATTTTCTTTCCATTTCACAAATTCATTTGCATATTCTTCATCACTTTTAGGATTTTCAGTTTCTCTTCCTGAATGATGAAATTCGCTTATTTTATAGACATATTTTTTTCTCTTTATATGTTTTACTCCATAAAATCCCCATGCCATTGGGTTATATGTTCCGTAGTCTCCTGCTATGTAGTACTCATCACATTTAGGAATTTTTTCTTTATCTATAAAATTCTTATCACTAACTTGATATATCAGCCCTTCGGCTGCTACCCATAGACCTTCTATATATCTTTGGTAGAAAGTTCCTGTGTATAAGCTTCTGTATTGAGATTTTTTATCCTCTGAAAGTGTAGGATTATCATTCATATCAAAGTGGAGATAAAGAAAGTTCTTTTCTTCTGCTTTGTCTATAAAATCAATTTTAAAATAGTGATGTGGTGTTCCTGGATTACACGTGAACCAGTATTTAGAATTTTCTACAGAACATCTAGCTAAACATTGGTCTACAAAGGACTTTGGCATTAAAACAACTTCATCAAGGTAAGCTCCAGCAAGGGTTATTCCTTGAATAAGATCCTGAGAGCTTTCATCCTTCCCGCCAAATATATAATAATAATTAGTAGTTTGTTTTTTAGTTATTACAAGGCAATTTTCTGATCTCTTGTCTTTTACTTTATAACCTCTTTTTTTAGCTATTTGTTTTAAATCCTTAACAATATTTCTTCTAAATGCACTAATTGTTTTTCCACAAAGGCCAAAGTTTCTATTATTAAATGTAGACATACTCCATTCCAAAAAAGAAAGTGAAACAGATAATGTCTTTCCACTTCTTATACTTCCATCACAGATTAGTCCAGCCTTATCTTTTACTGGGCTTCCTTCTCTCCACCATGTCAAAACTTTTTTTTGTTTTGTAGATGGTTCCATCATTACAAAAGTATCAAGTATCTTTCTAACTTCTCTTTTTTTCCTTATTTTTTCTATGGATTCTTTTATTTTCTGGTGCGTTGACTGCATTGTTCTTCTCATTTCCACACCTCATTAGTCCATTCATTAAGGTCCTTATCAAATTGTTCTGTATCTTCTTCTACTTCTCCGTTTTCTGTCTTATTACACTCTAGTTCCAGCCTTTTTAATTCTGCATTAATGATAAACTTTTCTTTTTCAAACTGCATTTGTATTTTTTTCATTTCTATATCTGCTAGTTTATCTGGGGATATTACCCCTAATAACTTGGCTTCTCCATCTAAACTATTGTTTATTGTATCTATTAAGGCTTTATAGCCCAACATACAATCTTTATCAACAAATTCCCCAGCTTGTTTAAGTGCCTTTTTCCGCACATATTCAAGATGAGTTATACTTTCAATTCTATTTTGTAAATGCTGTTCTAGCTTTTCATCTTTGACTTTTTCATATAAATTGTTAAGAAAATTTATTCTTTTTTCTATCCAATTTTCTTTTCGGCTGTACTCTCCTATAGTGCTTACTGGCAATCCGACTTTTTTCGAAGCTTCTTTGATAGTTCCACCACTCACAACTATGGTTTCTGCCTGCTTTATGAGACTTTTTTTATTTGTAGTACTACACTTTTTATTTTGTTGTACTACATTCTTTTTTTCTGTTGTACTACATTTCCAATTATCTCTTATTTTCCATGTAGCTATTTTTTTCTCATCTACTCCAAGAATATTTGCTATTTCTCTATTTGTATTATTTTTATTATTTAAATAAAGTTCTTTTGCTTTATCTCTTGCTGGGTCTCTGTTCCTTGCCACATCACCACCTCATACCTTATATTTAAAAGACCTCTATATAGTGATATAAATAAACATCTATACGACCTGTTATAAAACAATAGAGGTACTGATCTTCCTAATTTCTACCCTCAAAAATATTAAGAGTATAAATTAAGCTCCCTCGTGTAAGGGAAAGGGTATTTCTTATTTTTTCCATATAAACAAAAAAGGTGGACTAGAAAAACTACAGACTTTTATCTGTAATTAATCTAACCCACCACTTACGGTTGTAAATTAGCTGTTCTATTCAATTTATTTATATTTTACTATATTTAGTCTCATTTTACAAGAGGAGACAGAACTATTTAACTTTTATTTCTATACTTCCACCATTGTTTTTTTCTAATTCTAAAGATGGTAGCTTTTCTTTTGATGCATCATAACCTTTTTCTTTAAAATCAAAAAACTTACTTCCTACTGTATTTTTCTTTAAATTCGCTACTCCTGCTATTTCTTCGTAAATTTTTTCTAACTTTTCAATGATACACATTTTGTGTTCTTCCAATATTTTAGCTTGGTCTGCTCTGTCGTGAATTCTTTTCAAAGCCCAGTCCTTATTTTCTGGTAATAAAGAAATTTCATCTTTCCTTTTTCCGAAGAATGCATCAGCTAAAACATCTTTTGCTTTTAATTTAAATTCAATTAAGTTTTCTCTGATTTCTTCCCTGCATTGTTGTGATTTTATTCCAGTTAGCCATAATGGAAGATAGGAAATTTCAAGTGTTAAAGTTTCTTGAATTCCACTATCTGAAGGTATGTGTATTTTACACATACCTCTTACTAATGTTTCATCTCTTTTAATTCTTTGATACTGTCCATTGAAATCTACACCTAAAAATTCACAAAACTTTTTCAAAGGAGTATAAATCTTCCTATCCTTTAAAATTCCTACAAGCAATGCTTCATTGAAATTAACTTCCTTGATGACCAAGTCTGGAATAAGTGTTCTAGCTTTTTCAATAGTTTCTTTCTTACCTGATTCCAAACTTTTTATTTCTTCTAAAAGCTCTTTTTCTACTTCTAACTCAGTCTTTTTCATGCTCTGCCACCTCTAATTCTCCAAGCTATTTCTAAAGCTTTGTTATAACTTTCGGCGTAGAATGGTTGCTCAATCCCTTTTAATGTTACTTCAAATAATCCATTGTTACATTTTTTAATCCTCATGATTTTACTTCCTATTGTAATTTTAGGAGATATGAGGTATAATATCATTGTTCAGGTGGTATTATACCGCTTCTCCCTTAGGAACTATAAAAGGTTTTTAGGGGAGTTTTTTATTTCTTTTTACGGATTATAAGTTGTTCATTCTCTTTATCAAAGATAAGTTCAATAGCTTTATCTTCTTTAGTGATTCCCAACTCTCTTAACCATGGTTTTGGAAGTGTAATTCTTGTAGCTTCTCCTCCATTACCTGCTTTGTAAAAAGAAACATTTAAATCTCTTTTTTCCATAGTTTCTCCTTTTGGTAGTCCCTTATCATTATAATACTACATAAGGGACTACCTGTCAAGTTTATTTTATAATCTTTTAGTGTTAGTGATTGTAACTTCTTCTACTGCCCCATTTCTATTTTTTTTTATATTTATGAAACAGCTTGTTACCTCTTTGTCTTTCATAGCTGTCACTACTTTATTTATTTTATTAATCAATGCTTTGTCCAATTTATCCATATTCTCCCTCATTTTTCACAATTATATTTCATTTTATCACTTCTCCATTAATTCTGGATTTTCATATATGTTTCCTATAATTTCCATTTTTTCTGTGTTTGATATTCCATTTTCTATAATTGGCAGTAAATATTTAAAAATATCTTTTGCTAAAAAATAGAATCCTTCTGTTTCAACTATACATTTTTTCCCATCTATTGCAACAATATTTTTTTTGAACTTCCCATATTTACATACAAGAGTTCTTTCAAAAGTATTTTCAATTTTTATTTTTAAAATATCTCCTTCATAAATTGGAGTTTTATTTTTATCTACCCATGAAGTTTTTCTCATTACAACATAATTACTATTTAGAAATGGGATAGGATCAGAACTACAATATAATTCCCCATTTGGTAAAATATGTAATCCACCATTATAATCAAGAATAGGATACATTTGATTGTGTCTTATTCCATTTATCTTTTTTACCCATATTCTATATTCTAGTTTATTTTTTGCCATTCTCAACCTCCATTATTTCACATATCAATCTAGGATTTTTTTCATCTTTTCCAATTACTTCTATTTCATTCTTTGTATAGTGTTCAACATTATCATTTTCAATTATTCCCGCCTCTTGTAAAGCATCCATTAAATATTTGTCTAAAACTGCTACTATATTCATTAAGTCACTTTTAGAATTTCTATAATATAAAGTATATTTTACTTTTATTTTTCCTTTTAATTTTGGTCTGGGTCTTTTAAACATAGATATTATAAACTGGGTATAATACCTTTTTATTGATGATTCAGTGTAAAAATGTACATTTCTATACCAGTTCATCCCTATTAATTGTTCCTCTCCCTTTACATAATGATAAATTGGTAATACTATCTTTATACTCATTTTTATTTATTTGCTCCTTTATTATAAGTTTTATAAGACACTCATTAAAAAATGAATGTCCTAAAAATCTATAATTTATTATCTTGAAATTTGTCTTTTATATTCTTCTTTAGATATACTTTCATTTGCAAAGTTAAAAAGGTCTAAAGGAGTTATTTTAAATAGTTCACTTAATAGAGGTACTGGCACTGTATTATATATTGTTTTTTCTTCCCCTGTATCTCTATCTATTCCCATATAATTTACTCCAAATAAATCATATTTGGCTTGATCTGTTTCTACTTCTGGGCTTATTTTATTATAAATATATACAGCATCCATATACCTATTTTCTTGATATCTTTTTAAAAATGCCTTTACCTTTCCAATAAATGGATTATTTTCTATTGGTAATAAATCTATATCAAATACTTTCTCAAAAAAATTTATTTTCTCATTTTCTTTCTCTGGAATTTTATCTTCTATTCCAAATTCTTCTATCATTATATTCAATGCTTCCTCTGGTACTATCTGCTTATATGCTTCTGTTATCTCTTTTAATATAATTTCCAGTATTTCATTTACTTTTTCTTTTGTTTTAGCATTAGAAGCAATTATTTTCCCTTTTATCTTTTCTATTATTAGTTTTTTATCTGGAAGTATTTTCCCGTTTTCCTCTTTAAAAAGATATGGGATTTCTTGCCCTTTTGCATAAATTAAAGCTGGAAATCCTGCCACTTCCAATGTTATATCCAGTTTTGAATTTGCTCCATCTACTTGTCCTGTAATTTTTAAATTTTTAAATGTTCCCATCATTAAATCCTCCAAATTAAATTATATATTTGCTTTAAATCATCTTATTTTTTCTTCCAAAAAAGAAAAGGATCATACCATTTTCTATTTTTTAGTTCTTTTATTACTGCAAGTAAAATATCAATTTTTTCTACTAATTGCATATTACGATTTTTATATTCCTCAATCTCTTTTTCTCTTTTTCCCAGCGTTATTTGAGAAGCTCTTATTTCTGCGTTTTTCTCTTTTATCTCTTTTTCAAGCTTTTCTATTTTTTCTATATTAGCTGCTATTGTCTTATTTTCAGCCTGAATAGTTCCTTCCATGAATTGATTGCTTTCTTGTAGATCTTTTATTTCTATTTTTAGTTCTCCTATTTTTTTATCTTTAGCAACTATTTCTTTTGTATAATCTGCTTTTGCATTTTCTAGTTTTATTTTTTCTTTTTGTAACTCCGTGATCTGATTATTTCTATCAGCTAATTCTCTTTTAAGTTTTTCAATATTTGCTCTTGTTTCTGTCTCTACTTCTTTTCTATATTTTACTCTGTTTAAGGCTGCTATTTCCTCCTTGCACTCTTCCTTTTTCATAAAATTAGTATCTTTTATCACTGTTCCTGTTTCTGCTGCCAATTCTCTTAACTGATGTCTTAAAAAATCTGCCTCTCCATGAAAATTTCTTTCTTTTTTTGCCATTTTGTTTCCTCCTTATATTTTATGGATTATATCCAGTTTATTGATTAATAAAAATATGAAAATAATTTTCTTAAAAGCCCTTTTTCTCTATTGAATTTAGTTCTGTTGAGCTTCTCCAATATTTCCCTGCATTCTGCTTTTGTTAATCTTCCACTATTTTTTATTTCAATTTTTAATTCTGCTGCTAATTTTCTCACTTCTACTCTTAAAAAATCTGTTTCACTATAAAACTTTCTTTTTCTCTCTTGTGGCATTATTGTTTTTTGTTCCATCATTTTTCCTCCTTCTCAATCCCTTGAAATACAATCATATGTTTATTGATTATAAAATGATTTCTTTCAAATTTTTTATCCATTTTTTTTATATTTTTTAATATAAAATTTTCTTCTTTCTTTGAAAATTCATATTCATTAAAACAAATTCCAACAAAAATGTTTTTATTTTCTGCATTTAAAATTACTTTGCTCTTTATAGTTATTTTTTTCTGTATCTTATTAAAAATTTGAATTGCAAAAAGTGTTGGTTCTATATTCATATTATTTCAAATCCTCCTATATTCTCTTTCACTATTTTTTCTATTTCTTCAATAGGACAGTCTATAGATAGGTTTTTATAAAATTCTTTTTTATACTTTATCCCTGTTTCTCCTGCTCTCTCTACTACATAGAGGCTATAATATTCAATATCACCTATTTTCATCAAGTGGAGAAAAGTAAAATGTTTCTTTCCTTTATATTTTTTTAATATTTCACTTTTAAACTGCACTTTTAAGTCCATCTATTCCCTCTTTTTCAAATTTCTTTTCTAGGTCTAAAATAGAATAATCAGCCCTAAATTTTCTATATGTTTTTGAATCCCATTCTTTTAACTTTTCCCAGTATTTTGGATATTCTTTATAAATAACTTTTAGTTCTTTAAGATTTTTAAGAGGACAGCACCAACAAGATACTCTATCAAATTTTTTATATAGTCCATCCCAGTCAAAGCTTTTATTATAGCAATATTCAAGAGCTTCTTTTTCAATTACTCCCCATTCTGCCAAAGGATACTTTATATTTTTTTCTCTGTTTTTTACAAGTCTCTTTGTTTCATCTGCTGCTATTCCGTGATATTCTATAATTTCAATGTTTTTATATTTCTCTTTTAAATATCTATTCATTACTTGCTTTTTTAGATATTGAGTGCACCATCTATTTCTAAAATCAGCCCAGCTATATCCTTTCTGCCCTTTATTTTTTCCCTTTTTCTTCTCATAATCAAACATCATAAATTCATAGCTGTTTTCTGCTTTAAGCTTTGTTATAGGTCTATTTATATACTTTTCTATTTTTTCAATATGCTTGTACATTTCAGTAAATTCAACACCTGTATCAAGAAAAATTATTTCATCTATCCATATTTCCTTTTCAATCATCATAAGAAGCATGGCTGTACTGTCTTTGCCTCCTGAAAAACTAACTATACGTTTCATCATCCCACCTCTTTTTCTTCCAAATATTTTTCAATGACTTCATATATACTTTCTGTCCTTGCCATTATTTTATAAATATTATCTGGATATTTTTCTTTAGCGATTATTTCTGCTTCTTTTTCTATGTAATTTTTTTCATGTTCTGGAAGAGTTTCAAGAATTTCTTTTAACTTCTCCTTTTCATCAATAGCTCTATCCCTTTTTTCCTTATTTTCAAGATTTTTTTCTATCACTTCTTTTGCCTTTTTTTCAGAAAAAGTATTTGTTTTTACAGGAAGAACATCAGATTTTTTATTTTCTATAATCCAATTTTCTTTTAAAGCTTGGTATATAGCTCCTTCTTCCCATCTTTTAATTACAGCTACTGTTAATACTGCTTTTATTCTTTCTAAGTCTATATGTTTAGAATAGACAAGGTCCATAATATTTTTACAAGTACCTATGCTTATTCCATGCATTTGTAAAGTAGATTTTATTTGCCTAATTTTTTCTTTTTCTAAATCTTCAAAAGAACTACTACTACTTTTTTCATCTTCTAAATCAGGAGTTTCCTCTATCTTATTTATATTATCTAACTTAGTAGTAGTTCTTTCTAAGTTATTCTTATTAAAGTTATTCTTATTAGCGTACAGCAAGTCTGTACTACTGTTGGTACAGATCTCTGTACTAATGGTAGTACAATCTTCTATACTACTGTTGGTACAACTTTCTGTACTAGTACACTCTTCTGTACTTCTGACCTTTAGATAATATATGCTACTAGAACTAAAACATCTAACTTTTTCAATTAAATTGAATTTTTCTAAGTCCTTTATATTATTTGAAACAGTTGTCCTGCTAGTGCATTTCAAATCCTCCATAAGCTCTTCATATGAATATTTGATATATACTTCACCTTTTGCATCTATCCATTTGTTTCTAGCCGACAATCTGGTTCTTTCGTACATCAAAACATAAGTTTTAAAAGCTCCTATAGATATTTTTCCTTCAATTAACAGGTCCATAAGCCATTTAGGTACTTGATAATATAACATACTATCTAAATCATTAGCTTTTATGCTTCTCATTTTCTTCCTCCCTTTGAGGAGTTGCCACGCTCCTCTCTTTTTTATTTTGTAACTGTCCACCATTCTAAAACTCTATGAGCGTGGCTTTGGAATGATGAACAGATATAAAATAAAAACTTGATTTTTAATTTTTGGTATGTTAGGATACTTTTATCAGGTTGAAAAGGACATTTTCAATTTTGATCACCTATGATGCAGCCCCTTTTATTAGGGGCTTTTTTATTTTTCCCTCGTGTGAGGGCTCGGGAAAGATTTTTATGAAAAAATATAATATTGGGAATGGCAGGATTTGAACCTACATTTAAATTTTTATCTTTGCCTTACCACTTGACTACATTCCCACATTTAGAAATGAACAAATACAAAATAAAAAAATGTATATACTATTTTTAGTAATTAATGTATAATGATTATTATGAAGACGAAATTTCCTAAAATTAAATCTTCGTATAACTAGCCCACACGGGCTTTTTTATTTTCCCCTCGTGTGAGGGCTCAGGAAAGATTTTAATGAAAAAAAAATACAAAAGGAATGATTGGATTTGAACCAATGCTAATAGGTTACTTATATACTCCCTATGCCTTACCACTTGGCTACATTCCCATACTTAGACAGGAAAATCCTGTCTATATTAACCCTATGCTATAAATGCCTTTATTTAGTTAAAATATTCACTATTTCTATACTTTGTTTGATTTTATCCCACCAAAAAGTTATAATATGTTCACCACAAACAATTTTTATTCAAGGAGGAACAAATGAACACTACTAGAAGTAATGAATTTTATGAAAATTTAATAAAACAAGTTTTTTTACTTGAAGCTACTGTAAATACTTTGACTTTTTTTATCAAAAAATATAATCCTGAATTAGCTAAAGAATTGGATAATCCTAAAACTTTTGAAAAAATTCAAGAACTTGCAAATTCAAATTATAAAAATTCTCTTGAATTTGCAGAAAAACTCATGAAAAAATAGTCAAAATTTTATCAATCCAGCACGACTTATCATTGCTGACTTTAAAGCAGGTAGGACATCTTTATCTCCTACTTTTTTCCATTTTCCATTTTTTAAAATATGAAATTCTTCTGTTTTTGGTTGCAACCAAACATCATTTTCTTTTGCTTCTTCTGGAACTGTTTCCTGAACATACCCTTTAGCTTTTGTTTTATCTACTAATTCTTTCTCTAAATCAAACAATGAATTGAGCTCTTCTTTTATTATTTCCCTTACTCTCTCTTCTGTAATTTTATCTTCCATTCTCTCATCTTCTTTTATGTCCATTAAAGCTTCTTTTGCTCCTTTTTTTGCTAGTTCATACATAGTATCTTCTCCATATACTCCTGTAAAATGTTGATTTATTCCAACTTTATTTGTATTTTTATTTTTAAAATCTTCTATAACAACAGCTGCAAATTCTCCATATTTCTTCGCCAACTCTTGTAAACCTTTGCCATTTGCCCATAATACAAGTATTTCTTTTTCTATATCATATATTTCTCTTTGCCTTGACAATAACTCATTTTGTAAATCTTCTGTAGATATTTCTTTTAATTCAACTGAAACTGATACTTTCATCATTAATTCTGATGTTTTAGATGGAGTAATTTCTTCATTGATAATCTCTAGCGATTCAAAGTCTATGAAAGTCACAGTTATTTTCTCTGTGGGATATGATCCTCTTGTATATGCCACATCAATTAAAATTTTTTCAAGCCCATTTAGATTGATTTCTTTATCATCAATAAAAAATTGCTTAATTTCTTCATTTTTTTTTACTATTTTTAATTTATGTTTATTTTCCATTTTCTTACCTCCTTTTTATCTCTATCTATATTCAGTCAAAACATCCACTATTTCTATTTTTACTTGATAATTTTTCTCCAAAAAGTTAAAATAATTTGAGGCTAGCAACTTTAAGGAGGAAATTTGATTAAAAGTAAATTTATTAAAGATAACGATATAGTTTCATTAAAACCTATACAGTTTAGAAAATTTAAAAAGTTATATCTAACTCTTTATGGAAACCTTGTAAATATTCCTGAAGAAGATATAAAAGAATTTTTTCTAAACAGAGATGAAACTATAATAAATTGTAAAATTCTATTTTCTAAGAATATTGATATTTGTAATTATTATGTTAAAAATTATTTTTATGATATTGAAAGTAGTGAAGTTAGATTTTCTTCTGTATTGAATGAAATGACAGGATATCCAAATAAACCATACATTAGCAAATCTTTTGAACTTCTTTTTATTGATAATGAGCTCAATATAAATATTTTAATAAAAAATTCTGAACTAAAATAAAATTAATATAATTTAGTTGTTAGCCTCTCTTCTTTTTCTGCAATTTTTTTGAATTGTCATTTCTAAAACTTCATTAATTTCTCTTTCATTAAAATCTAATTTTTTAAATATAAATCCTATTGCTATTTTTTCTAATTCTTCTCTTGAAACTTCTCTGCTCATTAATTCATCCAATAAATCATTTGATGATACTTGTTTTAAAATATCTCCTACAGATACTTCCACTGTTCTTTCTTTTAAACTTTCCATTTTCTTATACCTCCTTTTTCTTTCTATTTGACTGAAAAGCTTAGCTGTGCAATTAATTACTTCTTTTGATTCTTTCCTTTCTGAAAAAATCATTACTATTGTAAATACTAGAGAGAAAATAGAAGAGAGTATTAAAAATACTTGCCTTTCATTTTCCACTCTCTCACCTCCCTTTTTATATACACTCTATAAAATATTCATCAAAATTGTAAACAAAGATACTTTTCAATTTTTAAATCCATTTTGACATTTAATCCTCTTAACTATATAATCTACTTATGAATATATGGCCTATATTTAAAATTAATTATAGGAGATGATGTAGTGAATAAAGATGATGAAAAGAATATTAAAAAACAATTAATTAAAATCATCAAAATGATAAAAAAATATAAAAAAAAGAAAAAATAACATTGTATTATTCCTCTTTTTTTCTAACTATAATTTCATAGCCTAAGATATTACATAAATTTTCTAAAGTTTTAATATTTAATCCAACTTCTTTTTCTAATTTAGTCATAGTACCTTTTAGGCTCTGTCTTGTTATGCCTAGTTGTCTAGCTACCTCTGCTATTCCGGAATAATTAAGACGTATTTCTCTATCTAGAGGAATAAATATATTTTTTTTATCATATTCACCACCTTTGTAAAGCTAAAAGATAACATATTTTTTTAATAATTGTAACTCATTTGCCTTACTTTGTCAATAGAAAAATAAATTTGACAAATATAAAAAAATGTATTACAATTTAAATACATAAAAAAGAGGTGGTAAAATGTCTGTTATATCATTAAGGTTAAATGAAAAAGAAGAAAACCTATTAAAAGAAGTGGCAACCTTCGAAGGACTTAGATTATCAACTTATCTCAAAAAGATTATTTTTGAAAGATTAGAAGATGAATATGATCTGAAATTAGCTGAAAAAAGCTATCAAGAATATTTAGATAGTGGCAAAAAATCTCATTCTTTTAAAGAAGTGTTAGCAGAGTTAGGACTTGAGGATGACATATGAAAAAATATCAAGTTGAATTCTCAAATACTGCCAAAAAAGAACTAAAAAAATTAGATATTTCTGTTCAAAAAACTCTTCTAAAATGGATCAATAAAAATTTAATGGATTGTGATAATCCATATATACATGGAAAAGTGTTAGTAGGAAATTTGAAAGGATATTGGAGATACAGAGTAGGAAATTATAGACTTATATGTAATGTTGAAGATGATGTTCTTGTGATATTGATAGTTGAAATTGGACACAGAAGTGAAATATACAAATAAAAGAAAAGGAGCTAACAATGTAGCTCCTTTTTTATTATGTGATTAAAAAAACTTCTCAATCTCGCACTTATATTATATCATAATTTTTCGATCTCTTTTTTTATTGCTTCCAATTCTTCTTTGTCCGCTTCGTAACAACCTCTTTCTCGTGCTTCGACTTCCATTTGTAATACCATCAATTCAAGAACAGCTTTCCTATTTTCAGGAGTAATTACTGAGTATAAATAATTTACTAGAGCTTTATCACTTCCTTTTTCTAATATAAAGTCGGTATTTTTTAACACTTTATGAATAATCCCATCAGGAATAATTTCTTCTAAATAAGCATTCATTAACTCTTTCTCATGTTCAGGATATATTTCTAATAATTTAGCAAAAGCATTTTTGCTTACTGGTCTTTCAGATTTTTCAATTTGAGCCATATACACATGAGAAAAGCCAGCTTTTTTCCCTAAATCCCTTAAACTATCTTTATTGTCATTTCTCGCTTTTTTTAATGCTTCACCGAATCTCATTGTTTCCTCCTATGTTATCTTTTTATCTAACAATTATATAATATTTTTCATTAAAAGTAAAAAAATACTTGACATAGTAAGGCTAATAGTTTACAATCTTTTCAAGATTAAGTTATCTTATAGCTTTACAATATAAAACTAGGAGGGAAAAGATGAAGAAATATGAAATATCACATTCAACAGCAGCAGGGGAAGCAGACTTATATCTTATATGGGATGTTACAGGTAAAGAGTGTGATCTATATTGCTTCTTCTCAGAGGAATACAAAGATGAAGCTTATAGAGAGTTAGAAAGATTAAATAAAGGGCCGTAATAGCCCTTTAAGGAGGGAAAAAATGGAAGAAAAAAAAGCTTTAAGTACAGAAATTGTAAGCATGGCAAAGGTTAGATTTGAAATTAAAGATGGTTCTGTCCTAATGCCCAGCAGAATAATTGAAGAGTACTGGACATTAGATGGAAGATACATTGGTAGAATAGACCCACTAGATGATTACTTGGACCTTGAAGCTTCAATGAAACCATAAGCTTTTGAGAAGGAAATTTTTCCAGCCATAAAATTAAGCAGATATCTAAGAAAATACTTAATGTCAGAAAAATTTTTATCAGGATGTTTTTGTATATAATGCGTTTCATCATTACCAATCCAAACAGCAGCTTTAGCAAGAGTATGTATTTCAGTATCATTAATCATATCAATAGCTCTACCTAAAGAAATTTTTTCAATAACATCTTCTTTTTCTTTCAAAATTCTTATTAAATAATCTTTTACTAAGAATTCAATTGATTTTCTAAGGCTTATTCCTATTATTTCATCAAGACCATAATATTCACTAATTAAAGCTTGTTTATATATTTTGACAAATTTAGGAAATGTTTCTGTTATTTCTTTAGGGATATCTAAATCAATATTTGGAGTTATGGCATAAGGAATTATTTCTGTTTTTATAGGATTAGTTCCATCATATTTATAAGCTGTTAAAAGATACTTTCCACAACAAGGACACTGAAAAGCTACTGCGAAAGTTTGATACTTTGTATCTGCATCTATATGGGTACTAGTTGTATAAGGTGTTATAAAAGTATGGCAGTGTAAACATTGATTTATCAATTCTATCTCTACAGTTTTATAAGAATTATCAATTGAAATGTTAATTTTTCTTTTTTGCATTTTATGGTCTCCTCCTAGAAGTTAGTTTTTAAATATTATAACTTTTTGGAGGAAATAAAACAAATAATTTAATTTCTTATAGGTCTCTTAGAAGCCTAAGGGACTTATTAAGAAATTAAACAAAGGAGGAAAAATATGTGGAAATGTAAGGAGTGTGGTGGAGAAATAATTGCCAGTGTTTCAGGAACTATTAAAGGTGGTTGGGGATATCCTAACGAAGATGGAAATGCGGATATTTTAAGTGACTATAATTTAGATTACGAAGTTGATTGTTATGACTGTATACAATGCGGAAAGTTAGGTACAAAAATAGAAGAAATAGCAGTTTGGGAGGATTAAATAAAAAAAGTCCCCATCTAACCCAATGTTAAACGGGGGAGACGATAAAAGCTACAATATCGTCCAACAAATTTATTATATCACATTGTAATAAAAAGAGCAAAAGCCCTCTTTCGAGAGCTAATGCATATTATAAGTGTCGGAATATAAAGAAGCTAAATAGCTTCCTCGTATAGAGTATAACACGAAAATGAATATAAAGAAAGAGTGAGAGAAATATTAAGGTATAAAAAGAGCAAAAGCTCTCTTTCGAGAGCTAATGCCTGTTAAATGCTATCTACACGCCTTTTTAAGGAAGTGGGCGCTTCCTTAAAAGTATTATAACATAAAATCTTTATATATTGCAAGGGGTGAGAAATGAACATTTCCAAAATTGCATGGTACTTGGTACCTATTCCACTAATAATTAAATTTATCTTATACATTACAGAAGCTTAACAGGAGGCTTTTATGAAAATAGACAATAATTTATACAAAACATTTTTAGAAGTACTTAATATAGAAAACTACAAAGGCAGAGAGAGTGAAATATCATGCTATTAGAATTTTTAATTATAATAACAGGAATTGATCTAATAGTTGCTTATGCAGCTATAAAAATAATAGAAAAGAGGTAAATATGAAAATATCTGATTATATAGTTTTATTTAACAAAGCATTAGAAGAACATGGAGATATTGAAGTGGATAATCTCTATATCTCCAAAGATGGAAAAACAAAGCTCCATGACAATATAACAGGAGTAGAGTACATTCCACAAAAAAATAAATTAAGCTTTGTTGTAGATAAAACTCCAAAGAAAAGAAAACTTAAAAAAGTAGATATAAAAACTATTTTTAAAAGTACTACAGTACTAACAAAAAGAGAAAATTATATTCCTAAAAAAAGTAATCCAGGACAACAATTAAATTTTTAAAGGGGGATTAAATGGAAATAAGAATTGGAAGCTACTATGATCCTAAAGAAAATATTGAAGAAGTAGAAGATATGAGAGAATATGAAACTTTTGAATGTGATGAGTTCACAAGAGAAGTTGAAAGAAGAATGAAAATGTAGAGGTGATCTTTATGGAAATAATCAACATTTTTCTTCCTTATTGCCGAGACGGTTCTGTAATATTGACAATTAAATACAATAGTGGAAAATGTGGGAATGTACAAGTGAAAGATGGTGAAATAATAAATTTTCCACTTGGAGATAAAGTGAAAACTGCTGTTAAATCTTTAATAAAAAAAAATAGTTATGCGTGGCTTAAAACGAAGTATTATGAAATTTCTAGAAAAAGAAAGCTTGATGATGATATTGAGTTTTTGTTTGAGGCATTTACGGATCATATGGAAGAACTTAAAAATATACAAAAAGAATTGAAAAAATTATACATAGGAGGAAAAGATCAAAATGTGTAAATTAACTGATAAATTCGATATTAAAGATATTTCTTGGAAAGTAGTTACTTGCAAATGGAACAATGGAAAACCTTGGGCTATGATAACGCCTTATTTGAATGCTTCTGCTATCCAGCAAAGGCTTGATGATGTTTTTGGCTGGGATAACTGGAAAACTGAATACAAAGTTGAGGGTACTTATGCTATTTGTTATCTTTCTGCCTTTTCTCCAGATAAGAAAGAATGGATCAAAAAAGAAAATGTGTGTGAAATAGACAGTGAACAGAATAATCCTATTAAAGCAGCATATTCAGGAGCTTTTAAAAGGGTAGCCCTTGAATTTGGAATAGGAAGATATTTGAAAGGGATTGTTCAATTTGCTAAAAGCTGCTGTGAAAATCCCAATTCTGATGAAAGAGATAATTATATTATGTGTGTAGAAAATAATAAGCAGACTAAAGAAAAGAAAATATTCTATGCTTTATTACCTACACAAGATGAATTTAAAAAAATAGTAGTAGCTATGAGTACATCTGCTGAAAATCCACCTAAGATTGAAAAAGAGCTAACTGAAATAAAAAAGGATAATAGTCCTAAACTTTCAAAGGAATCTTTTAAAACTGTTTCTGATTGGATAAATCAAAAATGTAAAACTCCCGATGTCCTTATTGCAGATATAAAAAAATGTTTTGGAATACCAGGACTTAGTGATCTTACAGAAAATCAATTACAACTTTTAAAAGACTATGCTTTTAAAATGAAAGAAGTTGAAAAAGCATATAAAACAGGTGGTAATTAATGACTTATTCCATATTAAACAAGGGTAAAAAAATAATTACATCCTCCAATAAAGAGGTAATAAATAAAATCTTAAAAGGTATACAGAAACATTATAAACCAGAAGAAAAAATAAAATTTAAACTTATAACAAAAGGAGAATAAAAAATATGGAAAAGAAAAAATTTAAAGCAACATTCAAGTTTGAACTAACTGATGAAGGAATAGAATTAGCAACTGAAGTTAATTTTAAAATTTTACCAACTAATGCTGAAAAAATCGGTCAAATTTTAGCTGCTGATTTAATTAATTTTTTAACTGGAGAAAAAGTACCAGAAAATATTTTCCAAGCTAAAAATGTTATCGTTAGTGAAACTTATACTGAAGATAATAAACATAAATTTGATGCAAATAGTAGCAAATGCCAAAAATGTGAATATTTACCTACTTGTCTACAAAAATATAAAAAAATAAACTAGGAGAATAATATGACATTTAAACTTGAAATAAAAAGATTTGTAGATGAGGAAGTAATTGGAACAGTAAAAAATATAGAAGAAGCTAGAGAAATTCTTGATGGCTTAAATGGAAATGGAAAAAACAGATATTATGGACTTTTCAGAGAGGTTGTAAATGAGAGAGAGAAAGTCAGGAATACTCTATAAAAAATCTATAAGAAAGAGAAAAAAGAAGATGGCAGAATTAGAAAGGCTATGTCGGATCAATTATGAAATTGAAAATAGTATTTTGATAGAAAGACTTGGAATATCTAAAACTGAATTTTATAGAAACTATAAAAAAAGAGCTGATGAACTAAGAAAAATTAATAGTAAAGAATCTTTGTTTAACCTTTCCCAATTTTAATAAAAATGGGAAAATAAAAAAATTTAGGAAAGGAGAATATAATAAATGTCTATTTTGAAATTAAATAATAAAGAATATAAAGTGTCTCTCCTGGATAAAAAAGGCAATCCATTCTTTTTGAAAACAGCTAAAGAAAGAGAAACTTTTGATAATATTGTAATGAATATTTCTAAAACTGTTGACCCTAAAAGTGATATAGAAACTATGAGAGCTATTCTTTACAAGCACCTAAAAAATACTAAAGTTAAATTTAAAGATATCAAAATAAGAGAAATTTAAGGGGAGAGGATATGAAAATAAAAAAATATGGAAATATATATGGTGAATACACTGGAATTCAATTAAACTTTTGGGAATGGATAAAAAGGAGATTGAAAAGGAGTTTTAAATGAAAATAAGAGATAAAATTGATAAATTCGTTATAAGCAATGGATATCAAACAGATATAGCAATTGATAGAATTTTTAAATATTTAGAAAGTCTTAAAAATGGTGGTTTTACTCTTAATCTCTCCCCAGATTTTCAAAGACCTTTAAAATGGAATAATCAAAGATGTATAGATTATCTGGAATATTTTATTAAAGGGGGACAATCTGGAAGGGTTCTATATTTTAATTGTCCTGCTTGGGATAGTTTTAATAATAATGAAGATCACGAAATAGTTATAGTTGATGGCCAACAAAGATTAGAAGCTTTTAGAAAATTTCTTGATAATGAAATTAAGGTTTTTGGTTATTACTTTAAAGAAATAGAAGATACTTTTGAACTAGGCTGGATAAAAATTAATATAAACAATTTAAAAACTAAAAAAGAAGTTTTAAAATGGTATCTTGGAATTAATGCAGGTGGAATTCCACACACTAAAGAAGATATTGAAAAAGTTGAAAAAATGTTAAATGAGGAGAGATAAAATGAATAAAGCAAAACAAAAACTTTTATTAGAGGTATTCACTTTTGACTTTGGAAAAATACCAACTTCACTTGAAAAACATTATGAAAAAACAAAAGAAGAAAATAATGAGCTTGAGGAAGCAGTAAAAAAATATCTTTTATCATCTAGCAAAGATATTGAAATAATTATACAAGCAAGAAAAAACTTATGTGATGAAGCTTTAGACAATGTACAATCAGGTATTTCTCTTTTATCCCGTCTAATAGAAGAGGGAATCATGGGAATTGAAGATATAATCAGGTGGAGAACAAAAATTGAAAAAAAAAAAGAAAAATATTTGAAGTAGGAGGGCTAGATGAGTTGGATATGCAAAAAATGTGGAGGAAAAATAACTGCTAGTGTTTCAGGAACTATTAAAGGTGGGTGGGGATATCCTGACAAAGATGGAAATGCAGATATTTTAAGTGACTATAATTTAGATTATGAAGTTGATTGTTACGACTGCGAAGAATGCGGAAAGTTTGGTACAGTCTTAGAAGAAATAGCCAGATGGGTGGAGGTAGATTAATGAGTGGAGCTTTTAAATGTTTTTTAGGAAGAAAAGAAGAATGTATTATATTGTATACTGATGATTATGATATATATTGTGGTGTAGTAAAAAAAGACTATACAGAAGAACAAGCAAGGGAAATAATGCAAAAAGAAATAGATAAACTTAATTTTGAAGAGGATAGAAAAGATGATGAAAAATATGAAATATTGAGTTGCGAAAAAGATGTTTTATTTTATCCAGTAGGGCATAAAGAAAACACAGAAGAACCAAGAGTTGCTTTGAGAAGGCATACTACAATAATGAAAGGTACAACAGAACCTTTGTGGATATTTGAAATAGGAGAATAACATATTTAATAAAGGAGGTAGGAAAGATGATTAATAAGAAAGCGATTGTTAATATAATAAAAGAAATAAGACTAAAACAGCTAGCGAGGTTAAAAAATGAAGAAACAATTGAAAGCTCTGATATATGCTAGAGTAAGTACTGTAATGCAAGAAGAAGGAGATTCCCTTGTATACCAAAAAAAGAAATGTGAGGACTTCTGTAGTGTAAAAGGATATGAAATATATAAAATACTTGAAGATGTAGAAAGTGGAGCTAATGATGATAGAAGTGGATTTATTGAACTTCAAAACGAGATTGCAAGAAAAAACTTTGATGTATTGGTAGTCTTTGAAAGTTCTCGGATTTCAAGAAAAACCCTTACAATGCTTAATTTTGTACTTTCTTTAGAAGAAAATGGGATAAAATTCACTTCTATATCCCAGCCAGAACTTGACACAACTACACCTACAGGAATGTTATTTTTCCAAATTCAATCTAGTCTAGGAGAATATGAAAGAAAACAGATTTCTTCTAGGGTTAAAAGTTCCAAGTGGCAAAGAATAAAAGATGGACTTTGGCAAGGTGGAAGTATTCCACTTGGATATAAAAAAGAAAATGATAACATTGTTGTAGATGAAAAAGGAGTCAATGAGGTTAAATCAATATTCTTTCACTATTTAAGCAGTCATTCACTGAAACAAACTTCTAGGGCTTTTAATAAACCTATTGGATCAATTAAATGGATATTAGAAAATCCTTTTTATTTAGGGAAGCTTACATATGGGAAAAAAGAAAAAAATATAAATACTGGGATAATAAAAATCAATTCATCTTATCATGTATTTGAGGGAAAACACCCCCCTATTATAGACGAAGAAACCTTTGATACAGTTCAAAAAATTCTTACAACTAAAAAAAGAGTTATACAATCAGAAAATGTCCTTCTTTTCTCTGGTTTAATTAGATGTACTTGTGGAGAAAAAATGTATAAAAATACAAGTATGAACAAAGGTAATATAAGGATAAGGTACTATTGTAAGAATTGTTATAAAACTATAGCTTATAAAAAGGCAGAAGATATAATTATAAAAGCATTATTAGATATGAAGGAACTGGAAGAAATTAATGATGTAGTTGATTCAGAAAATAAAATTTTAAATGATAAGATGGAGATCTACAAAGCTTCCATGAAACAAGTAAATGATGAGAGGAAAAAATATATAAACCTTTACTCTAAAGATTATATAACAATAGAGGACCTAGATGAAAAAATGCAAGTAACAAAAAGTAAAATAGATGACTTTACAGATAAAATAAATAAATTACAAAAAGTTATTGATGAAGAAAAGATTACTAAAAATTATAATAGTAATTTGGAAACATTAAAAGCAGTATTGAAAGACATGGATAAAAGTGATAGAATAGATTTGTATAATATGTTTAAGTTACTAATAAAAAAAATAGATTTAATTTCAAGCAAGCCGCCAGAATTTAAAATCTATTTAAAATAAAAAGGTATACTAATTATGGTGCGAAGAGAGAGACTTGAACTCTCACGTCTGGGACACTAGATCCTAAGTCT
>OGZT01000019.1_pt1 | contig 106605 bp, 78 predicted proteins | sample 1576891 | NCBI WGS metagenome assembly OGZT01 (sample SAMEA3541521, study PRJEB24748) | human gut metagenome | biome: human gut; feature: human-associated habitat; material: faeces | place: China | collected 2012 | reverse complement strand
CAAGAATCACATCACATCCCTCTACCAAAGCGGGCATTACCTGATCTGCAGTTTTCCCGTACTTCCAAAGGTTTTTGCGGTAGTTCAGGTCGGTTGAAACTGTTACCCCCATTTCATTGGCTATTTTGATGGCTTCCAGACAAGCATCTGCTGCCCCTTGCGAAAGAGCAGGCGTAATTCCAGTCCAGTGGAACCATCCGGCATCTTTGAAAACTTCTCTCCAGTTGATCATGCCCGGTTTAATATCAGCAATAGCTGAGTTTGCGCGGTCGTATACAACTTTCGAGGCACGAGCCACAGCACCTGTTTCAAGAAAATAGATACCTACACGGTCTCCACCCCTGAGGATGTTGCTTACCCCTACATTGTATTTGCGCAGGTCAGAGATACACCATTCAGCTATATCGTTTTTAGGCAGGCGTGTAACGAAGTCAGTGGGTATTCCATAGTTTGAAAGAGACACCGCTACGTTTGCTTCACCACCGCCGAAAGTAGCATTAAGATTTGTGGATTGTATAAAACGTTGGTATCCGGGTGTTGCTAGGCGCAACATGATTTCTCCGAAGGTTACTACTTTTTTCATTTATTTTGTTTTCCGTTTTGGGTTAACTTTATAGGTTAAACTTTTATATCGAACAGAAATTCTAAGGCTTTTCGCCTTAGAATTTTATGATAAGAGGTTGCTTTAGTGCATTCGCGAAATTAGTCAGATAAGTCTGAAAATCTGCTTCAGCGGCAAATCCGAATTTAGTCCATCCATAGCCTGTATAGTAAGTGATAGGGCTGTTTGGTTGGTATTTAGCTATGGCAAGTACGTGAGTGTATGTGCCTTTAGTATTATTGACCGGATTTACAACAGAATATGTATCTACAGCAGTACTGTCAAATCCGGCAGGGAATACTAATCCTAAGAATACATTTCCTGCTTTTTCGCTGGGTTCCCGGTATATGAGATAATTCTTTTCGGGAGAGACAATAATCGTATCGTTTTTTTCTCTTTTCGAAAATCCTGCGGCAACATCCATTGATTCGCTAACTCCGTATTCCTGAACTACCTTAGATAGTTGAGATCCCGCATCTATTGAAAATGTGCGGGTTTCTTTGTATGGTTTTCCATTGATCTCGATGTCTTTGTAAGTCAGCTTGAATGTTGTACGCAAAGGCCCGTTTTCCAGAACTTCAGATGTTGCGAAATTTTCGTTCAATACTAACTTTCCATCAACGAAAGGAGCCATAGCACCGGCTCCCAAAGAGCGGCCTACTTTATAATCGTCAAGACCTTCGCCATGATCGTCATGATATGATGCAACTCCGGCAATATCATCTTTGTACCATTGATCTATTTTCAGTGCATTGGTACGTTTATACCAGATATCCAAACCATTACTGGGCCCATCGGTTGCAATCAGAGCAGGACCGTAAATACGGAATGCCACACGGTCATTTTCCCATGCAAAGTCGTCTTTGCGTTCAGTAACAAGTCTTCCGTAAGTTTTGGCTTTATATTCTTCCTTTGCACCTGTTGTTATAGTAAAAGACACAGATTCCTTAGCCTTTACCCCCGATTGGAAAACCAACTTTCCATCGTAAGTAATTTGAGAAGGAATAACCTCTCCTTTGCTGTCTTTTATAATATAAGTTTGGGTAGTATCAGCCAGCTTTACCTGTGCAGTGATGCTTTCGATCGGTATTTCCACTAACTCTTCGGTACGATCAAAATCGCTTGGGTTCTCTACTGTAATCTGCACATCCTTAGTTTGGTGAGAGCAAGAAAAACTAAGAATTCCGGCAAATAGTAAATAAAATATTTTTTTCATGTCTTATGTTTTAAAAGTGATGAAACAAATAGGTTTGCCGTCTTATCTTAATTTGTCAGCAGTGAATGTATCCATATCGTCATAGTCGAGGTTTTCTCCGCACATTGCCCAGATGAATGTATAATTGCTTGTGCCGGAAGCAGAGTGTATAGACCATGAAGGAGATATTACAGCCTGCTCATTGCCCATAAAGATGTGGCGTGTTTCCTGTGGTTGCCCCATAAAGTGGCATACAGATTGCCCTTCTGGAACTTTGAAATAGAAATATGCTTCCATCCGTCGAGAGTGAGTGTGCGGAGGCATTGTATTCCAAACACTGCCTTCTTTCAATTCGGTCATACCCATCTGAAGTTGGCAGCAAGGAACTATTTCACTAAGAATGATCTGATTAAGAAGTCTTTCGTTAGAGGTTGCTTTTACTCCAAGGTCTCTTGTCCGGCGCATTTCCGAAGTGATTTGAGCTGTTGGATATGCTTTGTGTGCCGGAGATGAAGCAAAATAGAATTTGGCGGGTTTTGAGCCGTCGTTGCTTTTGAATGTGACTTCTTTTGATCCGCGTCCAACATAAACGGCATCTTTAAATCCTAGTTTATATTCTGTACCGTCCACAATAACCGAGCCTTCTCCTTCGATACAAATTATACCTAATTCGCGTCTCTCGCAGAAATACTCAGAACGTATAAGATCTACAGTTTCTAACTTTAATGCCTCTTTTACGGGTAGGGCGCCACCTATGATAAGTCGGTCGTTATGTGTATAGGTCATAAGTACCGCATCTGCTTCAAATAATTTTTCTACAAGAAATTCATTACGAAGTTGTGTAGTATCGTAATTCTTTACATCATTTGGGTGTGTGCCCCAACGTTCTTCAATTACAGTTTTCATGTTATATATTATTAAATAGTATTACAAAATTGGCATTTTCAGCCCGTTTCTTACGGGTATCTTTATTTCAAAAGGGTATAATTTTAGGTCAATATCCTAAATTATTGTCTTTTCATAATAATGTTAAAGTTTTTCTTCGAATACAGCATTGTGTTGTCTGTTGGCGCAATAATAATTCATTTTGCATAACGAGTATTGCAAAAATACGTTATTTTAGTGTATTATACTTATCGAAAAGAATATTTAATGTTTTTTACCAACCTTATTTTTTATTAAGAGTTTGTTTAAATTTAAACAGACTCTTGTAACCTGACACAAACCTCTCTATATTAAACAAAGTTATATGAAATAAGAAAAGAGATCTTTACCTTTTTGATTTTAAAACTTCGATATTTGATACACTGCTTTTTTATTGTATCTTCGGATTTCTATATCTGAGGATACTATTTATAAATGACAGAAGATATCTCCATACATATAAAATACCTGATAGCAAATGAACAGGATTTGTTATGGGGGCTTACTGTAAATACAGTCGGGTTTCAGGATGTCGCTCCTGACTCTAAATATCCGATGGGGGATCATCCGACCCGTTATTTGTTCTCTATAGAGAAAGGGCGGGTTCTGGAAGAATACCAGCTCTTATACATAACACAGGGAGAGGGCAAATTTACATCGACTCATCAGAAGACCATTAGTGTAAGGGAAGGTAATATGTTCTTGCTTTTTCCCGGAGAATGGCACAATTATAGTCCCGATAAGTCTACCGGATGGAATGAGTACTGGATCGGTTTTCAGGGAGTGAATATAGATAACCGGATTCATAACGGGTTCTTCAATAAAAATAAGCCTGTATTTAATGTCGGTATTCGCGAAGAGATAGTTCAGCTTTATAAGCAGGCGATAGATATTGCCCGTGAACAGCGCACCGGGTTTCAGCAGATGTTGGCCGGTATTGTAAATCATCTTCTGGGATATGCATATTCTCATGACAAATATTCTTTGTTCGAAGATCTGAAGGTGACTAACCAGATAAATAAAGCAAAGATTATCATGCTTGAAAATTTTGAAACCTCTATTCTGCCCGAAGAGGTTGCCAATCGGGTGAATATGAGTTACTCGTGGTTTCGCCGTATTTTTAAGCAATATACAGGATTTGCTCCCGCTCAATATATTCTAGAATTAAAAATACAGAAGAGCAAAGAGTTATTGACCAATACAGTGCTTACAAGCCAGGAGATTGCTTTTGCGGTAGGATTCGATAATTCTGATTATTTCTGCAGTACATTTAAACGAAAAACAGGATATACTCCGATCAAATACAGAGAATTTACTCAAGGTAAGAATTTGTAGATAAGCCTTTACTTTACTTTCATCGGAATACCTGAAACCATGAGGTATACTTCGTCCGCTTTTACTGCGATATATTGATTAACCCAACCCTGAAGGTCGGTGAACAATCTCTGTATCTTATTTTCGGAAGTACCTCCAAGCCCTATTTCATTAGTGACAAATATAAAGTATCCATCTTGAAGAATGAATTTATCGAACTCCGATTTGATCTGCTCTAAAGAGAACTTAACATCCGATTCGTTATCAAAAAAGAAATTTGTGCTCCATAGTGTAACACAATCTATAAGTACAACTCTGTTTGCAACAGCCACTTTACTCAGGTATTTTTCTTCTTCTATATTTGTCCATTCGGGACCTCTGTTTGCCTGATGATGTTCTATTCGTTTTCGGTGCTCGTCATCCCAGATACGGGATGTCGCCAGATAAATGGGATTGTCAGATAAAGATAGTGCCAGTTTTTCGGCATAAGAACTCTTACCTGATCGCTGACCTCCGGTTATCAGTATTATTTTTTTACTCATCTGCGGTTGTATCTTTTTTCTTTCGTTTGTACAGAAAATCCTTCCATCGTTCTTCACCTGTACCGTCTCTGAACATTTCGAAACGAGCCATGGTAAAGAATAAGTCTGACAAACGGTTGATAAATTTCAGAATACTTTCGGGAACTTCGTCTTGTTTGTTTAATGTCCACAAACGGCGTTCGCTTCTGCGTGCGATTGTGCGTGCTAATTGTAAATGAGATGAAACCAGATTGCCTCCGGGAAGAATAAAAGACAAGCTTTGCCCCATATTGTCGGTCATACTGTCGATACATTCTTCGCAAAATTTATCGAGATTATCGGGTAGTGGGTTAGGGTTTTTGTCCCTGATAGCGGAAGGAGTCGCTACATGAGACATTACCACCATCAATTCGGATTGGATCCTGAATAATATTTGCTGCCATTCGTGTTCTGCAGGCAAGAATGCCCGTATAACGCCTATCATCGAGTTCAGTTCGTCGATACATCCGTTCGCTTCGATGCGGATATCGTCTTTGTCAACCCGTTGTCCGCCGTGGATTCCGGTTTTACCTTTATCTCCTCCTCTGGTATATATATTCATATTGTTTTTTTGATGGTTTATATAATCGGGAACAGCTGAGTTATACTCAAAAACGTAATAAGTATGACCATTAGTGCTTCTGTCCTTTGATTTGTAACTATGGCAACGAGAGCATCTTCTATTTCTATCGGTCTGTCATTTTCTCCGATATATGGTTTATTAACAAGCTGTCCGAAATAATAGTTCGAACCTCCAAACCTGCAATTGAGTATTCCTGCAAGAGCGGCTTCGGGATAACCCGAATTCGGACTCGCATGCTTCGATCCGTATTTAGAGACGAAAGATACCAATTTAATCTTACCGTTGACTATAATCATAAATAAAGCTGTGAGCCGTGCGGGAATATAATTTGCGATGTCATCGATATGTGCCGCCCAGCATCCGAAGTCTTTATACCGCTCGTTCTTATATCCGATCATTGAGTCCAGCGTGTTTATCATCTTATAGGCTACCATGCCCGGAACTCCTAGTATGAGATACCAAAAGAGAGGAGCTATGACTCCGTCACTCAGGTTTTCTGATAGAGTTTCGAGTGCGGCGGTTTTTATTTGCTGTGGAGACAATTGAGATGTGTCTCTGCCTACTATTCTGGCAACTTGCTTCCGCCCGTCTTCAACAGACCGCTCACAGGCAACAAAAACGGCCTTTACTTCATTTATAAGTGTTTTTCCTGCAAGGCAGAAGAATATAATTATGCCATTGAAAACTATAGCCAATACATTACTTATCGAACTTAACCCCAACTGAATGTATCTCATGATAAAGTAACTTCCGAATATCAGAACGAGCGAAAATACCGCCCCTTTTACTAAACGATAAGTTCCCTTATTCAGTAATTTTTCTCCTTTAGCTATTATTTTTCCGAATAATACTATAGGGTGGGGCAGAGATGGAGGATCTCCCAAGAGACGGTCGGCGATCCATCCTATCAGTAAAGGTAATATCAAAAACGAAGCTTGATCCATTCTTGCAAGGCTTTTATTAATTCTTGATTTTCTTCGGGAGATTGTGTCGCTATTCGGAAATAACGTTCGTCAAGTCCCCTGAAATTTGAGGCGTCCCTGATAAGTACTCCATATCGGTCTATCAGGAATTGTTTCAGTTCCGATGCCTGTCCTTTGTCGAGCCGACACAGGAAGTAGTGCATATCGGACGGATAAATCTCGATGCCGTTTATTCCGGCTATTCTCTTTTGCACTCTTTCAGATTCTGTAATACATTCTCTGAAATCGTATGCTGTATTTTGTAATAAATACTGTCCTGCTAACTGAGCTATTTGATTGACTGACCACGGCATAGAAAAATGTGAGACCTTTTCTGTCAATTTGCTGCATGCCGTGATGTAGCCTAGTCTGAGTCCCGGTATTGCATAACATTTGGTCAATGAATGCAATATAATCACATTCTGATATTTCAGGGCTTCTTTTGCCGACCATACTTTTTTGTCGGTAAACCCTGCATATGATTGATCTATAACAAAGCAAGTCTGTGGATGGTTCGACACGATCTGATCCAGATAATCGGTATCGTATATTTTTCCGGTGGGATTATTCGGATTACACAACCAGACCAGTCCGGTATCTGGTTCTATATTATCAAGCGAATCGATAAAATACAATTGATGCTGTTGTATGCGGCAGGCATCTTCGTATTCGCTGAATGTAGGGATAACAACGGCTGTTTTTGCTCCCCTGTATAATTGGGCTATCAGGTAAATAGCTTCTGTCGCACCATTGGTAATACATATTTCATCTGAGCCGATATTCAGATTTTTACAAATTATACTTTTTAAAGTGTGAGCATCCGGTTCCGGATACGAATGGATAGTCGATATATGGTCGCACAGGTATTTTTCTAAATCGGACGAATCAAATTTATTATAAACATTGGAACTGAAATTGCTGACAATCTTTTTGCCATGAGAATAGATATCGTCTCCGTGTCCGTTAATCATTTTGCTGTTGTTCCATTATTTTATAAACCAGATTCATGTCGACATGCTGTCTTACATGATCGGCCAATTTGTTGTACTGTTCTTCTTTATAGGCTTTGAAATCGAAAGGCTTTTCTGTCAACTTATCAGCGTAAGGTTCCAGTAGAAAGTCAATAAAAGCACCATTGTCCAGTATTCCGTGGATGTATGTGCCGAAACATTTCCGGTTGGCATAATATCCGTCATTTGCACCGTCCGATAAATGGTTGAGCGGCGAGGGTAGGGCATCTCCCATTGGTTGGGTTGTACCCATGTGTATTTCGTATCCTTCGCAAGGGTGTGTCGAATCCAGAAACGTAAAACCTATCTGGCGGGTTACTTTCTCTCCTTGCATTTCGGTTGTAATAGGAAGCAGCCCCAATCCGGGCAAACGCTCTATATCTCCTTCTACATGGTGAGGGTCGCAAACCTCTTGTCCCATCATCTGATAACCTCCGCAGATACCCATAACGGTTGCTCCTTCTTTATGAGCCTTTACAATACTTTGTGCAACACCGTTTCTGCGAAGCTCGTACAGATCCGCAATTGTGTTTTTGCTGCCCGGTATCAGTATGATATCCGCTTTTTCTATTTCATCCGTGTTGTTTGTATAATAAAGATGAACACGCGGATCACGTTCCAGCATATTAAAATCGGTGAAGTTCGAAAGATGTCTGAGTAAGATGACAGCTATATTGACCTTTCCGTGTGTCGCTTGTATATTTTTGGTTTGGAGCATTACCGAATCTTCTTCTTCGATATATATGTCCTTGTAATAAGGAACTACTCCGATAACCGGGATTTTGCAGAGGTCTTCGAGTATTTTTACCCCCGATTCGAACAGCCGGATATCTCCTCTGAATTTGTTGATGAGTATTCCTTTTACATGTTTACGTTCTTCCTCGGTCATGAGCATCACCGAACCGTATACACTGGCAAATACGCCGCCCCGGTCTATATCGGCTACGAGTATAACGTCAGCTTTGGCGTGGATAGCCATAGGCAGATTGACAATATCCGTCTCTCTGAGGTTAATCTCCGAAACACTTCCTGCTCCTTCCATTACAATAGGGTTGAATCGTTTTTCAAGACGGTCAAAAGCATCGTTTACCTCTTTGCGCAACACATCCCGTCCTTCTTTTTTGAAGTACTGGTATGCGCTTTGGTTGCCTAAAGGTTTACCATTGAGAACTACTTGTGCGATTTTGTCGCTTGTCGGCTTCAGTAACAGCGGATTCATATCGGTATGGCAGGGAATACCTGCCGCTTCGGCCTGCACAGCTTGCGCCCGTCCGATTTCGAGCCCGTCGGGAGTGGCAAAAGAATTGAGAGCCATATTTTGAGCCTTAAATGGAGCCGGATGATAACCGTCTTGTAAGAATATCCTGCAGAATGCTGCTGCGATAACGCTTTTACCTACGTCACTGCCGGTTCCGGCGAACATAATCGGATGAAGTTTTCTCATTGATAAAAAAGAATCTATTGTAAGTGCTGTAAAGGTACAAAGATTGTGTGTAATGGGGTAATATTTTTTTTGTTAAACAGAATTTATGGAAATAAGCTATTTTTATACTCTATACAGGAAACAATCTAAAAGTACGGAATATGAAAAGAAAATTATTTGCCTCGATATGCTTATCATTATGCATATTTATCGGTGTTTATGCGAATGAAAAGAAAGTATTCGATTCGGAGTTAAAATCCGCAACTGTCTTCTTTAAGGGAGCAGAACTGAATCACAAAACGTCAGGAAGTCTGGTAAGAGGCGAGAATGAAATTTATATTAATGGATTAAGCCCCAATATAGATCTGAATAGCCTAAAAATGAAGGCTTCGAATGGAATCGTTATTTCGGCTTATGAGTTTTCGGTCAATTATCTCAAAGATATTAAGTCGGTGAACAGAACAGTGAAAGTACTTTTGGATTCGATAGATATCTACCAGCGGAAAAACGAACTTTTAAGTACGGATATCAATGTTACATCTAATCTTATTGCTCTTTTGCAGAAAGGGACTGATAAGAATGTAGCCGGATCGGAAAATGGTTTAGGGATCGATGAACTTATAAAAACAATGGAATATTATAAGACAAAATCGACAGAATTACTTCTTGTTCAGGCAGAGTATAATAAAAAAAAGAAAAAAAATGATGAAGCTTTAACTCGTCTGCGTAATCAGTTAGCTCAGGAAACGACTAACAGTAATAAAAATTCCGGTGTATTGAAAGTTACTCTTTCGGCTCCCGTTGCGTCTATCTGTGATTTTGATATTTCGTATTATACACCGTTGGCTGGTTGGCTTCCGTACTATGATGTAAATGTCTTATCAGTAGATAAACCAATATCCTTGAAGTTTAAATCGAAAGTGAAACAGACTACTGGTTTAGATTGGAATAAAGTGAAACTGACACTGTCTACTGCTACACCCAGCAATGGAAAAGTTGCACCATTATTTAATTCGTGGTTTTTGCAGAATATGCAATTTGCAAGAGCTAGTGGTAGCAGTCGGTTGAGCCAGAATAGTTATTCTTATGATTCTAAAGAAATGTTGGAGGAGGTTGTAGTGGTTGAATCTGTTGCTAAGAAGAACGTTAGTTCAAGACCTCTATATGTTGTCGATGGAAACATTGTGACAGCAGAATATGTAGAGGAATTGGATCCGTCTATGATAAAAGACAGGCAAAAATTATCTGAAGATGTTGCTGCAGGATTGTATGGTAGTAGTGCTGCGAGTGGTGTTGAAGTTATAACTTTGAAAAAAAGTATGGATGATTATATTTCGGTAGCCGATAATGATATGAATATCAATTATGAAATAGATATACCGTATACTATACCCGGAAATGGTAAGGAGCAATCTATAGACCTGCAATCAAAAGAAATAAAAGCGGAATATAAATATTATTGTGCTCCGAAACTGGATACCGAGACATATTTACTGGCGGAAATATCGGATTGGGAGAATCTCAATTTATTAACAGGGAAGGCAAACGTTACTTATGATGGCACTTATGTAGGCGAAACAGTGATTGATGCACATTCGACTCATGCAAAACTATCATTAACACTGGGTACGGATAAGAGAATCAGCGTGAAACGTGAAAAATTGAAGGATTTCAGCAGCACTAAATTTTTAGATAATAATAAGAAACAGGAGTTCAGATACCGTATAGTGGTTAAGAACAATCAATCACGACCGATCAAAATGGTTCTAAAAGATCAATATCCTATTTCTATGCAGAAAAATATAGAAGTGGAACTGTTGATTAAAGAATCAACACCATGGACTGCCAATAAAACGGAGGTAGGTGTAGTGACCTGGGAAGAAGATATTGCAGCAGGACAAACCAAAACATATGAGATCGGTTATACCGTGAAATATCCGAAGGATTTGAATTTGAATCTATAAATCAGATAGATAAAATACAGGGGCTGTCACTCAATGACAGCCCCTGTTTCGTATCAGCTTACCCTATAATATAAGCACATAACGAATATTCTTAATCGTACCGGAAAGTAATGAATCTTAATATCCCGGATTTTGATAAGCTTTTATTTCTGCTTCGCTCATATTCATAGCATCAAGTTGCCCTTGAGGAATCGGACGTAAATAGAGATAGGGTTTTATATCTCTGGTTACTTTCACCGCTGTGTGGTTTCCGACTGCTGTTCCGCATATTTCATAAGATGCAGCTATTTCGCTCCATGTCTGAGTGCGTACAAGGTCGTGCCAGCGATAACCTTCGCCGAAAAATTCACGAGAACGTTCTTCCAGAATGTACTCTATAGTAATTGTCGTAGGAGTGGCTGCAGTCATAGCTGCGCTGTTGTCCTGGGCTTTTGCTGCATTTCCATTATTGCTCCAACGCCATACTCCGGCACGGGCACGCAATACATTTACCAGTTCTCGGGCACTTTTTCCTGCCTTAACGGTAGCTCCTTTTACCGCGGCTTCTGCAGCGATAAGATACAGTTCCGAGAATTTAGCAACAGGGAAAGGACGTGTAATACCTCCATTTGGCTGCCCTAGTCCTGTTCCGTTATCGGTACGGTAAGTTCCTATCTTCCATAGATTAGGGTATGCATACCGGCTTATGCCTTTTGGTGATATTACATAATCGGCACGTCCCGGTAATACACCTGCTCCGATATTGCTCTTATAAACGGAATTGGAATAATCAATAGAACCGCTTGGCTCATCATCAAGGAAAGTAAGTACAGCGTCTCCCGGATATACTTTCAGCCCGTTGGCATTGTATAGAAATTCGTTTTTGACACCGCCTTTATTCCAGTTTCCACGGAATGACGTAACAAATGTTCCGTCGTATCTGGAGTCGTTTGTTTTATCTGCGAATGTTTTGGTTACAACATCAATGGTCGGAGCCATACATTTCCATGGACGTCCGTAGGCTTGAGCAGCTTCACGTTGAACAGAACGGATTTTATCTCCCGACCAATCTGCGTTTTGAGCACTTTCAACAAATGTATAATCCCATGTAACCATCCATGCTGCAAAGTTTCCGGGAGAAGAACCTGTATTGTAAGAGTGGCTCGATCCATCGTAATATTCGCTCGATTCTGTATGGTCTGCATATAGCAGCATTTCTTTATTACGGTCGTTTTGAGCCAGATTCACATCATAAAATGTTGTCTGAAGACCATATGATCCAGGATTCTCAATAGCTGTAGTGGCTATATCGTATGCTTGCTGGAAGTACCATTTGGCATCGTGCCCATCCGGATCGGTTCTTGTTGTTTCGGGATAGGTTGGTATGTTTTTAGGATTTTCAAGCCACCAGCCGTAAGTCAGATACGCTTTTGATAGAAATAACCGGGCTGTTGTTTTTGTAACTCCTCCTGTAATACGGCCGCTTTCGGGCAGATCGTTTATTGCTGTAATCAGGTCGGGGAATATTGCTTTGGTATATACCTCCGGGACAGTGTTACGGACGGAAGATCTGGATGTGGATGTGTTGAACTTCAATTCACCCGATCCTAAATCCAACGGCACACCGCCAAAAGTCTGAACCAGCATAAAATAATAGAATGAACGGAAGAAACGGGCTTCGGCTATCAGCGAATTTGGTATCTCCTCTACAGCTGCGGCATTTTCTATAATTTCGCTGGCGGTATTGATATTGTTATATGAGTTGCCCCACAAAACATCCGAACGGCTGCTGCTGGCTGTCAAAGATCCTACACCCGAAAGGTCTGCATCTTTGTAATTACCGTCTGCCCCGTGGCCGTAAGTGTATTCATCAGTGCCTGTTTCGCAGATGTTAAGCCAGTAGCCATTACCATAAATGTAACGCAATCCGGCGTATAGAGATGTGACTCCACCTGTAACACCGTCTTTTGTTTTAAAGTAATCGGGGGTGAAGATACCTCGGGGTTCTTCGTCCAGCACATCGGAGCATCCAATAAAAAAAGATGCTAAAAGTATTGTTGCAATATATTTTTTTATATCTATTCGTTTCATAATGATCTTTTTTTAGAATGTTACATTTAAGCCGATCAGGTAGTTTCTTGTGGCCGGAGTGTTAGTCCCGATAACAAGCAGACGTTCCTTGTATGATGCTACTGCTTGGTTTTCGTCTCCATAAGAGTTTGTTTCAGGATCCATACCCGATTCGTCATGATATGGAGAGAACAGTACAAACGGATTCTGAACCGTAGCATATACTCTTAGTTTTGTAACACCTAGTTTTTTTGTCAGATCCGGTTTAAAATCATAACCCAGCGTTATCGTGCGTACTTTTAGGTACGAAGCATCAAAATAACCGAGTGTGCTGCCATATTTCGGATTATTGCTGCTTTCTATTCCTCCGGGTTTAGGATATTTTGCTCCGGTATTTTCGGGTGTCCAATAATCAACTTTCACATTGTTTCGGCGTCCGGTAAGCATATTGAGGTATCCGGCGGATGAATAGAGGGTACTGATCAGCTTACCTCCACTTTTGAATGCTCCTACTATGCTCAGATCGAATCCTTTGTATCCTACACGAGTGTTGAATCCTCCCTGAAAGTCGGGATTCACGTCTATGATCTGTCTGTCGTCTGCATTGATTTGTCTTACAGGCGAACCATCTGCATTGTATTCTCCCGTATATTTTACTTTTATCATACCTGCATTACCACCCGGTTCGAGAATGTCACGGTATTTGTCGCTTTCCTGCCATAGACCAACTTTTTCGTAGTCGTATATAACATCGATAGGATGACCTACAAACCACCAGTTATTTTCGTCTCTTGTTTGTCCCGAAGCTAATGATACCAGCTTGTTTTTATTGGCATATAAGTTTACTCCCAGATCCCATGTCCATCCGTTGAGGTTGTCGAGAATAGTTCCGTTCAGAGAAAGTTCAAACCCTTTGTTCTGCGATTTACCTACATTAGCCATGTAGCTGCCTACTCCTGATGTAGAAGGAAGATTGACACTCAGTAAAAGGTCTTTTGTATTCTGTACATAGTATTCGACTGTACCGGATAGCCTGTTGTTGAATAGAGAGAAATCAAGTCCGTAATTCCATGTTTCGGAATACTCCCATCCCAAAGATGGATTTGGTAATTCCGATACATAATATCCAACAGAGTTGGTATCTCCGAAGTTGTATGGGCGCGTTCCTAGAAGTCCTAATGTTTTATAAGAAGGAACCGATTGATTGGATGTTTGTCCGTATCCAACTCTTACTTTCAGGTTGTCGAGCCAGTTTACGTTTTCCATGAATGATTCTTTCTGTATATTCCATCCGGCTGAAACAGCAGGATAAGTGTGCCATTTATGTCCGGGAGCCAAACGTGATGATCCGTCCGATCTGAAAGCTACGCTTAGCATATAACGGTCGTCATACGAATACATGGCACGTCCCATCCACGATGTAAGTCCGCTTTTATAATACCCTTGATAATCGGGGTTTACTACTATTTCTTTAGTCGCATGTCCTAAATTATAGAATTGGAATGCATCCGAAGGGATACCTGTGGCAGACATATGAGAACTATTATAGCTTGTTTCTTCTGCCGAGTACAACGCAACTACATTAAGCGAGTGTTTTTCTGCGAAAGTGCGGTCGTAAGTCAGCAGGTTCTCTACAGTCCATTGAGTTGTATGAGAATTAGATATAGCTGCTGATGAAGGGTTGTCGGGAGTGGAGTTGAATACGCCTTCTCCGGTATAGTTTCCAGTGTTGTTCTGGCGGTAGTTCAGTCCGATATTTATTTTGTATTTTAATCCCTCAACTCCCGGTATCTTAGTTTCTCCATAGATCGTGTTGTATGATCCGAAAGCTCTTGTCTGGTCTATCCATTTGTCCCCTAGTGCATCCACAGTTGCTCTGGAATATACCCAATGCTCGTCGTTAGACATTTTTACTGTTCTTTTCCATGTTCCATCAGCGTTATACGGATTAGATATGGGGGTTGTACTCAGGGTGGTGTATACTCCGAGATTTCCACCGTTAGATACCGCATAGTTATTGTTGGTGATAAATCCGAACTTCAGATATTTGCCAACTTCCTGATCCAAAGTCCCACGCATAGAATAGCGGGTGTAATTCTGACTTGGAAGCAATGATTCGTCACGATAGTATCCTACGCCAAAGTTATAACTGCCTTTTTCAGTTCCGCCTAAAACACTTAAGTCGTGATTGGTTACCATGCTGTTTTTATATAGCAGGTCTTGCCAGTCGGTATTTACATCGTTGTCTTCGTCTACTCCATTCTGAAACTTATTGGCGTATTCACGGAGTTTTACGAATTCGTCGCTGTTCATCATCGGATATTTCGCAAAAAGAGTTTTTAAGCCTACATATCCGTTGTACGAAACTTGAGCTTTTGCTCCTACCAGACCTTTGTTGGTAGTGATAAGTAATACCCCGTTGGCTCCACGAGAACCATAGATGGCTGTAGCAGAAGCATCTTTCAGGATGTCGATACTTTTAATGTCATTTGGATTGATATCGCTCATTGATCCGGCGAAAGGGATTCCGTCCAATACGATCAAGGGGTCGTTACTTGCGTTAAGCGAGCGTGTTCCACGGATACGGATCTGCATCGAAGATCCCGGTTTTGATGATGTCTGAGACATATCTACCCCGGCAATACGTCCTTGCAATGCCTGAGTGATATCAGATGCCGGAACTTCCCGTATAGCTTCATTTTTGATAGAGGCTACCGATCCGGTTACGGCTTCTTTACGCTGTACGCCATACCCTACAACGACCACTTCGCCTAGTAGTTGAGTATCTTCTTCGAGTATGATCGATAAAGATGTTTTGCCCGCAACACTAACGGTTTGTGTTCTGTACCCCATAAATGAGATCGTGAGTGTTGCTTTGGGTGATACTTTTAATGTGAAATTTCCATCGAGGTCGGCTATTATGCCGTTACTTGTACCCGTTTCGGTGATACTTGCCCCTACAACAGGCTCTCCTGATACGTCTTTAATTACTCCCTTTATTGTAACCGTCTGCGACATTGCCAGCAAAGGGATAAAGGACATCAGAATAATTAAGGTAACAATTCTGTAATTGATGATTTGTTTTTTCATAAAATCATAGGTTAAAAAATTAATTGTCTTTTTAGATAAACCAGTTTTGCTTTATAGACAGGTGAATCTTTTTTGATGAAAACAGTATTCTCTGTTTCTAACGAGGTCAGCTTACCGATTAGGATTTAAGATTAAGCAGTTTCGATTAATAGTCAGTCTTGATCAGTCTATAATATAAGGCTGAGGGTTTTGTTTCCGTATTATGGTTGATGTGAATTCATGTTGATAGAATGATTACCGGATATAAGGCTGTGAAATACAAAAGGAATTTTCATAGTTTAAATTAGATTAATGGATATAGATTTTGAAACGGATATAACTGAATGTAAAATTATCAGAATAAGTATTCTTTCGATATTGCTCATGTAACATATATTGTTTTTGGTGTAACATATCTTTTGATTTTGTAACATATTTAGTTGCGTGTGTTTCATTCGGGAAGTGGAAGCCGCTGTTTGTCTTTATTTATCAATTGTGGCATGTCGGTTATTTTTGAATTTATCTATACAGAAAGAGTAACAATGCCTCCTGCTTAAAAAGTGTTCTTTGAAATCAATTATAAGCAAACACTGTCACAGAAGCTGATTGAAATGAAAAAGGGGACATTCGAAAGTTTGCATTGAGTTTGTAACCTTTGTAACCTTTTTCAGAGAACTGAAAAATGAAGAATTAAAAATACCCATTGATTACTGTTTATTGATAATTATTCATTAATCCAGTTATTTTTGTAACCTTTTCGAATTAAATGTTTGAAAAACAGGATTTAGATTGTCTCTTCTTAATGTTGATAGATTAGACCGGAATATATCAAAAAGAAGAAATGTTCGTTAAAAGATTAAAAAACTTACCAAATGCACGGAAAATGCTGTCAGGTACGGAAATAAGTGTTAATTTTATAACCTTAATAAAATATTCATTTATTATAATTATAAACCATGGAAACTAGTGTCATTGTAGAAAAATTTAAATCCCTATTCGGAGAAGGTGGACAAATATATACATCTCCCGGTCGTATTAATCTAATTGGAGAGCACACCGATTACAATGGAGGATTCGTTCTTCCCGGGGCTATTGATAAAGCAATGTATTGCGTAATCAAACCTAACGGAACAGAAGACAGAGTTAGAGCTTATGCTTTAGACCTCGAAGAAATGGACGAATTCGGCTTGGATGATATTCCGATCAAACAATGGGGCAAATATATATTCGGCGTTTGTCATGAAATGATGAAACGTGGAGCAACAGCCATCAAAGGGTTTGATTGTGTCTTTGCCGGTGATGTTCCTCTGGGTGCAGGTATGTCTTCTTCTGCAGCATTGGAGAGTTGTTTCGGATTTGCACTGAACGATATGTATAATCTGGGTTTTGACCGTTTCGAATTGGCGAAAATAGGACAGGCTACCGAGCACAACTATGTAGGAGTAAAGTGTGGTATCATGGATCAGTTTGCGTCTTGTTTCGGTAAAGAAGGTTCTTTGATCCGTTTGGACTGCCGTTCATTGGAGTACGAATACATCCCTTTCAATCCTAAAGGTTACCGTTTGGTTTTGATCAATACTTGCGTTGCTCACGAATTAGCTTCTTCGGCATATAACAAACGCCGTGAGTCTTGCGAAAACGCAGCGTCTTACATACGTAAATATCATCCAGAAGTAGAGTTGTTGAGAGATGCTACTTTGGATATGTTGAAAGAAGTTGCTAACGAAGTAAGTGCCGAAGATTATATGCGTGCTGAATTCGTTATCGAAGAAATACATCGTATGGGTGAGGCGTGTGATGCATTGAAACGTGGAGACTACGAAACTGTAGGTAAGAAAATGTACGAAACACACATCGGGCTGAGCCGTAAATACGAAGTTAGCTGCGAGGAATTGGATTTCTTGAATGATGTGGCACGTCAGTGTGGCGTTTCGGGTTCACGTGTTATGGGCGGTGGTTTCGGAGGATGTACCATCAACCTTGTAAAAGACGAATTACATGACGGTTTCATCAAACGTGCGACTGAAAGTTACGAGCAGAAATTCCGCATCAAACCTAAAGTGTATGATGTAGTTATCAAAGATGGTGCTCGTAAACTATAATAGATAAAAGAGGCTGAAGTCCGGTTGATAGACGGCTGGTCTTGAGTAATAAATTTTATTTATGAAAGAGAATGTAAATATGTAAATATTTGCTACTTTTGTTTCAGAAATAAAGCTCTCTGTGGGTAGAACTTGTTTTATTCGGCAGAGAGCTTCTTTTTCAAAATAACTCTAAATAATTAGTAACAGCAAGTATTTAATAACCTGTTTCAGAGATATAACTCTCTTTCGTTGTTATGCTTGGTGAATTAATAAATAGGTCTAAGATCTTAAAAGTATAATTGTATGTACAACTGGTTTGAATGTAAAGTGTCTTATGAGAAAACAATGGAAAACGGGACTCAGAAAAAAGTAACCGAACCTTATCTGGTAGACGCTTTATCATTTACAGAAGCCGAAGCCCGTATCATAGAAGAATTGAAGCCTTATATCGCCGGTGAATTTACCATTGCTGATATTAAGCGGGCTAAACTGGCAGAGCTTTTCTTTAATGAAAACGGAGATCGCTATTTCAAAGCGAAAATTTACTTCATCACCCTTGATGAAAAAAGCGGTACTGAGAAGAAAACGGCAGCACAGATGCTTGCTCAGGCTTGTGATATCAGAGAGGCTTTGGAAGTAGTAGAAAAAGGTATGGTAGGTACTATGGCCGATTATACAATTGCATCATTGACTGAAACAGCATTGATGGATGTCTTCCCTTATTCGACAGATGATAAAGGCAAGATAGACTACAAGAAAGAAGAGTAAGATCTCTAACCTTTTTGTTCTATAATCTGAAACGTTGGACAGATATAGGCTGCTGCGAATCAGAAATATATATAAGAAAATGAGTGTTGCGAAAAATTTAGATAGGATAAAGAGTCAATTGCCTGAAAATGTAACTCTGGTAGCTGTGTCTAAATTTCATCCGAAAGAAGCTTTAGAGGAAGCTTATAATGCCGGTCAACGGATTTTTGGAGAGAGTCGGGTTCAGGAGCTTGACGGTAAAGTTAAAGATTTGTCATCCGATATACAATGGCATCTGATAGGGCATTTGCAAACCAATAAAGTCAAATTTATTGTTCCCTACATCGATACGATACAAAGTGTTGATAGTTGGAAAATATTATTTGAAATAAATAAGTATGCTGAGCAAACCGGACGAAACATAAAGTGCCTGCTTGAGATAAAAATAGCACAGGAGGATTCTAAATTCGGATTGAGTTTTGACGATTGTCGAACTCTGTTGAGAGATCAGAATTGGAGAGCTCTGCGATATGTACGGATTTGCGGACTGATGGGGATGGCAAGCCTGACTGATGACGAAGTCCAGATCCGAAAAGAGTTTAAGTCTTTAAAATCTTTCTCGGATGAACTGAAGTCTTCATTCTTTTCCGATAATCCGGAATTTTGCGAAATATCGATGGGTATGTCGCACGACTATAAAATAGCAGTAGAAGAAGGTGCCACCATTGTGAGGGTGGGAACATCTATTTTCGGAGAAAGGGAGTATTGAGTACTGAACTTTTTATCTGTGGTTAAGTAAGAGTAAATACAACTGGTAGTTGTCGTATAGATGAATTACCATTTAAATATTGATAATACGTCATCGAGGGTATACCTGGTGAGAATATTTTATCGCATTATGAACATACAACAGTTAGAGTATATTATTGCAGTAGACAATCATCGTCATTTTGCAAAGGCTGCAGAGGCGTCATTTGTGACTCAACCTACTTTGAGTATGATGATTCAAAAGCTGGAAGACGAATTGAGCGTAAAGATATTTGATCGCAGCCAGCTGCCCGTACAGCCGACTCCGATCGGTGTGCAGATTATCAATCAAGCTCGGGTGATTGTATCTCAGGTAAAGCAGATAAAAGAGATAATTCAGGAAGAGAAAGGCATTGTGAAGGGTACTTTCAAATTAGGAATTATCCCTACAATCGCTCCTTATCTTTTGCCTAAGCTGATGTTGATGCATGAGGAAAATGGCTATGATATAGAGCTTGTCATTGAAGAGACAACAACAGGTCAAATTATAGACCGCCTGTTGAACGGGTCTTTGGATGGAGCTATTTTAGCGACTCCTCTTAAGAATGAAAAGCTAAAAGAGCATCCCATATATTACGAACGCTTCTATGCGTATGTTTCTCCTCGCGAGACTTCCTTGTATGCAAAGAAGGAATTGGACGAAGAAGATTTGAATATAAATAAACTTTGGCTGCTGGAAGAGGTGCACTGTTTCAGAAGTCAGATATTGAGAATATGTAACCTGCGAAAACGTAAGAGTTCTCATACTTTGTTTACATATGAGGCCGGAAGTATCAATACGCTTATAAACATTGTGGATAATAACAGCGGATTGACTATTATTCCGGAAATGGCTATTGAGCAGCTCAACGAAAAGCAAAAACAGAATATACGTCCATTAAAAGATATATGCCCTGTGCGTGAGATAAGCCTTGTTACCCGCAAAGAATTCCTGAGGGAACGTGTTTTGGGTATAATTATAGATGAGGTGAAAAAGGCTGTGCCTCCTGCATTACTGAATCAGGATCTGAAAAAATTTGTAGTAGATATTTGATCTGCTGCTAAAGATATAGATATGAGAGAGGGAAGCTGTAAACAGTTTCCCTTTTTTTCTTGTTATAACCGAGAACACACGATTAAATCTGCAATGTTATGACTGAAATAAGACTGAAGCGAGTGTATGACGAGTTCGACGAAAGTGATGGTTACCGCATCCTGATAGATCGCTTATGGCCAAGAGGCATAAAAAAGGAGAGTCTCAAACTCGATTTATGGGATAAAGATATAGCTCCGTCTACCGAATTGAGGAAATGGTTCCACTCTGATCAAAGTGGTAACTGGAATGAATTTGTTGTTCGTTATATCGCAGAACTCAGAGCTACTAATGCCCTTCCGGAGCTTGTTGAAAATATTAGGGGAAAGAAAACCATTACTTTGCTATATGGAGCCAAAGATCCGGAGCATAATCAAGCTGTTGTGCTTAAAGACGAATTGAAGAAAAGGGTTGACCCGGTATAGAGTTATCGCAACCTTTTCTTCTCGAATACCCTTTTCGATATAAGGATATAAATAATGCTGCTTAACACACATAAACCTGAAGCTACAAGGAACAGTGTTTCGAAAGAATATATCCCCGATATATATCCGCCGACAAGCATACCGAGGGCTAGTCCCAAATCAAAACCTACGAGGTAGGTCGAGTTTGCTGTACCTCTCTGGTTGTTTTCCGCCATATTGATATATAGGGTTTGTAAAGCCGGAAACATCATTCCGAATCCGATACCGATAAATAGCCCGGAGATGCAAAAAGCGGCGATATTATGTATCAGTGCAAAACCAAAGAATGATGCTGCGACAATAAGCATTGAGGATGTATTTACCAGATGGATATGTCCTTTGTCAACCATTTTGCCGGAGAATATACGGGAGACAATAATTCCGCCGGCCCAAAACAGAAAGAATATTCCGGCATTCGGTATTGATATCTCTTTACCATATTGGGCAACAAACGGTCCTATTGTACCCCATGCAAAACTCGGCAGTAGTTGATTGAGGAAAATAGGCCATGCAGGAATCAAGAAGAATCGGTCGAAAGAAAGCTTCTGACGTTCTACTTTAGGTCGTTGAGGAGCTTTGATCAGTATTACTGCGATAATACCTAATATGCCCATGGATATGGCGCAATATAGTAATGTCTGGAAGCTATATGTTTGGTAGATATGTATAGCGATAAAAGGTCCTATAGCCATTGCTACATTCATAAAAGTGCCGTAATAACCGATCCCTTCGGCTCTGCGTTCGGAAGGAACAAGGTCTATCGCCAGCGTGCTGGAAGATACTGTGGATAATCCCCACATGACCCCGTGCATAAACCGCACAATGACGAATATAAGGATTGCAGTAGCATAGAAATATCCTACGAATATAGCTACATAACAGATGAAACTAAGCAGCAGCACTTTTTTTCTGGAGTATAGATCGACAATATAACCTGAGAATGGACGAATAATAAGTATAGCTATTGCATAAGATGCTAAAACGATACCGGTTTTAGTTTGAGGAACTCCCAGTTTTTCCGTTATATAGAGAGGTATAGAAGGCATCAGCAGGTTAAACGAGCATGCCATCAGAAAGTTTGCAATACATACATTAAGATATCCCCATGTCCAAAGTCTGGGGGGCGAATTAGTCTCCATTATTGTACATCTATTTAAGGTCGCAGACCTATTTGTTGTTTTAGCAAGTATAATAATCTTAGTTCGTTATAACTTGGAAATATATGGTTATATGCCTTTGTTTACTTAATTGGCTGGCAAAGAGTATTCTGTGATCAAACCTATAAATACAATGCTTTGTCGCTTATTTTATCTTTACTATATAAGTGAATATAAAAGACCATAAATGCTCTAACAACTAATCATACGTTTTGTTTGCTACCGAAGTGCGAAGATAAATAATAAATAGGTCTGAAACTTTAAAAGATGTACTTTTGTAAAAAATCTGAATTTATATGCAAGCAGCTCTTTATCTTATACCTGTTACTCTGGGAGAGACGGAAATAGATCCGGTATTACCATCCTACAACAGAGAAGTAATACTTGATATTAAGTATTTTATTGTGGAAAATATAAGATCGGCACGTCGTTTTCTAAAAAAGACAGAGCCGACAATTAATATTGATGAACTGACTTTTTTCGAACTGAATAAACATACTAACCGGGATATGCTGGAACAATATCTTGAACCTTTGGAAAGAGGCTTTTCCGTTGGAGTTATTTCTGAGGCAGGCTGTCCGGCTATCGCTGATCCGGGAGCTGATGTCGTCGCTATAGCTCAGCGTAAAAAGATGAAGGTTGTCCCGTTAGTAGGTCCGTCTTCTATTTTAATGGCTCTGATGGCTTCGGGTTTTAATGGACAAAGTTTTGCCTTTCATGGATATCTGCCTATTGATGGATCTGAGCGGATCAAGAAGATCAAACAATTAGAGCAGCGGATATTCAGTGAAGACCAGACTCAGATATTTATTGAAACTCCGTATCGTAATACCAAGCTGATAGAAGACTTTATTAAAACTTGTGGTTCTTCGACTAAATTGTGTGTTGCTATGAATATTACATGTGAAGAAGAATATATCAGAACTTTACCCGTAAAAAGCTGGGCAAAGCATATTTCGGAGATAGGTAAATATCCTTGTATATTCTTGATTTATAAATGATATTTGTGAAATTTAGTTTGTCTTTTTGGTTGGTTTGTTTAATTTTTCATTGTCAAAATAATATTTTAAGTCGAATATTATTTCTTTTTGTAAAAATATATCTATATTTGCATTCATAAATGATACTTAAAAATTGAGAGTTGTGAAAAAGATTGAAGCAATTATTCGTAAATCGAAATTTCAGGAAGTAAGAGAAGCATTACGTGAAGCCGATATTGATTTTCTATCTTGGTGGGAAGTAAAGGGGCAGGGTGATGCTAAGCAGGGTCTTATCTTTCGGGGTATCGCTTATGATATAAATGCAATAGAGCGCATTCATTTGTCATTTGTAGTTCGGGACATTAATGTAGATAAGTCTATTGATGCGATATTGAAATCTGCTTATACAGGAGAAAGTGGAGATGGACGCATTTTTGTTTCAGAAATAGAACAGTCTATCCGAATAAGGACGGGCGAAAGAGGGGATGAGTCTTTGTATAATAAATAGCAAAGTATAATAAAAAGGTCACCGGCCTTATTTTGAGTTAATTAAGGTAGTGTTGTTTTAGGTGTGTATAAGAGTATTAGGGCATATGGACGGTTGTATTTATTGGTTAGGTTTATGTTTATGAAGGTTCAATAAGGTATTTGCAAGGTTCGCTTAATCTTTTTATCACAGCCCGAAGTATTCCCGAAATACTCATTTTATTAGGTTATATGTTTAGTATAGGCAAGTTTCTCAGTTTGGAATTTTGATCGGTTACTGTTTTTGGTAAACTACGAAGCTATGATCATATTGGTTTTTCTCATCAGCCTTATTCTCTGTACGTGAGATCTCTTTCCATACATTTGTGTCTATTTTAGGAAAGAATGTATCGGCCTCTTCGAAAGCATGATAGATATAAGTTATATATAATTCGTCCGAGCTATCCAAACAATCATTATATAATGTAGCTCCTCCCATGATGAAGACTTTGTCTTCTCCCTCAATCGCTTTCTTGACCTCAGCTAATGTCGAAAATACTTCGCATTTATCTAGTTTTAACCCCTCCTTTCGACTTAACACTATATTGCGTCGATTGGGTAATGCCCCATTGGGAAGGGATTCGTATGTCTTGCGTCCCATTATGACAGTATGCCCTAGAGTTGTTGTTTTGAAGTATTTCAGATCATTTGGAAGATGGCAAAGCATCTGGTTATCCTTACCTATGGCATTATTTTCGTCAATAGCGACTATCATTGATATTTTTGTCATTCTTCCTTTAGTTAAATTTCTTAGCTTCTTCCCAAAGAGTATCCATTTCCGCTAATGTCATATCCTTCAGATTTCGACCTTGTTCTTTAGCTTTCTGTTCAATGTAATTGAATCGTTTGATAAATTTTTGGTTGGTACGTTCGAGCGCATTATCCGGATTTACCTTATACAGACGAGATGCATTGATCAGGCTGAAAAACAAGTCGCCGAATTCGGCTTCCATTTTGTCAGGGTTCATTTGTGAGATTTCAGTTTCAACTTCATTGATCTCCTCTTTCACTTTTGTCCAAACATCCTCTTTCTGATCCCAGTCAAAACCTGCATTACGGGCTTTGTCCTGTATGCGGTGAGCTTTTGCTATCGAAGGCAATGAAGCCGGAACTCCTTCCAGAACTGTTTTATTACCACCTTTTTCTTTTAACTTGAGCTGCTCCCACGATTGTTCTACTTCTCCGGCAGTTTTAGCAGCATCGTCACCAAAAACATGAGGATGTCTGTATATCAGTTTGTCGCAAAGAGAATTGCAAACATCTGCTATATCGAAAGCCTCTTTCTCTTGCCCGATCTGCGAATAAAAGACAATATGAAGAAGCACATCTCCCAATTCCTTCTTTATCTCCTGATTATCGTTTTTGATAATAGCTTCGCAAAGCTCGTAGGTTTCCTCTATTGTATTTGTGCGTAAGCTTTCGTTCGTTTGTTTGGCATCCCATGGGCATTTAACCCGTAGCTCATCCATAATATCAAGTAAACGACCGAAAGCCTCTAGTTTTTGTTCTCTAGTATTCATTTTTTTTCTTTTCCAAAGTTGTCTAGTCCTGTTTTCAGAAATTTCAGGTATTTATCAACATCTTCATCATAAGCGTATGATGGCCCGATAGGTTTGCCTTCATTGTCAAGTAATACGTAATACGGCTGAGAGTTTGTCCCGAACTTATGGCGTTGCAGGTAACTCCATTTGTCGCCAATAGTTTTGAGTTTGGATGTTTTACCGTTTTCTTCTACTTCGATTATTTCGGGCAGCTTTTCTTTATCATCAACCATCAGGGTTATTAATACGTAATCGTTTTCGAGAGAATGTTTAACCCTTGGATCTGTCCATACAGATGCTTCCATCTTCCGGCAGTTAACACAGCCATAGCCGGAGAAGTCTATCATTACAGGCTTATTATTCTTAAGTGCATATTGCATACCCGCTTCGTAATCATCAAATTTGGCATGAACGGTGCCGTCATATAAATTAAAGTCCTGAGTGAAATGTGGCGGAGTGAAGGCACTTACAGCTTTTAGCGGTGCGCCCCATAATCCCGGAACAAGGTAGACCGAAAATGATAGAGATATAATAGCTAAAAATAAGCGGAAGACCGAAATGCTTTTCAGATCACTATCGTGGGCAAACTTAAGTTTACCAAGAAGATATAAGCCAAGAAGAGCAAATATGACAACCCACAGAACGATAAATACTTCACGGTCTAAGATTCCCCATTTGTAAGCAAGATCTGCAACCGAAAGGAATTTCAATGCTAAAGCAAGTTCCAGAAATCCTAAAACTACTTTTACGGAGTTTAGCCAACCTCCCGATTTAGGCATATTCTCAAGCCACGATGGAAATATTGCAAACAAGGAGAAGGGTATAGCCAGCGCAACTGCAAATCCGAGCATACCGACTGCAGGAGCAACCATACTGCCTGAACCTGCTGCCTGAACAAGTAGTGTTCCTATGATAGGTCCTGTACATGAGAATGATACTAATGCAAGTGTAAATGCCATGAAAAATATGCTGACTATTCCGGTTGTCGAATCAGCTTTCTGATCCATTTTGTTTGTCCATGACGATGGGAGAACTATCTCAAATGCCCCTAAGAACGAGATGGCGAAAACAATGAGCAACGCAAAGAATATCAGATTGAATATGGCACTTGTCGATAAATCATTTAAAGCACTAGCTCCGAATATACCGGTTATAAGTAATCCTAAAGCAACATATATTATTATGATACCAATACCATAAGTTAGTGCGTCTTTAATAGCCTTACCTCTGTTTTTCTTACTTCGTTTCAGAAAGAAACTTACAGTCATGGGAATCATCGGCCATACACAAGGGGTAAGCAATGCAAGTAAACCACCACCGAATCCGGCTATAAATATCCAAAGCAGAGATTGGTTGGAAGTATCACCTACCGCTCCAAATCCTTTGACTTCCTCTATAACAGGTTTCCATAGTGTGGCTTTATCCACAGGTGTTGCATTTTCTGAGATTTGTGCCTGACTTGTTGTATCTGTTATATTTGTAGATATAGAATCAGAGGTTGCGTCTGCTGCCGTGCTTGCTGTTCCCGAAGCATTAAGCGTTGCAGGCAGGTCTCTGCTTGAGAAACTAAATTCGACCGGTATAGGAGGTGTACATTCTCTGTCATTACAAGCTTGAGCCCGTATATCTCCTTTTAATGAAAATTTCGCCTTATCGGAGACTTTGAATCTTTGGATAAAGGTTGCGGACTTTTCAAAAAAGCCGATTTCCATTTCAAATACTTTATCGAATTCACGGTGCGCTTTCGTGTTGGCATGAAACTTTCCAACGGCAGTTGCCCCTTTGACCTCATCTATGGAGATACCCGTAGGATAGGGGCCTCCATCCGGAATTTGGGTGTCATACAAATGCCATCCCGCACTAATAACAGCATCAGCTACTAATTCTATTTCACCATTGCCTTTGTCTTCTATTTTGAATTTCCAGTTGACAGGATTCTGGGCAAAAGTTGTACCGACCCAAAGTGATAAAAATGCTATCACTGCAAATACACTTCTTTTCATAAGCTTTATCTATACTGAACCTTAAGTTATCGAAACTACAAAGGTAATAAATGCTGTAATACCATTCTGATAATTAACTATTATTGTTATTATTTTTTATGCGAATTGTTTATCAATTATTGATTGGTCTTTGTGATTTTTTTGTCTTTGCTGTTTTTCAGTTTTTTATAACTGAAAAGGTAACAAAAGTAACATTGAATTTGTGACTTTTTATGTATGTATTTTTTCTTGATTTATATCATTGTAGCATGATCTTATTTCCTCATTATTATAATTATGTTTTTTCGTTATAGATAAAAAAGCAATACTAATTTCATGGTTTTGTTTTGATTGTGCGTTGAGAGGTGAATTTTTTCTTAAAAAGGACTATATTTGTATTCTTATGCAGATGAAATATTAGTGGCTGCTTAAAAATTAAATATTCGACACATTACGAATGTATTAGGGGAATAAATACTACTAATAGCAAAAAAGTTTTATAAAACATGAGGATATCAATTGTCAGTCCTGTGTACAGAGCTGAAAAGATAATACCGTTGTTGGTTGACAGGATAGAAAATTCTGTAAAACATATAACGGAAGACTATGAGATAATCTTGGTGGATGATTTTAGCCCGGACAACTCTTGGGGGAGTATCGAAGCGTGTGCAAAGAATAATCCCAAGGTGAAAGGTATAAAATTGAGCCGAAACTTTGGTCAGCATAAAACAATAACAGCAGGATTGGATCAGGCTACCGGAGATTGGATTGTAGTTATGGACTGCGATTTACAGGATCAACCTGAGGAAATTATAAAATTATATAATAAAGCCTTAGAAGGATACAGTATTATTTTAGGGAAAAGAACAAATCGACAAGATAATTTTGTTAAAAAAAGATTCTCTTTCTTATTTTACAAGACATTGTCTTATTTAACAGGAGTTAAACAAGATTCTACTATAGCTAATTTCGGTATATATCACAAAGATGCTATAAATGTAATCCGTTCGATGCGTGAATCCATTCGATATTTTCCGACCATGGTAAATTGGATTGGATTTAAAAAGACTTCCATTGATATAGCTCATTCCGCCAGACAGGAAGGGCAATCTACTTATAATATGAAAAAGCTATTTAATTTAGCTCTGGATATTATTCTGGCTTATTCAGACAAACCTATACGGTTAACAATTAAGGCGGGTGTTTTGATATCCGCCATGTCTATATTGTTTGCTTTGTTTGTTTTTATTCGGTGGTGCTTGGGGTATATCGATGTATTAGGTTACGCAAGTCTGATGATATCTATCTGGTTTCTGTTTGGATTTACGATAGCTACTTTGGGCGTTGTCGGATTATATGTCGGGAAAATATTTGAAGAAACTAAGCAGAGACCATTGTATATAGTTGAAAAAAAAATAAACTATGATTAGATTACGGCTTTTGGGGTATAAAGGTTACTTTGTTTTATCCAATATTTTAAGATATTCGGCATTCATTGACGATGTTGTTATAGCTTGTGATAAGAATGTCCAGGATGATTATTACGAGGAAATTAAACGTTTGTGTATTGACAATAATATATCATACTATGATAGAACTAACGAGCCGGAGTGCAATTCAGTCTATTCTATTGCCATCGGATGGCGTTGGTTGTCATCAGATAAGAATGCTCGGATAATCGTTTTTCATGACTCTTTATTGCCCAGATATAGAGGGTTTAACCCTCTTGTGACCGCTCTTATTAATGGAGATAGTTATGTTGGCGTTACATGCTTGTTAGGTTCTGGCGAGTATGATAGGGGAGCTATAATCAGCCAGCGCAGAATGAAAGTGGACTACCCTGCTAAAATTCAAAATATTATAGAGAATATTTCTCCTCTCTATTTAGATTTAATGATCGATTTTCTGAATAAAATAGAGAAAAAACAGCCGATACGAGGAGAAGAGCAAGACGAACAACTTGCAACATATAGTTTGTGGAGGGATCAATCGGATTACTATATCGATTGGGCTTGGGATGCTGATAAAATTAAACGGCATATTGATGCTGTTGGGTATCCTTATGCAGGAGCCAAAACGTTATTGGACGATCAGGAACTAATAATAAAAGAAGCGAGTATTGTAGATGATGTCAAAATCGAAAATCGAAAAATAGGAAAGATTATTTTTAAAAGAGAAAACGGGTTGGTTATTGTTTGCGGCAAAGGACTTTTGTTAGTAAAAGATTTCTATACATCAAATAATGAATTATTTAATTACGAAAATAAATTTCGGCTAAAATTCAGGTAATGAGTTATAATATACCATTTAATAAGCCTTACCTCACAGGCAAAGAAGCACACTACATATATCAGGCTGTTTTTACCGGAAAGCTTTCCGGTAACGGTATATTCACACAGAAGTGCCAATCTTTCTTAGGATATCGCTATGGGTTCAGCAAATGTCTGCTGACTACTTCTTGTACGGATGCCCTGGAAATGGCGGCCATTTTAATAAATACTCAGCCGGGAGATGAGATTATAATGCCTTCATATACATTTGTCAGTACCGCGAATGCTTTTATATTGAGAGGAGCAAAGATTATTTTCGCCGATTCTATGGATACGAATCCTAATCTCGATGCAGAAAAAATAGAGGCTCTTATTACGTCTAAGACAAAAGCAATAGTTCCGGTTCATTACGCCGGATGTGCCTGTGATATGGACAAAATTATGCAATTGTCTCGAAAATATAACCTGTATGTGATCGAAGACGCTGCTCAAGCTATTGATAATTATTATATCGGGGTGGATGGTATTAAAAGACCTTTAGGGTCTATTGGACATTTGGCTGCTTTCTCTTTTCATGAAACTAAGAATATTATTTCCGGAGAGGGAGGGATGCTCGTTGTAAATGACAAACAGTTTGAAGAAAGAGCTGAAATTATTTGGGAAAAAGGTACTAACCGTTCGGCTTTTTTCAGAGGAGAGGTCGATAAATACGGGTGGGTAGATATGGGTAGCTCTTATCTTCCATCTGAGATTGTAGCTGCATTTTTGTGGGCGCAGTTGGAAAATATGCAAGATATACAAGACAAAAGACTCAAAATATGGAATCTTTACTACGAAGGTCTTAAAGGCTTTGCTGCTGCAAATAATATAAAACTGCCCTTGATTCCCGAATATTCTACGAACAATGCTCATATGTTTTACCTTGTGTGTGAAAGTCTCGAACAACGTTCGGCAATCATTTCTTATCTTAAATCGAAAGGTATTTTGAGCGTATTTCATTATTTAAGTCTTCATTCCAGTCCGTTTTACAAGGATAAACATGACGGGCGTGTATTGCCAGAGTGCGATAAATATTCAGATACCCTTGTTCGTTTGCCCTTTTACTATGAATTGGATGATGAAAATATTGAAACTATAGTGAAAGCTGTAATCGAATCAGTTGGCTGATGAATAATGATAAGTTTTGGAAATATCTGAACAATGAAAGACTATTGCTGTTCTTCGGAGTTTTAATCATATCAATCGTATTTCTCCCTTATTTATACTGGGGAGAAAGTACACCTGTTAGGGTACATGATAATCTTGATTCGAATATTGTTTGGGTGAAAATTTTAAAGGATGCTAATGCTTTGTTTGCTCCGCCTAACGATGTTGTTGAGTCCGTAATGGATGGCTTACCTCGTTCTTCGTTGCATGCTAGTTATGATATCAGTTTGCTTCCTTTTGGTCTGTTAGATATGTTCTGGGGATATGTCCTCAATAAATATCTGATGGCAATTATCGGTTTTGTGGGCATGTATTTGCTCCTTAAAAGATATTTCTTAAAAGAGGAAATTCCCTTATATATCCCTATTTATGTTGCAATACTATTTGCGTTATTGCCTTTCTGGTCTTTTTCAGCATCGGTTTCAGGGCTGCCATTAGTCTTTTATGCTCTATTGAATATTCGGAATAAAAAGCGAGCGATTTCAGATTGGCTTATACTGCTGTTATACGGATTTTATTCGTCGTTGGTCTTAACCGGATTTTTCGTATTATTACTGTTTTCTTTTATTTTAATATTCGATTTTTTTAGAAAGAAAAAGATAAACTGGTATTTATTCGGAGGTATACTTTTTCTTAGTTCCATTTATGTATTGAGTAATATTCCTTTATTTCTTTCATTTTGGATTGATTCCGATTATCACTCTCATCGACTGGAGTTTAAATATCCGGATCTTTTATCTGCAAAAGAAACTTTGATATTTATAATTGATACAATTTATAAAGAAACCGGAGCCCATCATGTTGTTAGTTGCCAGTATTATATACTCATATTGGTTGTGGTTGTGTTGTTTCTGATGATAAAACGACGGCAAATAGATCGATATTTTATCATCATATTGATGTTTATTTTTATTAGTTCTTTATTATCTGGGATTTATGAGTGGAGTGCTTTTGCTGATCTGAGGACTATTTTTATACAGAAATTTCCTCTCAATTTATCACGTATAAATTGGCTGCACCCGATGTGCTGGTATATTTTGTTTGGTATATCATTGAGTTATATATATAAGTCAGTGAAAAAATGGGGAAATGTAATAGTCTGTTGTATTTTGATTGTCCAATCAGGTATTGTTCTCAACAATCTGGAGTATCGGCAGACCTTCTCACAATCGGGATTCTCAGGCTTTTTTGCTGAGGACCAATTTAAAGATATCAGATCTTATATAGGAAAAGATGTTTCTGCTTATAGGGTAATAAGTATAGGAATACATCCGTCCATTGCTCAATATAATGGATTTTGGACATTAGATGGTTATTTTGCGAACTATCCATTGGAATATAAGCACAAATTTTACAACGTAATAGAACCTGAAATATCAAAAGATAAGGAGTTGAATGATTATTTTGTTGATTGGGGGTCACGTTGTTATGCATTTTCTTCCGAATTGGGTAGAAATCTGAGTATCGATAATCGATCAGAAATAGAGCATCTGGACTATAACTTTAATAAATTAAAAGAGATGAACGGGCAGTATATAATATCTGCTATAAAAATAAACGAAACGAATAACCACAGATTAAAATTATTGAAAGTATTTAATAATTATACATCCTCTAATTGGACAATATATCTATATCAGGTTATATAACATAACAGAAAAACTAAAGAGACGGGTTCAATATATAATTGAACCCGTCTCTTTAGTTTTAGGCGATATAAATTATCTTTCAAATTGAATATCCACAGACTGCAAATCAGAATCTTTAGATGATTTTCCGATCAGCAGTTCAAAATCACCTGATGGAGCATCTAACGATTGAGTCTTTTCGTTCCACCAAACCAGTTGCTTTCCTGATAACTCGAATTTGACATTTTCGGTTTGACCCTTGTCTATATTTACTCGCTTGAAGGCGCGAAGTGTTTTTGTAGGGCCATCAGCATCTCCTTTCTTTTTCAGATATACTTGTACTACTTCATCTCCGGGCATTTGTCCTGTATTAGTAACCGGAATAATCAGCGTAACCATTTCTCCACTTTTCTGTGATGTTCTTTCTACTTTAGCTTGTCCGTATTTGAATGTTGTATAACTTAATCCGAATCCGAAAGGGAAAAGAGGATCTTCTTTCATATACCGATAGGTACGTCCTGTCATATTATAGTCCTCGAAATCGGGCAGCTGTGCTGTGTTTTTGTAGAATGTAACGGGTAAACGCCCTGCTGGATTGTATTTTCCGAATAAAACATCGGCTACGGCTTGCCCTCCTGCCTGTCCCGGATACCATGCCTGAAGTATAGCATCGCAGTTTTCTATTTCTGCAACCAGTCCGATAGGGGAGCCCGAACAATTAACAAAAATGACTTTCTTTCCGGCTTCCTTTAATGCCTTGATAAATTCTCGTTGAATAGACGGCAGTTCTATGTCGGTGCGGTCTCCTCCCCTAAATCCGGGAAAATCGACACCCATTTCTTCTCCTTCTAATGATGGAGATATACCTCCGGCAAAGATTACAATATCAGCATTCTTTACTTTATCAATCGATTTCTTTATGTCGGCATCTTCTCTGATTCCCAGATCAAAATTGAGCTGAGCATCACTGTTGAAGAATCTGTAGGCTATTTCAATATTGTATTTTTCTCCGGCTTTTACCTCCATGCTGTAAGTATCTTTGCGACTACCGTGTCTGTTGGCAAAATCTTTGACTTTAACTCCATTGATATACAGATCAATGTATCCGTAGGCATAAAAATCGAAGATAACTTCTCCGCTTTTATCGGGAGTAAATGTCCCTGTATATTTTGCTGAAAAATCAGTCAGGTTTACTTCCGGAGCAAACACGGTTGCCCCCGATGTACAAAAACGGAAGGGTGTGGTAATTTGTTCAGTTGTTACAGGTGTCCCTGAGAAATCGACATTATTCCAATAACGAGCAGTGAATCCTTTTCCTTTTTCGTTGGAGCATTGATCAAATACGCTTCTTATAATGGTGTTTTCAACCAGATTGCATCCTTGTTCGTAGATGAGATTTCCTTTGTTTGACAGAGCCGAGCGTATACCATCCAGAATGGTTATCGTACGGGGAGGGGTTCCGTTGTAATTTCCCCATTGCATAACAGAATCATTGGCATTCGGGCCCATTACCGCAACCGAAATATTGTTTTTTAATGGCAATATATTGTTCTTATTGAGCAGCAAAGTCATCGATTTACGAGCCATATCAAGGGCTATATCGTTATGCTGCTTGGATGCTACTACCGAATAAGGTATATTTGACCACACAACATCTTTATTATTATCCATTTCTCCTAACTCGAAGCGAGCCTTTAGTAAACGTTTTACTGATACGTCGAGATCAGATTCATTTATATATCCTTTCTTTACACTCTCGATAAGAGCTTCGTAACTCGAACCGCAATCGAGATCCGTACCGCTTAATACTCCTTCGGCGGAAGCTGTTGCCGGATCTGAATGCGTTTCGTGCGCTCCCTTTCTGTAGAAATCGGCTATAGCTCCGCAGTCGGCAACAACGATTCCATCGAAGCCCCACTTCTCACGTAAAATCCGGCTTAGCAAACGGTAACTGCCGCAACAGGGTTCATCTTCGAATCGGTTGTATGCACACATTACTTCCCTTACATTTGCATCTTTTACAAGGGCTTCAAAGGCAGGGAGATATGTTTCGTACAGATCACGGGGCTTAATATCTTTAGCGTTGAAAGAATGTCTGTTCCATTCCGGACCCGAGTGCACAGCAAAGTGTTTAGCACAAGCGTGTATTTTGTCGTATTTTCCATCTTTAGGGCCTTGTAATCCGTTTACTGCAGCAACTCCCATAATACTTGTTAGATAAGGGTCTTCGCCATACGTTTCTATACCCCGTCCCCAGCGTGGATCTCTGAAGATATTTATGGTAGGTGTCCACATCGTTAAGCCTTGATATCGGGCATAACTGTTTTCCGATGAGTAACGGGTATGTTTTGCCCGTGCTTCGTCCGATACGGCATTGAATACTCCGAAAACAGCATCGTTGTCAAAGGTTGCTGCCATTCCTATGGGCTGGGGGAATACAGTAGCTAAGCCTGCTCTGGCAACACCGTGTAAAGCCTCGTTCCACCAGTTGTATGGCTTGATTCCTAATCGTTCTATCGGTTTTGATGCATCTTGCATGAGTGAAACTTTCTCTTCAAGCGTAAGCCGTTTGATGAGGTCATCCACTCGTTGGTCAAAACTTAGTGCCGGATTTTTATAGGCTTCATTCTGTGCATTGAGACACAACGGCAGTATCAATGCGATAACAATAGGTATTGCTTTTGTGAATATATTGTTTTTCATGCTGTTAGAAATAATAGTTTACATAAGATTAAGAATTTAATAAAAAAGGTGTGAGACCTTAGTTGTGATGTTTCATGTCGAGTTTAATCTTTTTCAGATCGTCCAATTCATGTACAGGACGTTCTATGTCATAAGGTATCGGTTGTTTCGAAAATGTTTGAAAGTAAAGCAGACAGGCGTCTTTCCACCATACAGCATCACGGGCTTGTATCTTTAGCTTCGATTGCACCTCTCTGAATCGTTGCGTATCGATATAAGGTTCTGTCTGATCCCAGATTTTCTGGTATTCACGTACGGTTTTTACTCCTGTATCGTATTTATAACATAACTCATCCCAAAGGGTTTTTCCATTTTTCATCTGATAATTCCATGGTACGTGATGAAACCAAAGAAGCAGGTTTTCTGGACATGTCTCTATATTTCCGTATATCTTATTTAGCGGAGAGAAATATTGTGATACGGCATTGCTGCCTGTTTCGGTTCTGTCGAATCCTATTCCCGTGTTATCTGCATTATGGTAATACACCGAAGTCCAGTCTTTTCTTCCGGCTTCGGACAGCCACGGTTGAGGCCCGTAATGGTGTCCTTCTGCAAAGATGTGATGAATACCCAACGGCATCATGTAATCAACAACAGTTTCACGTGATGTGAGCATCATTTCTTTTACCGGTGTAACAAAGTTTTTATCATCGGTAAATGTCATTCTGATCCATTCATCTGCTATTTCTTCGGATGATAATTGATGATTCCAAGCTAGCCTGCCGAATGCGTACCAGTTCGATTGAGCAAAATGATGTCCGCACCAATTGGTATCTTCCCCGATGTTTGCGACAGCGGATATGGCGGTTACTTTTGCCGGACGTAATGTCCCGTCTGTCAGTTTGGCTATTGTAGAGCCTGCTCCATCGGAATATGTGTCGCTGTCTAGTGTTTCTTTGAATAATGGAGCCAGATATGCTAAGTGGTTCGAAAATCCGAGGTATTCTTGAGTAATCTGAAATTCTATCATCTCGGGAGTCTTACGGAGGGCTCCGAATAGAGGATTGAATGGCTCGCGAGGTTGAAAATCGATAGGCCCGTTTTTGATCTGTATAATTACATTGTCGTGGAACTGTCCGTCCAGAGGAACGAACTCAAGATAAGCTTGCTTTGCTCTGTCATCGTCGGAAGGACTGTATACAAATGCCCTCCACATGACTATGCCGTTGTAAGGCTTTAAGGCATCGGCTATCATATTAGCTCCGTCGGCATGTGTTCGTCCGTAATCCTGAGGACCGGGTTGTCCTTCCGAATTTGCTTTGATCAGAAAACCTCCGAAATCGGGTATCAGTTTATATATTTCTTTTACTTTGTTTGCCCACCATTGCTTAACTTCGGGATTCAGAGGGTCGGCGTCTTTTGTCCCTCCTAATATTTTAGGGGAAGAAAAGTTTACCGACAGATATACTTTCAATCCGTAAAGGCGGAAAATATCGGCTAAGGTTTTTACCTTATTCAGGTATTCGCCTTTCAGTATATCGGGTGATGCGTTGACGTTATTCAATACCGTAGCATTAATCCCTATTGATGCATTTGCACGTGCATATTCTTCGTAACGGGGTGAAACAGTATTGGGCAGCTCGTCCCATTTCCATAGAGAATAACCTGCATAGCCACGTTCAATAGTCCCATCAAGGTTATCCCAGTGGTTTAAAATGCGGATATCGAAAGATGGCTTTTCCGTTAGGTTTATATCGCTCAGATTTGCTTTAGCTGCTTGGAGTCTGAGTAGATGGAAAGCTCCGTATAAAAGCCCTACCTCCTGAGCCGAAGTGACTGTAATCAATTGCCCGTTGCCTTTGATTTCATATCCGTCTTTTAAGGCTTTGAGCTTTTTATCTATCCTTAATTCTACTCTCTGCCCTGTCCAATGTAGGTTCAGTTCTTTCAGGGCAACGGATATCGTTACTCCCGATTGTTCTGATGTTGCTTTTTGCTCTGTTTGTATGTTATTTCTGTTTGTCGGATAACGCAGCCACAATTGGCTACCATCTTCTGCCGGTAGAATGGATGGTAGCATAACCATGAAAAACAAACAGTATATATATTTAAGATTAATCGTGTTCATCCCTTTAGCGATTTTCGGTTATTATATTTTAGAGATCTAAGACCCTATTTCTCTATTCCTTCTATCATTTTTATGGTTCCGTCCGCATTGTATTCCAGTTCAACAACCTTCATACTGCGTAACCATGTTTTACCATCAGATGGAACACAATCGTGATGGAATAAATACCATTTTCCTTTATATTCAACTATACTGTGGTGGGTAGTCCACCCGACAACAGGTGTAAGTATCACTCCCTGAAAAGTGAATGGTCCATACGGATTATCTCCAATCGCATAGCATAAATTGTGAGTATCTCCTGTTGAATACGAAAAATAATATTTTCCGTTGTATTTATGCATCCAGGATGCTTCAAAAAATCGGTATTCGGTATTTCCCTGAGTTAGGGGTTTTCCATGCTTATCCAGAATGAGCAGTTCTCGAGGTTCTTCTGCAAACTCAAGCATATTGTTGCTCAAACGTGCTACTTTTGCAGACAAGGCTGGCTCGTTATCCCCCGGAAAAGCAGCTGATTCCAAAGCCTTATTATTTCGGTAACGTTGAAGCTGTCCCCCCCAGATACCTCCGAAATAAATATAATATTCACCATTGTCTTCGAATACGCACGGGTCGATACTGTAACTGCCCTTTATCGGATTTTCCTGTGGAACGAATGGCCCGTATGGAGTTTCACTGACAGCCACTCCCAGACGGAAAATATCGGTCTTGTCTTTCATCGAAAAATACAAATAGTATTTTCCGTTTTTACAGGCTACATCATTATCCCACAATTGTCTGCCTGCCCAGGGAATATCTTCCACTTTGAGAACGACTCCATGATCTGTGATTTCTCCGTCAATATCAGAAAGAGAGAATACATGGTAATCTTTCATATTGAAATGATCGCCATTGTCATTTTCGGGTACTCCGCTTTCCCAGTCATGAGACGGATAAATATAAATTTTACCTTGGAACACGTGAGCCGAAGGGTCAGCCATATAATCTTGAGGAAATAAATATCTTGATTTTTTCATGATAATGTGTTTTATAATCAGAGACCTTGTGTATTACTTTTTATTTTTTTCTGCTGTATCTATAATTGTCTGTACAATCGGCTTAGCCTTATATGAACGATCGAATAATAATGGATAATCGGTTCTGCCTTTCATCGGGAAATCGTTTTTCCATGAATCGGTATCAGTAACTCCCCACATTGTAACCCGTTTGATTTTATTACTGTTGCTGATAAACAGATCGAAGAATTCGGCAAAGCGTTTATTCCACGCCGCAGCTATCGAATCTGATAGTTTTTCGGTATATGGATTCATTTCCTTGTTGTAGGCTTCCGTATCGGAGATATTAGCTCCTATGTTTGGTCTGGGGGAAGGCAATGCGCTCAGATCGAGTTCTGTAACCATCACTTTTATACCTGCTGAATCGTATGCATTGATGGTTGCTTTGTATTCGTTCAAGGATGGATAATCCATCCCGATGTGTCCCTGCATCCCTACAGCATCTATTTGTATACCTTTTTCTCTTAGTGATTTGACCAGCTCAATGGTTGTGTTACGTTTGCCGGTGTGCCATTCGTTATAATCATTATAGTATAATTCGGCATCAGGGTCTGCTTCGTGGGCAAACTGAAATGCCAGCGGGATAAATTCTTCTCCTATAATTTCATAAAACTTGCTTTTCCGCCAGCTTCCGTCATCAAGAATAGCTTCGTTTACGACATCCCATCCCTTGATTCGTCCTTTGTATCTTGAAACAACAGTGGTTATATGATTCTTCATCCGTTCGATAAGAACTTCTTTCGATACATCTTTCCCTTTCTCATCTGTAAAGAACCACTTTGGAGCCTGCGAATGCCAGATGAGTGTATGCCCTATGATAAACATATTGTTATCTTCTCCGAACTTTACGAATTTGTCGGCATCATCGAAAAAGAATTTCCCTTCTTCGGGTTGCAGATACATGCTTTTCATACAGTTCTCTGCAACGATAGAGTTAAACTGATTTTTTACTATATTCAAAGATAAAGTATCTTTACCTTGTATCTGATTCAGATTTAAGGCTGTTCCGATATAGAATTTATCTTTTAGAGCATCTTTTAAGCTTGGTTCCTTTACTGTATTCTCTTTGCTCGAAGACGAACACCCTAAGAGAAGCCCTGTCAGGAATATAGAAAGAATAGCTGCTGATATTTTCATAATATTATATTTTATATTGTTATATTACTAACGTAAGTATTTGGTGTTGCGTTTTAAAGTTATAACTGCTTATTATTGTTCTTTTGAATGTCTTTGTTCGATTTCCATATTTATCTTATCAATGACATGATCTTCCAATTCGTATTTTGAGATAATAAACATAGCAATGATAAGAAGTATTGCCGGAATTACCGCTACCAACCATAATATTCCTTGTTGTGCAAAAACCGACTGGGATACTTCATCATCTTTATTAAAATCGACAAATGCCAGAACCAGCCCCGGAACAACTCCGCCTAACGCCATTCCTGCTTTGTAAAAAATTCCGGTCAGGGCATTGACTATTCCCGATATCCTTTTTCCTGTGGTATGTTCTCCATACGAAATTACTTCGGGGACTAATGCCCACATGTATCCTGTGGCAACAATGACTCCAGTGGATTTTATAAATTGAGCGACTAATATAAGCCATACATGAGATTTTAAAGAGGGAACGATAGATACTATATACAGTAGTGCCATACCGAGTATCGCGACAGATAAAAATACATAAAACATCTGTTTTTTACCGATCGCTCGTTTGATAGCCGGAACCATAGGCATAAATATAAAGGCGGGAATAGATCCCAGTGCCATGAAGTAAGGAAGCATATCGGGAACCTGAACATTGTAAATCATATAATATGATCCCGCAGAATTGCCGATGGCCATCATGGCAAAAGCTGTGATGAAAAAGAATGCAAGTATGCGTAACGGACGGTTTCTCTTGAATTCGACCCATAGATCGGAAACCTTTACATCTTCCGTTTCTTTTTTGTCCATCACTACCCGTTCTTTGGTTTGGGTAAAACAGAAAATGAGCAGGGCTAATCCTGTTAAAGCATAAATAGTCATCGTTATAAACCAGGCATTTCCGGATTCCGAAGAATTTATTTTTCCATCGGGAGAGAGCAGTTTTACTAATACGGGTATTCCGTATCCTACGGCCAGACCTCCCAGATTCGCCATAAACATGCGTACAGATGTTAGTTTGGTAATCTCGTCGGTATCCCGGGTAAGAGAGGCATTTAATGCTCCGTACGGAACATTGACTAATGTATATAACATCGATAGCCCTACATATGTAACATAAGCATAAAACAATGAGCCTGAAAAACCATTCCAAAAACATAAGATGGCAAAGCCCGTAAGTGGAATTCCCCCGAGTATAAGATAAGACCTGTATTTCCCTGATTTGGGATTGTGCTTATCTACAAATGCACCGACAATCGGATCCCAGATGACATCGATTATCCGGACTATAAGGAACATAACTCCGGCTGCTGCCGCCGAGATTCCGAAAACATTTGTGTAGAAGATGAGTAAATACATAGAGACTGTCTGATAAATCAGATTTTGAGCTAAGTCTCCTGATCCGAAACCTACACGCTGTATTCCGGATAGTTTATAAAAACCTTTCAACTCGGTTGCTGTTTTTGACATTGATTCCATTCTTATTTTTAGATTCTGATAGGATTTATTTACTCTGTTGTGAACGGTGCTGCAGGTAAGCCTTCTTTGTTTTTCAGATTTGCATCATCGGGGTTGTCTGCCCACGCATAGCGAACCGATACTGGATTGGCTACCTGTTCACTCCATATTCTGACTTTGTTATCTGCTAAAAATGATGCTTTTGCCCAAACATACTTTTTATCTGATCCGGCAATTGTAAAGCCTTTCAGATCAATATTGGTATAAAGACCTTTGCCCGGAGAGGAGAATGTCAACACAATACTGTTTTCTTGTATTTCCATACTTTGATATTGAGGACTTCTGATTGCAGAGGAATCATTATATGCTATGTGTTGAGCTTCAAAGAATAAACGTCGGGCTACATCTTTCTTATTAAGAGGATGGATGTCATTCCATTCTCCCAGATCAATGGTTACAGCCATACCTGTTTCAGGGATAGTCAGAGTATGTCGTTGTGCTTCTCTCAATTGTGCCCAATTGCTTTCTGCCGGAGTTTTTACCGCTTTCATAAAATTGGGCAGCTGTGCGTATATGAAGGGTGTTTTTTCGTCACTCCATTTGCTTCTCCAATTACTGATGAGATCGGGAAACAGTGTTTTATACTCTTTTGGATTACCAGTATTACTTTCTCCTTGATACCAGAGAAATCCTTTTATCGCAAAATTTTTGACAGGAGCTATCATCCCATTGTAGAGTCCCGCCGGTTTGTATTGAAAAAATGTTTGAGAAGGAGACGGGCCTGCTTGTGCTCCACGCTGATATTTCCAATCTCCTGTGAGGTCTATTTCTCCTTTGTCTGTAATGATCTTGTAAGGCTTTTCTTCAACGAAACCTCCTCGTCCTCCGTTGCTTACAGTTCGCACGGTAATGTTGTTCGTCCCTTTTCTGAGAATTCCTGCCGGTATATTATATATACGTGGTGGATACTGATAGGAAGTAGTTCCTATAAAAACACCATTGACAAAAGCCGAATCGGAATCCACAATGCAGCCCAAACGCAATATCGCTGCTTGTCCTGCAATAGATGGGTCTACTTCAAATTCTTTTCTGAGCCAGATCGAACCATTTATAAATCCAAGTCCTTTGTCCGACCAGTATCCAGGTAAAGATATTGAAGGCCATTCCGAAATATCCAGCTGATCTTTGTTCCATAGAGATATTCCTTTATCATTTATGCTAAGCTGGCTTTGCCATTGTTTTGCCTGAGCCGATTCTGTTTGGCGTACGCTATCTACATATGCATCATTAGCTGTCAGTGACAATGTCGCTAAATGATTAGGGTAATTGCGTAAAGCGTCTTCGCTGAGCCATGCTTCTGCCGGAGAGCCGCCTATGGCTGTACTGATTATTCCTACCGGAACATTGTATTTATCATATATCTCTTTTGCGAAGAAATAAGATACAGCCGAAAAATCGAGTATATTATCGGGTGTTACGGACTTCCATTCACCTCCTTGCAGATCATTTTCCTCTTGCTTAAAGCTGTATTTCATCGGTACTCGGAATAGCCTTATATTCGGATTGACAGCATTTTCGACTTCTTTTTTGTACAAGTCTAAGGTTCGGCTGATGGGTAGTTCCATGTTCGATTGTCCTGACGAAAGCCAGACATCGCCTATCAGAATATCTTGTAGTTCGGTTTTATTGATGGTCATCAGATACGGCCCTCCTGCCGGATATGATGGCAATGTTATTTTCCAGTTTCCTTTTTTATCGGCTTTGGTGCGGAAATTCTTTTCCTGAAAAGTTACCGAGATAGTTTCTCCTGCTGATGCCCATCCCCATAGAGTTAATGGTTTGTCACGTTGTAGTATCATCCCGTTACTGATCAGACGGGGCAGTTTTATTTCTGCATTTATGTTCAAAATACAGAATTGGATCAGGGCTAGTACAAGCAGTTTTCTGATTGAAAAGCTGATGAAGAGATTTCGTTTCATAGATTCACCAATTATTTATTTCGTATATTGACTCTGAGGTGCTCCCAGATAGCTGGGTTTAAGTCCTCCCATATCCAACATGATTTTCTGAAGCACGATTCCTGCATCAAGAACTCTGAACCGGATGGTATGTCTTCCAGTTGTGCTTATTTTGAATTTAGAGCTTGTTTCTATTATGCTTTCAGCCTGCCATTTGCCCAATTCTCCTTTGTAGTGCCCATTGATGTTTACTACTTGTTCTTCACCTCCGTCGATAGAGACAGCATAACGCAAGCCTCTGTTTGAATTGAAATTGAGAGTGGGAGCGGTCAGTATAATAAGTTTTCCTTCTCCTATGGTTTTCAGATCCATATCATATTCAAGGTACACGCTCTTGTTTTCAGGAGAGGATGTTACAGGTAGAGTTGTTATCCCCGAAAGAGTTTTCCCGAAGTGAGGTATAACAGTCCATTCTATATTACCTTCGCTTTGGTGGCGGCTGTAATTTTCAGCTTCGATCGAAACATATCCGTCAGCTTCTTCGAATACTTTTTCCTTGTATTGAGCGGTTTGCATGATATATTCGACTTTGGGCATAATGCTTCTGTCGGGTTGTTGCCATGTCGTATAACCTATCCGCACCTGATCCATCATATGAGGCCATTTGCCATTTGCTATATCGTTGTTGTAATGTAGGGTAAGAACAGAGTCCCGCTCAAAGCATTCTTTTGCTTTGTCTGCCCAATAATTAGCTTGTATATCCTTTTGATCTACATAAAAACGGTTCTTAGCAACAGCATAATACATTTCATAAAGGTTTGAACAAGCATTAACGGGGAATACAACCAACTGATCAAATGCGTCTTTATATGTATCGGGTATCAGATAATATAATCGCATGGCATCTATAACCAGATTACGATAATCGTTAACTACTGTTTCGAATTCATTATAGTTTTCGAGACTGTAGGTCTTTTCATTCAGCAGTTCGGGAGTAACCCTTCGGTTATATTTTGTGTAAAGATTAATGATGCGGGCTGATTCTTTGGCATATTTTTCGCCAAATTGCTGCGCACACCATTGTTCTGTGTGTTGTAACAGATTGTCTGCATTGAATTGATTGGGATTCCATGCCATATCCAAAAAGAAACTTATAGGATATTCCATGGGTTTTAGGTCTCCTACATTTACCACCCATATCTTATCTACTCCGTGCTGGTAGGTTAGGTTCATCTGCTCCCAGATACGTTGTACGGGACTTATATTGATCCATTTAGAATTACGGGGGCCTCCTACATAGTCGAAATGGTAATACATCCCGTATCCGCCTTTTCGGGGTTTGGCATCCAGTTCGGGTAGTTTGCGGATATTACCCCAATTATCGTCACAAAATAGCAATGTGATGTCATCGGGCACACGCATTCCGTGATCATAATAATCCTGTACTTCTTTGTATAAAGCCCATACTTGGGGAGTTTCTTCAGCTCTTTTGCCTGTAACTTGTGTTATAATGTTTCGTTGATCTTTTACTATCTTTTCCAATAAGGCTATATTTGTACCTTCTTCCATTGCTTCGTCTCCATCACCGCGCATGCCTATAGTGACAACACGTTCCCAGTTGTTGCTGCGTTCTATACCCGATTTCCAGAATGATTTAAGATTCTTGCTGTTGGTGTTGTAATTCCATGAACCGTTTCCTTTTCTGTGCCAGTCTTTTTGAGCCAAAGACATTGGTTCATGATGAGATGTACTCATTACTATGCCATATTCATCAGCTAAAGGACCGTTCAGTGGGTCATCGTCATAGAAGGCGTTGTTCCACATTGCCGGCCAAAGAAAATTACCTTTGAGACGGAGTATCAGTTCAAATACTTTTTCATAGAATTTGTGATTATATCCGCCGAATACAGTGTGACTCCATCCGCTTAAAGCGGGAGCTTCGTCATTCAGAAATATCCCACGGTATTTAACAGCGGGTTCTCCATCTGTATAATTACCTCTCTCAAACGAAAGAACACTTCTTTTCTCGATAGGTACATCTGCCCAATAATACCATGGTGAGACTCCTATCTGTTTCGATAATTCGTAGATCCCGTATATTGTACCCCTCTTGTCGCTTCCTGCTATAACGATGGCTTCCTTTATTCCGTCAAAAGGATCGGTGACATTTTGAATCAGGTATTTTTCATTCTTTCCGCTTAATTCATCTTTGTTCAGTTTTCCTTTTTTTATAAGCTCGTCTATAGATTGATCTACACCAACTGTGCCGATTATAAGTACAGGTTGATTGCTGTTACTGATTTCGGTTCCTAAATCCGGCTCAACTCCAGTCACTTTATAAAAGTCAGCCTGTAAGTTTTTTACGGCTATTTTCACTCCGGGAAGTGCAGTCTCATTTGTCAATATTTTCAACCTGCTGCCGGATTCGAATAAAATCATAGATGAACTACTTTTCTCGTATTTGATGAATCGGATATTATTTCCGTTCAGCATATAAAATGAACAATAGATCAAAAGAACAGGAAGTATTATGTGTCGAAGGTTTTTCATACTCAATTTTTAAGCTCACAAACCTGTTTATTTCTTTGGTAAGTGAGAGATTCAATGCTTGTTATAAACTTGTAAATATTTCATTAAATACTTTTATTTACTTAGTTGTAGTGATATCTTATTTGTATTCATAAAGTTTAACGTGAAGGATACTGAAATCATCAACGCCGATACGTACATGACGTCCCTGATGTGTTTGGTCTCCATTCAACCTGCGGAGGTAGTTGAATGTTCCATCGGGGGAAATACTGATTTCGTCAACAGTGCCGATACCGGCTCTCGATCCACCGTTCCATGTATTTTGTTTTAGGGACTCATTTCCTCCCTGACTGACAAATCCATCTTCTCCCAGGTTTTTAGATTCAGTATATTTGTTTTCTCCTTCTTTCTGAAATTCAATTACAATACCGCTTCCTGCTACAATGTATTCATCTTTAGCCAAGCGGATTATAATCCCTCCGCCTTCAGGCCAAGTACTGCCGTTTGTAGCTCTCGGATCCCATGGCAATGTAAAAAAGTGACGGCTGATAATTTTCAGATCATCATAACGGAGGATACGTTCTTTGTTTTCCTGATCAAACAGAAGTCCGTTTGACATGCCTTTTCCCTGTATTTTGGTTAGGAGGGGTGTTAATTCTTTCAGCTTTGCGTAAGCCTTTACTGTCGGAGCATCTGGATTATCGTTGCCGTTTTCGATGGAGAACGGACAATATCCGATTGCATCGTGTTCGCCGAAAGCATAAAAGGCCTGTACTCCATTGTTATCAGTCAATTTTACTTCGGGTATGAATAATGGATTGTTGTGCAGCTTATACTGTGCAACCCATCCCGCAAAGCCTTTATCGTATAAGTCGGGGGCCAGCAGATCAATATTGGGAGCCCCATACTGCCAAATGTCAATGAGATGAGCCAAAGGCCCAGCTGAGGGATATTCACCGGGTTTGCGTCCCCGGCTGTTCATTGCAGCATTTACATATAGCGGTATATTGTGTATTGAACGAGCCGATAGTGCTAATTTTTCCACATAGGAAGAATAAGACCAAGCCATAAATATCTCATCAGTATAGACGTCGTTCCCGAACACCTCCTGCCAATTTCCTTTCGTTTTAAATCCTGCTTTTCCCCATTTGTCAAGCAGCCAGGGATGAAGTGTTTTTTTATTTTTAGAGAGATACTTGATTAATGTTTCGGGAACCTGAGCTTCGAACAGACCGTTTGCTTCTTTCGAATAATCGCGGGCATTTTCGAGCATCCCGATTTCGTTTTCAATCTGTATCATAATAACAGTATTGTCTTTGCCGTCAACCGATGCTATATGTTTCATTAATTCTGTAAAAGCCCTATTATCAGCCTGTAAAACATTGCCGGAAAAAGAACTGGCTATTTCTAAAGGTTTACCCGACTGAGTGTATGCACGGGGATATTTCTTATAATCTTGTTTAAACCAAAGAGGAGCATAGCAACTCATGGAGTTTTTCCAAGCTCCGAACCAAAGGAAAACAACTTTTAATTGGTTTTTTCTGGCTTGATTTATTGTTTTATCAATCAGGCTGAAATCAAACTGTCCTTCTGTCGGTTCAATCAGATCCCAGTAGGCAGGAACTAATACTGTGTTGAGTCCCATCTTTTGTAATTTTGGAAAAATGGACTCTATATCACTAACCGCTGATGCCGAAGAATTTCCTAATTCACCACCTAGTATCAAAAAAGGTTTATTATCAACTACCAATTGGGTTGCAGTTCCTTGTTTTATCAGATGGGGTATTTGGGATTGTCCTTGCATCGAAGCAGCAATGGCTATAATCAGTATTAAAAGTTTGTTTTTTAACATGGCAATAAATTTTAAGGTTTTCTCGGTGTAATAACTAATAGCAAGTATTTAATAATATATTTTAAAGTTTACAGCGGACTTTGGTCATTCTACTAACCAAAGTTATAGGTAGGTCTGAGACCTTATTTATGAAATACAAACCTATGAATATATCTTTTTAATTTATTGTTTTGGTGCATCAGATAATCGTGCTTGTGTTACATGGCTTGAAGAAAGTGTAACATTTTCTTTTCCCAATGTTACATACAGGGGTAAAATCCTTTTAATTTTCTATATTTGTGTATAGCCTTTTCTCAGGGATTCGTACCTTAGAGTAATTTTGGTCCCGGTAATCTAGATCCTAGAGTAAAAGCCTTAGTGTATGCTATATTAAGTAAATAAATGTATTTGATTATACATTTCTAATTAATAATAAGCTTTGATTGTTATACTTACCAAATCAATAAAAAGGTATAATGCCTTAGTTCTTGTTGTTTCTTAATCTTTTAATATCTATGACCTGTAAAAACATAAGATTAAATTTCCTTATTGTTTTGTTTTTGTTTCTGCTTATCGATTACACTCCTGTTTTAGCTCAGATAGGCAGATTCTATTCTCCCGATGAAAATTTGTCAAGTAGTTTGATAAATCAGATATATCAGGATAAACGCGGCTTTATCTGGATAGCAACGGAGAACGGATTGAATAAATTCGATGGGATGAAGTTTTCGACCTATAAGCATATACCCGAAGATGAGTCTTCTTTAAAGAACGATTATGTCAGAACGGTTTTTGAAGATAGTTCAGGAAATTTTTGGATCGGATGTATTGATGGGTTGATGATATACGACAGGGCTTCTGATTCTTTCAAAGAAATACCTATGTACAACGGAGATAAGCGAGTGAATCCGCATGTGACCCGTATTATCGAAACCCGTAATAAGGAGATATGGATTACGACATCAGGACAAGGTGCCTTCTCTATAAAAAAACATAAGGATGAAGTTCGGGCAGAAGTCCGCTTGAGGGATATTCTTACCAGTAATTATCTATATCTTATATTTGAAGACTCTCATGGAAATTTATGGATAGGCTCCGAAAATGACGGATTGAATCTGTATTCTCCTAAAACAGGTAAGATTCAAACGTTTACTGCTCCGAGCAGAATTATGAGCAATAATATATCGTCTATAGCGGAAGACAGGCAGGGGAACTTATTTGTAGGCACTTTAACGGGAGGGTTAAACAGATATAACCAGAAGACTAAAAATTTTGAGGTTGTTCCTTATAATAAAGGACTTCCATTGATGGTTAAGGACCTGTTGGTCAGTAAAGAAAATCTTTTGTATATAGGTACAGAGGGTCAAGGCTTAAAATACTACAATTCGGAAAAGAATGTTGTGGAAGATTATGAATCGGGCTCTGCTCTTATCGACTTTACCAAAGGAAAGATTTATTCTATTCTCCAAGACAAGGACGATAATCTGTGGTTGGGTGTTTCTCAGAAAGGGATTATTTTTATACCGAACACTAAGAATAAGTTTAGTTACTATGGTTTGAAATCAATAAAGAATAATCCTATCGGAGCTAGTTCTGTAATGTCTATTTATAAAGATCAGGAGGGTATTCTGTGGATCGGAACAAACAACGAGGGCATTTACGGAGTCAATGATGAAGGGGAGAGAGTTGTTCATTATAGCCAGACATCATCACCTGTTTCGATATCCAATACAATACTTAGTATTTATGAAGATTCGAACGATAATTTATGGGTCGGTTCATATACAAAAGGGTTGGCTAAATTGGATCGTAAAACCGGTAATTGTCAGTATATAAAAGAATTGGTCAATGATAAGATTTATTGTATAAGAGAAGATAATCATAAGAACCTGTTAATAGGGACTTATGGTGCAGGCATTTATAAGATGAGTTTGGAGACCGGGAAATTGACTCATTATGAATCGCATAAAAGTGAAAATGACGATTTTTCGGTAGATGAATTAGGTAACGATTGGATTAACGATATTCTGGTGGATAGTCAGGGTTTGATTTGGATTGCTCATTACAAAGGTGTCAGTTGTTTTGATCCGCTGAAGAATACCTTTATTAAATATTTGAATACAAATACCATACAACCGGGGCATGTAGTGTATTGCCTATTGGAAGATGTAATTGGTAATATCTGGATAGGTGCAACGGATGGGCTTAGTGTATTCAATAAGAAAGATCAGACCCTCAAAAAGTATACGACCAAAGATGGACTGTCGAGCAATGTTATTTGCGGAATATGTGAAGATCGGGATGGAAATATGTGGATTAGTACTTATGCCGGAATCAATAAGTTTATAATTGATGAGAACCGATTTATAAATTATTATGCCGGAGATGGGTTGCAAGGGAATGAATTTACCCGTGGAGCTAGATTTAAAGATAGTAAAGGAAAGATGTATTTTGGCGGAATATATGGTGTGACAAATTTCTTTCCAGAAGATATTATCGAAACAAAGAAGCAGCTCCATGTCCTGATAACCGACTTTTATGTATTTAATCATGCGGTAAAAAGGGGAGACCAGTCGGGTGGGGATGATATTGTTTCTACCTCGGTGCAAGATGCCGATGAATTTCATCTGGGATATAATGATAATACTTTCAGTATTGAATTTTCAGCTCTCGAATTTACAAATCCGGAGAGAATTATCTATCAATATATGATAGAAGAAATAAACAAGGACTGGACTAATTCTTATCCGGGGATCAATCGGGTCACGTACACAAACCTTAGTCCCGGAACGTATACATTTAAGCTGAGGGCTCATGATTATGATAACTATTCCGAGATAAAAACGATTAAAATTGTAATTTCTCCACCTTGGTATCAGTCTCCATGGGCATATGGGGGTTATGCTATTTTGATTGTATTGTTGATTTTGTTTGTTGTGAACTACATTTATAGCCGGATGCAACATCGTCAGGAAGCTTTGAAAAGAGAGCATCAGGAGCAGATAAATGAAGCCAAACTACAGTTTTTTATAAATATATCGCATGAAATACGTACTCCAATGACATTGATCATCAATCCGATGGAAAAGTTGATAGTTGATAATAAGGATGCTAAACTGCAAAAGACCTATGTGATGATTTATCGGAATGCTCAGCGGATATTACGATTGATAAATCAGTTGATGGATATTCGCAAACTGGATAAAGGACAGATGCAACTTCATTTCAGGGAAACCGATATTGTTGGATTTATTGAAGATCTGATGATGACATTTGAATATCTGGCTCAGCGAAAAAATATCAGTTTTAATTTTACACACAAAGAGGATAAGCTCAATGTTTGGATAGATCTCAATAACTTTGATAAAATACTTCTTAATATTTTATCAAATGCCTTTAAGTATACTCCGGATAATGGTAATATCTCTATTGAATTATCTACAGGTAAGGATGATCTGGTAAAAGGTCCTCTGCGTAGATATTTCGAGATAGTTATTCAGGATGATGGAATAGGCATAGATAAAGATAAGATCGAACAGATTTTTGAGCGTTTTTATCAAATAAGCAATGATTTCACAAATGCTAATTTCGGAACCGGTATCGGTTTGCATCTGACAAGGTCTTTAGTTCATCTCCATTATGGCTCGATACAGGCTGAAAACAGGTCTGATATGCCGGGTACTCGTTTTATAGTTCGTATTCCTTTGGGCAGCGATCATTTAAGAGCTCAGGAACTGGAAGAAAACGGAGAAATCAAATCACAGGAAGAGAATAAATTTACGACAACCGTTTCGAACGAATTGTCGAACTCGGTTATTGAGAGTGATTCCGATTCGAAAATAAAGCCCCGGACAAAATACACTATTCTGATAGTTGAAGATGAGGATGAGATTAGAGATTATATAAAAAGTGAATTGATTTCCGAATATAAGATCATCGTCTGTGAAAACGGTAAGAAGGCGCTGGATATTGCTTTGATCAAACAGCCGGATTTGATTATAAGTGATGTAATGATGCCGGAAATGGATGGAATAACTCTTGTAAGGAAAATAAAGCAGAATATCAATATCAATCATATTCCCGTTATATTATTGACTGCGAGATCTACTCCTGAGAATAAGATAGAAGGACTTGATGTTGGCGCGGATGCCTATGTGTCGAAACCTTTTAACACAGAGATGCTGAGATACACTATCACGAACTTACTGGAAAACAGAGCCCGTCTTAAGACGAAATTTAGCGGAATGCAGTACCCTGAGGAGATGGTTCAGAATATAGAAATGAAATCTTCCGATGAAATACTGATGGAGAGAATAATGAAGATCATCAATGAGAATTTATCCAATCCAGAGTTGAGTGTCGAAATGCTTGCTACAAATGTTGGTATGAGCCGTGTACATATGCACCGAAAACTAAAGGAGCTTACAAACCAGTCGGCACGTGATTTCATTAAAAGTATAAGACTGAAGCAGGCAGCATTACTTTTGGCTAATAAGAAGCTTTCTATTTCAGAAGTGGCTTACGCAACAGGCTTTTCTAACTTATCACACTTTTCAAGCTCATTTCGTGAGTTTTACGGAATGTCACCCAAAGAATATGTCGAATTTGATTTTGAAAAGGATGAGTGATTGTTGATTTTAGGTAAAAAAAGCTGACAATTGATTGATTATCAGCTTTTTTTTTGTTGTCTCACTAGGATTCGAACCCAGACAAACAGAACCAGAATCTGCTGTGCTACCGTTACACCATGAGACAATATGCATTGCTTTATTAAGGCAATGCAAAAGTATAGATTGTTTTTTTATTTTGCAATCAATAAAAAGTAATTTTTCTTACCTTTTTGCGCAAGAATATACTTTCCTCCGATTAAATACGAAAGATCAATTGATTCTTCAGCACTTTCGAGCTTATTCTTATTAATCATAACACCTCCGGATTGTACTAGCTTTTTCATTTCCCCTTTTGATGGAAATACAGCTGCTGTTTGAGTTAATAGCTCCGATGCATGAATTCCGTCAGCCAAATCAGCTTTGGATATTTCATACTGAGGTACGCCTTCGAATACTTGAAGAAGAGTTTCCTCGTCTAATGTTTTAAGGTCATCCGCAGTCGAATTGCCGAATAATATAGCTGATGCTTTTACTGCCTGATCGTAGTCTTCTTTCGAGTGTACCATCACTGTCAACTCTTCGGCAAGCTTTTTCTGAAGAGGGCGCAAGTGAGCTGCTTCTTTTTGAGCTGTCGCTAATGCTTCGATCTCTTCTTTGCTCAAAGAGGTAAATATCTTAATATAACGTTCTGCATCTGCATCACTTACATTCAGCCAGAATTGGTAGAATTTGTAAGGTGATGTGTAGCGTCTGTCGAGCCATACGTTTCCTGATTCGGTTTTACCGAACTTAGTACCATCGGCTTTTGTTATCAAAGGGCAGACAAGCGCAAATGCTTCGCCTCCTGTTTTGCGGCGGATAAGTTCAGTTCCGGTAGTGATGTTTCCCCATTGATCAGAACCACCCATTTGTATGCGGCAGCCATATTCGTTATATAAGTGCAGATAATCGTATCCTTGCAGTAGTTGATATGAGAATTCGGTGAATGACATACCTTCCGAAGATTCTCCGTTCAATCGTTTTTTTACAGAATCTTTTGCCATCATATAGTTCACAGTGATGTGCTTACCTATATCACGGATAAAATTCAAAAACGAATAATCTTTCATCCAGTCATAGTTGTTAACTAACACAGCTTTGTTTGGTGCATCGGACTCGAAATCAAGGAATTTGGCTAATTGTTTTTTGATACCTTCTTGATTACGGCGAAGGGTTTCTTCATCCAGAAGGTTTCTTTCCTGTGATTTCATTGATGGATCGCCAATCATACCTGTTGCACCTCCGATAAGGGCAAGAGGACGATGTCCGGCACGTTGAAAATGCTTTAAGATCATAACTCCGACAAGGTGGCCGATATGCAATGAGTCGGCTGTAGGGTCTATACCTACGTACCCCGAAGTTAATTCTTTCTGAAGTTGTTCTTCAGTTCCCGGCATGATCTCGTGAATCATACCACGCCATTTTAATTCTTCAACAAAATTCATCGAATTACGTTTTAAGGTCTCAGACCTATTTATTATTCATACTGGTGCAAAAGTACGACTTCTTTTTTAGATAAAAAAAATGTATGTTCTTACATTCAATATCTTGCTCTTGTATAATTAGATAAAAGGTAACAAAAGTAACTCTTAGTTTTACTTCAGATGCCATCTTCACCATTGAACCCAATCATGCCCGTAGGGGCGAAAAATATTTCGCCCGATGTTTTTAAATTCTGGTGTATAATTATACGCCCCTACGAAATATCCTCAAAAGGTAACAAAAGTTACAGTAAACTTGTACTTTCTTTAATGATGCCTTTTCTCTGATTTTTTACAGCAATCTAAAGAACACTTTGTCTATAGATAAAAAAGAAAAAAGGGCAGCATATATATGAAAAAAGGATTACCCAATAGGATAATCCTTTTTTATATATTTTAGATTGCTCTAAAGCCTCTTATTCAGAAACTACTTCGAATGGAACTTCTACTGAAACTTCTTTGTGAAGTTTTAATAGAGCTTTGTACGAACCAACTTCTTTAACTGCATCTTTGATTACAATAACTTTGCGGTCTACTTCGAAACCTTGTTTTGCCAAAGCTTCAGAAACCTGAATGTTTGTAACCGAACCGAAAATTGTACCAGTTGAGCTTGTTTTAGCACCGATAGTCAAAGCAACTCCTTCTAGTTTCGCAGCAAGAGCCTGAGCGTCTTGTTTGATTTTTTCTAGTTTGTGAGCACGTTGTCTTAAGTTTTCAGCTAATACTTTTTTTGCAGATTCTGTAGCTATAACAGCTTTACCCTGAGGTAATAGATAGTTACGTCCGTATCCGTCCTTTACCGTTACTACATCGTCTTTGTAACCTAGGTTGGTTACGTCTTCTTTCAATATAACTTGCATAATTTTTCCTCCTGTTTTAAATTATTTCATCATATCAGTTACGTAAGGAAGCAACGCCAAATGACGAGATCTCTTTACAGCTTGAGCTATACGGCGTTGAAATTTCAACGATGTACCGGTAATACGACGAGGTAAGATTTTGCCTTGTTCGTTCAAGAATTTTTTCAAGAATTCAGGATCTTTGTAGTCGATATATTTGATACCACTTTTCTTGAAACGGCAGTATTTTTTCTTTTTGACATCTACTGAAGGAGGAGTCAAATATCTGATTTCTGATTGTTGTGCCATGATTAATTTTCTTTTTTAGTTGATGATCTTAAACCTCTTCTTTTTTCTGCATATTGATGAGCGTATTTATCTTGGCGGAAAGTTAAGAAACGGATAACTTTTTCGTCACGACGATATTGAAGCTCTAATTTTTCGATAACAGCTGGTTCTGCATCGAACTCGATGAATGCATAAAATCCTGTAGATTTCTTTTGGATTGGGTAAGCTAATTTCTTAAGCCCCCAATGCTCTTCGTTCACGATAGTCGCACCCTCACCAACAAGGATACCTTTGAATTTTTCTACCGCTTCCTTCATCTGTACATCAGACAAAACGGGAGTCAAAATGAAAACGGTTTCGTAATGGTTCATAAATAATTAATTATAATCTGTTAAACAATAATGTTTTTCGAGGCGCAAAGTTAAGATTTAATCCCCGAAAAACAAAATAACCGCTCAAAACTTTTCAGATAAACGCTAAGATATTGTATTTTTGTTTTTCGGGCTAAAGGTTTCAGTCCTTTTTATTATTTTGGCAAGGTCAAACATCCGAAACGTATTATAAGTATCAGTAGGTGTCGATATCGTATTAAAGTAATAACGACCTATTGTTGGCTACTTGGATGGATAATAAATAGATATGAAACCTTGAATCAAAAGTATATTGTTGAATACTTTCTGTTACTTAGATAATTATAAGATGAAGCAAGATAATAGTGAATTGATAGATCCTGAGTATATTTTCCCCATCATTAATGGGAAAGTGTCGATGGCGATAAACCGAAAGATGTATCGCAATTTCCGAAAGGCAGGTGTTGATATTACTCCGGAGCAATGGACTGTGTTGTCCTTTCTGTGGAGGCAGGATGGAGTTTCGCAGCAAAAACTCTGCGATGCGACCTTTAAAGATAAACCGAGTATGACCCGTTTGGTCGATAATCTGGTTAAGCAAGGTTTGGTAGAACGTCATGCTACACCAGCCGATAGGCGTTCTAATTTGATCTTTTTGACACCCAAAGGCGAGAGTATAAAAGATGAAGCAAATAGAGCGGTAAATGAGACCATGCATTATGCCTTGGCTGGAATAGACGAGGAAGGGCTTAATCAGGTGCGCTCGATCCTAAAGATTGTTTTTAATAATATACAGGAAAGCCTTATTTGATAGTTGGGTTTATTGTGATATTTATAAAATAGAGAGCATTAAAAAATGCTCTCTATTTGTTTACAGGTACTTGTCTAATATCTTTGTTAATTCTTCTTTCGTGTAAAGTCCGGTGAGATGTTCTACTTCTTTCCCGTTTTTATAAATAAGCATAGTGGGTATTGTCGAAATCTTTTTTGCCGTAGTGAATGACTTATTTTCATCGACATTCAGTTTTCCGATCTTGATGTTTTTTTCCGCTGCCAGACTTTTCAATATAGGTTCTAGTTTACGGCAGGGGCCACACCATGGAGCCCAATAGTCAACTATGACTATCCCTTCGGCTATTTCCTGATTGTAGTTGGTTGCTGTCACTTTTACTACCTTGCCTTGCCCTTTTTCCTGCTTGCTCTGAGCATTCGTAGTCAAAGCTAATACGATGGAGCAGATTATTATTAGATATTTTTTCATCTTATGTGGAATGTTTTGTTTTTGCAGACAACAGAAGATAGTTAATGTCATTGTCTTGAAAGTAGCAACTAACTGTTGTCTTTATATTTGCAAAAGTTTATAAAAAGGTCTGAGACCTTAAAGAGCCGCAGGAAAATAGATTACTGCGGCTCTTGTTATACTTTTGAGGTTTCAGGCCTCTTATTCTCTATCCTGATATTTATAATCACTTAGCATTTCCTGTAATCTCTTGCGGGCAAAGAAGATACGACTTTTTACTGTGCCTATCGGTAAAGATAGGGTTTGAGCTATTTCTTCGTATTTGTAACCCGAAACATGCATCGAGAACGGAATCTTATATTCATTGGTAAAGCTGTTTATAGCCTTTGTAATTTCGGCAATGGTATAAGCTCCTTCGGGAGTGTCAAAACCTGAATCCTGAGGCAGGTTTAAGTGATATAAATTTTCGGTCTGATCCACAACGGTTTGTGTGCGGACTATTCTTCTGTAATTATTTACAAAAATGTTGTGCATTATAGTGAAAACCCAACCCTTGAAATTTACATTTTCATAATACTTTTCTTTATTATCTAATGCTCTCAGAGTGGTTTCCTGTAACAAATCTTTTGCTTCTTCTCTATTTGTTGTAAGAGTCATAGCAAAATTCAACATATTGTTCTGTAATGCAATAAGTTTTCTCTCAAAACCATTTGCGTCTGTAGTGTTTGTACTCATAATTATTCCCCTTTTATGTTGCCCGAAAGCAACGTCCATAATTATATATAATATTTATTGGATTAACCAATATTACAAATTTACAATCTTTTCTGAATCAAAGAAATAAAATATGACTTATTTAGTGAAATAAATGTTAATATTGAATTTGTGGTAGTAGTAATGTATTGGTATTTAATTTTTTGCATTTTATTGAGTGGTTTTGAAAAGAGTGTTATGCGGTATAGATAAAATTTATGTTGGTTTTGGTGTTTGATTGAAAAATCTATTTATTTTGTCAAAATGGCAGGATTTTGATTGTTGGCATTTTTTTTGACGGTGTAATGTGGATGAAACCGAAATAGTAGTAAAATTCATATATATATATATAATAATTATGGAAGAGAAAAAAGGTCAAATTGGGGTTACCACAGATAATATTTTCCCCATCATAAAGAAATTCTTGTATAGCGATCATGAAATTTTCTTGAGAGAATTGGTTTCTAATGCTGTTGATGCGACTCAGAAGTTAAAGACATTTTCATCTTTGGGTGAATTTAAAGGAGAATTGGGTGATCTTACAATTCATATATCGGTAGATAAAGAAAAAGGCACTCTGACCATTTCCGATAAAGGTATCGGTATGACTGCCGAAGAGGTTGATAAATACTTGAATCAGATAGCTTTGTCTTCTGCTAATGAATTCCTTGATAAATACAAAGATGATGCTAATTCTATTATAGGACATTTCGGGTTAGGATTTTATTCGTCTTTCATGGTCTCTAAGCAAGTGGAGGTTGTGACTAAATCGTACAAAGATGAGCCTGCCGTAAGATGGACATGTGATGGTAGTCCCGAATTTACAATTTCGGCTGCCGATAAGCAGGAGAGGGGTACTGATATTGTATTGTATATCGATGACGAAAATAAGAACTTCCTTGAAAATGCCGAGATTGAGCGTCTGTTGAAGAAATATTGCCGATTCTTGCCTGTACCGATTGCTTTCGGAAAGAAAACAAAATGGGAGGATGGTAAATCGGTTGAAACTGATGAAGATAATGTCATTAATGATACTACTCCGTTGTGGACTCGTAAGCCAAGTGAGTTGAAAGATGAAGATTATAAGACATTTTATCAGGGGTTGTATCCTTTCACGGATGAACCTTTGTTTTGGATACATTTGAATGTAGATTATCCGTTCAAACTGACAGGTATATTATATTTCCCGAAACTGAAACCAAACGTAGATCCTCATAAGAATAAGATTCAGCTTTATTCTAATCAGGTATTTATTACAGACTCGGTGGAAGGGATTGTGCCCGAATTTTTGACTCTTTTGCATGGTGTGATTGATTCTCCGGATATTCCGTTGAATGTGTCGAGATCATACTTGCAAAGCGATCATAATGTAAAGAAAATATCAAACCACATTACTAAAAAAGTGGCTGACCGCCTGGAGGAAATATTTAAAAATGACCGTCCGCAGTTTGAGGAAAAGTGGGATAGTCTTAAGATATTTATCGAGTACGGTATGCTTACAGATGAAAAATTCTATGACAGAGCTCAGAAATTCTGTCTTTTGAAGAATGTTGATTCTAAAATTTTCACTTTTGAAGAGTACAAGACTTTGATATCTGCAAATCAGACCGATAAGGATGATACTTTGGTTTATCTGTATACAAATAATAAAGAAGAACAGTATTCTTATATTAATGCGGCAAAAGAACACGGGTACGATGTCTTGCTCCTCGATGGGCAATTGGATGTTCATTTAGCGGGAATGTTGGAGTCGAAATTCGAAAAAAGTCGTTTTGTTCGCATAGACAGTGATATTATTGATAATATAATAAAGAAAGAAGATCTAAAAGATTCTGATCTGAATGATGAGCAGAAAGAAAAATTGAACGAAGCTTTTAAATCTCAACTGCCGGTTATTGATAAAGTAGACTTCTCATTTGATTATAAACCGCTTAAAGAAAATGTTCAGCCGATACAGATTACTCAGGATGAGTATATGAGAAGGATGAAAGAAATGGCGGCTTTGCAAACCGGTATGGCTTTTTATGGGGATATGCCCGATCATTATAAAATGGTCGTGAATACGAATCATCCATTGGTTAAGCAGATTCTTTCAGATGTAGAGGCGAAAGATAAGGATGCTGCAGTAGAATATGCTGCCGGAAGTGCAATTATGAGGCAATTAATAGATCTGGCATTGCTTTCAAATAATATGCTGAAAGGTGAGGCTTTGAGCAGTTTTATCAAACGAAGTACCGATATTATTTCGTCGAGATGAATCTGTAAATAATTTAGTTATAATATAAAAAGGGTCGGGCTTTTAATATGGCTTGACCTTTTTTGTGCTTTTTAAATGAGTACGGTTTGTCTTTTTGAATATATTTGATTTTGGAATAAAGTGTGTCATAGAAAAAGTATTGAATGAGGTATCTTAAATTATGTTTTACATTTTATAGATCTTTTGGGATTTTCTCACTGGTAATAACGTTTATCTGTGCCTCTTTTTTTTATCGAGAGGGTGTTTCTGTTTATCTACCATTATTTTGGTTTAAGTTGGGGACTATGGTGTTAGTTTACTTTTATATGAAAGAGTATAAAAAAGGAGAGTTTTATTATTATAAAAATCTCGGGGTTGATAAGCGCAAGTTGTGGTTATTCTCCTTTGTGTTAGATGTATCAATTCACTTATTTGTAATTGTATCGGCTTTAGTTTTGCATTATGAAAAATGTACTTGAAATAGATAGTGTCCAGTTCGGATGGGGCGAAAGCTTAATTTTGAGTAATGTGTACCTGAAGTCGGAGACAGGACGGGTCACTGGGGTTTTGGGTCGGAATGGTTGCGGGAAATCTACTTTATTTAAACTTATTTTCGGGGATATTAGAACAAGCAAAAAATCAGTAAGAATAAATGGCAATATTTTGTTCGGTGACTATCTCAATCCTGCTGAGTTAAGGATGTTGCCTCAATTTAATTTTTTACCAAAGCATTTAAAAGTCACCTCTGTATTCAGAGATTTCTGTGTGGATTATAATGAATTTTGCAGCATTTTTAATGAGTTTTATTCGTATACAGATTCAAAGATATGTCATTTGTCGGGTGGAGATGTAAGAATTATCGAAATATATTTGATTCTGAAAAGTAATTCTCAGTTTTGTATATTGGATGAACCCTTTTCTCATTTGTCACCTATAAATACTTCCGTTTTTGTTGATCTGATTCGAAACGAAAAAACGAAAAAAGGTATTATTATATCAGATCATATGTGTAAATATGTGGTAGATGTCAGCGACGATCTTTATCTTGTAGAGGATGCGGCTGTTCTTCGTGTTGAAGATCTGAGCCGACTCGTAAAGTATGGTGTGGATATGTGATTACGGGACAAAAAAAAATAGAATCAGATATCTGATCCTATTAATATTATAGAGTATTTGTACTTTTCGAAAAAAAAGTAATTTGGGTAGAATTTTTAGCTTTATTTTTCAGCTAAAAACTCTCCACTCTTACTATTATTGGCTGTGATGTTCAACATTATAAGATATTTCTTATACTGTTCGCGAGATAATACGCTTTTTGTATTTGCCAAGTTAAAAGCTAATGCTTTTTGTAAATCTGCTTCAGAAATTGCTCCGTCTACAGATGCAGCTTCAAGTTTTTTGTTTGACAACGCAAATATTTCTTTCAAATATCTTTGTTGTTCAAAATCTGCCTGAAGATAATTAGCCAGTCCTTCAAATTTGTCTTTCTCTGTTAATTTAGAAAGAAATGCATACTCTCCATCACTTGCGAACGATGCAGCGCTTAACGAAAATATAGCTGCTGCTAAAATAAATAACCTTTTCATAACCTAAAATTTTAAAACAACCTTATTGATAACCATTAACCTAATAAAAAAAGACAAAGCATACCTGTTTTCCTGTTTAGATTCATGGTATTCTTTGTCTTAATTTGATGTTACAAAGGTAACACTTATTTTGATTAGAAAAAATATTTTGATAGAAAAAATGCATTTTTATCTGTTAAATTTTGGTTAAGGTGTTAAATGTGTGTTGTCTGTCTGTTCTGTATTCTGATTTTTTGTCTAAATGTATTCTCCGGTTTGCAAAATCATGACAAAATGAATTCGGTTTGTTTTTATTCTTCTCAATTTATAATTTTTAGTTAGTCGTTGTGAGCTTTATTCTGTATGATTGAACTTATTTGTTGCTTTATTGCGGAAAAATGCTATATTTGTATGTCATAATGTTATTTTAGAACCTACATAATTCATAAACATAATTTCTTTTACTAAAAATGAAGACAGAACAAATTTTATCTGAACTAAAACGACGCTTTCCTAACGAACCAGAGTATCATCAGGCAGTCCACGAAGTATTAGAGTCTATTGAGGAGGTTTATAACCAGCATCCTGAATTTGATAAAGTGAATCTGATCGAACGTCTTTGTATTCCGGAGCGTATATTTTCGTTTCGTGTGACATGGACTGACGACAAAGGACAAGTGCATACCAATATGGGATACCGTGTTCAACACAGCAATGCTATTGGTCCGTATAAAGGAGGAATTCGTTTCCATTCATCTGTAAATCTTTCTATATTGAAGTTTCTTGCATTTGAACAGACTTTCAAAAACTCACTGACAACTCTGCCTATGGGTGGCGGTAAAGGAGGGTCGGATTTCAATCCGAAAGGAAAATCAAATGCCGAGATTATGCGCTTTTGTCAGGCATTCGTTACGGAGCTTTGGCGTCATATCGGACCCGATACGGATGTACCTGCCGGAGATATAGGTGTCGGAGGCCGTGAAGTCGGATTTATGTTCGGTATGTATAAAAAGCTGGCTCGTGAATTTACAGGGACATTTACCGGAAAAGGTCTTACTTTCGGCGGATCGCTTATTCGTCCCGAAGCAACCGGATATGGAAATGTTTACTTTTTACTGGAAATGTTGAAAACCAAAAATATAGATATTAAAGGTAAGAAGTGTTTGGTTTCCGGGTCGGGTAATGTTGCTCAGTATACCTGTGAAAAACTGATCGAATTGGGTGCGCTTCCAGTGACATTATCAGATTCAGACGGTTATGTCTATGATCCGGAAGGAATCACAGCCGAAAAACTGGCATATGTGAAAGAACTGAAAGAACTTTACAGAGGACGTATTCGTGAATATTCGGAGAAATATAACTGTAAATATGTAGCAGGCGGCAGACCCTGGAACGAAAAAGCGGATATAGCTTTACCTTCTGCCACTCAAAACGAACTGAATGGGGATGATGCCAAAACTCTTGTCGCCAATGGGGTTATTGCTGTTTCGGAAGGTGCTAATATGCCATCTACACCCGAGGCTGTAAATGTATTTCTTGATGCGGGTATCTTGTATGCTCCCGGTAAGGCAGCTAATGCAGGGGGAGTATCCGTTTCGGGACTTGAGATGAGTCAGAATTCTGAACGTTTGAGTTGGACGGAGGAAGAAGTTGACAATCGACTGAAGCTTATAATGAAAGATATTCACGAAAATTGCGTGAAATATGGTAAGAGTAGCGATGGTTTTGTTAACTACGTGAAAGGTGCAAACATTGCAGGATTTATGAAAGTTGCAAAAGCCATGATGTCACAAGGTGTTTTGTAATATTATATAATCGCATATACTAATTTTTTTGGAAAGAAAAGAGAGTTTGCATTAATGCAGCTCTCTTTTTTTTTGAGATTTCATTCTTAACTTTTATTTCGATTTGGCTCATTCCTTAAAGAGAAAATATACCCTGAAAAAAGTCTTTTTAGTTTATGGAGCTATTCTATTTTCTCTATAATACTATTTTTCCGGATTATATTCCTCTTTAAACAATGTTTGCAAATGTAATGTTATAGGTTATAATAGGGGTGTGTTGTTTTTATCTAAAAAATATTTATAGAGATTAGTGTTGATTTTCTTATGCTTGTATAAGTGTATTTTGTTGAAACATATATGTTTGGGATAGGAAGAATTTATTGTCATAGCTGCATGTTGTAAAACTATCGAGTGTGTGTTAAGATCGAAAGATTGACAAAATGAAAATCCTGATGTTGTATTTCTTTGCAAACGTTTGCACTCCGAAAAGATGAGTTTATGCTTTTTCTCCGATGAAAAAAGTCCTCATTATATCATATTTGTATCATGATTTAAACTTAACGAGGATTTAGATCTTTTTTAAGTTCTCGAAAATTTATGTTAATCTTAACAATTTGCACATGAAGGAAAAGGTGAAAAAAAGCTGTGCTGCGTTACTCTTATTTATGCTAATAGGAGTATTGTCTATTTCGACAATGTATGCACAAAGTGGCTCAGTCGGGCTAGTCAAAGGAACTGTGACAGATTCTAATGGCGAATCTATAATTGGGGCCTCTGTGGTAGTAAAGGGAACTGCTAACGGAACAATTACAAATCTGGATGGACAATTTCAGATAAATGCTCCGTCAAATGGAACTTTGGTTATTTCTTATATCGGATATAAGGCTGTAGAATTGCCTATTGCCGGTCAGAAAGAAATAAATATTAAGTTAGCCGACGATACCGAACTATTAAGTGAGGTAGTGGTAATCGGTTACGGTAGTGTAAAAAAAGAAGATGCAACCGGTTCTGTTGTTGCTATCAAAATCGATGAGAAAAATAAAGGGTTAGCTACTACTGCTCAAGATCTATTGGGCGGTAAGATAGCAGGTGTGAATGTAACTTCCAACGGGGGACGTCCAGGTGAAGGTTCTACAATCCGTATTCGTGGAGGTGCATCGTTAAACGCAAAGAACGATCCGTTAATGATTATTGACGGGGTTATTGTTAGTAATGATCTGGATGGTTCGTCTAACTTCCTAAGTACAATTAATCCCGCAGATATTGAAACTTTTACAGTGCTGAAGGATGCTTCGGCAACTGCAATATACGGGTCGCGTGCTTCGAACGGTGTTATATTAATTACCACAAAAAAAGGGGTTAGTGGCAAATTGAAAGTTTCCTATAATGGTAATTTTTCGGTTAGTACGTCTCGCAAAACAGTAGATGTGCTAAGTGCTAATCAATATCGAAACTATATAACAGAACGGTTTACCGGTACTAGTGATGAGGCTACTGTACTTGGTATGCTTGGTACTGCTAACACCGACTGGCAAGATCAGATTTATAGAACAGCTCTTGGTACAGACCATAACCTAAGCATGTATGGCTCGTTAGGTAAAGCTCTACCTTTCAGAGCGTCACTAGGGTATACTAAGCAAGACGGTATTTTAGAAACCACATCGATGGAAAGAGTTACTGCAAGTATTTCACTGACTCCATCGTTGCTCGATGACCATTTAAAACTGAACATTAATGGAAAGGGTATGTATTCTAAAACCCGTTTTGGAGAGACAGGAGCCATTGGTTCATCAATATCTTTCGATCCTACTCAAGCAGTTAAAAATGGTAGCATATGGGGCGGATATTTCTCATGGACAGATGGTGGAGATCCTAATAAACTATCTTCTATTGCAGGTAAAAATCCTGTGGCAATGTTAGATATGCAAGATAACAGAGCGAATGTGAGAAACTTTATCGGTAATGTTCAGGCTGATTATAAATTACACTTCCTACCCGATTTGCGATTCAATGTCAATCTGGGTATAGATATTGCAACGACAAACGGTACAGATTTTAAAGATCCATTCAATCCTACAGCTTATAGTTTAAATGATGAGCAAAGCGGATTGCGGAAAAATTTCTATAATTTCAAGAATAATCAACTTCTAGAGTTTTATGCTCAGTATATGAAAGAGTTACCTTCATTGAAGAGTAAGTTTGATGTAATGGGTGGTTATTCCTGGCAACATTACAAGAAATGGAAAGACGAAGGACAATGGTACATATCAAAAGAAGATCGTGTGTCAAGTATTGGAGAAGTATATGAAGGACGTAATTTCTTAGACTTTAAAGAATATTATTTGCTGTCATTCTTCGGCCGATTTAACTATACATTTAATGATAAGTACCTGTTGACTTTTACTCTACGCCGCGATGGTTCCTCTCGTTTTTCAGAAGATAATCGGTGGAGTCTGTTCCCTGCTGCAGCATTGGCTTGGAAGATGAAAGAGGAGTCGTTTTTGAGAGATATTTCGGTACTTAGCGATGCAAAATTACGTATAGGTTGGGGTAAAACAGGACAGCAAGACTTAGGTGATGATTATTACTATCCCTCTTCGCCATCCTATTCAATAGGTGAAGGTAAAGCATATTATCCGATGGGAACTAATCCCGATGGTTCAACTAATTGGGTAAACTTAATGCGTCCGAGTGGATACAATCCTAATCTAAAATGGGAAACTACAACAACATGGAATGCCGGTTTCGACTATGGATTCTTAAATAATCGAATTAATGGGTCTGTGGACATATATTCTCGTAAAACAACTGATTTGTTGAATACTGTAGCTCCGGTAGTTGCAGGAACAAGCCCTTCGGAACGTTTGCCTCAGAATATTGGATCAATGACAAATAAAGGGATTGAGTTTTCTATAAACGGACGTCCTATTGCAACCAAAGATTTGGACTGGTCGGTAGGTTTTAATTTGGCATATAATAAAAGTAAAATAACTAAACTTGTAAATGGATCGGAAGCTAATTATTACGAAAGTATAGGATCAGCCGGTGGTGATGGGGGCGAAAAAATACAAGCGTATAAAGTTGGTTATGCACCACGTGTATACTATGTGTACGAACAAGTATATGATGAAAGTGGGAAACCGCTCGAAGGGGTATATGTAGACCGTAACAAAGATGGTATTATTGATGAAAATGATTTGTATGCATATAAAAAACCTGCAGCAGATGTTACTATGGGATTTAATTCGAAATGGACATATAAAAACTGGGATTTTGGATTTAATGGGCGTGTATCGTTAGGTAATTATGCTTATAACTCTGTTGCTGCAAATAGTGCAAATCTTAGCTTAGACCAATTATTCAGTAATAAGGCATCATTATCAAATAAACCGACTTCAGCTTTATATACTAACTTCAGATCAAAACAATTGTTTTCGGATTATTATGTACAAAATGCATCGTTTCTGAAAATTGATAATATCACATTGGGATATACTTTAGATAAACTGAAATTCATCAGACCTACATCTTCAGCACGTTTCTATGCTACAGTTCAGAATCCGATTATTATTACCAAGTATGACGGTTTAGATCCTGAGGTAGGAAACAGTACTGATCCTGGAATTGATTATAATCTTTATCCAAGACCTTTGGTATTTATGTTTGGTGTGAATTTAAACTTTTAAGGTCTCGGACCTATTTGATTTACTAAATAATCAGATTGTTATGAAAAATAAAATGATAAAATCTAAAAATATATTATACGTAGGTCTGTCTTTATTATTGTCTCTACCATTTGCGGCATGTACCGATGATCTTAATACGGTACCCAAAGGACCTAATATAGAATTGGATCCTTATGCCGATGCGGCTAATTATCCGATGCTTGTAGCTAAAGTTTATTCGGGCTTCAGTAAATTAGGATTAACAGGTCCCGATGGACTGGGGGATATCCCATCTTCGCCGGATCAAGGAAAAACGACATTCTTACGTACTTACTTCAATATCCAGGAGCTAACTTCTGATGAGGCAAAGTGTGCATGGAGTGATAATGATGAGAAAAACTATTCTCAAACTCAGCTTACTCCCGACAATTATATAGGTTATATGCTTTATCAACGTTGTATGTTGAATATTGTGTTTGCCAATGAGTTTTTGAAGAATACAATTACTCCTAGAGTTGAAGTTGAAAACTTAGATAGGATGAGAACTGAAGTAAGAGCATTACGTGCTATGAATTATTTCTTTTTGTTAGATATCTATGGAAATCCGGGTTGGGTTACAGAAGAACATCCTGTAACTTACCTGCCTGAGCAGTTAGGTCGTGAAGGTATGTTTAATTGGATAGAAAGTGAGTTGCTTGATCTCGAAAAAGGAGGGAAGTTAAGAGATTATTCATCGGCTACCTATGGTCTTGTGACCAATCAGTTGATACAGACTCTTTTGGCTAAAATGTATTTGAATGCTGAAGTGTATACGGGCAAGGCTCGTTGGAACGATGCTCTGACATATGCAAAGAAAGTGACTTCTTATACTGGCTTAGCTCTTGAAAGTAGCTATCAGAATTTATTCTGCGCTGATAATAACAAATCTAAAGAAATCATATTTGCATTACCTTATGATTTTACAAATGCTCAGGATTATGGAGGTATGACATTTGTGATGGCTTCATCAACATCTGGAGATATGACAAGTCTTCTTGATTTTAATGGTGCATGGGCGGGAAATAGAGCTACACAACAATTAACATCATTATTTAATACATCAGATAAGCGTGCTTTATTTTTCAAAAAAGATCGCGATCAGAATATGACTGAATTAAATAATTTCGCAAAAGGTTGGTCTGTAATCAAATTTACCAATAAAGGTTGGGATGGAGCTACTAATCCAAATGGAGTTGGACAGTGGACTGATACCGATTTTCCATTGTTCCGTTTGGCTGATGTTATTCTTATTCAAGCAGAAGCCGAATTGAGACTTGGTGATACGGCTAATGCATTAGCTGATTATAATAAAGTGCATGCTCATGCAAGAACAGGCTTATCTGCTGCAACATCTCTTACATTGCAAGACATATTGAACGAAAGAGGTCGCGAATTGTATTGGGAAGCTCAACGCAGAACAGACCTTATACGTTTCGGTAAATTTTCTACCGGTTATAACTGGGCTTGGAAAGGTGGCGTACAGAACGGTACAGACATAGATAAAAAATACGAACTGTTCCCTATCAGTACAAAGCATCTGACCGGTAACCCTGCATTGCAACAGAATGAATTGTATAAATAATCATTAACAAAGAGAATATCATGAAAATTAAAAATATATTGTTTCTGATGATTGCTATGCTGGCTTTTGTTTCGTGTAGTGATGATGATGAGCCTGCCATACCTCAATATCAGCCGTCTGTATTGACTCACCCAACTGATGGAACGTCTTATGAACTGTTGCAGAAGGATAAAACAAAAGAAGCTTTTGCTTTGAGTTGGACATCTTATAAGCAATCAGAATTAGCTTTAGCTCCTCCCGTATATGCTATTCAGGTTGATACTGTTGGGAGTAATTTTTCGAAAGCTCAGACTATTTTGTCGGTGTCGGAAGTAAGTGACGCTACTGCTGCAACAGTGTATAATGCTTCCGTTACAGTTGAACAGCTTAATTCGGCTTTAACAACCGGATTGCATTTAACTCCCGAAAAAGAATATAATATAGAGATACGCGTAATTACTCAGATAGCAAGTGGTCTTATTAAAACCAGTGCATCGAATGTGTTCACGGCAAAGGCTATACCTTATGAAGTTGTAGCTCTTCCTGATCCTATTCATCTGATAGGTAGTATGTTTGGCGAAAATTCGTGGAATGAACACAATTATACATTTGTGATGTTCCGTGCATCTAATGATGAAGTGAATACTTATACCGGAAAATTTGCAGCAGGCAGCGAGTTCAAATTTATACCTAACGCAAATCTTGGAACTTGGGCTTTATCTTATGGAGTTGGAGCATCTGCCGGTACATTAACATCAGATAATGCAGGAAATATTACAGATATAAAAACAGCAGGTTATTATACTGTAACAGCGGATATTTCAGCCTTGAAATATACAGTAACGGCGTACGATGCCAGTGCCGCTAAAGAATATGGAGATATAGAACTTATCGGAGCATTTAATAATTGGTCTGATGCAGGAACCATCAAGCTGACAAAATCGTCTTATGATCCTCATATCTGGGTTGCTGATGATGTTAATATTACTGCAGGTGAAATCAAATTCAGAGCTGATGCTGGCTGGGCTGTAAGTTGGGGTGGAGACTCATTCCCTTATGGTGGAGGTTCAGGTAATAATATTGCGGCTGAAGATGGTAAATACTTTATTAAGTTCAACGATCTCACAGGTCAGTATGTATTCTTAAGCAAGTAATGTGATTGCATAATTGAAATAATTTATAGTAAGAAAGGAGAAGGAGTGAGTTTGATTATTTACTCCTTCTTCTATTACAGCCAACCTTTAAATACTATCGCATGAAAAAAATATATTATTTGATGATAATGCTCTTGTTGCCATTCTGGTTGCAAGCACAGATTATCGCTACAACTCCCACTTTTTTGACGGATGAGACTTCCGCCGAAATCATCTTTGATGCAACAGGTACAGCTTTGTCAGGTATAACAGGCGATGTGTATGCCCATACAGGCGTAATTACCGATAAGAGTTCCTCTACATCCGATTGGAAATATGCTCCAACATGGCTTGATAACAGTGCTAAGTACAAGCTGGTATCGCAAGGGAATAATAAATGGAAACTAAGTATTTCTCCCAATATCCGCGCTTATTACGGAGTACCTCAAGGGGAGAAGATTCAGAAATTAGCATTCGTTTTCCGTAATGCAGACGGATCGAAAGAAGGAAAAGACAATGGTAAAGATATTTTTGTAGATGTGCATGAAACAGGATTAGTTGTAAGTTTCGAAAAACCATCGTCTGACCAGCTTATTGATAAAAATACATCTATAGATGTAAAAGCCAACAGCTCAGCTACTGCTACCATCCGTATACTATTAGATGAAACAGAACTTACAAAAACAACAAATGTTACAAGTCTTTCGTATACATATAACTTTCAAACAGCAGGTAGTCATTGGCTCATTGCTGAGGCCATGCAAGGAACATTTTCTGTAAGAGATAGCGTATTCGTTACAGTCAAGAAAGACGTAATTGATCAGGTAAGACCATCTAATTCAAGAGCCGGAATAAATTATATAAACGATAATTCGGTAACATTGGTACTTTATGCTCCCAATAAGAAAAATGTATATGCGATAGGTGATTTCAGTAATTGGAAAGCCAATAATAACTATATGCTGAACAGAGACGGCGATTATTGGTGGATAACGATTACAGGACTTGGTAAAGGACAAGAATATGCTTTTCAGTATCTGGTAGATGGTACATTAAAGATTGCAGACCCTTATACAGATAAGGTACTTGATCCGTGGAATGATCAATATATTCCGTCTGCAGTATACCCTAATCTGAAAGCATATCCTACGGGTAAAACCGAGGGTATAGCATCTGTTTTTCAGCCCGGTCAGGTATCTTATGCATGGAAGAATAACGATTATACCTTGCCCGAAAAAGATAAAATGGTAATATATGAACTCTTGATTCGCGATTTTACCACCGAGCATAGTTTTGTATCAACTTTAGCTAAACTAGATTACTTGCAATCGTTAGGTGTTAATACAATCGAATTATTACCTATAAATGAATTTGAAGGAAATAGCAGTTGGGGATATAATCCATCATTCTATTTTGCGGTAGATAAATATTATGGAACTAAAGATGCGTTTAAAAACTTTGTAGACGAATGTCATAAGAGAAATATTGCTGTGGTAATAGACATGGTACTGAACCATTCGTTCGGCCAATCGCCTTTCCTGCAGTTGTATTGGGATGCTGCAAACAACCGACCTTCGTCTGATAATCCATGGTACAATGTGGAATCTCCTAATACAGACTATAGTTGGGGGTACGATTTCAATCACGAGTCGGAGCAAACCAAAGCTCTGGTTGATAGTGTCAACAGTTACTGGATGAAGGAGTATCGGATAGATGGTTTTCGTTTCGACTTTACCAAAGGATTTACAAACACTAAGGGTAACGGATGGGCATACGATCAGTCTCGTATCGATATACTGAAAAGAATGACTTCCGAAATATATAAGCGTAACCCTAAAGCCATAGTTATTATGGAGCATTTAGCAGATAACAGTGAAGAAAAAGTGTTAGCTGATGCCGATATTATGCTTTGGGGAAATATGAATTATAACTATGCCGAAGGAACTATGGGGTGGACGGATAATGGAAATTCTGATTTGTCGGGGGCTATATATACAAAACGAGGCTGGTCTAAGCCTAATCTGGTAGCTTATATGGAGAGTCACGATGAAGAGCGTTTGATGTATAAATCGCTGGCTTATGGGAATGCAAGTGGAAGTTATAATGTCAAAGATCTTGCTACAGCATTGAAAAGAGCAGAATTATCAGCCGCTTTCTATTTTACATTGCCCGGACCTAAAATGATCTGGCAGTTTGGTGAGTTAGGATACGATTATTCTATTAATACTTGCAGTGATGGAACTACTATTTCGGAAGATTGCCGGGTAGCAGAGAAACCTGTAAGATGGGATTATCTGGATAACGTCAATCGAAAGAACTTATATAATGCGTATACTAAACTCATCAAATTGAAAAAAGAGAATAATGTATTCGAAAGTTTAAATCTGGATTATTCGTTGGCTAATGCACAAAAATATATAGTCTGGAAAGGTGATATTAATGCATTCCTGGTAGGTAATTTTGGTGTAGCCGAAGCTACAGTCAGTTTAACTTTACCTAAGACTGGAACTTGGTATAATGCTATCTCCGGAGAAAACCTGTCGGTGTCATCAACCAATTATTCTATCAAGTTGCAACCGGGAGAATATCGTTTGTATATTGATAATGGCGGTGTTGCCGGAATTGGAGATGTAATAGAAAATGACTTGGCAGGGCTTACTGTTTCCGATGTTCAGATATTATATAACGGTGGTGAAATAAAAGGTATGGAGGTTTACAATCTTTCGGGAGGTCTGGTTGCGATGTCTCGTAATAGCTCGTCTCTCGATATATCGGGGCTTATACCCGGAGCCTATGTCGTGAAAATTCAATTAGGGGATAAGATTTCTGTTCGCAAATTTATGAAAAAATAGGAAGGTAGAATTGTGTGCAGATTGCAAACGTTTGCAGTTGTAGATTGACTCTTTTAGTGAAAAACAGATATGTTAATAGATACGGATTATTTTTCTTTGTATAGTCATAAGGTCTCAGACCTTTTTATTGACTTTTCAAGTGTAAGAACAATAGATTGTTATGCAATAACAGGTCTGTTCTTGGGCTGCCATAAAGCTCAAAAACTGTATTATTCATTAATAACTGGTTGTAGTTATTATACATACTAAAATTATAAATAGGTCTGTGACCTTATATACCATCAATTATGAGAAAACTAATATTATTAATGTGCTTATGCCTTATTGGCGGAATTGTATCGGCACAAGAGTTAAAATCACCGAATGGTAATTTTATCCTGCGATTCTCGCTGCAAGGAAACGGAGTGCCTACTTATAGCCTTACATACAAAGGTAAGGATGTAGTTAAGCCCAGTAAAATGGGTCTTGAACTGAAAAATGCCGGAGCATCGTACACCTTTGATGATTTTTCGGGTAAGGAAAATTACGATAATAAGGCTTATGATCCTAAATCATCTTTGTTTGATGGGTTTTCAGTATCTGATACTCAAACAAGTACTTTTGACGAAACATGGCATCCTGTTTGGGGGGAAACAAAAGATATCCGTAATCATTACAACGAGCTGGCCGTAACTCTTGATCAGAAAAGTACCGACCGTCATATAATCATCCGTTTTAGATTGTTTGATGATGGTTTAGGTTTCAGATATGAATTTCCTCAACAAAAGAATCTTGTTTACTTCACGATAAAAGAAGAAAAAACACAATTTGCAATGACCGGAGATCATACAGCATTCTGGATTCCGGGCGATTATGATACACAGGAATATGATTATACAAAATCAAAACTGTCACAGATAAGAGGACTGATGAAAGAGGCCTATACTCAAAATAGTTCTCAGACTGCATTTTCTCAGACTGGTGTACAGACTGCATTAATGATGAAAACTGATGATGGTTTGTATATCAATCTTCATGAAGCCGCTTTGGTTGATTATTCTTTGATGAACCTGAATCTGGATGATAAAAATATGATTTTCGAATCGTGGCTGACTCCCGATGCTCAAGGAAACAAAGGACATCTTCAGGCTCCATGTACATCACCTTGGCGTACAGTGATCGTAAGTGATGATGCCCGTGATATATTGGCTTCGAATATTACGCTGAATCTGAACGAGCCTTGTAAATTGACAGATACTTCATGGATCAAACCCGTTAAATATATCGGAGTTTGGTGGGAAATGATTACAGGAAAAAGCACATGGGCTTATACAGATGATTTGCCCAGCGTGAAATTAGATGAAACAGATTATTCGAAAGTAAAACCAAACGGGAAACATGCGGCTAATAATGCTCATGTAAAAGAATATATTGATTTTGCAGCGAAACATGGCTTTGCACAGGTATTGGTTGAAGGCTGGAATATCGGTTGGGAAGATTGGTTCGGAAATTCAAAAGATTATGTTTTTGATTTTGTGACACCTTATCCTGATTTCAATGTCCAGGAATTGCAATCTTATGCAAAAAGTAAAGGAGTAAGTTTGATGATGCACCATGAAACTTCGTCATCTGTCCGTAATTATGAACGCCATTTGGATCAGGCATATAAATTTATGGCAGACAATGGATATAATTCAGTGAAGAGTGGATATGTCGGAGATATTATTCCTCGTGGAGAACATCATTATGGACAATGGATGAATAACCATTATCTGTATGCTTTGAAAAAGGCTGCCGATTATAAAATTATGGTCAATGCCCATGAAGCAAGTCGTCCTACAGGTCTTTCTCGTACTTATCCTAACCTGATCGGAAATGAATCGGCTAGAGGTACAGAATATGAAGCTTTTGGAGGTAATAAACCTTTCCATACAACTATTCTTCCATTTACCCGTTTGATCGGTGGTCCGATGGATTATACTCCTGGTATTTTTGTTATGGATATCGCAGAACTAAATCCAAATAATCATTCGCACGTAAACAGTACGTTAGCTCGTCAGTTGGCATTGTATGTAACGATGTACAGCCCATTACAAATGGCTGCAGATTTACCAGAGCATTACAATAAATTCATGGATGCGTTCCAGTTTATTAAAGATGTCGCTGTAGATTGGGACGACAGTAAATATCTGGAAGCAGAACCGGGATCATATATAACTGTTGCGCGTAAGGCTAAAGGTACTAATAACTGGTTTATCGGTAACACCAGCAGCGAAGAAGGACATACTTCAGCATTTACTTTCGACTTTTTGGATCCGGGTAAAGAATATGTGGCAACGATATATGCTGATGCTAAAGATGCTAATTATAAAACAAATACTCAGGCCTACACAATTCGTAAGGTAGTTGTTACAAATAAGTCTAAATTGACTCAGGTAGCTGCTCCCGGCGGAGGTTTTGCTATCAGTGTGATCGAAGCAGATAAGGCTGCAACTAAAGGATTGAAAAAGCTATAAGATATAGATTCAAGGTTAGTTAGTTTCAAAGGTTAGAAGGTTTCTAGGTTTAAATGTCCGTAGCTGTTTAGCTGCGGACATTTTTAGGTTTCAAACCCTTTTTTTTTTATAAAAAAAACAGATGTTCTAGGTGATTATAACTTTGAGATGAATTTTCAACTACTAATTGAGGTTATTGAAGAGAAACCGTTTTTCTCGACTTGATAAAGTAGACGGAGACAGCTCCCATAAATAAAAAGATTCCGGCTATAAGCATCATCGACACGGAGGATGAACCGGCTATATGCTTAAAAATAAAGTTGCCTGTTAGTCCGCCTATTATCTGAGGAAAAACGATAGTTATATTTAATAATCCCATATAAAATCCCATTTTTTTAGCCGGAGCTATATCGTTCATTAACGTAAAGGGAATGGTCAATATGAGGGCCCATGCTATACCTATCGCAATCATAGGAAATAGAAGTATATACTGGTCTTTGATATAATACAACGAGATAGTTCCTAATCCCCCGGCAAATAAAGCCAGAGAGTAAAGAGTCTTCCGCCCGATGAGGTTAGATATTCGGGGTATATAAAAAGAGAAAATTGCAGCCGTAATACTATACACTCCTGTAAGTACTCCGTACCAGTTACCGGCATCGTTGTATGCAGATGATGAAGCATCGCTCGTATTCCACACCGATTCAGCTAAAGCATCTGTGGCATATACCCATATGATAAAGAATGCCATCCATGAAAATAATTGCACTATTGATATCCTCGACAAAGTGTAAATTATCGTTTTTGTACTTACTGTACTTTGTTTTGATATATCTGCGGAGTTGTATTTCTCAAAAATTGCAGGCGGGTATTCCTTTACTGAGAAACATGTTTTGAGGGATGTGATAAGCAATATTGCAGCGGCTATGTAGAAAGACCATGTAACCGAATCGGCAATGCATTCGCTTTCATCGGCTTCGTTATTTACTCCGGCCTGAGCCAGAACATAAGGTAGGAGAGAACCGATGATTCCCCCTATATTTGCCAGTATTGTCTGTGTGGAATATCCTTTGCTGCTTTGTCTGCTGTCTACCATATCTGAAACCAATGAGCGGTATGGCTGCATGGATATATTGAGGGCTGTTTGCGTCCAGAAAAGAATGAATGTGATGCTTAGGACAACCGAGAAGATGTTGTTCAAAATATGTGAATTGGGCATTAAGAGCATCATTAAGGCTGTCATAATTGTACCTGCCAGCACATATGGTATCCGTCTGCCCCACTTAGTCCATGTACGGTCGCTTATGTATCCGACTATCGGCTGTATAATTAATCCGGCGAGAGGAGGGGCAAGCCATAGTAGCGGCAATTGATCTATATCGGCTCCTAATCCCGAGAGTATCCGGCTTGTATTTGCCAGAATGAGAGTGAGACAAATCTGTAAGCCTAAAAAGCCGAAGTTAATGTTCCATATTTGTTTGTTGTTCAAAAGTGGTTTTTGAGTCATCGTGTTTATCTGATGCATTGACTATTGATTGTCAAGGTGTTTTGTCGTATCTCTGATAATCAGTTCTGTCTTGATAATTTTATTTTTGCGGTCTTTCTGTTCCGCGTTGTTTACTTTTTCGAGAATTAGTTTCATGGCTTCTTCTCCTACTCTTACCGGATACTGATCTACAGTGGTGAGCATAGGATCTGTATCCTGTGATATATTCGAATTTGAAAAACCACAAATAGATATTTCTTCCGGAATTTTTATCTTTAATTCTTTCGCTGCCACTAGTACTCCTGAAGCAGTATAGTCGTTCATACACATAAATGCATCAGGCCGATTATCTGATAATAGCAAATTCTTTGCTGTCTCATAACCCAGTTGTTTATTATCGGCACCGCATATAAAAGACTCTGTTATTGGTAGATGATGTTTTCGAAGAGCATCTAAATAACCGTTTTTTCTATTCTTGGATATTTCGAGATGAGTCGGTGCTCCCAGAAATGCAATTTTTTTGCAACCTGTTTTGATCATATACTCTGTTGCATTCAATGTCCCCGAGTAATCATCTACAACCACTTTGCCTGTATCTATACCTGTACAGATACGGTCGAAAAAGATGATGGGTATATCGTTATCTATCAGTTCCTGAAAGTGATCGTACTCCAATGTTGTCTTGGACTGGGATATGAGGACTCCGCATACTCTCGCTTTTATTAAAGTCTGAACATTACGGACTTCTTTGGTGTATTCTTCCAATGATTGGCAAACAATGACTTGATAGTCATGTTCTTCGGCTATAAGTTCTATGCCTGATAACACAGATGAGAAGAAATGATTGGCTAATTCCGGTACAATAACACCTATAATATTAGAATGTTTACTGCGAAGGTTCATTGCCATTGAGTTCGGCTTGTATTTATGGTCTTTCGCAAATTTCTGCACCATTTTTCTGGTCTCGATGCTAATATCCGGATTATTGTTTAATGCCCGGGATACAGTTGATGCAGAGATTTTTAATTCTTTAGCAATGTCTTTTATGGTTATTTGTCCCTTCTTCATTCTCTCATAATGCATTTATATACCTAAATCCTTTTTGTAAAGGTAGTTAAAATAATCAACTTGTGATGTTGTTATTAGGTATGTGTTGTATATAATATAGTAAGAAACAGGAAATTTAATGATAATATATTAAACTCATAATAAGCTTTAGCTGTTTTACTTACCAAAGTAATAAATAGGCCTGAGACCTTAATAAGGTTTTCTAAAAGAACAGAAAAATGTACAGAATGTTCTGTATAAAGATACAAAAAAAGATGATTGTAGGTTTCAATCATCTTTTAAATTGTTTATTATCAGCGGAGAGGAAGAGATTCGAACTCTCGAAACAGTTACCCATTTATACGCTTTCCAGGCGTACCTCTTCAACCACTCGAGCACCTCTCCAATTGTGCTTAAACCGTTTGAGGATGCAAAGTTAGCAGGATTTTTCGATTTGGCAAGCAGGGGACGCAAATACCAATCGTAATAAAATTTGCATAAAAGGATTAATAGTCTTGTCTGTATTACTCAGACCTTATTAGATATTAATCCCGAACAGTTTTTTTGCATTATTACTGGTTGTACTTTCGATATCATCTTTACTGGTGTTATAAATATCACACAGTTTATCAACGATGTAACTGGTATATGACGGTTCATTACGTTTTCCTCTATATGGAACCGGTGGAAGGTACGGTGCATCTGTTTCAACTATAATGCGACTGAGATCAGCATCTTGTAAAACCGTTGGTAAAGTCGAATTTTTGTAAGTGACTGTTCCGTTTATTCCGATATAAAAATTCTTTAGATCCAAAACAACTTGGAGTTCTTCACTGTTGCCGCCGAAACTATGGAAAGAGCCTTTCAGCTTATCTGCCCCTACTTTTTTGATACATTCAACTGATTCCATTACCGCATTCCGGCAATGAATAGATACAGGCAGATTGTACTCGATACTCCATCGGAGTTGCTCTTCGAATGCTGACTTTTGTTCTTCAGCCAGGGATGTATCCCAATATAAGTCAATTCCTATTTCACCTACAGCAATGTATTGATGCCTCGAAAATTGCTCTTTGATAATATTCAGATCTTTTTTCCAGTCTTTTGTGACACTGGTCGGATGCAGTCCCATCATCGGAAGACAGTAGCCTTTATGTCTTTCAGCCAGAGAGTTTACCTCTTTTATCGATTCGGTATCAATATTCGGTAATAAAACAGCTGCAACTCCGGCTTGCTTTGCCCTAAGAATAACATCATCAATATCATTCGAGAAAGTTTCGTCGAATATATGCGAATGGGTATCTATGATCATTCCCTGTTTAAGATTTTCTTGTTAAAAGGTTTTCCGCCAGTTTTTTTAATTCTGCTTTCCGGTTCTCATCTACTTGTACCTGATTCAGGTCGTTGATGCCCTTCTGATAGTATGATTCTATCATTTCTTCCGAAAGCTTTTTCAGATTGAGCTTATTATATAATTGTGTCACCGCTCTGATTTTTTCTTCTTCATTATACTCCTCTTTATTTATCCATGCGTGCATTTCGTCCGACGTTTCGTGGTGTTTCAGCGTAGTAATCTGCAAGTATGTTTTCTTGTTGCAAAGAATATCCCCACCGATTCGTTTACCGAAAGTTTCAGGATTGCCATATACATCCAAAAGATCGTCCATCAGCTGAAAAGCCAGACCTATATTTATTCCGAAACTGTACAACGCGTCTGCATCCTTTTGAGAAGCTCCCGCTGCAATAGCCCCGCATTTAAGCGAACATCCTAGAAGGACGGCTGTTTTCAGCCGGATCATTTCAATATATTCATCTTCTGTGACATTCATTCTTTTCTCAAACTCCATGTCGAGCTGTTGACCACAGCAGATTTCAGTAGCTGTATTGGAGAACAAATGTAATATTTCAGGCAGATGTTCCGATGGTGATTTGGCAATCTCACGGTAAGATTCTATCAGCATGGCGTCTCCCGAAAGTACAGCAGTGTTATCGTTCCACTTGATATGTACCGTTGGTTTTCCCCGTCGTTTGTCGGCTTTGTCCATCAGGTCGTCATGAAGGAGCGTAAAATTGTGGAATATTTCAATCGCCAAAGCGATGGGTATTGACTTTTCGATATCCGATTTGTACAGGTTGTATGCCATTGTTGCAAGCACCGGGCGTACTCGTTTTCCTCCGATTTCGAGGATATATTCTATCGGTTCGAATAGCGAGTAAGGTTTTTGCTCGAACTTGAGATTCTTTACTTCTTCGTTGATTTTATCTAATATATCGGAAAATGTATATAACATGATATTTCGTATTTTGTAGTATACAAAGGTACGTCTTTCTTCGGACTAATCGAATGTTTTAAGTAATAAATAGGTCTGAGGTCTTAGGTGTAAATGGCGATGATTCCGAGTAGTATACTGCTTATTGCAACAATGAGGATACCTATAATTATCTGTTTTGCCGTGAACTTCAGTTTTACGGGAGAGTCGGGATTTTCGCTGTATGTATCGATTGTCTTATTATTAAGATAACCCTGCGAGATACCCAAGAGAAGTATATCGAAAGTAATTTCTTTTTTTGCGGTGGGTGTAATATCTTCTTCATTTAGTTGTATATGCAGCGTACTGGTTTCGAGGTAAGATATATCAACACCGAATTCTTTAGCATAACGATTCATAAAACGCTCAACAGTATGAGACTTGCTGTCATTCTGTTCCGAGATATAGTTTCGGATAAATAATCTTAATTGCTGGCTCTTCATCTTTTTTGATAAATATGGATTAAGGTCTCAGACCTATTTATTGACTCTGCAAACATAATAGTAATAGCAGGTTATCGCTTTAAAATATGTCATTAAATCCTTTCTGTTATTTATATAGCACTGAAACCCCTGCATACAAATATATCAATAAAAAAGGACTTTTTTAGCTGCAACCTAGATTTGTACCGTATGTTAAAAATATTTATCTTCGCTCGACAAACTTTAGAATCTCGACAACAATCTAAGACAATATACATGAAAAAAATCTTTTAGTTTTTTATTTAAACGCATGGATATCAGTGAATAAGTCCCTTCAATCCAAAGTCTCTGTCGATCTAATAGCGCAGGCAGCAGCAAAAAATATAAAATTCGAATTCATATATTAATTAACTAAGTTGTTCTGATTCTAAAGTTTTGTATCTATAATTTAAGGAGAGGCATATTCGTTTATGTCTCTCTTATTTTTTGTGTTAGGGAATAGCTCTACCTGCCCTTATCGGAATGCCAACCCCCTTTAGTGGATGCAGAGGTTAGCATAAAAAGATAAATTGTTAACAAAACAAAGCCTTTCTAAATTGGTCTTGTTAAAATAAAGTGTTTAATTATGGTTAATTTAAGTTAATTTATTAAGGCTGTGTTTTTAATTGTTAGCAAATATTAATCAAATGTGTATCTTTGTGTGTTGAAAGCTGAATGGAATATAGCTTTCTATATCGGAATTTATACATGTAACTCGTTGTGATAGAGCAGTAATTGCTTTGTCTGACTGAAATCAACACAATAATGAAGTGAAAATTATTTCTATTACTCGGGATAGGCCTCGTTCCTCTGGCTCTCACAGGTCAAACTTATTTGTATAATAAGGGTACGATGTCGGTCGTTACTACAAATAATCAAAATACGGCATTGTATATTGGCGGTGACTTGAGGTCGGAAGCTAGTCCAACGAAGGGTACAGGCTCTATTCTATTAACTAAGGCAAAGATCGTTCTCACCGGTAATCTATATAATTATGGAGAACCTGATGGGACGGGGACAACTCAAGGTCATGTTTTTAATGTGAATGATTATACTGGTTATGGGACTGCAGCTAATCGTTCGTCTCTTCATTTTAAAGGAACTTCTCCCCAAAATGTATGGCAGGCAAGCTCTGCCGGTGGTGTGGATTTCAATAAGATGAACTTTAAGTTGAAGTCTAATAGTGTTATTTATTTTCCTGATATAGTAATAGAGAACGATAAACATGTGACTATCAATCCTGAGGTTGGAGCGAGTGTTTATAATATAACGCCTGTAAAAGGTCGCTTGATACTTGATTCTCGTAAATTAAATCTGGCTGGGGGGGATAAATTACCCGGTGGTTCTACAATTCATAATGATAATAGTTCTTCGGTTTTAGCGCATTTGTTAGTAAGAGGAATTCATAGTCAGGAGTTTGCTACGTCCGAAGGACAGGCGAGGGCTTTGGATGGATATCCGGGCGTACAGGTTAATCTTGCATTGAATGAACTTCCAACGAATGAGAATCAGCGATTTTTTGGTGATCCGATTGTCGGTATGGGTAGTCCGTTTAAGAAAATTCGTGCGGACTATTTTATGTGGAACTTTTTGTTTTTACCTTCTGGTAATAATATATTTAATGAGGATGGTAATACAACGACAGACCCAACGACAGTTTTGGATGCAGGGAGAGGCTTTGTTATTGGTATAGATTTAAGAGGCCAGAATGGTGCTGTGTACAATGATATTCATCCGTTTTATAGAGATCCTGCAAATGGGTACACATTGAATTTTGCTACACGTGCAAAAAATGGTTATAAGTTTAATCGTTTTGCTTATGGTAATAATCACAATAATCTTTATCAGGTAAAGCAGGCATATACAACGTCTAATGCAGTTGATAAACCTAGTAATAATGATGGAGTCAATGTTAAACCCTCAGACCCAGGTAATGATGCTTATACTGCTGAGGTTTTAAACTCTGGAGATGTTAGCAGAACCTTAGTCAAAGGTTTTAACTATTTGTCTAACCCGTTTACTTGCCCATTGGATGTTAGTCAGTTAGTTTATACATATAATGGTGGAGCTGCCGGAAGTTGGGGAGTTATTCCGGGATTTACGCCTAGTGGAACTGTTACACCTGTAGGCGAGATTGCAAACCGTGTTTGGGTAATGGATCCATCTTCTAGGGCATCTGGTACATATAATATATGGTGGGGCGGGACTCGAGATAATCCGGGTAATAAATGGGTGGTCGCTCAATATAAATATCGATTGATATCTCATATAGGGGCTACAAATGTGACTGATTATGATGATGGATCAGGTGTAATGCCTAATGAATTAACTAATCCAAAGGCATTGATTGCTCCTATGCAAATGTTTGTTATCTATGCTAATACTTCAAAAAATATTATTATTCCAGCTAATCAGAGAAAAATTGATGATGATGCTTTATTCTTACGTTCTGAGGAATCTACGAAATATGAGCCGGATGACTTTTTATTTCAAGTAGAGGATATTGATGGTGGTACAACAGATAGGGCTGCAGTAGTATTGCGAACGTTCTCTGAGATTAATAAGACGGGTTATCAGGATATAAAGAAATTGACTACAGATGTTAGTTCCAATGAAGACGGTAAAACAAAAACTGTGATGTCTGAAGGAACCACACCTGAGACTTCAGGAGCAAGTTCTTTGTATACTCAGGACTCTGATGGTAATGCATTAGAAGCAAGGTTTTTATCGTTAGATTTGAACTCGTCAACCACCTCGACAACGCTATATTTGAAACCATCCTTAACGGAGCATCAGATTATGATACGCTCGTTTAGGAATTATACAAAAGACCGTATCTCGGAAATTTGGTTAGATGATAGCAAGACCGGAAAGAAAACTAAATTGTCGGAAGGGGCAACTTATACAACAACCTCTTCGCCAACAGATAATACAGATCGTTTTACATTACGCTTTATATATCCTGCCGGAGGAATCGGGGATGAAGGTATTGTAAATCCGGATGATACAAATATTACAGCGCATTACGCAAATAACACTCTGACTGTTTCAGGTTTCAATGATTCTGATTATGGAAGTCTGGTTTCTGTCTACGATATACAAGGACGTTTGCTAAAACAGCAGAAAGTCGATGGAACTACAGTCAAATTCAATGATGGATTTGCAGTAGGTGCATATATCGTAAAAGTAACAGGTAACAGATCGTATGCAACTAAATTCTTAGCAAGATGAAATTATACATCACATCTTTGGTTTTAGTTTTTCTACTTGTAAACAACGCTCATTCATTACAAGCTGAAGACTTATTACCGTCTGAAGTATACTATAACGAAAACATAGCGGTTAACGATATTGGAGCCTCTGCCCCGACATTAGGTAATACTGATGGGAATGGTGATGATGGTCTTAACCCCGGTGGAGATGGCTGGGGTGGCGGTGGCTGGGTAGGATCACCTGTTGGTGATGCCGTATTACCTGTCGCTGTCGTTGCAGCTATGTACGCGTCCTTTCTATTGTATAGAAGGCGCAAGGCTTAGTATTCGGATTATAAAATAAACAAAATCAATATGTCGTACAAGGGCTTTTTCTACAGGAAGAGCCCCTGTATTTGTTGTGTATATCCTTCCCTGTTTTTTTATATCTTGTATATATAACTGCTCTTACGTTTCCTGATAGTTATTGTTGAATGTTATTTTAATGGCTTTATGTCGAGGATGTAAGTGTTAAAATGTCGTTTTGCTTTTTGATATAGGTGAAAGTTCCGTTTTTTTTGACATTTTGATTGTTTGGTTTGGCTTATTTATGCTATTTTTGTAAGCCTCATCAAATAAGGTTATAGTTGCATGATTGATTACAATGCTAATATACTGTTGATTTATACCGGAGGAACTATCGGTATGGTAGAAAATAACCAAACCGGTGCACTTGAGGTTTTCGATTTTAGTCACCTGACAAGTCACATGCCCGAGTTGCAGAGATTCAGGTTTCGAATCGAAACCATTGTTTTTGATCCTGCTATAGACTCTTCCGATGTATCTCCCGCCCATTGGAAAAAACTAGTGAAAATAATAGAGCAGAACTATGTTGATCACGATGGTTTTGTGATTCTTCATGGAACCGATACGATGGCATATTCGGCTTCGGCTCTTAGTTTTATGATTGAGAATCTGCAAAAGCCGGTGGTGTTTACTGGAGCACAGCTGCCTATTGGTAAATTACGAACCGATGCAAAAGAAAACCTTATTACGGCTATGGAAATCGCAGCCGATAAAGATTCTATTGGTAATCCTATAATACCGGAGGTTTGTATTTTCTTTCAGAATTATTTGTTGAGGGGCAACAGGTCTACAAAAGTGAATGCCGATAACTTCAATGCATTTGCGTCATATAATTATCCTATCCTCGGAAAGTCGGGTATTCATATTCGTTATGACATGGCTAAAATTCTTAAGCCCGATTACGAGAAAAAGGTTCGTTTTCATTATCTGATGGACTCGGAAATTATTATCTTTAAACTTTTTCCGGGTATTCAGCGCAAAACTGTCGATGCTATACTTAATGCTGAGGGTGTAAAGGCTATTGTTCTGGAGACTTACGGGTCAGGTAATGCTCCCCGTTATGAGTGGTTTATCGAGGCTTTGCAGGATGCGGTAAAACGTGGACTGATTATTGTAAATATAACTCAGTGCGAAATGGGTTGTGTTGAAATGCAACGCTATGAAACTGGAAGAGAATTGCTTAGGGCCGGAGTTATCAGTGGATATGATGCCACTGTAGAAGCTACCGTCACTAAACTGATGTACCTCTTGGGACATAAATATTCGAGAGAAGAGATTATTGTAAGAATGCGTGTGCCATTGGCCGGAGAATTAACTCGCTTTGATGAAAGAGAGATCTGATAAGTATAAATCATTATCGGTTATTGCCGAAAAAAATAAATCTGAGTTTCTGTTGTTTCATAAAAAACACAGAAAACGTTTGGAGAAGATGGACTCGATAGTGCATGATTTGCACGAAAGGTTTTCTTCCGAAATAAATTGCCTTGAGTGTGCAGCCTGCTGTAAAACTTTGGGTCCTGCTATTTACGACAAGGATATCGAGAAAATGGCAAAAGCTTTGAGGTTGAAGCCGTCGGAGGTTGTTACTCTTTATTTAAGGATTGATGAGGATGGTGATTATGTTTTTAAAACGATGCCATGTCCTTTTCTTATGGCTGATAACTATTGCTCTATTTATGAATCGCGTCCCAAAGCATGTAGAGAATATCCTCATACTGACAGGAAAAAATTTAGCCAGATTTACAAACTTACTGTAAAAAACACCGCAACATGTCCGATAGCATATGAAGTGCTGAAGGAACTTATTAAGAACTAAGGTCTTTGACCTGCTTATGCTTTGGTAAGTAAAACAGCCAAAGAGTGTTATAAATTAAAAGTATATTATAAGATACTTTCTATTACTTAATATTAAATACAGTATTAATTAAGCCATTTTATTCCGATTGTTATGAAACGAAGTTCGTTAAATGTATTGTTTTTAACTTTGCTCACTTTGTTTGTTTGCTTGTCTGTTTATAGTCAAGAGAATATTCCGGTTGAAAAAGATTCGGTAAAGCATTCACGCTTTGAGGCTAAAACCGAAGAGGTGTTGGATAAGGTTTTCAGACCGGATCCGGAATTAGTTGCAGATAGTATTATCAAGGTGTTTGATGATACGCCATCATTCGGAATTTATAAAGATAATTATATCGCTGTAGGTACAGACTTGTTTCATAAACCGGATAGGTATAACTCAGATGCAAAATTTCAGATAAGTATAATTCAGCGTTTGACGAATAGTGTTTTGCCTTTCAAAACATACCTGTTTCTGACCTATACCCAGCTGGCTATGTGGGATGTTTTTCAGGAATCATTTCCTTTCAGGGATATAAATTTTAACCCAACAGTAGGGCTTGGTAAACCTTTGGTGCATAATAACCGCTATCTGGGCGATATATCGGTGCAATTGGAGCATGAATCGAATGGGAAAGATGGTGATGATTCGCGCAGCTGGAATAAGGTAAGCTTTTCGGGACAATTTAAGATAAACAGGCACTGGAGTTATTTTGCTAAGTTGTGGATTCCTATAGTTGATGGTGAGAATAATAGCAATATTGTTCGCTATAAAGGTTGGGGGACATGCGCACTCAGTTATAATCAACGGGATAAGTATAATATCAGTGTGATAGTGAACAGCCGCCCCGGATTGTTTAATGCCAATTTGACGGTTAATGCTTCGTACCGATTATTTAAGAAAGAGAATCAATACCTGTTCTTTGAATTTTATAATGGCTATGGCGAAAATTTACTGGATTACGATCAGTTTCGACAAAGATTCAGATTAGGTTTTGTAATCAGACCTAATTTCAGATTTATATATTAACCCAAAAAGACAGCAGAGTGCAAATGCTAGATTTGTTAATTTAGAAAAAAGTCTTACATTTGCACTGTTGGCAAGTTCTTGTTAGCTATCTGAATGTATATTTTATGATTGATAATTTTACACATATAAGCATAGAAAATAATCTAAAATTTAACGTTTTAGGTTTGGCTGTCTTGTGTGAAATATTAGAGAGAGAGAGAGAGAGAGAGAGAGAGAGAGACACACACACAGACACGCATCTAGCGTAACAAATAATCAAAAATTTCTATTGTGTCAAAATAACGGAGTGTTTTTTTATGCTTCGCAGGGGCAGTTAACGGCCATCTGTCAACAGCTATCAGCTGACTTAATGGTTGAATATCATTTTTTTACATCATTTTTACATCTGCTGATTTTCATATCTATTAATTGGCTGATCTTCATATTTACATATTATACCAAAGTTCAATTAATCATTGATAATTGTTCATTGATAATTGTTCACTGTTCAATCGGTTGGCTCGGCAGGCTGTGTCGGGTAGAGTTGTTATATCGTTGTCGTTCAAATACCGGACAATATAATAGATTGCCTGTAAGCCAACTAATATACGTATCGGGGTGCAGCGATTGCACCTTGATACATTTTTCAGTTAACATTTATCAATCAACAGTTATCATTACCGAAAATGGGTTTAAAGCACATGTTCCTACAACTAATCGGATAAAAATAATTACTCAGAATATAAACAACAACAATGAAAAAGAAAATTTTATTATTAATGGGGGTATTCTCCATTGGTATCCTCCTGTATGCTCAGGTAGGGATAAATACTCAAAGTCCACAGGGAATATTTCATGTCGACAGCAAAGGAGATACAAATGGAGCAACCAATGTTATTGACGACATTCTAGTCGATACCAATGGAAATATGGGAATAGGAACTATCACTCCTCAAGCTAAACTGCATATTGTAACTGGCGGAACATCCAACAGTCCTAAATCAGGAATTATACTCAAAGATGGTAATGAGGTAAATGGACGTGTACTCACTACTGACGCTACAGGGCTGGCTACATGGAAGCAGTTGGGGGTAGCCCCTGCTGTTCAAGGATATTTGAATAGAGCTACAACATTACAGCTGAATTATTCATATACCAGTCAATATCTATCAACAGGTTGTTACATAAATCTACCACCAGGTAAATGGATCGTAAATGTGGTTATGTTAATTACTAATATAGGTAGTGGACAGGCTCGTCCAGTAGAAAGTGTATGGGTGAGATCAACTTTCGCAAACCAAGGTTTGTTGACTAGCAGCCCTGATATACAAGGATCTCCCTTAATCTCAGGTTTAGCATGGAAGAATACTTACAGTCTTCTACAAGGCTTTATTATTATTAATAATACAACATCGGCGGCTAAACGTTATGATTATATAATGGGTGGTACAGAAAATAATGGATCGACAACAGGTTATTTGCATAGACCCGGAGGAGGTTGGAACGAAGATAATATAGTTGCTTACTTATTAATGTAAAAAAATGATTAAATTTAAAATAGTAATAACCATATCATTGTTTCTATCCAGTTCGCTTCCTATTTTTTCTCAGATCGGCATAAATACAGATGCTCCGGATTCATTCATACACATGAAAACCTTATCGACAGGAGCAGATCTTAGAATTGACAATCAAGGAAATATCGGACTCAGTATGAACCCTTTGGTTAAACTTAGTATTGATACAAAAGGAACAACGTCAACTCCTATACCCGGATTTATTCTTAAAGACGGATCTGAAAAAAATGACAGAATATTAGTCTGCGATGCTAATGGAACAGGTATATGGAAAGATGTACCTCTACTAAGAAAAGTTACAGCAGCCAAGGGAGCAGGTGTAACACTGAATTATACGACAGCAGGTGTTTATGTAAATACTGGTACAACTATTACCGTTCCTCCCGGCACATGGATGATACATACAGTAATGACTCTATCTAAGAATGCTAGTGCTCCAAATGAAAGTGTGTGGGTGAGATCTACTTTTGCGAATCAAGGTATGCTCACACCCTCTCCTGATATTCAAGGTTCACAGCTTATCTCTGGTTTAGGATGGAAAAACACATACAGCCTTGTGCAAGGTTTTATAATTATAAAAAACACATCGAATATCGATAAAGTGTATGATTATATTGCAGGAGCCACTGAAAATAATGGTGGGTTTGCAGGTAATTTCATCGGTTTTGGAGGAGGTTGGAATGAAGATAATATTGTAGGCTACCAAATCGAGCTGAATTGATACACGGCTACAAATCTCAAATCTCTAAAACGAATAAACAGGCGAAGGAGAGACTCTCCCCTAAGAGAGTAGTAAAGTTATATTGTGCAGCTGAGACTTTTCTTCTGCCCGATGGCTTTTCTCTTTTTTATCTATAGGGTAAGATCAGTGATTAGTTAACAGTGAAAAAGGTGACATCTGAAAATGTGCAAAAAGGATGTTACCTTTGTAACCTTTTCGGGAAAATAGAGGCAAATCCAAGAGGAATTTTTTTGGGGGGATAGCTAAATCCCCTTTAGTGGGCAGAGGGAGGAAATAGCAATAGAAAGTGTGTAATTCAGTTGTAACTTTTGTTACCTTTTTTTATAATGGTTTCTAAGTTCGTTATTTGTGGATGGGTGAAAAATAGATTACAGACAGCTGATTTTTTGTGCCAAAGAATGTATCTTTAAGGTCTTGTAACCAGATAAAAATAGTTAAGTCATAAGCGGATGATCCCATTTCTCTATAATGTAGCGGAGGCTTTTTTTAAGCAGTACGGCAACAAGGTGAGCGGTTTTACATTTGTGTTTCCGAATCGCCGTGCCGGATTGTTTTTTCAGAAGTATTTGTCTCAGATTGCAAAACGTCCTGTTTTTTCACCTGAGATACTTACTATTTCCGATTTATTTACCCGTTTGAGTGGTTTGGAAACAGCAGACCGCATAGAGCAGTTGTTCATTTTATATGATTCGTATAAGAATCTGAGCGGAACGGAAGAAACTTTTGATGAGTTTTTGTTTTGGGGCGAAATGTTGCTGAATGATTTTGACGATGTGGATAAGTATTTGGTGGATGCACGTCAGCTGTTCTCAAATATTCAGGACTTGAAAGAAATCGATGCCGGTTTCGGATTTCTAACTGAAGAGCAGATTATTGCAATCCGTCGTTTCTGGGCGAGCTTTATTCCGGTCGGTGACAGTGAGCGCAAGCGCGAATTTCTGGAAATGTGGCAGGTATTGTTTGAACTATACACTTCGCTGAGAGACGAACTTCGTGCAAGAGGACTTGCTTACGAAGGAATGATATTTCGAGAGGTGGCCGAGAAGGCTAAAGCAGATATGGAAATGGAACTGCCTTCGGAGAAGATCGTCTTTGTAGGACTAAATGCTCATAGTATTTCCGAAGAGCAGCTGCTGAAATATTTGAAGCGCAAAGGTGTTGCTGATTTTTATTGGGATTATTCCTCCTCTTTGGTGAAAGATCCTGATAATAAAGCTTCGGCTTTTATAGACCGGAATAAGGTGCAGTTTCCATCGGAGCTGACCTTAAAACCCGAAGATATACCAATGGAAAAACCGATATTGGAGGTTATTGGTATTCCTTCGGCAGTAGGACAGGCTAAGTTTGTACATTCTATTGTGAGGAAACTGATGGATGATAAGCAGATAACTTCTGCCGATCAGGCTTTGAATACTGCCGTCGTACTTTCTGATGAGAATCTGCTTTTGCCGGCTTTATATTCCATACCCGAAGAGATTGATAAGATAAATGTGACTATGGGGTACGGTCTGATCAATTCGTCAATAGCCGGATTAATGGATCATATATTTGAGCTGCAACGCAATATAAGGGAGTCATCAGGAGCAAGATTTTACTATTTCCGTTTTGTACTGCCTATCCTTAATCACCGTTATATACTGTCTATAGTAGGGGATATAGCGCGGAAGCTTCAGCAGCAGATTATTCAGTATAACAAAGTGCAAGTTGCCATATCTGAATTTGAGGTACATCCTCTGCTTGCTTTAATCTTTAAGCCTATAGATGATTGGACTTCATTTGCTCCTTATCTGAGGGATATTTTATCGCAATTGGAGTCGGCTTTAGCGCTTCGCCGTAACGACGATACCGATGACAATAGCACACGCTCGATAGATATGGAATGTGAATTTATTATCGAGTATTATAAGACGATCAATAAGATGGAGGATGCCTTGTCTAATGTTCGTGCCGAAATGAAGGTCGATACGTATGTGAAACTTCTACGGAAGCTGATTTCCGGTATCAGCGTTCCTTTTAGCGGCGAACCCTTGTCGGGTTTGCAGGTTATGGGTATTTTGGAGACCCGTGCGCTTGATTTCGAGAACTTGATTATGCTGTCGATGAATGAGGGGATATTTCCGATGAAGAAGGCTGCTAATTCTTTTATCCCTTACAACCTCAGACGAGGATTCGGTCTACCGGCTTATGAGCATCAGGATAGTATATTCGCATATCATTTCTACCGTCTGATCAACAGAGCCAGACGTATTTATATGTTGTATGATACCCGTACCGAAGGTTTACAGGGGGGGGAAGTGAGCCGTTATTTTTATCAACTGAAGCATTTGTATTCAGATATGTTCGATATCAGGGAGCGGTTGGCTGTATATGAGGTTTCGTCAAGTGAAAGCCTTGCTATATCTGTACCGAAAACACCTCAGATCCTGGAGAAGCTCAGATTGTTTCAAACCGGAGAACGAAGTCTGTCGGCTAGTTCTATAAATATGTATCTCGACTGTCCTTTACAATTCTACTTTTCGGTTGTTGAAAAGATGGAAGATGAAGACGAAGTTGCCGAGACTATTGAAGCTAATACATTCGGTAGTATTTTTCACTCGGTTATGGAGTGGATTTATGAGGAGTTTAAAGGGCGTATGGTTACGGTTGATGTTCTGAATAAGATCAGTAAGGATGATGTGTATCTGTCGTCTTTGATTGAAAAATCGTTTGCCGAGAATTATTTCAAGATCGAAAAGGTAAGGCAGCTTACCGGGCAGAATTTTTTGACAGGTGAAGTCTTAAAACGTTATGTGAAAAAGGTATTGGCTACAGATGCCAAGCAAGCTCCTTTTATTTATGTCGATTCGGAAAAGAGAATAACAGATCTATATCGGTTACCATCAGGAAAGAGTGTTTCTTTGAAGGGTTTTATTGATCGTATTGATGAGGTGAGAGGGCATACCCGTATCATTGACTATAAAACGGGTAGGGGAGTGCTTGCCTTTAAAGATATGCCTGAGTTATTCGATAAAGAGTTGAAGGAACGGCCTAAAGCTGTTATGCAGGTATTTATGTATGCTCTTCTTTATCTGAAAGAGCATCCGGATAAGGTCTTGGAATCGGGAATCTATTACCTACGGAATCTTTTTGATGACAATTTCAATCCTTTGGTTGAATACAAACCGTCAAAAGATGAACGGAAACTGGTGGCAGATTTTGCTGAATTCAGAGAGGAGTTCAAAAAATATTTTGAGGACTGTTTAGATGAGATTTTCGATGAAGAAACCCAATTTGCTCAAACTCCGACAGGTAAGGCTTGCGAATGGTGTGCTTTTACGGGTATCTGCAAAAAATAAGCGAAATATGTTATGAAAAAACGATCTTAAATATTTTGACTTTTCAAAAAAGTCCTTATCTTTGCAACGCTTTTGAGGAAAAGCACAATGCTTATTAAGCATTGGAGAGATGGCAGAGTGGTCGATTGCGGCGGTCTTGAAAACCGTTGAACTGCGAGGTTCCGGGGGTTCGAATCCCTCTCTCTCCGCAAACAAGGCTGAAAATCAGCAGATTGCAGCATAAACACCCAATTTTACACCCAAGAATGTAAAATTGGGTGTTTTTGTTTGTAATACCTATTCTTGAAAGAGCCAGGATGATTCCAAAAGATTATCTCTTAAATATAACTATTCAATTTTTAATATCTTCATTTGTTCTTTCTTCCCTTCAATCGCAGGAATAATTTGGAAAATAACTTTACTCCCTATTACTATTTTAGGGCTTAAATGAAAATTTGAAGAAACGGTAAAATAATATTCATTTTTGCCACATTTGATAAATCCAGCTTTTCCACGTTCGTTGTCGTGTAAGATTTTTGCTATTTTGCCTTCAAGATTTTGACATGTTTTTGAATTATCATTATTAGAATTGTTTTGTGTTGGGAAACTCAACACTTCTATACTTTCTGCAATGTCTTTGCCTTCAAAATTTTTCATTGAATAAAAATCAACACTTGCCCCTTTTAGATTATCAATAGATTTTAGCTTTTTTACTAAATCCTTTTTTAAGAAACCTAAAATATCACCGTTTGAATCTTTGATTTTGCCACCCTTGCCGTTATGATGAATTGAAATTATGATACCTTTTGTTTTAGTCTTGTTTCCATATCTCTCATTTTGCCAAAAGGTATTTAACGTTCTAATTATTTCTTTTACAGGTTTAATATTAAGTCTATCCGTCTTGAAATATGAAAAAAGTTTGTTGTATTCTAATTTATCATTCCATTGTTGCTCTTTTAATATTGAAGCGATAAGTTCAGCAAGAGTACTTGCTTCGGAAGCTCGGTTTAATTTGAATAAAATTCTGGCTTGAAGTAAATACAAACCGATTAAAAAATGAGGTTCGTTACCATAAAAAGTTGCATCAACAGCATATTTCCAAGCCTTTTCAAAATTATTCTGCTCAAAATATATTTGTGAAATATCACGATATAAAAACCATTTGCCACTCCCTGCTTTACTGCTTAATAACTCTTTAAATAGTTCTTCGCTCTTTTCTGAATTGCCAAGACCGTCTTCCGATAAAGCAATTCTCATTTTAAACCACAAATCGTTGTCGTTATGAAACTTTTGAATTGATTGAAGTGCAATGGAAGACAATTCTTTGCAAAATTCAAATTCGTTCAGTTTCAGTAATGCTTTTGTTTTGAGAGCAAAATATTTTTCAAGATCAGATGACAGTTCAACTTCGCCTCTTGTCTGTGTTTCTATGGATTGTGCTTTGTCAGATAACAAGTTGTAATCTAATCCTGACAACAAATCATTTATTTTTCGAGCATTAAATAAATTTTCAGCATGTGCATCACACAGTTTTAAAATTGAAATTGTTGTTGGACAAGGAAACTTGTCATCTTCCTTTAAATTCTTTTGTGGAGATAAATTTATGAGCGATGAGATGTGTTGTTCATTATTTATTATTTCTGTCCGCTCTTTTCCCTTTACACATTTGTCAAAAACGAGCCAACCATACAATCCATTAACTTTTTCATCTTTATATTTTTCGGCTAATTCACTTGCCCAAGAAACATCAAATGAAGTGGTAAGTCTCATTGCTTTAATTGAGTTAAAAGCGTCCCAACTATTAAATTGGTCAGGATATTGCTCATACATTGACTTGTAAATCATGACTGCTTCATTTGGATTAGATTCCAAATTGCTTTTGGCTTTTGAATCAAGCTCTTGCTTTGTTTCAATTTGGCTATCCATTAAGTTAAGTTTTTTTAATGTTGTTAAAAACGCTTTGAATTTCACTCCAAAAATCAATGTTGGTGCAAGATGTCGCAATCATTGATGTGAAAAATCCGTCTCCGTCATAATACAAATCAGCAACAAGAGTTCCCGTGTCGTTATTGAATTGTATCGTGTCTTTGTATGGGACTTGAATGATGTAGCCCAAACCAATTTCTTTTGATTTTAGTTTTTGATATAGTTGTTCGTAAGCGGATTTTCTCCAATTATTTTGAATAAACCCAAAATTCGAAATTCGATTTTTAGATTTCAAAAGATTGATGAGTTCTTCGCCAAATTCTTTTGGTGTTGATTTCATCAACATAGGCATTTTAAATTGTCCTTTGTTGTTGTAATAAATCGAAACTGTTGCCACTTCGCCTGAACTTCCTTTTATCTCGTATAATTCTTGATAATTTGGATGGTTGATTAGGTTTATTGACAAATTATTTTGTGCGATTTTGTTTTCAACAAACTGAAATAACTGCAACAATGAAGATTTGTTTTCAATATCGGGAAACTTGTATTTCTCTGATGTGGCTTTATTGAAATTTGAAAGGTCAGCCGTTGTATCTGCAATGTAAAATAATTCTTTTCCTTTGTCATTTTTTGGAACGGCTGGATTTATCGTCAATTTGAAAAACGGACTTATCGGCTCGTAATTGATTAAGCTAACTTTTTGAGTGGCTCTGATTAAACCTGTGTAAATCCAGTTAAAATAAGTTTCGTTTGTTTTTCCGCCACCTGTTTCTACATTGAAATAAATTTCATTCCATTTGTAAGACATTGATTTGTGAACCGTCAAAGCCCAACCAAAACGAATTTGTGCCGAGTTTTTGAACTTGTAATATTCAGATGACGGAGCATTACGCAAATGCTTTTGAAGTGCTTTTTGCAGTTTTGTTATTCCTTTCCTTGTTTCCGGGTCGTATTTGTCTAACAAACTTTCCAGTTCTTCATCTGCGTTATATTTACCGCTTTTAAAATTAAATATTTCCTTTTCTGCAAGTTGATTAAGTAGAATATTGAACGAAATTATTTCTTCTTTGGAAAGTTCGCCTTTTTCGCTCAAACGAAAATTTTCAAAACTCAAAAATGAAAGCATGTGATTTGTTTCTTTGAGTTGAATTTTGGTTTGACGAAAATACAAAGGGGTAAGAAGTTTTTCGTCTTTTTTGATTAAATCGGAAACGCTTAATACTGTTCCGAATTGTCCGTTGTAAATTTTCTTTGGCTCTGCAAATGGGTCGCTTTCATCTTCTACACGAATATTATTCCCAAAAATGATGTAATCGTCTTTTGTCAAATCATTTCCGTTTTTAAGAATGGAATTTTTAATCCAATAATTTACTTTTTGAGCATCGTAATTTGAATAACAGAGAATGTGGGCATTTGCATTTAGCGAATTTTCAATTTCGGTTTTTAAATCCTCTTTTGCTACTGTTTTTATGTTTTCCGAAAAGTTGAACGAAAGATTATTGAATGATTGCTGACGAATACAATTAACGGCTTTCAGAGCTTCTGAAACTACAATCGATTTGTTTTCTTTGTCAATCAGTTGAAATGCTTTATTTTTGAAGTCGTATTCTTCGCTTAAATATTCTGGATTTAATGAAGATTCTTCTTTTTTACCTAATGATAGTTGAAAGCTATCTCCAATAAAGATTACTTTTCTTTTGGTATTTTTTAAGTCTGAAAATTCCAAAAAATCTTTCAACAACTTGCCTGAACCAAATCTTAAATCAACGGATTGATGATAATTATCCGAAATCAAATGAGATTCATCAACGATAAAAATGGCTTCTTCTGTGTCATCAGATTTTTTTAGTGGAACTATTTCCAAATTCAAAGAGTTTTCGTTTTCTTCCTCACTTTCTTGTTCATTTGTGATAGTAGAGTTCCCTCCATAAATGTAAGAGTAAATGCTTTCAAACTCTAAATTTGAACTTTTTAAAAGATTGTTGGAAATCCTGCTCGAAGAAGCAAATAATTTCACTTCCGTAATCTGATTATTAAACGCAACTTCTTGAATGAACGGAATTAAATGTGTTTTTCCACTCAATGAAGTTCCTTGTAAAACAAAAATCTTTTCTTCTTCGGATTTAATAAAATTTTCAATCTCGTTGAGTGCCGATTTTTGGTCAGGATAAAGATTTTCAAAATCTAATTCGGTATGATAAGAAGTAAAATCATTTACTTGGTCATATTTTTCGGAAGTATCAAAAATGTCTGCTCTGAAAACTTCTTTGAAAAGGTCAAATGACTCATTCGTTAGCGTAACTTCTTTATCATTGATGTCAATAATATCTTTGATTGTTTCAAGGTAGTTGTTCTTGTCAAAAATGAAAAAGTTCAGTTCCTCATTTGAAGGAATCTTGCCGTTCAATTCAATTGGTTTCTGAAAACAAACGGCTCTAATAGTGTGGAAAGCATTAAACGAGCTGCTACGAAGTGGCAGTTTCGGTTGTATGTGTTTTTCAACCACCTTGATAAAGCGTTCTTTTTGTGTTTTCAGTTGAATAAACGGATTTATAGAACTTCCACCTTTTATTTGTTCGCCATTTTCATTTGTCCAAACGCCAAAGTCAAATTCTGATTTTGCATTTTTGGGAAGTGTGATTTTACCACCAAAGTTTTTGAAGTCAATTATACAAACTGCTTTTGGTGTAATCAGTAAAGCATCAATTTGAAGCCTGCTTTCTGCTTCACATTCAGAATTGGCAATAAGCAACCCGTCAAGCGAATACTTGTCAAACATCTTTTTCAGATTGTCGGCAAACTCTCTAAAAAAAGTGTTTTCGTAATTTTTTGTCGCTGTTCCTTTTCTTATTTCTAACATAATACTTGCATTTGTATTACTGTCAAAGATACTCTAAATATTTGAAAACATGTATATCTACCTTCTTATTCCTTTGTTCATATTATGTTTAGGATTCATTCCTATCGCTTCCTTAAACTCTCTATATTTCTGCCTAAACCAGTCAAATATATTTTTTCCATTAATGGATAACTTTAGCTTATCAGGATTCTCCCGGTCTTTGAAAAGCTGCAATTTTGCATCTTTTGCTTCAAAATACTGATTATGTTCTGGTGAATGGAGCTTGCCGGTAACAGATAGAGATTCTCCATTAAAAAGCCTTTTTGTTGCATCTATCGTTAATCCTATGGCTTTGCATAGTTGCGCTATACGTAAACGTTCACTTAAATACGGAAAGACTCCAAACAGCAGATTTAAGTCTTCCTGTGCCTTATACGGTTCATAATTTTGTTTGAGCTGCTCCAAGCGAGTTTCGGTAGCAACAATCTCCTGTTCTTTCTGTTGAGTGTATTCGTGTATATTCAGAAACTTTTCTCGTGCTTCGTCTTTGCGGTCGTACATATCCCTCACTTTTTCATATACTTCTTTCCTCTCTTCTTCAAGAGAACCAATGCTTTCCTTTAATTCCGTCTCTTTCTGATGTTTAAGCTTTTCCACTTCCAGCTCCTGACGTTTGAGTTCCTCAATACTCAATCGTTTGGCATCCTCCATTGCCAGCAACACTCCAATATTTGTTTGTAGATTCTGACTTTCTACCGCTTGATTGCGATAAAATTCAGTCAAAGATATATGTCGGGCATCCGAGCCTTTTATGCCTCTCTCCAAACCATATTTTGACATTGCTTCGGCATAAGTATCTTGATATTCTATCAGTTTAGCTTTAGCCATTAAATCGTCGCAACATAAACGAACCCGGTTGGGATCTTTCTTTTTGTATTTAGGTTTGGGGGCCTCTTCCTGTTCCTGCCCCGGCTTTTTCTTCTTTGAGGGTTTCTGTCTGCGCTCACCCGTAACGATGGGAACAACTGATGCATGAATATGGGGAGTGGTTTCATCCATATGCAAAGTTGCTGCAACTACATTATCTTCTCCGTATGTCTTCTTTAGCCAGTCGATATTATCCTTGCACCAATCATTCAATTTTCCTGCATTCTGTATTTGCTCCATATCTTCTGGACTACCGGAGAGCATAAAACGGATAACCTGAACCTGATTTTTGCCGATCTGTCGTGTTAATCCGGCTGTTTTCAACCTATGCTGTATTGCTTCTGTTCGGTTGTTTACTCCTTCAGGAAATTCAATCAGTTCTCTATTCAAGTGTATCCGATTCGGATCGACATTCGAGTGTATTACATTTCGCTCAATGTGGTCTGTCATGGCAGACTCATTGCCAGGCGATTTATCTAAATGGAGAACAACATATCCCATAATTTTAGTCTTTATATTTGTTCGAAATTTGATTAAAAGAGAATCAATCCTGCCAATAGTTTTATATCGGCAGGAAGTTGATTCCATTAAAAGTCGCTCTTAGCGACTGCGGTCATAAGACCGCTCAGGGAGATCCCAAAGGGGGAAAACCTTTGGCTTATTGGGGAATTTTTAGTGGTAGTGAAACGAGAACGTAAAGAAAATTCCCTAATAAGCTATGGCTTTTTCAAAAGCCTTTCGAGGTGGCTGCGACAGATTACATTTTCAGCCCTCTGCCCGGCTTCTTTTTTATGGTTTGCTTTGGAGCGGAACGATTACATAAATAGTCGTTCAGGTCTTTATGCTTTCCATAATGTGTAGACATATCAAGTACTTCTTTACAAATCGAGCGTAAATTTTGAACAGCTCGCTTTCCTGCTTCATCGTTGTCGAGGAAGAGGGCGACTGACTTATATTCGGCAAGTGTATTTATAACCTTTGGCAGGTTTGAGAGCGAGTTTAATACTATCACACTCGCAGGAGAACGTTGCAGGTTCTTCATCGTTAGGAAAGAAAGATAATCCATAAAACCCTCGAACAACAGACAGCTATCCAGCCCTGCTCTTTGAGAAGTAATATCTTTAGAAGTGCATCCTTTGAAATATTTGCTTCTTAGTTCATATCCCCCAAAATCATTCGGAAATCCGATAGCGAAATAGGATTTGGCATTCACAGAATAGCTAATCTCTTTGCAATGCTGTTTGGCTATATCAATATTTATTTTTCGTTCATGAAGATAATCTATCAAAGCCTGAGAGGTTATTGGTGTAACTCCGGTTATATGTATTGTCGGCTCTGTTTTTCTCCTGTCTGGTGTATTATTCCCTTGAAAAGAAAAAGAGTATTTTCCGGATAGATATTGTTCCAACAGTTGCATGGCTCTGCCATTGGTGCACTTCTCTATTCGCATCACAAGGTCGATGAGTGTTCCACCTTCATTTGAACCGTAGTCAATCCACAGGTTCTTATCATAATCTACTTTCATACTGGCGTTACTATCTTCCCGGAAAGGAGAATGATACATACCATAATAGCCTTTGTCTTTAGCAGGATAAATATTCAATCCTGCAAGGTATTCCCGAATGGGATACCTGTTTATATCTGTCGATTTCATTTGTTTTGAATTTAATTATTGAATGGATTTTTTCTTTCACGGGAGAATATAATCCCAGTGAAACTACATTACCTTACATTGCGTATATAGGATACGAGGTAAGGCAAGGGACTTCTGCCACCACTAAAAACGGAAGCCTTGCCTTGCCCTATTATCTACACACCCAAGACACGGTAAGGCTTTTTAATAATAGAATGTAGGATTGAAACTGTACTTGCGGTTGGCATCTTTTCGTATCATCCCCTTATTCTCCAAGAATTTCTTGAGTTTTTCGATTTTACTTTCGCCATACACGCATCCGATTGCCGCATATCCGTGTTTAAGTGCAACCATCAGGTCATTATAGCCGATTAGTTCCGTTTCGGCAAAAGTTGCCGTAAGGGCTTCCTTGTGCTGTTCTTCCGTCAACTCGAAATAATCGAAGTGTTGAGATTTGCATTTGGTTGTGGAGAACATATAATCGCTTGCCAGTTCGGGCAGGGCATCATCGTTGATACGAAAAGCGAACGGCTCGAAGTCCATTGCCCGGATATGGATAGCCTTAACAGTGCTTATATCACTATCGAGTTTGTCTTTGGCAACTTCCAAAACCGTTTCGGCTTTGTTGTTCAACTCGGTTCCGATATGTCCACGAGCGTTCTCATCGGCTTTGTTTTGGTGCAGGATGGTATGAATATGGATTTGCCGTTCATCTGTCCATTGCATCAGCTTGGAAATGATTTTAGTCGATTCGCTCGGACTGTTAATGTCATACACCATATCCCGGATCCCGTCGATAATAACCAATCCCAAGCCCTCCGTTTCGTAAATGGCTTTCTCTATTATGGCTATCCTTATTTCAGGTGTGTGCCTGCGTAGAGAAAGGAATTCCAGATTTTCAGGTTCTTTGTCTAACGGCAGTCCAGCCATGCGGGCAATACGTCGCATAACCTTTTGACAATGGTAAGGGCTCTGCTCTGTATCTACATACAGAATCTTCTGTTTGTTTTCAGGTAATTCAGCATCATATTGCAATACAGTTCCGTTCTTCAATGCAGCGGCTACAATAGCCGACACATTAAAGGTTTTCTTACTTTTTGCTTTCCCAATGGATGCACTGAAATTACCTAAAGTGCCGATTGCTGAACCATGTACACGAAGAATCTCTGGAGAAGTAACATATTCACCTGTAAGTGTCAAGCGGGAAGATTGCCATAGAATTGTAATTTTTTCATTTACTTGTGCATCCATAACTATTTCCTCTCTCCGGTTTTACGTCCTGCCAATTCAAGGGCAAGTTCGGCATCAACAATAATCTTTCGACCTATCTGTATAATAGCTTTGTCAATCTTTCCGCTTTGCTTGATACGGTTAGCGGTTGGTATGCTGCACCCGAACAGCCGTGCGATTCCGGCTATTCCATATACATGTTTTTTAGAGGCAGAATTAACAATTGTCGGTTGTACCTCTTTTTGCTCCGCATTTTGTTGCAGGTAGAGAAACTCTTCACCTGTCATTTGCCAGAGCGGTTTTTGTTTCAAATCATCTATCTTCATAGCATACAAAATATAATTCATGCAATCCGATAGCCGGCCGGTCTATCATCATGCGATGCCACGAAGATAAAATGAATCTGAGGGGTAGGACTGATGTCGTAGTTGAATGAGATCCAGTATTTTGATAGTGAGTGACTTGCGATTATACTTTCTGATACGATTTCGTAGTACGGTCGTAGCGGATGGAATTAAAACGGATAATCATAGAATACCGCTTTGTATTCATCTAACAGCGGTTCACGTCTTTTTCGTTCAAAATTCTGACCGATTGAAATGTGATAACGGGATTCGAAGAATGTTTTTATTTTCGGGTCTTTTCTGGGTAGAAAATATTTGTTATCCATTAGGGCAACCAGAAATGTTACAAGTCTTTTTATATCGGGTTTTCCATTTTCATGTATAGAAATCCAATGAAGTTCTGAGTTCAGGTATTTGTCGGTGATGAGCTTTTGTTCTAAAATAAGCAGGTTCTTATATTTATCTGTTCTGAAAATCGTGTCAGGTTCTATCTCGATTTGTAGTTCTTGTTCCGGCTCTGATATTTCGGTAATAGATACAGGTATATTTTCTTTTTCAATAGGAAAATAGTTGTTTAGCAGGGAGATAAAGGAACAGCCTAATTCATAAATCCTTCGAAATACATTTTCAAGGTATTTCGAAGCGTGATTATCGGATTCTTTCTGTTGCTCATAAAGAATTTTCAATTTCTCTTGTTCCTTTTTATAGGTCTGTTCAAGCCGTTCTTCCTCTTTGGTTAAGCGTTGTGTTGCAATTTTATCATCTTGCCAGCTTGCCGACTCCAAAGAGTTTCTGACTTGCGTTAGCTCCTTCCATAGCTTATTGGTATTCTTTAGCTGTCCGTCTATTTCAATTTTGAGAGGATTATGTCTTTTCGCACAAATATTTATAGTGTCAATTCCATCAAAGAAATCTTTGTTTGCTGTATATACATTGATATTCTTGTGTATTTCTGTTCTTAAATTGGATATAATTAGTGTCAATTTTTCGTTGTCAGTCGAGAGAAGTGTGTTCATAACAGCTTTTTCAAAAGCCAGAACATCGTGAAACTCCGTGTAAAAATCGGTAATACAATATTGTGCATCGAAACTCAAAGTCAACCTTTCTGCTATTTCTGTATATAATGTATTAACAGACCTGTATCGGGGAAGTAGGTCTGTCAACAGAGAGATATGTTCGTTAGGAGTTTGCATTTTCGTCTAACTCATTTATTTCTCGTTTCAATTCCGTCAATAATTGTTTTTCCGTTGGTAGATAGAGTTGGTATTTACTTGCCATTATTGTTTTGTTCTCTTCCGGCAACGAGTATTTTACAACAGCGTTATTTTTGTCTGCACAAAGCAAAACGCCAATGGTCGGATTCTCATCTGCTGTTTTCTCGTTCCTGTCGTAATAGTTTACATACATTTGCAGTTGTCCGATGTCGGCGTGTGTGATTTTATGCGTTTTTATCTCGAAAATTACGAAAGAACGCAACAAACGATTATAAAAAACCAAGTCGATAAAGAATTCATCATCTTCCAATAAAATTCGCTTTTGGCGTGCTACGAATGAAAATCCATTGCCCAACTCCAAAAGAAACAATTGCAGATTGGTTATTAAAGCACTCTCCAAATCTTTTTCGTAGTATATTGCATCCCGCTTTAACCCTAAAAATTCTAATACCATTGGGTCTTTAATAATCTCTGCTGGTTGCTCCGGCATCCTTTCTTTACGTGCAACTGCCAAAACAGATTTCTTGTCATTGCTTAATAATAGCCTTTCATACAAGCCCGAATTTATTTGCCTTTCTAGCTCTCGCCCTGTCCATCCATTGTTCTCAGTTTCCAATTCGTAGTATTCTCTTTTGTCCTCATTGTCAATCTGCATAAGCAGTTTATATTGAAACCAGTTGAATTGCGACCGCAGTGCGGACGTAATTGGATATGTCCGATAGAACTGTCTTGCACGCTCTAATTGTCTTATCGAAAAACCGCTTCCATATTCAGGTTCTATTTCTTTAGAAAGATTTTTTATAAGGTATTTCCCATACTCGGCTCTTTCTTTTTCTTGTTGCTCTTCAATAAAAATACGTTCACCTAAATTCCAGTACATTTTTACCCGTTCATAATCAACGCTCCTTATGGCAGAGTTCCTTGCCGACGTGATTATATTCTTTATGTCGGAAATGAAATTATTACGAAGTTCGATATCCCTATTGCTCATAAAATGTGATTGTTAAATTTGCACTAAGGTGCATGCAAAGCTACTCATATTTGGTTGAATTTATCCATTGCATTGGCTTTTATCTCGTCTGCAATATCTATATAGTTCATCTTCTATTAATTTGATTTGAACGTTTCACCTTGTAGTGCTCTCTAAAAGACTTTGCTTGAGCCACCATCTGATCTGAATAAGCCTGCTCTGACTCTATACAATTGACCATCTCTACGTATTCTGTCTCGGATCGACAAGTTAATAATGCCCTCTTTATATCTTCTTTCATATAACAATCTCTAAAAGTTCCTCGTTGGTATATTAGCTTTAAGTCAGTAGTTGGTAAGCGTAGTGTCAGGTATTTGATAGCGTTATTTTTCTTTCCTGTATTGTAGAATGAGAGGAATTTAAATCCCCATACCTGATCATCTTTTTTGCATTTTTTTATTAGCCTCAAGCACTTTTTATATTCGCTTCGGTAATAGCAGTTCATAATTCTGCGAAAGGAAATATTTGTAATAACATTATTGCTAATTGAATCGTCTATTTTTCTATAATGCAAGACTATTTCTTGTAATTGAGTGAATAGTGAATATAGCTCAAATAAGTTCTTTGACATATATGAGATAGTAGGGTTTACAGGATAAAGTGTTTGATTTCCCACTTTTACACCAGCAATACTGTCGTATGAATAGGCTCGAAGTTTTGCTGTTATCTTTCTGCATAACAATACCTCATTAGTAGAAAGATACTGATTGAATACATATAGCTGTTGCATGTTTTGACATATTTTTAGAGATATTGAATCCATGTCAGCACCTATGGACATCAGGTTGGATGCCATTGCGTCAACGGCTTTATAACTATCATTTAAGCATTTTGAATATAGTGCCAATTCAAAATCTTCAATTTTCTGTACGCCGGCAAATATTTCAGCTTGCTTATCTGCAGGAGAATTATTATTGAATTTAAATGGAAGTTGTATGAATTGAAATAAAGATGAGTATATTTCATAAATATCATATTCCAGTTTAGGTCGAATCTTGTTGTATCTAGATCTTTCAGGTATATAGTTGAATATCAACCAAAAAATAAATGCAGCAACAATCGAAGTTGCTATAGATGTAATTATCAGAATTGCTGTATCATTCATATAACTCTTTTGATATAGTTTACACGAAGCGATTTTTCAACTGATTTCTCTCCATGACAAGTCTTTGGCAAATCCTTAGTTGTTCTTTAAAGGTATGTGCAAAGTTACTCATATTTGATTGAATTTATCCATTGCATTTGCTCTAATATCATCTGCGATGTCAATGTAAGGCTTCATAGCTTTGTAGTCACTATGCCCAGTCCATTTCATTACAACCTGAGCAGGAATACCCAGAGACAAGGCGTTGCAAATAAAGGTTCTTCGTCCTGCATGAGTTCCAAGTAAAGCATATTTAGGCATTGTTTCATCAATCCGTTGATTCCCTTTGTAGTAGGTTTCTCGGACAGGTTCGTTTATTTCTGCCAATTCTGCCAACTCTTTCAGATAATCATTCATTTTCTGATTCGTAATAACCGGCAGAACTTTATCATGTTCAAAGTGAACATCTTTATATTTGTCGAGAATCGTTTTACTATGGTTATTTAGTTCTATAATCAAACTGTCTGCCGTTTTTACGGTTGTTATCTCTATGTGATTTTCCTTAACATCACTTCGCCTAAGATTGAATACATCGGAATATCGAAGTCCTGTAAAACACTGGAACAAAAATACATCTCGAACTCTATCAAGGTATTTCTTTGTTTCTGGAATATTGTATTCTCGTAATTTAGTAAGCTCCGCCCATGTAAGAAAAATGACCTTCTTTTGGGTGGTTTTTAGCTTGGGTTTGAATGTATCAAAGGCAATATTGATGTTATACCCTTTCTTCTTTCCCCAACGTAGAAACCATTTTAGAAATCCCATTTGCTTGCCAATTGTACTATTGCGGAGATTCTTTGTGTCACGTAGAAAGTTTACATATTCGGTTAGCTTGCTTTCGGTCAATGCTTCAAACGTCAGGCTTTTGTCGAAATCCTCTAAATGCTTTCTTGTCGCAGCAAATTTCTCATAGGTTGCATCCGTCCAATTGTTCTGAATACCGCACTCCCGAACAAATTCAGTAAACGTATCCCAAAATGAAACGGTAGGTTCTTCCTGTATCGGTTCTTGTGGAATATTTTTCTTCAACTTGTTGTTGAACGCTGTTCTTAGCTGCTCGGTGGTCGGAATTAGGTCTATCACTTCAAATTCTTTGAATATATCCTGAATATCAGCGTAGTACTTCAGTAAGTCTGTGTTTATCTCTGCTGCGCTTTGCTTCAACTTGTTCGTACAGCCATTCTTCACTCGCTGTTTGTCGGCATCCCACTTTATCACATCTATGCGGTAACCAGTGGTAAATTCCACGCGCTGTCCACAATAAACGACACGCATGCGGATAGGAACATTCTCAATAATGGAAGTTCCATTTTTCTTTCTGCTTTCAAGGGCAAAAATGATGTTTCGTTTGATATTCATAATTGAGTGCATTAAAATCAACACCCAAAAATACACCCATTTTTTGATATATGCAAAGATTTTATGTGATTCTTAATTTAACTTATTGTTTATATTTAATGTTGATATACAGCAAATTGATTAGATATGATTCTTCATGAAGGTTCAGGAGAAAGAGCCTCTCTCTCCGCTGAGAGGTCTGAACAAAAACAGACAATAAACGGACAAAAACCTACAAGTCAATGATTTGTAGGTTTTTTTGTTTGTATTTTGTCCAGCATAAAAGACACTAAAAAGACCTCAAAAGACACAAATCTGTGCCTAAATCGTTACCGATTCCGTTCCGGACAGAAACGGTAACGATTTGTCCAAAATTGACCTCTCGCTGTCCAAATTTGTACAGCCTGTATATATCTCACAATTAATACATTAAAAGTAATTTTGTAACATTAAAAAGTGAGATTATGAAGAGTACATTCAAAGTCCTTTTCTACCTGAAAAAAGGGTCAGAAAAACGTAATGGAGAGGTAACTATTATGGCAAGAATTACCGTTGATGGAAAAATTTGCCAGTTTAGTACAAAACAAAGCATCCATCCCGATAATTGGAGTGTGAAAGCTGGTAAAGCAACCGGGAAGTCCTGCGCACAACTCAATAAGTTGCTGGAAGATATAAAAGCATCATTACACCAAATCTACCATGAACAACAACGGCGTGAAAACTATGTTACTGCCGAGCAAATCAAGAATGAATTTTTAGGGCATACGGAGAACCACGAAACGTTGCTGAATTTATTTCAGAAGCACAATGATGATGTGAAGCAGCTTATAGGTCTATCTAAATCTGCATCTACCTATCAAAAGTATGAAGTAACCCGCAAGCATCTTGCGAATTTCATCCAAGCTAAGTACAACCTTTCCGATATAGCTTTGAAGTCTATTAACAATATGTTTATCAATGACTTTGAAGTATATCTTATGACAGTTGGCAGATGTAACCATAACACGACTGCCAAGTTTATGCAGTTCTTCAAACGCATAGTATTGATTGCCCGTAATAATGGGTTGATTGTCGGCGACCCTTTTGCTAACTATAAAATACGCTTACAAAGGGTTGATAGAGGATATCTTACAGAAGATGAAATCAAGAAAATCCTTGAACTCAACCTTGTTTCCGAAAGACTGGAACACGTTAGGGATTTATTTCTCTTTTCCTGTTTTTGCGGTTTGGCTTACATAGATGTAGCAGGGCTTAGAAAAGAACATATCCGCAAATCGTTTGACGGTAACCTTTGGATTATGACTAAGCGTGTAAAGACCGGAATAGATGTAAATGTTCCGTTATTGGATATTCCCAAAATGATCCTGGATAAGTATAAGGATAAGCTACCTAACGGAAAAATCCTTCCTGTAATCAGCAATCAAAAACTTAATTCCTATTTGAAGGAAACAGCAGCCATTTAGAAAAGGGAGAGCAAATAAAGGTAATTGAAACTTAATCAGGGGATTAAGTAAAACAGTTCTTTTAGTCAAAAGAGAATAAATGCACAAAAAAGCAAAGATGATGGTGAATTCAGTTACCAAATCGTTACCTGAGTAACTTTGTTTAATTGGAGTTTATTCGTCACTTATTCAATAGTTTGCGTAATTTTGCATAGCACCGGATAACTCTAAGTAAACTAAATTTGTAACAAAAAATTAGAGTTATGGCAAGAAGTACATTTAAGGTTTTGTTCTACCTCAAAAAGAACAATTTGAAAGATGGCAAAGCCCCAATTATGGGAAGAATCACTGTAAACAGTACCATCTCACAGTTTAGCTGTAAGCTAAACA
>OGZT01000016.1_pt1 | contig 109979 bp, 99 predicted proteins | sample 1576891 | NCBI WGS metagenome assembly OGZT01 (sample SAMEA3541521, study PRJEB24748) | human gut metagenome | biome: human gut; feature: human-associated habitat; material: faeces | place: China | collected 2012 | reverse complement strand
TATTGAATAATTACCGATTTGGTTCATAGATCTTTTTGCAGTTCATCAGAATGATAACTGCGTGGTATTAGATTAACATTAGAATTCTATTATTGCAAGCTGAATTTTTTATGCTCTGATATTTTTTTGCAATCTCAAAACAGCTGCTCTATATAGCATATTTCTCTGCTTACAGTAGATTGTTTTCATTCTTTCTTTTTCTGCCTTACGGAATATCATTTTGCCCACCTCTTTACTCATGCAGTTCCAGCGGCAGTCCGTCCGGGTCATGGAAGAAAGTCATCTTCTTTCCGGTATAATCGTCAATCCGAATTGGCTCACATTCAATACCGACTTCCGCCAACTCATTCACCGTCTGCTCCACGCTATCAACGCAGAACGCAAGATGACGCAGACCACAGGCCTCCGGCCGGTTTACACGCTTCGGAGGATTTGCCTCAGCGAAAATCTCCAGCTCTGTTTGCTCATTGACACGCAGATCCAGCTTCCAATCCTTACGCTCCGGGCGATAGTTTTCTCTGATGACAGCGAAACCCAGCTTGTTTACATAAAAATCCTTAGCTGCTTCGTAATCAGATACTATAATTGCAATATGATGTATTTTTGATAAATTCATTTTTCTCACGCTCCATTTCTTTTATTTCCATCACAAACTATATGGCGACCTTCAAAAAAGACCGTGTTGTTAACTTCCAGTATTTTTACGACTCGTTTTAAAGATATACCGATTTATTAATCAAATGGTAACTCCTCCGTGTCCTGTATAGCCTTCTCCACATAGTCTTCAGCTTCTACAAGAAGGCCCTTTGTTTCTAAAAATTTTTCCATATGCACTCAGCACAACTTTTTGTGTTTTTTGACACTGCATGATCCAATCGGTATATCTTATCCAGTTGTCTTATCATTTCGATTTTCTCAAGTTCCCTAATTGCTGCCGAAACAGTTGGAAGTTAACAAATATCCTCATCAAATGCCTGCCGAACTGCATCCTCATCATACATTGCCACAATCTGTTTCTCTTTCAGCTTTTTCTTAAGTTCCTTTTTCGATAATCCCGTCAGTATCCTAACATCATCAAACGTCAGATAACTCTTAGGCTCTCCAAAGCTCATCATTGCTTCATCTGGAGGATCAACCGGGGACTCTTCCTCCGGATGATCCTCTAGATGAAAGGCAATATAAAATCTCTGTGTACTCTTCAGATAACCGCATAGCCTCTGGTAAATATAAGTGATAGATCGTGCATAATCTTCATCTGGATTATATTGAAGTGCATAGTAATTAATCTCACCTTCGTCATCCGTCACAATATTTCCCCCCACAATTTCATCTTTCAATTTGAAATATGCCAAATTAATCGACTCTTCATCTGTCAGATCTGCATCTGATCCCACCTGCATGATTCCTACTGTTGTATGTCTTCCCGACCGTACTTTAATTCTCTCCAGTTTTCTTTTGAATTTGCCTCTGTTATAATTTTCAAAAATCATGATTGAAAAAAGCAAAATCCAGATCCGGTTATCATTTTCCGTAATCTGAATAATATCTTTATACTTCTTGTAAAAATAATTAAATCGATTACTGATATATTTGTCCAGTCTTGATTCATTCACGACCTTTTTCTGTGTATACACTTTATCAAGAAAAACGGTCATAAATTTGTATACCACAGCAATTACAACGAGCCAGAATTCACTCACAAGTTCAGAAGCCGGTATAAATACTTTTTCCGGTTCGCAAAGAAAATACTTAATCAGAAAACAGGCTGCTCCGATTCCCAATACCGCATTAAAAAGTTCATATCGCACATTATACAATTCTCTTCTGTTCAGTAAAATACAAATAAGAAATGCACGATACATATAATATGCTACCACGTAAACAATCAAGAATTTTCTGCCAAAGGCTAATTCCTTCACGTGATAGCAAAACATTGACAGAAAGATCAAAACGATATTCGGAATCAAGATATTCATTAAAATATTTGTTGACATTCCTTTGTTCTGATCCGCGCGAAATGTAAATACCGCATACGGTCTTCCACTATTGGTGACACTGTGTAATACACTTCCACACCAGGAAATAGTATGTACGGTAATGGCAGTAAGAATAAGCAGGAATAGCAGGAAAAGCCAGTCTTTGGTATTGTATGAAAATATTGAGGTTAAAATGGTGTTTATCATTTGTGTATGCCTTTTTCCGTAAAGTTTATAAGAACTTTACCATATTAATATAAAATTTCTAAGATTCAAAAATTATTTTATTTAAAAGCAAAAGCTATCGTATCTGATATATCTTTCATTGGATCTTTTGACAATTTTCTACATCTCCTTCCTCCACATCGGCAAACAATATTCCTCAAAAAACCCCTCTTTCTTTTCCACAGATATCACTCTATGCAATGCCTGACCTGATTTTGTAAAAAGTACATTCCCCACTCTTACCGTTTTTGTTTCTTTCTCCATCTCATACTCTGAATCAAAATAATGAACCTTTATCGGATTACTTTCACTTGCGATAACATATTCTGGTGCTATCGGGCCTAAATTTGCCTCTATTAAACCTAATGCAAGCAAACTTATAATTTTATCAAATGTTATTCCCCATTTTTTATATTCATCGAATCTGTGGCACCAAATAACCGGCTCATATTCATCATCTACTTTTACTGCCAAAGAACACAGTGTGGTAAATGTCTCCGCATCTTCCCGATCCATTTGTGCTAATGTATATAATAATTTTTTTGGTATACTGTTATTATCATTACACTCTTCAGCGAGAATCTTTCCCCATATACTTTGAAATACTTCATCCGAAATAAGTCGTGCCTGATCCATAAATAAAGCAATCCAATCGTCATCGACTTTTTGTGGATTAGCTCCTTCCCTTAATTCATTAATTGCAAATCCAACTACATCTTTCTGATTACAATATTCTTTTATCGTCTTCTTTGCCTGACTAATCAATGCAGCCTTAAGCAATGAGTCATAATCACTATTTTTAATATCCTCAATATATGTAGCAATTGCAATTCTTTCAGGTGTCTCTCTATTCACTCCCCATCCTACAGCTGTTCCTAATTTATCCAACAAATTATTGGCAACATCTGCAGCACCATCAATATCTAATATACTATATTTATTTATATCACTCATTTTTTCAGTCCTTCTTTCTACTTTTCCTCTGTTTTAGTTCTCTCGGTTTCATTTTTCTGTTTTATTTTCATTCTAACTCAACAGCTTTAAGATATAATAAGGTTAGTAGTAAAACTGATGAATTTCATAACACGTTACAAACGCACGGATTCTCATTACTCCTCAGAGCACCTCCAAACCTAACTGATAAACTTTATATCAGACTCTTACTCTCCCCTAACTTAAATACATGAATCCTTTATTCAACATTTAATCCCATTTCGTTATCCTGATCGTGGCTATACCAAATCGATTCTCTTTTATGTTTTTATCCATGAGATTATCCTCCCTCTAAAAAACCTTAGATTTTTTAAAGTAATTATCTCATGAAAACTAGCAAAAATCGTGGTACCTACTATTCACCGTTTACAACTAAACCCTCAAAAACTGGCATTCTAAAAGAGCCAGCCCCTCACGACTGACCCTCAATTAGTTCGGCAAACCCTCAAGAACTTTGATTATCCAAAAATCGCTATGCCACAGCCTAGGTAGACCATCGCGCAGCGATTTTGTTCAACGCTAATTTACAATTAGGTTCAGGATAAAATCATCATTTTTTATACCAAAGTATTATATCATCAATAAGCTCATCTTCTGCACCTATGATATCATGATCGCATACCATACGATCATTAACATAGCATTGCGTAAAGTGTTTATTTACAAAATTCACCATGTCTTCTAACGAGCACATTCGGAGACCATCATTTCTTCCTAAGAAAACATATGTTTCTTTGTCAACTAAAAAATCTTCTCCATTTTTTAGTTTAATAAATTTAAATGCTGATCCTTGTAAAATAGAAAGGAGTGCCCTTGTCGTAACTGGAATCTTATAAATCCAGTCATCGTTTAATCCTTCTGCACCATATTCATTTAAATCTAGCCACTGTAAAATAACATTTTCTGATTTGCATAATTTTCTTAGGCGACTTAGCTGTTCCTCCACCGTTTCATTTTTATATATATTCAACCATCTTTCTTGGACAGCGTAACTATCAACTGGAGACAACAATATCACTTTCTCAATATCATTATAGTTTAAAACATATTCAAGAATTTTATCGCATCCCAAACTATGTCCTTGTAACGTAACCTTTTTATATCCTGCTTTCTTTACAAAATCAACAGCTGCCTCTATATCTAGAATTGACTCCGAATAGTCCGAAACTGCACCGCCTACATAGTCTAAAATTCCTTTTCGGTATCCCTCACACAATCCATCATGCGCAGATAAATTAAATGACAAAAAGGATATACCACAACTCAAGTACTTTTCTGACATTTTCCAAATAAATTTGTTATTATAAAAATTTCCATAATTTCCATGCACGTGAATAATAATATTTTCCTTATCATCTCCATCGGTTTCAAACATCAGTCCAATTAATTCCAGATTCTTTTTATTATCAAAGGCTACAAGTCTTCCTTTTGCACTTTTTATCATATTACATTGCCTCACCTTATAATTTCTGCGAGTTCCACACGTGTTGTATTATTGCTTGGATTTGCTTTTGTTATCACATCTGAATTCCAAACCTCGTCAAACAACCGTGTATAATGCCGAACTCTTGTCTCATCCTTATAATATGTTCCTTTGTGTATTGGAAAGTATTGTTCAGTAATGTACAACATTTTGGGCCCATAAATCCCAAAATCAACAAATTGCGATGAGACTCCATTCGACTCACAAACCATCTTAAAATCATTTAAAAGTGCCACTTTGCAAGTGTATTCTCTTTCCGCGGAAAAAAAATTCAAAAGTTTTTTTACATCACTTCTATCCAAGAGTTTTTTATCATCACATATTAAAATCACTTCAACCTCATCAACTTCTTTATTATCCGTCTTCAATTTTAGGACTTCAAAAAAGTGTATATCTGCCTGACTTGTAAATATCGCGTTATCCTCTTTCCAAATAGGGAACGTCATTTTAAGGACTTTCTTTCCAATTGCTTGCGAGAAAGCATCAAAAACACCGTTTGCATTAACAATATAGTCAGATGAAATACTAAATTCCTTTTGATTTGCTGCCTTACTTAATATTGTATTTAGCTTTTCAATTTCCTTTTTTGCATATGTGACAAACAAATCATTTGAACCATGGCTATCTTTACTCACAATATAAAAATCTCGATTTATATCGTAGAGCATTTTCGAATATTCCGTTATATTCTCCATAAATTCATCGTCTTGTCTCTTTTGTATCGTATAAGAGATCGAATAGAACACCAAAGAAATCAATTCGATAATCATAAAGGTACAGCAACCTAGCAATAACGATATTCCAATCTGTAACGACTCCAAAGATATGCTTTCTTCTCCGATATTACCATCTGATTTAAACTTCAAAGCCGAAACGATGGTAACAATTACTGACAAAAGGATGGAACCAATCATTATTCCTATTCGAAACATTTTTTCTTTCTTTTCGTTCATATGTACTCCATTTCGAATGTGAAATAATCATTCTTTCATAACCCACCACTGCGTAAAACTAACACATCTCTCACATTCATTAAAATCAACTTGATATATTCCATCCATAATCATTGACGAGTCATCCCGAATATCTGTATAGTCCAAGAACCATCTCACTATCAACCGATTACCGTCAATCGCAATCGGGTTCAATTTCAATTTTGATATTCTTTGATACTTTATTTCTTCCCAAAAGGCTAAAATATCATCAGCCGATTCTCCATAAGTCGCAAAAGGATCTTCATAATATTCTGAAGTATCACTAAAAATATTCGTAATTTTCTGAAAATCGCATTTTTCCCACGCACATTTTAAATCATTACACCATTTTGTTGCAAATTCACGAGTTATCATAATATCCTCCTTTTTTATTTAATATTTACAAACTGTTTGGTTCTACCATAGTAAGGGCTTCCCTCTATATCATCTATTGCTGTGCTTGATCTATAATATGCAAAATAATCGTTTCTTAGTCTTTCCCACGCTACCCCATAATACCAGACACATTCTTCCGGTGTTATCAAATGACATTTCTCAACAAATTTCGTTAACACTTTATCATTTTTGTAATTTTTCCTGAGTTCTTCATAAAAAAAAGTTGTATTAATTATTCCGCCCTCAAGAAGTTCGCTTCCAAATAGTGCCTCACAGTTGAACATATTCACTGTTTCAAGGTTAATAGGGAGATTACGATATTTATCTTCAATCTCACTCAGAGACATTAGCCGCCTTTCGTTTGTTAGAACCTTATCAATAAACAATCCACCATATTGTAGAGAATTAGAAATATCATTATAGAATTTATTCCGTTTACTATATTCAATATTTCCCATCGTTAAATCAGACAAAACAAATTGAAATTTTTCTATAAAAAGGCTGATTGTATTGCACCAATCCCCCTCTATCACTCTTTCGTTTTCTACTCCATAGGCACACCATTCGCAAGTCCACTTATAGAAATTCATGTTTTTTTCAAAAATATAAATATCTTGAAATCCCAATCGGTTAAGCAGTGTCCGAAACTCAATTGTACTTCCTAAAACTGCAACCGGTTTTTTCTTGTCAAAAAGTGACACGATACTTTCTATTCTTTGCAACTCATAAACAGTAGGTCTTGAAGGAGGCAAGACGTACTCCCACTTTGATGATATCGCCAAAAAATTATTTATTCCCATGTTTTCTCCTCAATTAAATACTATCTTGCGTAGCCTTTCAATTACTTCCAATGAATCTTCTCTGTTAAATACATTTCTCCCTATGCTAACACCTGCACCGCCCACCTTAATTGAATCGCTTACCATCGCGTAAAGCTCATTTTCATCCATCATCTTTCCTCCCGCAATCAAAACAGGAGTCCCATTAGCCGCTTCAACCACTTTGCTAAACGATTCTGCTGAACCTGTAAATTGTGTCTTTATAATGTCTGCGCCCAACTCAAATGCGATTCTAACACAATGGCAAACAAGTTTAGTATACTCTGCTTCATTCTCCTTTCTTAAATCTTCATAGTTATAATCTTTACCCTCATATTCAGTTCTTGGATACACAATTACTAACAACGGCATACCATACTTCTGACAAACTTCCGAAACTGCTCCAAGATTCTCCAGCATTAATGATTCATAGCTACTAGAAATATTAACATGTACTGCAACTGCAGCTGCATCTATTGCAATGGCCTGTTCTATAGTTGAAACCAATATCTTTTTTGTGTTTGTTTTATACTCTGTACTAGCAGTTAGGTTTAATATGATTGGAACTTCATATTTATCTATAATAGAAGCCGTTCCTAAATAGCAAAGTACTCCATTAGGCTTTGCTTGTTGTATATCTTTTATTTTGCCATGTAAATCTTTTAATCCCTCATTGTACTTTGATATTAAATTGTCGTCTAAAGGAACAACAACACACTTTCCTTCATCTCCAAATATTCTAAACATCCGTCGCCTTTTTCCTAGTACAGATGCTGTAACGATTTCATTTCCAATTTTCATATTATTCCACCTCGTAATATAAAAACAGGTACAAGAGGCAATTTTTCTTGCATCAGAATCAATTAATACAGGAACGAGAACGTCTCAAAAATACCTAAACAAGGATAGCAGCATTACAATTCTTCTCTCAACTTCTGTAATCTTGGCTCTTGATGACCTCCACAACCTGTGAAACGTACTTCCAGCAGTTATCATGGTTGGGGCTTCTACCCTGACATGCACGACCGTCACAGTGCTAGATTCACGAACCAGAATGCAACTGGTATCACCCAGTGCCTCAGAAAACCTTAGACAACAACTGCCTGCACAGCAACATCATCCTGCGTGGTCTTCTTATCGGATAAAATTTTAATTCCTAATTTTTAGAGTTCTTGCAAAGGGTGCTATATGCACCACGACTTGTATAAAACTTGCTTAAGTTGACCACATTGGTACCTGCCCCTAGTACTTTTAGTATATCACAAGTCTGCAAATAAATCAGCCTCGTACACGCCTTTTTCTAACATTTTCTTGAAGCTGTCCTTTACTGTTGCAACATCCTCATGGTAGGTCATTCCGTACCAGGTGTCGCTGGTTTTCAGAACCTTTACGGACATCTTGCCATACTCCAGTAATTCTCCAATAAAAATAGGAACCAAATACTCTGCTTTCAGAGGATTTCTCGGTACTTCTTTTTTAAAAAACTCCTTGAACCCTTCTTCCAGCACATCCAAAAACTCCGGTGTCAATCCCCACATATTCATAGAAACCAGAGAATTCACATCAACAGCCACACCATCTGCTTCTGCTCCATCTGCAGTTTTCACGATGTTCTTGGTCTCCACAACCTCTGTCAAGTTCCCATTCTCGTCCATCTTGCAGATGCCACGGGTCACACCACCATTATCGGACAATGTGTTCTTCAGCACAAAGCCTGCCATACAGAACTTGTCGCCATTCACCAGATACTCATGAACAGCCTTGAAGCCTTCCTTGCCATAGTAATCATCTGCATTGATCACGATGAACGGGGTATCAATCACATTTTTAGCAGCAAGCACAGCCTGACCGGTTCCCCACGGCTTTGTACGGCCTTCCGGAAGTTCTCCCGGAATATCGTTGATATCCTGAAAAGCGTAGTCTACAGTTACATTGTGAGAGGAGCAAATGGAGGCAATGCGATCACCAATAACCTCTTTGAACTCCTTCTCGATATCCTTACGGATGATAAATACCACATGGTTGAATCCAGCTTCAATCGCATCATGGATCGAGTAGTCCATGATGATATGGTTTGCATCATCGACCGGCTCCAACTGTTTAATTCCTGTTCCAAATCGGCTGCCGATTCCGGCCGCCATGATAAGTAATGTTGTTTTCATAATCTCTCCTCACTGTGCTTGCTCTACATCATCTAAATAGCGCCAAGCCTCATTAATCCATATCAATTCATCTTTTTCGAAAAACAAATCTCGTGTATATATTTTCTCTTCGGAATTCCAAAATATTTACAGCATTTAAATTTGCTTACTATGATCGAAAACAAAACAGGTATTCCAATCCCGATCAATAAATAGAAGAGTAAGTTACTGGCTAGTGGGCAAAAACGGTTCAAAGGTTCGTGCAGGAACATTATTGGAATCGTTATACTTCCCATATACGCAAAAAATCGATTTAACCTTCTACAACTCCGTTCTATCAATGCACTTAATCTTGCAATAACAAATCCGTATAAAACAGGCATAACATATACTGAAATCGGATTCTTATAAACAACAAATTTCATATCAATTTGCCTAGGCATTCCATACCTTTCCATCAGTAAATGCTCCAATATAAGTAATGTTGCCACACCAGCTGCAATAATGTCTATCTTTAATGATTGTCTTCGAAACAGATCAACTATTTTATCTTTCAGAATATAGCCAACTATCAAATACGACAAAACGAGCAAAGAAACATCTGCGTCAAATGGAATTCCAGGACGTTCCAGCAACGAAATAGAGTCAATAATATTAGACTCCATTATCGCTGTACCCCCCCCCCACTATCCCAATGGCTATTAGTTGCTTCTTGTTAAGTTTATCGAGTAGTATTACTGCAGCAACTAAGGCTATATATAGGCTGGTTATATACCAATAGACACCATTGATAAATCTTCCTCCATATAGATAATGAATTATCCGGTTGAGATTATGTAGATGATTAAAAAACAGAAAATCTATAGTCATATAAATCAAATATGGCACCAAAAGACGAACAGCCCTCATTTTTGCATATGTCTTCACGTCTTCCACCTTTTTCAAAAAACAGCCTGATAAAATCAAAAACAAAGGCATGTGGAACCGATACATAAAATCTGACAGGCTCTGATTTTTTGTTCCATGCCCGATTATAACACATAATATCAATAATCCCTTTGCAATATCTATGGCAACATTTCTACTAACAGTTTCTTTATTTTCCATATTACTTCATCGTACATGTAGTCCTATTATTTTTACAGGACTCCTACTAAAGTACTATTCTCCTCTTCACAATTTTTACAAACTACAGCGTTTGCACCGATACGACACCCGTCTGCAACTCTTATATTTCCAAAAAATTTAGCACCTGGATCAATATAAACTTCATTTCCTTTGATGGGTGGTTCTCCTCCATTTGCTCCTATATTAACGCTAACATGAATGCGACAATTTTTCCCAACATGACTTTTTCCGTTAATAATAACTGGTCCAACATGCGCAATACTCAGTCCCTCATCACAAACATTTATTCCAATATGAATTGCATACAAATTCGACATTCTATGCAAACGCATTTTATAAAATATGAATCTCAATTTATGATTAGTATTAAAATGATACTCTGTCTTTCTTAAATTATAGATATAACCGTAAAGCACATCTTTTTCACGGATTCCAAATGGAAGCCTTCTTTCACGATTTCTCGTTTATCATTTTTCGTGAACGTGTTATTATACAAAAATCTCCTACACACCGCAGGAGATTTTAGAACTAATACTTACCAAAATCTACTTTGTAATGGCTGTGTTGCACTCTTTTCTCTTCAGGAGGTAATTCCATATATGTTGATCCGTATAATGCCGTTAAGAATTCATTACTATTCCAAAATCCCCAGAACACTTTATCTTCAAAGTCATATTTTTTTCGTTTTGAAAAAAGCTCATTATTTAAATGGTTTTTTGGATAGTCACTGTTAAAAAGCATTTTCGTTCTTTTATTATTAAACTTTCTAATATGACTATCTCTAAGTTTTTTTAATCTATCAATACTTATACACTTTCCTATCAATTTAAAAAAGATATACGACTTCTTTTTCTTTTGCCAATCAGCCCCATAGCCACATTTTGTCCATAGCAGATTTTTTAATATGTGATTTTCAGTCAAAAAAAGTTTTCTCGCAATTTTATTATCAGGAAGATTATCATACGGAAAAACATCAATAAAAATCCCATGTTGAATATCAACATTTTTTGAAAAGTCTTCAAGTATTTCCGTTCCTTTTAATTGAATCTTGGCAAAAGAAAAGCAGTAATTATTTTCTGTTCCTTCTGTTTGCAAAAAATATTTATTTTTATCTAGATTCATTTCACAAATTCTTAAAAACCTATCATAATCTTCTCGCTTCATCGCAAGGTCAAAGTCATCATCCCACGGAATAAAACCCTTATGCCTTACAGCGCCTAATTGTGTGCCGCCATCCATAAAATACTCAATGTTATTCTCATCACAAATTGTTGTAACATACTCAGCAATACTTAATATAAGCATCTGAAGTTTTCTCTTTTCATCTGTCATGTTCTTCACTCTTCTTACTAGGCAATGTAATCCAACTGCCAATTATTTCATTCCACTCATCTGGCACAAATTCAGAAAATCCACTTCCAGGAGAAAACGTCAATTCACCAAAGAATACTTTGTGATTGATTTGATAAAAATCCACTCGCAAAAATGGTATGTCCCCCGCCAATTTTTTGCACAGTTCAATCATTTCATCTAATTTCTCAGGCTGTGGAGGAATTCTATCAAATCGCTTATAATCCTCTCTATAAAACGGCTCCTTTTCCCACTTGAGATTCAAAAAATCGATTCGAGCAGTTTCATGTTTTTCCATTCCTTGCGATAAATATAAAAATTTAGGAATGCCATCAAAACAATAGAATTTATAGTCTCTAAGCTCTTGACTATCGTTGTCTTCCATATATTTTTCCGCAATAATTCTTGGTTTTACATTTTTATATGGCCATTCTCTTCCGGAAAAATAGTAGTTTTTTTTCAATGACTTTTCTATTTTTGCTCTAGTCTTACTTAAATCCAATGCTTTTTTATCTCTGCAAATGACAAGACCACCAGAATCATGTGTACACTTCAAAACAAATTGATTTGGTAATTCTGAAAAATCAATGTCATCAAATGAATCCCATACGCCTAATGTTGGAATAATATATTCACTACCTATGAGATTTGAAACATATTCTTTTGCCGAATATTTATCTACCATTTTGCTATATATATTTTTTCTTTCATATATTTTTAACCATTGGAGTTTTTCGTTAAACCTTGTTGGATTTTTCAAATTCATTTTTCTGCCCGTACATGCCCAATACTTAGCTCTAAGATAAATTTCATCTGGTAGGAAATTAAAATATCCTCTAGCGGCCAAATATCTAAAACCTTTTTTTATTATGTTATCTTTCATCATTTTTACCTTTACATCTTCCTAATCTTTTTGACTACCATGTTCATGCAATCTTTGAAAAGTTTTGGTTCTGTTATAAAATTGACAGAACATACAATAAATGCTGTAATACAACTGTCTATAATTGCATAGACAATCCATTTGTTCCAACTTTCAACCTCATAAACATCAATAATCAATCGATAAAGTAAAATACTACCCATGATGCAAAATGCAGTTCTAATAACTCTAAGTACTGCTTTCTTACAAGAAATATTCAGAATATGCTTATGTGAATAGTAAATAATATCTGTTGTTCTATATGCAAACGAACAAACTGTTCCTATCAAAAGACCAAACATTCCAAGCGGTTTAACAAGAATTAACGAAACTGTCAAATTTATTGTTGCTTCTAAAATTGCTCTCCACTGAGTTTCTTTGAAATGTCCTGCGGCATTTATCATCGTTCCTGATGGCACTCGCATATTGTTGGCAAATCCAATTACCATGAAAAGTATCGCAAGTCTCACATCAACATAATGAATATCGGTATATTTTTTTGTATATACACTTACAAAAGGTAAAATCATAGATGCAGAAACACCATAAACAAACGAAACAACAAAATAATATACATATTCATACAAATCGTATGCTTTAAGTAGCGCATCTTTTCGTCCCTCACTCATTACTTGACCGAAACTCGCCAATGTACCAGTCGAGAAAATATTAGTAAGCAAATTATAAATATGTGAGAAAACAAGATTATAAACAGAATAAATACTTACTTCTATAAGGCTTCCAAAAATAGTCAAAAGTGTAACGTCCGTATTGTAAACAACTAAACCAGCTAACTGATGTAACATTGCCGACCATCTTTTAGACAAGGCAGTTTTATCTGGTTTAATAGACGAATCCAAGCTGGGATAATGTTTGCGGCAATACTGTGCCAATACTATTGTTCTTGCAATAACTAAAAGCGCAGGAATTCCCATTACAATTACAATACTTTGCTGTAAATAAATTAATGAGACCTGTATTGCTACACGGAAAAAGTAAGCTACAGTATCGACCAACGAAACAATAAAAAGTCTTTGATCCGCCTGAAGAAGAACTCTATATTTACTATATACAAAACAATCCAATGTGTTAGTGGCACCAATGACAAGCATAAGTAGAACAACCAGATAGCTAGGAATCTGATTTGAAATAATAAATGGTAAAACGACTGCACATATAATTATTGCTATTGAATACAGCACACCAGATTTGACATAAAATCTATCAATTGCATTTAATACTTCGCTTATTCTTTTATTATCCTTCTTCGCAAGTGGTTCATAAAGAGCTTGCACTGCCGCAGGAGCCAGTCCTGCATTTATTAATGCAATATAGCTCATTATGCTATTTACTGTTGATGTATAACCGTGCAATTGTGCACCATATGAATTTAAGAGAAGATTAGGCAAGATAAAGCCAAATAACGCCGTTGTTAATTGATACAACGCAGTTACCAACATATTTAACATCGTCGCTTTTTTCTTGTTTAGCACCATAAATTTATTCCAAAACCTTGATAAACTGCTTCATTATTGTATCTAAGCTAAAATCCAAGGCCCTTTCTCTAGCATTTTTTGACATAGAATTCCGCATTTCAATGTCAGATAAAAGTGATATTACCTTATCAGCATATTCATCTATGTGATCTTGCGTAACCAAAAATCCATCCTTACAATTTCTAATAATCTCATCCGGTCCATACGCGTTAAAAGACACAACTGGCACACCATGCGCCAATGCTTCTGTAATAACTAATCCAAATCCCTCATATCTTGATGTAACCAGCAAAACTGATGCGTTTTGGTAGTACTCAGTCACATTATTTGACAAACCGACAAGTTTAATACTATTTTCCAAATGATTCCTTTTTATTTCTTGAATTAAGTATTGTTTATCTCCACCATCGCCAACAACTTCTAGTTTAACATCAGGATCCCAGCTCAATACACGTCGCATTATAGGTATCAACCTATCTATCCCTTTATGTTCAATACTTAAACGACCCACGAATAAAATAGATTTTGAATTCAGTTTTGAGATTCTATTTACATCTAGCGTTAATGGATTATATAAAACTTCTATCTCCGTTTTTAAGGTGCTCACTTTTTTTGAAAAAATTTCTTTATCTTTTTTAGTTAGTACAAAAAAGTGATTCATAAATGGTGCATACCTTAAAAATACGCTTCTTAAGCCATATGTTCCATGTTTAGGTGTTTCAAAATAGGATTCATACGTACTGTGCATCCATGCAATGCATTTAATATTTGTTCTCTTGGCAATTTTGGCTGCTAAAATAGAATAATACGCACCTGCACCCACAATGCATGTAATTCTGTTATCTGTTAGAAATTTCACATATCTTTTAAGCATACTTTCTGAGAAATACAATTTATCGCATATATCTACTGCATTTATTTTTTCTAAAAAAGCTGTCTCCGAATTCACTTTTTTTATTGCTCTTTGAAGAAAATTAGCTTTTTTTCTCAACGTAAAGTCATTAACACAATGAATTTCTTTTTTTACTGGATATAACACTTCCGACTTTCCATATTCAGGTGCAAGAATATATACTTCACATTTTTCTAATTCTACTAGCCGATTTAGCATAGTCGTAACAACTCGTTGAACTCCACCTAGCGATTGGATTTCTTGCATCAACACACATATTTTCATATTAATCACTTCCGATCTTCATATACTCTGCCATATTAGTTAAGAAGAAAACAGTCATACAATAGATAAGCATCTGATCTCTTTGTAATGCTAACCCATTATAAGTATTTACACAAATCAAAATAGCCAAATAACCCGTGATAAAGAAACGATCTGCCCTCACCATAAATAATTTAATCAAAGGATAAACAAAAATAATTATCGAAAGAATTATTGCCACTACATAACCAAACTGATAAGCCCATCGAAGAATTGGATATTCTAAGGCTGCAACCATTTTCCAACCATAATCTATATTTTGACCTGTAAATGCTCTGAATTGGATTGTTCCATTCACAAGAAGTTCAGCTAATGCTGAATTTCTATTAGATGTAATATCACCTGCTTGAATACTTACAGAGAATCGTCTAATAACAGTATCAAATGCTCCAATTTGAAATAAAAATAGTATTCCTAGCAATATTATTGGAATATATCTTCTATTTTTCCAATTGGTGTGATATATAATAAAGACAGCAAGAAGCAATACAATGCCCGTTTTACTTCCAGTGAACGCAATACCAATTAAAGAAACAAATACATCAACCAACTTTTCTTTTTCATTTCGAATTTTTGTATTATAAAGATACTGTGTTACATAATTAATTAAAAACAATTCACTGGCAAGTAAAGCATGCCCCATATAAGGAACAATTCTTCCTGCCTCTGCATTATAAATAAGCGATGTAACATTATAAATATTTGCAAAAAAATTAGATACTGAATTATTGGTGAAAACATCTAATGTACCACCTAAAAACATAACTGTGCAACAAATTCTTATGCCTTTCGCCCAAACGCGACAACATTTTTCAAACAACTCAGTATTATTCCAGTCTACATTTACAATCAGCGTCGGAAGAAATGTAGTTGCCACATAAAGAATACAGGTTAAGTAATCTCTTCTATTTAGAGTAACCACTGCAAACGACAGAAATAGTAAAACAGTTAGTACTAGATTGCTCTGAATAAAAAGTTTATGTTTTATATATATACCCGTATTTCCTTTGGCATTTCTATACAAGAATAAAAGTGAAATCAATCCCAAATAGTTAGCTTCCATGAAAGACTTCGGCACTATTGTTGTTCTAACAATTGATGGAAACAAGAAAATCGCTACACAAATAAAAAACACAGGTAATTGTTCTCTACTGTAACTGATTTTCATGCAATTCCTCCTTCTATGATTTCCATCCACTCATTAGCTATTTTTTTAGCACTGAGTTTATTTCTAATATTTACCGCTTCTTCTGACATTTTTTTTGCCAGTTCAGAATTCGATGCTATGTTTTTCATTGCTTTAGCCATAGCATTTACATCTCCTACTGGAACTAATACTCCATTTTTATAATTATTAATCACCATTCTTGCTCCGCCACAAGGACAATCTGTCACTACACTTGGTATCCCCAGAGCAAGTGCTTCAATCATCGAATTAGATAATCCTTCATAATTAGATGCAAGTGCAAAAATAGATGCATCTTCAATCCGTTCATGAATGTTATTCACAAACGGATGTATTTTCACGCAACCATCCATATCTTTTTTCTTAACATATGCTTTAATTCTATCTTTCTCGCTACCATCCCCATATAAGTCCAATTTATAATCACAAAACTCCCTGTGAAAAATTTCAAATGCGTCAATAAGCATCGGTATATTTTTTTGTAAGTCAAATCTTGAAAATGATACAACTCTTCTTTCTCTTCGTCCTGTATATAGTTCCGGCAAGCTATCTGTTAAGGGATTTAATATTATAGTCGACCGTTCTTGTATTTCCTTTGGAAAATATTTTTTTGCATCCTCTGTTTGGCACACCAAGCAATCTAAATGTTTATAAAGAATCAAACGCAGCGTTTTTAATACTTTTCTATTATCTAATTGTGCAGGATCATTTCTCTCAGAACCTATAACCCTAACTTCTAATCCAATACACGCAATAACTGCATACATTGCATTATAATGCGAAAAGGCAATGACAGAATCAATTTGATTTTCTTTTACCGCTCTTCGTATCGCTGTAACTCTCTTATACTTACTCGCTGATCCGTCTTTAGACGAATACAACACATTTATTCGTCTATCAAAATCATATTCTTTACTAGCTTTCTTATGAACTAATATGTAAACTTGATAATCTTTCTGCAAAAGAGTATTTGTCAAGACCGACACAACTCTTTCTGCACCACCACCACCTAATGTGTTACACACAAACATTATTTTTTTCATTCTCTTCACCTTATTCTAGTCTCCACACAAAAGCCTTATCTTTTTGTTCTGAAGGACTCTTCATATAAATGCTTAAGATCTTTTGCATTCTTGCACACATTATATCCTGCTTCTGTTATTAGTTCTTGATTTTTCTTACATCGTTCTGTTCTATTTTCCGCTTTAGAATTTACAGTTTTATATAGAATTTTATCAACCCATTTTCTCGTGTCGTCAATTTCTTCAAAATCCAAAGTATGAGTAATATCCGATTCTGCCGAAACATTCTTCGATACAATACATGGAAGACCCTCAGCTTGAGCTTCTATTAAAACAACTGGCAGTCCTTCATGTAACGAAGGCAATACGAACAAATCCATTGCTTGCATATACTGTGGGACTTCCATTGTTTTTCCAAGAAAAAGTATATTTTTCTCAATTCCTAATTGAATAGCTTTCTTCTGCATCCGTTCGAGTAAAAAACCGTCACTAATTAATAGTAAAAGATAATTATCGTTTTCCTTAATTAAACTTGCAAAAGCATCGATTAAAAATTCATGATTCTTCTGCTCTATGAAATTTCCAACATGACCAATTACAATTTTTTCTTCAGCATTTATTTTTTTTCGATACACTTTCCTAACTTCTTCATTATATTTATAATTTTGTAAATCAATTCCATTCTTTAATTCGAAAAAAGTTTTTTCCCCATATAGCCATTTTCCGGCATCATACCCACATGCTAATCTTTCAGTATAACATTTATTGAAAACTGGTAGTAAAAGTCTATGCAACCATAAATGCGAACAAGTAGTATTGTGTGAATGAACCATTCTCACTGGAATATGGGCTAGGACAGCCGGAATAAGCTCAATCAACATCGTCGAACTATTTCCATGGATATGGACAATATCATACCCATTGTTCTTCATTAGTTGATATAATTCCATCATATACTTTGGTATATTTCCTTTTCTATTAATCTTATATATTCTGGAATTATTATTTTCAATTTCTTCCCTATATTCATTACTAATTTCGTTAGGAACAACAAAATCCATAGTCATATCCGTCTTATCCATATTTCTGTAATAATTCATAATGACGGATGTAATTCCATTAAATCTAAACCTAACCGTTGTAATTATTAATACTTTCATCATAACATTGCTTAATCTCTCTGGAAAATATCCCTCGTATAAACTTTTTCTTTCACATCATCAAGACACTTATCATATCTATTTGCGATGATAGCCTGACTCTTTTTCTTAAACTCATCCAAATCATTGACCACAACACTGCCGAAGAACTTCTCGCCATCTTTCAGTGTCGGCTCATAGATGATCACAATTGCACCCTTTGCCTTGATGCGTTTCATGACACCTTGGATACTGCTCTGGCGGAAGTTGTCGCTGTTGCTCTTCATGGTCAGGCGGTAAACACCAACAACGACTTCCTTCTCCTTGCTCTCATCCCAGCTATCATTTGCCTCATACGCACCAGCAATTTCCAGAACACGGTCAGCAATAAAGTCTTTTCTTGTTCTGTTACTTTCAACAATAGCTTCGATCAGGTTCTCCGGCACATCAGCGTAGTTTGCCAGCAACTGCTTGGTATCTTTCGGCAGGCAGTATCCACCGTAGCCAAAGGACGGATTATTATAATGAGTACCAATACGAGGATCCAGGCAAACACCGTTGATGATCTGCTGAGTGTTCAGCCCTTTCATCTCAGCATAGGTATCCAGTTCGTTGAAGTAACTGACACGCAGTGCCAGATAGGTGTTGGCGAACAGCTTAACTGCCTCAGCCTCAGTGAAGCCCATGAACAGCGTGTCAATATTTTCCTTGACGGCACCTTCCTGCAGGAGTTCGGCGAAGGTGTGTGCTGCTTTTACCAAACGAGCATTATCCACATCAGTACCGACAATGATACGAGAAGGATAAAGGTTGTCGTACAATGCCTTGCTCTCTCGCAGAAACTCCGGGCTGAAGATGATATTGTCGCAGTGGAACTTCTCACGAACACTTGCAGTGTAACCAACAGGAATCGTACTCTTGATAACCATAATGGCTTCCGGGTTGTATTCAATAACCAGTTTAATGACAGCTTCCACTGCAGAAGTGTCAAAGAAATTCTTCTTGCTATCGTAATTTGTAGGAGCCGCAATCACCACGAAGTCCGCATCAGAGTATGCTTCTTTAGCATCCAGAGTTGCGGTCAAGTCCAGCTCTTTCTCTGCCAGATACTTTTCAATGTACTCGTCCTGAATCGGTGACTTCTTGTTATTAATCAGTTCCACTTTCTCAGGGATGATATCCACAGCATTCACCTTGTGGTGCTGAGATAACAACGTAGCAATGGAAAGACCCACATACCCAGTACCAGCCACAGCAATCTTCAAATCCTTAAATTCTCTCATTTCAATGTCCCTCTAATCTATTATTTATAAAATTCTGCATACCACTCTGCGAACTTCCGCAGACCAGTTCTCAAATCAGTGCTAGGCTTATAGCCGAAATCACGCTCCAACGCTGACGTGTCTGCATAAGTAACCGGCACATCACCCGGCTGCATCGAAACCAGTTCTTTGTGAGCCTCGAAGTCGTAATCTTCCGGCAGAACTTTTGCTCTTACTAACTCCTCACTCAGAATCTGCACAAAGTCCAGCAGGTTTTCCGGATTCTGATTACCGATGTTATAAACTGCATACGGCGGAATCGGCAGGCCATCCTCGCCGTTCTTCTTATCTGGAGCCTTCTTCATCACGCGAACAACACCTTCCACGATGTCGTCCACATAAGTAAAGTCGCGCTTGCAGTTGCCGTAGTTGAAGATCTTGATGGTCTCGCCCTTCACCAGCTTGTTGGTGAAGCCGAAGTAAGCCATATCCGGACGTCCAGCAGGGCCATATACTGTGAAGAAGCGCAGGCCCGTGGATGGGATGTTGTACAGCTTGGAATAAGCATGAGCCATCAGCTCATTGGATTTCTTGGTTGCCGCATACAGAGAAACCGGATTATCCACCTTGTCATCTGTGCTGTACGGGACTTTCTTGTTGGAGCCATAGACGCTAGAGGAGGAAGCATAAACCAGATGCTCCAGACTCTCGCAATGGCGGCAGGCTTCGAGGATATTAAAGAAGCCGACCAAGTTAGATTCCACATAAGCATCCGGGTTGGTGATGGAGTAACGCACACCAGCCTGTGCTGCAAGGTTCACGACCACCGCAGGCTTATACTTCTCGAACAGCTCTGTGATCAATGCCTTATCAGCGATGTTGCCTTTTACAAAAGTGAATGTGGGATACTTGGCCAGCTCATTCAAACGGAACTCTTTCAGGGCAACGTCATAGTAGGCATTCATGTTATCAATGCCGATGACCGTTGCAGAAGGAGCCTCCTGATAAATTCGCTTCACCAAGTTGGAACCGATAAATCCAGCCGCGCCTGTAACTAAAATCGTTTTATTCTCTAAGCTAACTGTGCTCATATGTAATCCTCCGTTATTTAATTTGCTTCAAAATCCGAACCAAGTTTCTTGGTATAATTGATTTAACTCTATCTTTTAGTTGCAGTCCAACATTCAAATTATCAATGAAATCATCGCAATTAATATCTCTATAAAATGTATCGCGTTCTAATGGACGTTTTGTTGGGTGTACCAGATTTCCTTGTTTTACCATTGCTTCCTCTAAAGTTGCATCGATAACCAATGCTTTGCTCTTTATGCTATCAAACAATTTTTGACCCTTTTCTGTATTCACAAAAACACTGGAAACGCCTTTTTCTGAATAAAACTCCGGGTGGCTCTTTCCGATTCCCCAAAAGTCTCCAATCGTCAAATCTCCCACTCGATGGACATTAGCATAAGCACACTGATAGCAACATTCACGATAACAATCACCACTCATGAAATGTTTTCCATAGCGATCAAGAGAGAGTGTCTTTGTCTTTGTCTTTGTCTTTGTCTTTGTCTTTAGAAGATACTGTGTTCCCCAGCCTCGTTTATCCTTTGAGCGAAAATTATAATATATGATTTTTCCATCTGTCTGTTTATTTTGAAACTCCAAATATTTTTTGAAGAATTTGGGTGACGGTACGCCATGACAAATCAAATCAATGGTATAAAGATTCTCATAATCTTTTTTTAAGAATGAATGCAGTCCGTCGATTTGACAGGGAGTTCCTGTATAAAGAACTGTTTTCCCAGCCAGCAAGTCATTTTGAACCTGTGAATATGTATTTCCCGTATCTGATTGCACATACTTGGATGACTGAATCTGAGGTAAATCACTCAAACAGTCTACTCGTATATGTTTTACACCAAAAGACTTATCGTAGGAAACTCCATATGCAATGCCACCCTCTTTTATGATTTCCTGTGCAGCTAAAGCACCTACACCACCAGAAGCAGATTGCATAATTTGCGCATCATTTTTATTTCTAAATGCAAAAACCTTCAATGGTACTACCGAAGAATTTTTCGGCAGTTGCGTTGGGCAATGTTTTACACATAGGGAGCAATTAATGCACTTATCTTGGTCTACATAAGGATAAAGGAATCCATCCTCTCGTTCTTTTATGACAATTGCATTTTTAGGACAAACCTGTTCACAGCTCCGGCATCCAACACAATTGTTTTTTACATCAGATATATTTTTCATCTTATTTCAACTCATCAAGAACCATGTTCATATACTGAACTGATTTTTCTCTTTCATTTTGTAATATTTCATGTACTTTATCGAAATCTGTTACATCATCTGCTGCATCCAACGTAGGCATCTCATCAAAGCCTCTATTTTCCGTATTGGTTAATTTCAAGATGCTACGAAGCCTTGCACTTGCATGTTCTGGAAAAATATCAATAAACTTCGTTCCAAAGATCAAGGAAAAAGCGGTAGCGTGAAAAGAATCTGTTACAACATAGGCTGCATCCCGAATCAATCCGAGATATTCTTCAATCGTCGGGCACCAAACCAATCGACCCGAACGAATGATGTCATGCCAGTTATAGCTGATGTTTAACACTTTCAAATTGTATTTTCGAGCCAAATTTGCTGCGTATTGATCGATTCTCTTATCATGATGCAAATTATATGTAACCACATACTTCTGATTTTTATAACGATCCGACACATATGGAATCCACGTTTTTGCATCAAATAACAATGTGGGGTCAAGCACCTGTACTACATCTGATATGTCCATGTCTTGAAGAACCGTTACCCCACTATCTTCTCCCACAGAAATATGCTTGTACTTTTCCAACATTGGTGAAACTTCACTTTTTTCGTCATCCTTCAATTTTTCACTTCCAATACTGCTCGCATAAGAAAAACGATAAGCATCATCTGGTAGAAAGCTTAAATAAAACGGACGATCAACTCCTTCATTCCAGTGACTGTTCCAGACTTGATCACTACCGGTACAGTAAGCATCAGCTTTGGGAATGTCATTTATCAAATCCTGTTCCGAGTAATATGTTTTATCTGTCAAGTCGATATGCTTTCTTAAAAACTCATCAAAAACCAAATGTTTTTTATAATACGAAGGGGCAATCGCAATCTTAGCCATTAAAAGCAGGATTGGATTGCTCCCTAATTTTCTGCTTTTGTTCTTCAGTCTTTTCAATAAGCCCTTACTGCTATATCGTTCCGGATAATAGTCTATGATTTCTGCCTCGCACCCGAGTTCGTTCAAGAACATCTGTGTTGCCAATGTTTGAAGCGATGACCCATAATTCCGCACTCTATGCAATGTAATAACATCTATTTTCATTGTTTACCCACTCTCATCGTTTTATATCTTGCCTAAAAAATCTTCAATGGTTTTTACCATTTGTCTTCTCTGCGACGTATATTTTGCAAATTCATGATGTTTTGCTTTTATTATTAGTTCTTCCAATTTATCGTTTTCTGTACACATAATTACATAATTCTGTTTAGAAAACGATTCTGCAATTTGTACCTGATGATCATCAACATGCTCTCCATACTTAGCAAGTCGTGGCACAACGATTACTTTCTTATCATTTTTAAGACCCGCAATAATTGTTGCTACACCGCTATGTGTTATAAGAACATCGCACTCTCTGATTTTTTTTTCAAATTCATTCTTATCCAAGAAAGAAGCATACTGGAAATTTCGAGGCTCGTAATCAGAATTCCCTATCTGCGCAAAGACTGGCTCCGCAATTTTTCCATCAGCAAGCAATTGGTCTATCATCTGCAACAATCTGTTAAATTGAAATTTTTGTGTTCCAAGAGCTACAAAAATCATAATTCATCCTCAAAATATTCCGCCCACATATTTAGCCTTTGGATAAAATTTCAGCAGTGGCTCCCACTGTACCAAAAACAAATCAGCGAACGGATAAACAAGTTTTCCAGTTAATGACTGATTATTAACACGAGCAAAAGACTCTATGTAAATAATCTTTGTTCCTCGGAGTTTTGCAAAAATGCAAAACGGAAAAGCAATCAATGCACCCGTTGTAATCACAAAATCCGGTTTTTCTTTTTTCAGAATTTTCAACGCACTTTTAAACAGCTTGAAGAAATGCCAAAAAAATCTTTTTTCGTGACGATTGATTTGAGGCAAAGTATAAATCTTCTGCAAATTAGAATCTTCTGCTTGGCTGCCTTCTTCTGTAACAAAAAAAGTGTCATATGCGTCTGCAATTTTTCTTAAGCACATCAATTCTTCCCAATGTCCTCCAGAGGATGCTATAAAGCAAGCTTTCTTTATCTTCCCGCAATTCATCCCATTATTTCTCCTCTATATCCTCCATTATCCATCTACACATCCTGTATGTTTCAGATGGTATTTCTCTTCTTCATAAAACCTGTGTCTCCATCACACGCTCACCCGAATCTCCCCATCCTCTTTCTTCACATCAAACACAAACGGATGCTTCTCTCCCCACTTCGGATCCTCCTTTTCCTTCTCATTCCATTCCTTCCATTTCTGAATGAAACCATTGTGAATCAGGTTCTCCGCTGCAAGTCTTGCTTGTACTGCTTCGTCATAATTATCAAAAAGCCCAACATAATAACGCTTTCCCTTGAAACCAATATCCACACGATACTTGTCGCAATTTTTCATCTTAAACACGCCTCTTAAGCCACTCTTGTTATCTCTTCTGCTTTTTCTCTTTTCCAGCACTTCAACACAGGTTCCGTCCACAAAATGTCGTCTTTTTGCAATCTCTTGACGATTTTTTTTCTGCAAACAACCACAACTATGACATGTTCCTTGTATAAGTCTTGCCGCTGGTACATCAACTTCATTTCCACAGTCACACACACAATGCCAATAGACGGAACCTCTACCATCTCTTTTTTTTGTCATATCCTTAACTGTTAACATGCCAAACTTTTGGCCTGTCAAATCTTTTGGTTTTCTTCCCATAAGTTTTCACCCTTTTGCAAGAAATTTCGTAGAGTAGATTACTCTACGAAATACGCTTTTTCTTTGAATTGTTTCAAATCTTAGTATAATTATCACGTATAGTCTACTCTTTTCAAACATTTCTGTCAATGAATATACACTCATTTTATAAATTTATACAATCTCTTAGCAAAAAAAGTCGAATAATAGACATTTTCGTCATTTTAATCTCCTTTTTTGAATGGATTTTTATCTATTTGCCGTCAAATTTATGGTCAATTGTCAGTTGATTTACAATCTGTCAGATCTGAAAATCAAAAATATTTATTTCAGTTCATCTAATCCATATCGCGTTTTCATAAACACATGTATTTAAAAATTAATCACAATTATAAATTTTACAGCATTTATTTACCGTCAAATTTTTGGTCAGACGTCTGAAATCTCTTGGTTTTCAAGGTTTTTCATAAAAATTTCGTAGAGTAATCTACTCCACGAAATACGCTTTCTTTTTCTATTCTGAACTTTTCTCTTTTTCCCCATAGAACTCAAAGAAACTCTCCCGGAGCATTGCTGAGAGGATCTCTAATTCACTAAAAAAATCGTGCTGTCAGCAGAACTCTCCGCCGACAGCACGATTCCTATACTTTTTACTTATATAATTCGATTAGATGTTCAGAAGATCACTGAATACTCTCAGGGCTCCGTCTGTCTCATGTGCAAGTACGCGTTTTGCAAGGACTTTACCGAGCTGAACACCTTCCTGATCGAAGCTGTTTACATTCCACAGGAATCCCTGGAACATGATCTTGTTCTCGAAGTGAGCAAGCAGTGCTCCGAGAGATGCTGGTGTTAACTGCTCTCCGATAATGATGCTTGAAGGACGTCCTCCTTCGAAGTTCTTATTACGGTTCTCGTCTTCTTTACCACATGCAAATGCTACGATCTGAGCAGCTACGTTCGCGCAGAGTTTCTGCTGGCTTGTGCTGTCCTGGATCACAACATCTGTACCGATCTGGCTGTTCTTGAATCCTACGAACTGAAGCGGCACAATATCTGTTCCCTGGTGAAGGAGCTGATAGAAGGAGTGCTGTCCGTTTGTTCCAGGCTCTCCGAAGATAACCGGTCCTGTTACATAATCAACCGGCTCACCAAAGCGGTTTACGGATTTTCCGTTAGACTCCATATCCAGCTGCTGCAGATGTGCAGGGAAACGGCTCAGTGCCTGAGAGTAAGGAAGTACTGCTGTGCTTGGGTATCCGAGTACATTTCTCTCATATACACCGATCAATGCATCGAGCATCTCCGGGTTCTCTTTGATATTCTTATTGAGGGACAGTTTATCCTCAGCTGCTGCTCCATCAAGGAACTGTGCAAATACTTCCGGTCCGAATGCGAGGGAAAGTACGGCTCCGCCAACTGCTGATGTAGATGAGAAACGTCCTCCGATATAGTCATCCATGAAGAAGGCTGCAAGGTAATCATCACTCTTGGCAAGTGGTGAAGTCTCACTTGTTACTGCGATCATATGCTTGGATGCGTCAAGTCCTGCATTCTTAAGAGCATCCTTAACAAAGGACTCATTTGTCAAAGTCTCAAGTGTTGTTCCTGACTTGGATACAAGTACGAAGATGGAATGAGCAACATCTACAGAATTCAGAACTGCTGCCGCATCATCCGGATCAACGTTGCTGATGAACTTTGCTTCCATCTTGAATGTATCATTCTTCTTTGCCCAGTTCTCAAGTGCAAGGTACATTGCGCGAGGACCGAGGTCACTTCCGCCGATACCGATCTGAACAACTGTTGTAAACTTCTCTCCGGCACCGTTTGTGATCTCACCTGCATGTACTTTGTTCGCGAACTCAGCAATCTTCTTCTGCTGCTCTACATAGAAAGTACGCTTGTCAACACCGTCAGCCTCAACAGCATCTCCGAGCTGTCCGCGTGTCATATGATGAAGTACGAGACGCTTCTCTCCTGTGTTCACAACTTCTCCGTTGTAAAGTGCTTCGAACTTCTCTGTCAGCTGTGCTTCTTCTGCCAGTTTCTCAAGAGCTGCGAGAACTGTGTCATCCACTTTCTTTGCTGCATAATTGTATGCTAATCCTTCTGCCATCGGAACGCTGTAGTTCTTCACACGCTCTGCTCCGTTCTCTCCGGCCATCACTGCTGCGAGGTCTACACTTTCTGTCTTCTTAAGTTCCTGATAAGAAGTAAGCTTATCCAAATTGTTCCAGGTAATCATCGTTGATTCCTCCTTCATAAAATAAAGTTCATATCCGGCTGTCGGGTTCAGTATCTTCTGACCGGCAGACCATCCATTTCATAAAAAAACTATTGTTAATTTCTCAACAATCAAGTTCATTATACAATCAATCCCGTGCAAATTCAACCCACAAACGATATTATCAGATTGCTGTCCGCACATCGTATAACCAGTAATAATATCAGAGCAGCTCCGCAAACAGACGTAAGATCAGCTGTCCGAGTCTTAAGCCCGCACTTCTTCCTTCTTTATACTGCTCGGTCACTTCTCTGCTTTCTCCCATCGTGCGGATCAGATCATCCCGGATCTCCAGCACTGCGTCGCAATCTGCCAGGAAGCATCCATTCTCAAAGTGATGGTACAGGCTGCGGTAATCGAGATTGATCGTTCCGCAGGTCGCCATGCGATCATCTGCCACACTCATCTTCGCATGACAGAATCCCGGTGTCCACTCATAGATACGGACTCCATGCTTAACCAGATTATGATAGAAGGAACGGGTCACACTGTAAACCATCTTCTTGTCCGGGATACCCGGTGTTATGATACGCACATCAACACCACGCTTTGCTGCCAGTGTGAGTGCATGTGTCATCTCGTCTGTAATGATCAGATACGGAGTGATAAACCAGCAGTATTTCTCCGCTTTGTTCGCCATACTGATATATACTTCCTCGCCTACCTGCTCACCATCGAGCGGACTGTCTGCATATGGCTGGACATAACCACGCTGTTGTGCTTTGTATGCATAGTGGATCACATATTTCTCCGGTACAAGTTCCTTTGACTTTACATTTCCGGCTGCATTCCACATTTCCAAAAATGCAACTGTCATAGACTTAACTGCATCTCCTTCCATACGGATTCCGGTATCTTTCCAGATTCCATACGGATGTGTGATATTGAAATACTCATTCGCCAGATTATAGCCTCCGGTATATGCAACCTTTCCGTCGATCACTGTGATCTTTCGATGGTCTCGATTGTTCAGGAACATATTCAATCCCGGAAGGATCGGGTTGAATACTCTGCATTTGATTCCTAAGGATTTCAGCTTCGTCGCAAAGTCCATGTTTACAAACCAGATCGATCCCATATCATCATAGAAGATTCGTACTTCTACGCCTGCTTTTACGCGATCTTCAAGTACTGCCTGGATTCGGTGCCACGCCTCTTCATCTTCAATGGCATGATACTCCATGAAGATGAATCTCTCCGCTTTGGAAAGATCCTCAAGCTGTGCTTCTAACCCTTTGATTGCCTCATCATAATATGTAACATCTGTATTCTGATAAACCGGATAGGATGAATAATTTTTCAAATAAGATGCAATTGCTCCTGCCTGAGGACTCTCTTCTTTCATCCATTCGAGAATCTGATGATTCTCAGGGAGATACGGAAGCAGCTTCTTGTCAATCTCTTCATATCTTGTACGCATCTTCTTCGTGCTTCCGTTTAAACCTACAAGAAGATAAAGGCTCACACCAAGAATTGGAAAACCAAGCATCAATATGATCCATGGCATTTTCATCGAGGATGTCTTATCCATACTGTAAAGTCCAAGCACGAGAAAGATTGCCAGGATCCTTGTCGCCCAATCGATGATCGTTGCGTATTCATTTACCTTTGTGAACAGAAATACGAGGAATATAACCTCCAGCAAAATCGATAATGCAGTGAAAATCAGTCTCTTCGTTCCGTTCTCTGTCTTTTTCTTTCCTTCAAGTGTAGTACTACTCAACTTGTACGCTTCCTTTCCTTATTCATATAATTTCTCTTTGTATAAATAGAAAGACGGAGAATCCGATCACTCAGATTCTCCTGACTCTTTTAATTAACACATACTATAACAGATATGGAAGGAAATTGAAACAAGTATTTTCTTTTTCCACTGCTTTTTTATTCATGTCTCAGTGCCTCGATCGGATTCATGTTTGCTGCTTTCACGGACGGGATCAGTCCGAAGATAATGCCGATCAGTGTAGAGAACAGTACTGCAATAACAATAGAAATTCCACTGATTGCCACTGGGACTGCCGACACTCTCGATATAATATACGCAAGTGCGATTCCTCCAAGGACACCTATAATTCCTCCAAGCAGTGTCAACACTGCTGCTTCTGTCAGAAACTGTGTCAGGATTCTGCGCTTTCTTGCTCCAAGAGCTTTCTTCAGCCCAATCTCACCAGTACGTTCTGTGACGGATACGAGCATGATGTTCATTACTCCGATTCCGCCTACGAGTAGAGAAATGCTTGCGATCCAGATCAGCTGCTGGTTCGTTGAGTTGCTGATCTCCTGAATCTGTGCTGCCTGCTTTAACAGATCTTCTCCTTTGTATTTCACAGTATCATCTGAAACTGTCAGCATAGCATTTAAAATATCTGCGGCTTTCTCTCCTGCCGCTGTCATATCATCTGTACTTTTTGCACGCACGACAAGGTTCTGCGGTTCGTCATACTGGTAAATGACCGGCCATACTTGATCCGGAATAATAATCTTTCCGCTCTGGTCTTCTGACATGTAGCGGTAGTAATCTTCCATTGAGTTGATCACCGGCTGGGACTCTGCTTTCTTTGCAACCATTCCGACGACAACAAAAGGCTCGCCCTTGATCTCGATCGTTCTTCCGATCACATCTGCATTGTCGAATAAACTTGCCGCTGTTGTCTTGTCTATCAAGGCTACTTTTCGTCCTTCGGAATAATCTTTGTCTGTTAATCCTCTTCCTTTGGTCACCTGATATCCGTAAACATCCAGATAATTTCTGTCAATTCCAAGGATCACGCTGTTACTTAATGACTTTGCGCCACGATAAACTGCGTCGTATTCATTTCTTGTATGATATAAAGACGCTGTCTCCACTTCCGGAAGTTCAACGACCTCCTGCAATGTCTCGTCTGAGATCTCCGGCACTCCGTCCGGGAGTGACTGATACTGCAGATCGATCGGCCAGTCACCCTGATAGAGCTGTACATTTACCGCGTCATTTCCTGCACCGACCAGATTCTTCTTAATCTGTTCATTCGTTCCTTTGATTGTGGACACAATTGCTATAATGGAACCGATTCCTATGATGATTCCGAGCATTGTTAGCGCAGATCTTAATTTATGATTCCAAATTCCCTGAAACGCCAGTCTGATGTCTTCTAACATAATGGCACCTCACTCTCTTTCATTTTGATACTGTTCAGTCTTTTTAATAATAGTCGTACAGGGTATCTGCTTCCTGTGTCTTTGCGCCTTCTTTGACATCTCTGCCGTAAGGGAATGCGATCATGTCGTCCATTGTGAGGCCGGAGGTGATCTCCAGTGAATTGTACATATTTTTGCCAACCTCTACATACTGTTTTGTTAATCTGCCGTTATCGCCCCGCTTGTAGACATAATAGCGGTTTCCTTCCTCGCGGACAAACATTTTTTCAAGATAGATCGATCCATCACTACCTGCTGCAATTCCATCCATCGACAGATTCACAGACTCACCATTCGAGAGATTTGCGTCTCCGTGGATCACGAGCGTGAACGGATAGAAGGACTGATTCTGGTTCTCTCCTGTGGAATAATCGCTTACCGGTGAGTTGCCAACACCTGTAACTGTCGCTTCGTAGGATTCTCCCGACTGCCAGGACATTACAGTCGCAGTCATTCCTTCTTTGATCTGATCAAGCATTGTCTCTCCGACTCTTCCGGTCACATAGAAACCTTCTTCTCCGACAACGCTGACAACTGGTTTGTTCTCATTCTTTGCAGACGCTTCGTCAGTCGCTTCTTTGACTACACCTTCTACCGTACTTTTAATCACGCCGTCCCCGACCTTTTTCTTCAGCTTTTTCAGTTCCAGTTCAGCGGATCTTTTGGAAAGATCCAGATCTTTGATCTTCTGCTCTTTCTCCTTGATTTGCTTCGTCACTTCTTCCTTTGACGGGAGGTCCGGGGTGTCTGGGATAACCGGATCTTCTGAGATATCCGGTTCCGGAGTTGGCTCCGGTTCTGGAGTTGGCTCTGGTTCCGGAGTCGGCTCCGGGTCTGGAGTTGGTTGTGGATCCGGTATCACTACCTGCCCTGTCTTTCCATCCAGTATCCAGCAGGAAATGAATTTGGTCGGCTCTTCTGCATGGTCAACCACATCAAATGCACACACGATCCCGTCTTTCAAAACGTGAAGCATAAACTGTGCATTCACTGCTGCCCCCGGTGCACAAAGGTAACGATACGGTTTTTCCATTGTTCCGTCTGCATCTTCTTTATTATAAGGAACAGAATCTAATGTAATCTCACTGTAAACCTCTTTTCCCTTTAATGCTTCAGGGAATGGACGCTCGATTGCGGAAGACGGTACATCATCTTTTTTATTATCGTCTTTGGATGTGTCATCCTTCGCATTATCATCTTTCGAAGCATCGTCTTTTGAAGTATCATCTTTTGTGTTGTCGTCTTTTGTCGTATCATCCTTCGAGGTATCACCATCCGTTTTTTTATTCTCATCCTCTTTTGATGTATTAAGAACGGTTGTCTTTACAACACTCATCTTCTGTACAGTTGGCTGCTGTTCTCCATCTACGCTTGTCTGCACGACGGATGCCCCTGTATCTGCCTTCGCGGTCTTCGTTCCCTTGAGCTGGGTGATCTCTTTCTGCAGGTTCTGGATGTTCAGATCAATCCCCTGAATCTGCATTTCTTTCATCTCAAGCTCCAGAGAAGAAAGTGTTGTATCGTAAGCCACAAGGCGGTCACCAACTTTCACAGTATCTCCGGCTTTCACGTAAACCTGCGTGATCGGCATAGTATCATTTACATAAATGTCCTGTTTCTGGTTCGTTGTGACGGTTCCGTAACTTGCAATCCCGCTATCATCGTACCAGCCGCCGGAATTCAAACTGCTGACAGGAGCTACTTTAACAGCCTTTCCGCTGTTCTTCACTGCGAAACCGATTCCAAGTGCAAGAACGATACAGCCTGCTGCCACAGGAATGCCGATCTTGATTATTTTCTTTTTATTCATCCACACTCTCCTCCGTTCCCGGAACTCCTTCCTGCATTGCATTTTCTTCTACAGGTTCTTCGTAACCGCCCTCGGCTCCTGACATATCTGAAGTACTGCCTGATGTACCTGAATCGTTCTTCACAACAGCTGCACCTTTTTTGCATTCCTCGCTTGGCCATACAATGTAATCAGAAGCTTTCAGTCCGTCTACGATCTCACAGGTTCCCATATCTTCGTTCGTCTCTCCGAGTGTAACAGAACGCTTCTCCAGCTTGTCATTATCTCCTGCTACCCATACATATGGATGATCTGAATCTGCGTCTACAATGTAGTCACGCATCAGCCACATCTTGTCTGCTTCCAGTGAAGTACTTGTCTCGATATAGACATGCTGTCCGAGCATCAATCCATCCACTGTATCCAATGTGACATAGAATGGATACTTTGTTGCCTGATTATCGCTGTTCTCAGAACCATAACTCATAGAATCCTGGGAACTGTTCTCCGGCTTTTCTGTGTCTACGTTATCTACTGTACCTGTCCAGATCTCATCTTCATTCACTCTGGAGCGGATCGTCACCTGTGTGCCCGGTGTCAGATCTCCGATGTTCTGCTCGCTGATCTTCCCTTTGATTCTGTATTTTCCTGTAGAAAGGATACTCATAAACGGTTTGGACTCTCCTGTAGAAGGGTCTGTTCCCTGCTGTTCGTTGATCTCCTGTACAATTCCGGCAACTGTAGAAGTTACTGTAGACTGTTCCAGGCTCTTCTGTGTACGGTTTACTTCCAGCTCTTTTACTTTATAATTGTACTCTTCCTGCTTGATCTCCATCTGAAGTTCCTGGATCTGTGTCGTATAGGACAGCTGTTCGCTGGCCGGCGCACTCTTCTTCTCCGTTGTAAGTGTCGCGATCTGTGAATTCAGGCTGCTGATGTTGTTCGTGATCTTCTCAAGCTCCAGTTTTCCCTGATCTAATGTCATGGCAAGCTCTTCTGTATCGTATTCAAACAGCTTTGTTCCAGGCTCTACTTCCTGCCCTTTTTCAACAAAGATCTGTTTTACCTTCTGATTGTCTGCCAGTGTCAGTTTCAACGTATCCTGTGCTTCAACCACTCCTGTAAACCGGTTCTGTGTCCCAACTCCTGTCCCTGTGATCATTCCGACGGAATCCGCATAAAGAACATTCTCTCCATCTGCTCCACCGCCACCTGTCAGATTCTTCACAAGAATCAGGGCGATCACTGCCACAAGGAAGATACCTCCGCCGATCAACATTCCTTTTTTCTGTTTTGTATCCAATCTTCTTTTTTCTTTCGGCTGACTGGAGCTCTGTGTGTCGGATGACTGCTTTCTGATTCCCCGCATCTTTTGCCCTCCTGCTTTGTTTTATTTTTCTTCTTTTTGTGCAAAAGATAAAATCTCCGGGACATCCGGTACAATCTGCACAAAATATTCTCTTATACCATCAGTATACAGGAAATGTGCATGAAAAGACATTGATATTTTCTTAAGATTTTTTATCTTTTTTCTATAGCCGGCTCACAGACTCCTTCTGCTCCGGCAAGCAGAATCATCAGAAGCAAGTCTCTCTGTGGACCAAGCCATGCTTCCTTTGGCTCATACCATTCCTGAAGTGTATGGATTCCGTCTTCCTCTCCGCCTCTTCCAACAGTGATTGCCGGAATTCCCATACTGATCGGGATATTCGCATCCGTACTGCTCTCATACCGATACTCCGGTTCAACCCCCAGCAGTTCTGCCGCCCGGAATGCTGCTTTCACGATTGGGCAGTCTTTTGGCTGTGCCCCCGCCGGTCTCACACCGCGTCCTTCGATCTGCACTTTGATCTGCGGCTTTGAAGCATCCCATCTTGCATTTTCTTCTTCCACTGCCTGTCTGATCACTTTATGAAGTTCTTTGTCCAATCGGTTCAGCTCTTCTTCGCTGTCCGAACGGAGGTCTACCAGCATGGATGCAGAACCTGAAATTGTATTTACAGAAGTCCCTCCCTGGATCACGCCTACGTTAAATGTCGTCTTCGGCTCATCTGGAACCTGGAATTCTGCGATCTGTGCGATAGCTCGTCCCATTGCATGGATTGGATTAGGAATGCCAAAGTTCTGGAAACTGTGACCACCTCTTCCGGTAAATGTCACCTCATAACGGTGACTTCCTGTTGCCGTATAGATCACCCCGCCCGTATACTGGTTATCAATCGAGACAAATGCATCTACCTCTGGACATTCTTCTGAAGCCTTGTTGTCGTATCCGAACAGATACTTCACGCCCCTTAGATCTCCAAGTCCCTCTTCGCACACATTTGCACAGAAGATCAAGTCCCCTTTTGTGTGAAGATCTGCATGGATCATTGCTTTCGCTACTGCGATCATCTCCGCCACTGCATGTGTGTCATCGTTAATACCGGGACAATAATAACGATTTCCTTCTTTTCTTATCGTCAGATCTGTCCCTTCCGGGAATACTGTGTCTGTGTGCGCCGCAAGCATTACATTTGGCCCTTCACCGGTTCCCGGCCAGATCCCAAGCACATTTCCAACAGCGTCAATCCTGACATCCCTAAGCCCGATCTCCCGGAACCGCTCCCGGATATACTCCGCTTTTTTCTCTTCCTTATAAGAAGGTGCCGGAATCTGACACATATTGAGCGTATCCTGAGTCGTTGCCGGATCTTCTTCCTTTATATATTCCAATGCCTGTTTTATTTTTTCATTTTCAAGAATCATTTCCCTGTTTCCCTTCGTTCTGTGTACTTTGTATTTTGCTGTAATAAACACTTTTAGTATATCATATTTTCTTAATGATACCGTGATTTTGCGGATTTTCTATAACAGTAATTTTTTTATTGAACTTTTTCATTTATCGTGGTATACTCTGACTAAAGTTTTGAACTTTTAAATTGAACTTTTAGAGATTTTCGTATTGAAGCAGATTTTAAATTGAACTTTATATTTTGTTAATACTTTATTAATGGGGTCTGACCACCGGAAGGATGCCCCTAGAAAGGAGCTTTATGGAAACCTTTGCAGACAGATTAAAAGCCGCTATGAACGAGCAAGGCCTAAAGCAGGTTGATCTTGTTCGTCTTGCCCAGCAGAAAGGGATCAAGCTTGGGAAAAGTCATGTCAGCCAATATGTCAGTGGGAAGACAATCCCGCGTACCGACATCTTACATTTTCTGGCAGATGCCCTGCAGGTTGATCCTGACTGGTTAAACAATAATAATGATAATGATTCCACACTGTCAGATGTTGATAAGATACAGACATCCGCAGATAATTCAGGAGGTATGAAAGTGAGAGAATTCAAGAAATCATCCAAGTTAAATAATGTATTATACGATGTGAGAGGTCCGGTTGTTGATGAGGCTGCCAGAATGGAAGAGATGGGAACTCATGTACTGAAGCTTAATATCGGAAATCCGGCTCCGTTTGGCTTCCGTACACCGGATGAGGTGATCTATGACATGAGCCGTCAGCTTTCTGACTGCGAAGGCTACTCTGCTTCTGCCGGTCTGTTCTCTGCGCGAAAAGCGATTATGCAGTATGCCCAGTTAAAGCACCTGCCGAATGTAACAATGAACGATATTTACACAGGAAATGGTGTCAGTGAACTGATCAATCTTACCATGTCTGCTCTTCTGGATACAGGAGATGAGATTCTGATCCCATCTCCTGATTATCCACTTTGGACAGCTTGTGCTACGCTTGCCGGGGGAAAGCCTGTGCACTATATCTGTGATGAGCAGTCTGACTGGTATCCGGATATCGAAGATATGCGTAAGAAGATCAATGACCGTACAAAAGCGATCGTTATCATCAATCCAAACAATCCGACCGGTGCTCTTTATCCGAAGGAAGTACTGCAGCAGATTGTAGACCTCGCAAGAGAGCACCAGCTGATCATTTTCTCTGATGAGATTTATGATCGTCTTGTTATGGATGGAAAAGAGCATGTTTCTATTGCTTCTCTCGCACCGGATCTGTTCTGCGTGACATTCAGCGGACTGTCCAAGTCCCATATGATCGCCGGATTCCGTATTGGATGGATGATCTTAAGTGGAAATAAAAATATTGCAAGAGACTATATCGAAGGAATCAAGATGCTTTCCAACATGCGTCTTTGCTCTAACGTTCCGGCACAGTCCATTGTACAGACAGCTCTCGGCGGACACCAGAGTGTAAATGATTATATTGTTCCGGGTGGACGTATTTACGAGCAGCGTGAATATGTTTACAAGGCTCTGACGGATATTCCGGGAATCAGCGCAGTAAAACCGCAGGCTGCATTTTATATGTTCCCGAAGATTGATACGAAGAAGTTCAATATTGTGAATGATGAGAAATTTGCTCTTGATCTGCTTCGTGACAAGAAGATCCTGATCGTTCAGGGAAGTGGATTCAACTGGCATCAGCCGGATCATTTCCGTGTGGTTTATCTGCCGCGTATTGAAGTGCTGAAAGAGGCGGTTGGTAAGATTGGGGAGTTCCTGCAGTATTATAGACAGTAGGAATTCAAAAAATGAGCTTTGGAAAGCCAAAACTTTCCAGAGCTCATTTTTTTCAGATTGAGGGCAAAGCCCAACTCTATCCAAGCAGTTCTCTTACCATCTCTGCATCAAATTCAACTTTCTCCACATGGTTCACCTCAATCTGATACAGTGCATTCGCTGCGATGTGTTCTGCTGCCTGTTCCAGATCTCGGATTCCTGATGTATTGGAGTACAGTTCAATCACTTCATTGAGTGCCTCATCTGTCATAATGCACTCTTCTGCCTTCAGGCTCATGCGTTTCAGCACCTTCGGAAGTGCGAATTTGGAGAAGATTACTTTCTTCTCTTCCGGTGTATAATCCGGGATATCAATGACAGCGAAACGGGACATGAGCGGTGCACTGATCTGATCCTTGTCATTCGCTGTAGCGATTGGATATACACCAACGGTAGGAATCATACACTCCATGTAATTGTCTGTAAATCCAAGGTTGTCCAGCAGTGTGAGTAAAACATCTGCCGGGTTTCCGTTTCCCTTTCCGGATGCCGCCTTATCCAGCTCATTAATAATGAATACCAGATTGGATTCCCCTGCCATGGAGAATGCTTCCATGATAATACCTGGCTTTGCGTTCGAATAGATTCTTGAACTTCCTGTCAGCTGTTCCGGATCGTTAATAGAACTCATATCCAGTGTTGTCCAAGGAAGTTTAAGGATTCTTGCAACGGCATAAGCAATCTGGGATTTACCTGTTCCGGCCGGTCCGACAAGCAGAAGTCCGTACGCCGGAAGTGTGTGTGTACGGTTGATCTGAATGATCGTCTCTATGATTCTCTGCTTTACTTTCTCCATTCCATACAGCTCTTCATCCAGAATTCTTCTCGCTTCATCCGGATCGATTGCTTCAAAGTAATTGCTCTTCCACTGAATATTCATCATAATAGAAAGTGCTCTCTGTGCGTGACGGCGCTCTTCCTGAGAAACCTCATGAGAGCGTGCAACTGCAAGATTTCTTCTTGCCCACAGACGAATGTTGTCCGGAAGTGTGCGTCCTGCACATGTCATAAAGTCAGTAATACTCTGAATACTTGTAAGCTTCATGTCATCTCCGGACTCTTCCTGCTCGTCATCATTGATCTTTTCTTTTGGCGCATCACTTGCAAACAGCCGCTCGATCATAAACTGAAGGAAGCCGTCCTCAGCAGATAATTTTGTTCCGCCTCCAAATGCGATCTCACGGATTCTGTAAACGGCATAACCATCCGGCTTATTTTCTCCGGAAAGACGTACATTAATGTGATTTTCTCCAAGCCATTTTAAAAGGCTGACAAAACGTGCATCCACTTTCAGGATATCTGCGCTGCATGTTCCGTCCTTTTCATCAAACTCAAATGCGGTCTGCTTATTCTGATTGGTAAACACACCGCAGGAATGATGGTTCCACTTCCGGTTCTGATTATCCAGAACAAGAATCGGACACTCCGGTGTCGCATGGTTTTCATTGGAACAAAATGTTGTATAAGTACACTGAACTTCTTTCTTATCTTCCGGTGCACTGTTAAAGTCAAATACTGGCATACTTTCCTCTCCTCATGTTTTGTTTTCAGAAACATTACTATTCTACCACAAACTTTTTGAAAGAAAAAGGAAGAATATTATGCATATTCCAGGTTTATTTCTATCGGATATCTTAAGATATCCTAAAACTTGGCTACATTTCTTGTAACTTGTATCTTTTTATGCTACGATACTTTTCAGAAGGATCTTGTCAGCTTCTGACAATTTTCGAACTAATTCAGCAAAGGAGAATCTTCTATGAAAATCTGTCCAAAATGTAATTCGCTCTGCGAAGACAGTGCTTCTTTCTGTCAGGAATGTGGTGCTCCGCTTCCCACTCCTAATGATCATGCTCATACACAGGAGAATCAAAAGCAGCAGGAAAGCCAGTTCCAGCAGAATGCATATTACCAGAATGCATACCAGAACAACTATAATCAGAACAATTATTACCAGTACAGGTCAACAGCAGGCATTATGCCACGTAATCTTGTACTTGCAATTGTTTTTTCTTTCCTCACCTGCGGCATCTACAGTATCTACTGGATGATCAAGCTGAATGATGAGGTGAATCAGCTGGCCGGAGAGCCACAGGCAACAAGCGGAGGTATGGTATTCCTGTTTTCTTTGATCACCTGTGGAATCTATGGTATTTACTGGGCTTATAAGATGGGAGAACGCTGTGACCGTATCAGAGGAATACAGGGGAATTCTTCTATTCTCTATCTGATTCTCTCGATTTTAGGGTTAGATATTGTATACTTCTGCTTATTGCAGGATATGATCAACAAAGAGGTGGCTTAACACAAAGAGGATACATGGAAATTCTTGTTACATACAAGTTTTCTATGCATCCTCTTTCTTCTACATTTCTATCACATCATACATGGAAACATCCACCGCCAATAAATTCTCTCAAAAGCGAATTCGTTGGCACATTGTCATTTCCGATTCCTACGAAATAATCCAGGAATTTCAACAACCGCTTCGCTTCAACATATTCCGGAGAATCTTTGCTTACGCCAAGAAGTAACGGCTCCACATACTGTTTCAACACTGCCAGTTCATAGATCAGGGAAGAGTTAAACATCACATCTGCGTATTCCTGATATGGGAAAATATTCTTTTCTTCTCCTCTTCTCACTGAAGGCCACATTGAGATGGTCTTCGTCGCCGATGCCCCTCTTGTTCTTGCATCCCTGACAAGTCTTCGGATCAAACGTCCGTCTGTAGACGGAATCCGGTTATGCTCATCAATATTCAGCTGTGTTAATGCACTGATATAGATCCTGAATTTCCGGTCATCACATAACTGTTCTGTCAGCTTCGGATTCAGGCAATGGATTCCTTCGATTACAAGGATATCATTTTCACCGAGTTTCTTTGGCTTTGTTTCAAAATTCCGTTTACCGGTCTTAAAGTCAAAAACCGGAAGATAGACTTCCTCGCCTGCCAGCAGATTGCTCATGTCCTCATTGAACTTTTCCACATCGATTGCTTCAATGCATTCGAAGTTATAATTTCCATCCTCGTCTTTCGGTGTTTTCTCCCGATCCACGAAATAATTATCTACAGAAATCGGATGTGGATGAAGTCCGTTTACTCTGAGCTGAATGGATAAGCGATGTGAAAATGTTGTCTTGCCGGAAGAGGAAGGTCCTGCGATCAGAACAAACTTCACCCCCGGACGATCTGCGATCTGCTTTGCGATCTCTCCGATCTTGCGCTCCTGGAATGCCTCCTGGACAAGAACAATCTCTCGCATATCGTCCTGCGTGATCATGTCATTGAGCGCACCGACGGTATCAATTCCCTGCTGGTCTCCCCATCTCACAGACTCACTGAGTACACGAAACAGCTTATCCTTTGGCGCAAATAAAGGCACTTTCTCCGGTTCGTCTTTCAACGGCATCTGAAGTACGATTCCGCCCTGATACAGATACAATGCAAAATATTTCAAATCTCCTGTATCCGGCATCATATAACCATAATAGTAGTCGCGGAATTCATTCATGGCATACAGGTTCACGTGAGAACTTCTCCGATACCGGAACAGACGTTCTTTATCAAACATTCCATATCGATGGAATAATTCCACTGCCTCTTCTGTATGGATCAACTCTTTTGTGATCGGAAGTCTCTGCTGTACAAGTTCATACATGCGTTCTTCAACTTTCCATTGGAATTCCATTCCCACATGATCGATTCCTTCCACCGTACAGTAAAATCCTGCACCTAACGAAAAATGAATCCGTACACGCACCTGTTGCGGACGCTCATGGCCAATCACATCGTGTACTGCCTTAATAAAAAGAAAGCAGACACTTCTCCGATACGTGTCGTACCCCGCCGTATCCTGTGTTGTAACAAATTGCAGCGTACAGTCTCCGGAAACCTGTTTTCTAAGTTCTTGCAGACGATGTCCATCCAGCATCACAAGTGCGATCTGATATTTATACTCTTTCTGAAAATCCTTCGCGATCTCCTGATAAGACGTCCCCTTCTCATAAAGATACTCTTTTCCGCTTATCGTAACCTTACATTTCTGACTTTCCAACTCTCAGCCACCTCCACTGTCTTTGTGAACTGCTTTCCGCTCACAACTGCCCTGCTGAACATTATTATGCGTTCACTTCTGATTATATGATCTGGAATGGATGCTCGATTGGATCTGTAAGTACATCCAACACCGGAAGCTTCTTCTCAAAGAACTGCTTCATATCTTCAATGAAAATATATTCTGTGCCATAATGTCCTGCATCAATTACTGCAAGCCCCTGCTCTACTGCATCAATTCCATCATGATGACCGATATCTCCTGTTACAAGAACATCTGCCCCCTTCTCGAGGGCAACTGCAATCGAGCTCTTTCCTGATCCCGGAGAAATTGCAAGACGGTGTACTTTCTTCTGCATATCTCCAAATACTTTCAGGCTTCCAAGTTCAAGTCTGTGTTTCACATAGACACAGCACTCTTCCAATGTCATATCTTTCTCCAGATTACCGATTCTTCCGATTCCTTCCGGATTCCCTTCTTCATCTGTATAGGTAACATCTAACACTTCCCCATTCTGAAGATCCATGATCTTTCCGGACAGTTCTGCCATACCAAGCACATCATAATTCGTGTGCATTGCATAATAGGAAATGTCATTCTGAATCAGCTTCACAATTCTTCTTGTAATAAAATCTTCATCCGTTACTTTCTTTACTGCTGAGAATAAAAGTGGGTGATGTGTGATCAGCATGTCCGCGCCTTCCTTGATCGCACGGTCGATCACAACATCTGTTGCATCCAGTGCCAGATAAATTCTGGACACCTCTTTCTCTGAACGTCCTGCAAGCAGTCCTACATTGTCAAATCCCAAAGCTGCTGTTCGCGGGAATGTTGCCTCTATTACCTGTATAATCTCTTTACACTGCATAATATTTCATCCCTTTCTCTGCTTCTACAAGTTCCTGTTCCAATTCTTCTTTTCTCTGACGGATCCGGTCAGAATCTTTCGCTTTCAATCCTTCTAAAATACTTTGATAAATGCGTATCTCTCTTTCCAGATACTCTCTGAGTACCGGATGTTGTTTCTCCAGCAAAAGCTTTCCATATTTTAACTGAACCGTATCCCAGCACTTTACTTCTGTATCTTCGCCTGCTGTATCAGCTACCGGTGGTCTTACCTTCATCATAGGATAATATTTTCCATCTTCACAGACCATATCTTCTTCCAGAAATTCATATCCCTTCTCAAGAAGAAATGCCCGCACTTTCTCAATCTCTGACTGTGGCTGAAGGATACACTCCTCAAGCTTTCGCACCACTTCCGCGCCTTCTGTCAGGATCCGGATCACAAGTCCGCCGCCCATTCCTGCGATGACCGCAGACTGGACTTCTCCCGGCTGTAATGCCTGAAATCCATTGGAAAGTCTCGTCTCTATCTCTGCTTCAAGTCCATTCTCGCGGATATGTTCCTCTGCTCGCTGCAGTGGTCCTTCATTGACATCAAGTGCAACTGCTTCTGTAATCTTCTTCTGCTGTGTCAGATAAATCGGAATATATGCATGATCCGTTCCAATGTCCGCTAATTTATAATGGGCGGTCACAAGATCTGCGACCGCCTGTAATCTTTTCGATAATTCCATCATTAATCCAGATAATCCCTCAGTTTTCTGCTTCTGCTTGGGTGACGGAGCTTACGGAGTGCTTTCGCCTCGATCTGACGGATACGCTCTCTTGTTACATCAAACTCTCGTCCAACCTCTTCAAGTGTACGTGCTCTTCCGTCATTCATTCCGAAACGAAGACGGAGGACTTTCTGCTCTCTCTCTGTCAATGTATCCAGCACTTCATCCAGCTGCTCTTTCAGAAGTGTCTGTGCAGCTGCCTCTGCCGGAACCGGTACATTATCATCCTGGATAAAGTCTCCAAGGTGGCTGTCTTCCTCTTCACCGATCGGTGTCTCAAGAGAAACCGGTTCCTGTGAAATCTTCAGGATCTCACGTACACGTTCTACCGGCATATCCATCTCCTTGGCAATCTCTTCCGGAAGCGGTTCTCTTCCCAGTTCCTGGAGAAGCTGTCTGGATACACGGATCAGCTTGTTGATCGTCTCAACCATATGAACCGGGATACGGATTGTTCTTGCCTGATCTGCAATCGCTCTTGTGATCGCCTGACGAATCCACCATGTAGCATAAGTACTGAACTTATATCCCTTGTGATAATCAAACTTCTCAACTGCTTTGATCAGACCGAGGTTACCCTCCTGGATCAGATCAAGGAATAACATGCCTCTTCCAACATATCTCTTTGCAATGCTGACTACAAGTCTTAAGTTCGCTTCTGCAAGCTCTTTCTTGGCTTCCTCATCGCCTTCTTCCATTCTCTGTGCAAGCTCAATCTCACGTTCTGCACTCAGAAGAGGTACCTTACCGATCTCTTTTAAATACATACGGACCGGATCTTCAATACTCACGCCTTCCGGAACTGACAGGTCGATATTCTCCATATCCACGTCGTCTTCCTCAGATATGATAATGTCATCCAGATCTACATCCACCTCATCCGGTGTATCTCCGCTAATGCGCAGCACATCAATGTTATTTGCCTCAAGGTAATCAAATACCTTCTCCATCTGATCTGCGTTGAGTTCCATATCATTGAAAAAATCATTGATCTCCTGGACATCCAGTATGCTCTTTTTCTTTTTACCAAGTGCAACCAGGTCTTTCAATCTATCAAGAAATTTCTGTGTAATATCGTCCATGTGTTCTTCCTTCCTTCGCTGCGCGCATCCGCAGCCTGTCTTGTTTTATTTTATCCTTATTGAATTGTAATATTCAAATTCTTCAGGTTCTCCAGCTTCCGTTTTTCTTCCATCAAATGCTGTAACCCCCGCATATCTGTCGGGTCGAGATTCATTGTCTGATGCTCAATGCTATAACTCTTCACCCGCAGGATTGTCTCTTGTAAAGCCTGTTCTCTTTCTTCCTTTGTCTTCAGCTCTTTGATTCTTGTGTTAAACAAAGAGGCTGCTTCTCTGTGATCTTCTTCCTCTGTGAAATGATTCAGGATCTTCGCAGGATTCAAGGCTCCCTGCTTTCTCTGCTCATATAAAAGTTCTGCAACCGTCCGATACAGACTTTCTGTAAAATCACCCGGGCTTATGTACTGACTGATCTGATCAAAGAGCCTGTCATCATCGATCATCCAGGTCAACAATGCTTTCTGTGAAGTAAGGATTCCGTCTTCCTTTTGCTTCTTCTCAGATCCCTCTGCCCGTTTCGGCCTTGCGACCGGTCTCGCCATTCCGGCATTCACAGCCATCTTTGCGACCATCTTCTCCAGACTTTCCCGGCTGACCCGGTATGCTGTTGCAACAGCTTCGATATAGTTGTTACGCTCCAGCTCGTCTTCGAATTCAAGCAGTCTCCTCGACACTTCCTTGAAGAAATCTGTCTTGCCTTCCGGAGAATTCATATCATATTGTTTCTCCAGCATCTCCAGGCTGAACATGAATCCATTACGCGCCGCATGGATCCGCTTCTCATATTCTTCTGCTCCAAGGTTCTTAATGAATTCATCCGGATCTTTATATGGATCCATCCTTACAACTTTAGCAGAAATCCCGGCCTCCCGCAAGATCGGCACTGCGCGAAGCGCTGCTCTTGTACCGGCTTCATCACTGTCATAAGTCAGATAAACTTCCTGGACATAACGCTTGATCAAAGCTGCATGCCCTGCTGTCAATGCAGTTCCCAGTGAAGCTACCGCATTCGTAAATCCGGACTGATGGAGAGAGATCACATCCATATATCCTTCACAAAGAAGAAAGTATGGCTTTCTTGATGTTCTGGCACGGTTCAGACCATAAAGATTCCGGCTCTTATCAAAAACGACTGTCTCCGGTGAATTCAGATATTTCGGTTTCCCATCTCCCATCACACGGCCACCAAATCCGATCACACGGTTATTGACATCCATAATTGGAAACATCACACGATTCCAAAACTTGTCGTACACACCCTGACGTTCATCCGTGTTGATCAGTCCGGCCTGTCGAATCAGGTCTTCACTGTATCCCTTCTCTCTCAGATACTTATACAGATCATCACTGTATTTGTTCGAAAATCCCAGTCCAAACGCTGTGATCGTCTCATCTGAGAGTTCACGGTTCTTAAGATAACTGTAGGCCTGACTTCCACGCTCTGACTTCAACTGTACGTAGAAATACTTTGCAGCCAGCTTATTCATCTCAAGAATCGTAGACTTTAAATCTGCTTTTTCCTTCGCTTCTTTCGAGTATTCCATCTCCGGAAGTTCGATTCCTGCTCTGTCCGCAAGAAACTTCACTGCTTCTACAAAAGAAAAATTCTCATATTCCATAAGAAATGTAAAAACATTCCCTCCTGCCCCACATCCAAAGCAGTAATACATCTGCTTCTGTCTGCTCACAGAAAAAGACGGTGATTTCTCATTATGGAACGGACATAATCCAAAATAAGAGCTGCCTTTCTTCTGCAGCCGGACATATCCGGAAATCACATCTACAATATCATTCCTTGATCTTACTTCTTCTATCAGTTCTTCTGAGTAGTACATGAGTGCCTCCGCTTAATGTTTAAAGAATACTCTATTATATATATTCGACAAAACTCTTCTCTTTCCTTTTTATTTTTTTAATTTTCTTCTTTTTTTCTTTTTCAATATTATTTTCCAAGCAGAACGGTTTTATATATTAGGAAAGCTCTTTTCTAAATGTAAAAAGACCAAGAATACTTTGTTCTGTACTCTTGGTCTTATCTTACTGCGGAAGATGGGACTTGAACCCACACGATCGCATTGATCACAAGATCCTTAGTCTTGCTCGTCTGCCAGTTCCGACACTTCCGCATATCATCATTTTACCGTGGTCATCTGCGTTACCGCCTTGCCACAACGACTATAATACACGTTGCAACATCAAATGTCAACAGTTTTTTTAATTTTTTTAAAAATTTATTTTTTATATACAATTAATACAATAAGAAAACCCGGTCTTCCGAAGAAAACCGGGTGAAAATACAAGCTCAAATTAAGCAAGTTTTTCTTTTGCTACTGCTGCGAGTGCTGCGAATCCTTCTCTGTCGCTTACTGCAAGCTCTGCAAGCATCTTTCTGTTCATGTCAACGTTAGCCAGTTTAAGACCATACATGAATTTGCTGTAAGAAAGTCCATTCATTCTTGCAGCTGCGTTAATACGAGCGATCCAAAGCTGTCTCATCTGACGCTTACGCTGTTTTCTTCCTGCGTAAGAAGATGTGAGTGCTCTCATTACAGACTGTTTTGCAACTCTGTACTGTTTGGAACGAGCTCCTCTGTATCCTTTAGCCAGTTTCAGTGTTCTGTTATGTTTCTTCTTAGCGTTCATTCCGCCTTTGATTCTTGCCATTTCCTAATCTCCTCCTTAATCTACTTCCAAATCTTACAGATATGGTAAAACCTTCTTCATGTTCTTTACATTTGTTGCATCTGTAATAGTTGCCTGTCTCAGATTTCTCTTTCTCTTTGTAGACTTCTTTGTTAAGATATGGCTCTTGTAAGCTTTATTTCTTTTCAGCTTTCCTGTACCTGTTACTTTGAAGCGCTTTGCTGCCGCTCTATTTGTTTTAATTTTTGGCATGATAATTTCCTCCTTTATTGTGCTGCCTTACAGGATCTTCATCCCGGATCATATTGTCTTAACGTTTTTCAGTTAAAACCATACTCATATTTCTGCCTTCCAGTTTTGCTGCCTTTTCTACTGTAGCAACATCTTCCAGCTGCTTTGCAAAATCATCAAGGATATGCTTGCTCTGCTGTACGTGAGCCATCTCACGACCTCTGAAACGCAGTGTCACCTTAACCTTATTTCCCTTGGAAATGAACTTCTTAGCATTGTTCACTTTGGTATTCAGGTCATTCGTATCAATGTTCGGTGATAAACGCACTTCTTTGATTTCAACAGTTTTCTGTTTCTTCTTGGCTTCTTTCTCTTTACGAGTCTGCTCGTATTTGTACTTACCATAGTCAATGATCTTGCATACCGGTGGCTTTGCTCCCGGTGCAATCTTCACCAGATCAAGCTCTGCTTCCTGTGCAAGCTTCATTGCGTCTCTGGATGACATGATGCCTAACTGTTCCCCATCCGCGCTGATCAATCTTACTTCTTTATCTCTGATCTGCTCGTTAATCATTAAATCGCTAATTGTCGTATACCTCCGTCAAATGAATTTCCTTTAGGTTCTTACGCGAAAACACAAAAAAACGAGTGAATATCATATCCACCCGACAAATGTAATAACTCCAACAGGAGCTCCTTATTATCGATATCGAACCATCAGTCACTCAATTGTGCTGCGGTGAGAGTGGATACTCTACTTTGTTTTTTGCTTAACGCAACATCTAATTTACCATATCCACTCTTTCCTGTCAACACTTTAATTGAATTTTCTTCAGTTTTTTTCTAAACTTTTATCTCTCATTTCCCATACAGAATACAGCAACAACGCCCGGTCCTGTATGACTTCCAATGACTGTTCCGATATTATTGATCAGAATATTCTCTATTCCCATCTTCTCTCTGACACGTCCGGCAACATACTCTGCATCTTTCAGGCAATCTCCGTGCGTGATCATTATGATCTCATTCTCCCAGCCTTTCGACTGTTCTACTGCCATATCAACAATTTTATTCAGAGACTTCTTGCGACCACGTTCTTTCGCAATCACCTGAAGTTTTCCATTGTTATCCATATGTATGATCGGTTTCACTTGCACGAGTGTCCCCAAAACTGCTGCCGCTTTGGAAATACGTCCACCTCTCTGCAGATGATTCAGATCATCCACCGTAACATTATGGCAAACGTGAAGCTTGTTCTCTTCTGCCCACTTTGCGATCTCATCAATCGTCTTGCCTTCTTCTTTCAACTTAAGAGCATAGTACAAAAGCAAGCCCTCTCCCAGACAGGCGCAAAGTGTATCGATCACGATAATCTTTGCTTCCGGATAATCCTCCGCCAGTTCTTCCGCCGCGATTCGCATACTATTGTATGTTCCGCTTAATCCGGAAGAGAATCCAAGATGAAGTACATCTTTTCCTTCCTTCACAAACGGTTCCAGCATCTCGCGTGCTTCCTCCGGATTGATCTGAGAAGTCACAGACATATGGCCTTCTCTTAATTTCTGAAAGAACTCTTTTGCTGTCAATCCTGACATATCTGTATAATTCTCTCCATCAATTGTATATTTCAACGGAAGAACCGGAACATGTCTCTCTTCCAGCCATTCCTTCGGTAAGTCTACAGTACTGTTCACAGTAATAACGAACTCTCTCATGTCAATAACCTCCTGCTCTCTTTCTTCCGGAAACCACCACTACCTTCCATATAGCAGACATGTATTTCCCGGATAAGCAATATTTTCTATATCATATCATCTTTTATAATAAAGAGCAAAGATATTTTAACAAAATTAAGATTTTGTCAGTTAATTTTTACATTTAGATAATTTCTTCCTGAAAGTGTTTTATTAAACACGAGGAAACATAATACCAAAATACATCCCGCAACAAATCCATACAGATTAAATACTGCAGTCAGTACAAGAAGCATCAGTCTCATAAATTTTAATGCATATCCAAGTTCAAAATTCGGCTGTGTATAATTTGCCACTGCCACAAATGCCATATATAGCATTACTTCTGAATTGAACCAACCGGATTCTACCGAAAATTCTCCCATCACAATACCGGCGATCACACTCAACGGAGTACTGAGCATCGTTGGCGTATTCATCGCAGCCAGCCGTAAACCATCAATTGACAGTTCAAGCAGAAGAAACTGCCAGATCAATGGAAGATTGATCTGATCACGCACCATTACAAATGAAAAAACGTCCGGTAGCCACTGCGGATTCTGCATATATAATAAATACAATGGTGTAAAAAACACTGTTGCAATTGTGATCAGGGTTCTGGAAATCTTCAGATACATCCCTGTCAACGTCGGAAAATAATAATCATTTGCCTCTTCTATCATATCCAAAATGGACGTTGGAAGTATCATTGCCGACGGCGCGTTATCTACCAGAATCACAACCTTTCCTTCCAAAAGACAGGCTGCTGCCGTATCCGGTCTCTCTGTAAATTTGAATTTTGGAAAAGGATTGAACCATTTTCTCTTGAAAAGTGCTTCTGCAAGACTCTGCTGATTCATTCGCAGGTCATCTACCTCAAGTTTCTCAATCCTTGATTTTATATTGTTTAAAAGTTCTTCATCTACACGGTCTGACATATAGCAGACTGCTATGTCCGTTCTGGAACTCTGACCAGCTTCTGTCATTTCCATAATCAGATGTGGATCTCTGATCCTTCTTCGCATCAGTGCCGTATTAAATACAATTGTTTCTACAAAACCATCTCTGGAACCGCGAAGCGATTTATCCTTATCCGGCTCGTCTACACTGCGGGCAGGATAACTTCTGCAGTCCATACACAGTGCTGCATCATAACCATCTACAAAAAACACCGCTGTGCCAGAGAGCACATTTCTCAGAATATCATCAAAACATTTCAGCACATCCACTTCTACATAAGGAATCTTCTGTTTTGAAAAAGTTTCCGCATCCTGTGGAAGATCTTCTGCTGTAATAGAAAGAAAAGAATCCATAATCTTTAACATTGCTTCATCTTTTATAAATCCATCAATGTAGTAGAATACCGATTCTTTTCCACCGATCTCCATCTCCCGGCGGATAATGTCAAAGCTTTTCTTCACCGGAAGGGTCTGATCCATATATTGAATATTTTCTTTAAAAGAACAACCGACTTCTTTTTTAATCTTTCTGATCATAAAACCTAACCCTCTTTTTCTACCTCTTATTTGCCTTGGCTTCACTGAGTTTAGGTTTCCCTTTTTCTTACAAATTATTCTGTCAGCCTTTTATTTCTTTTTTGTCGTACTTCCAAATCCACCATTTCTTACTTCTGTCACGTCATCATCTAATGTAATTCCGTACTGCACAAAGATTCCCTGCATGAACCCATCTCCTGCTTCTACTTCTACGGTTTTTCCTTCATTAGAATCATTTGTGATCTTTGCAAAGATCTGTCCTTCATTGTCGGAATAATAATAATCACTGTCGATAATTCCTACTGTATTATTCAGCTGCAGTCTGTACTTGAATCCCAGACCACTTCTTGGATAACACTTCAGTACCCAATCCTGTTCCATCCATACACGGACTCCTGTTGGAATCTTGACGGTTTCTCCCGGTTTCAGTGTAATCTTCACCGGTGCAAAGAAGTCATATCCTGCACTTCCGGCTGTCGCTCTTCCCGGCAGTTTTAAAGACTCATAGATTGCTTCCATCTCTTTTTCTTCCGCTGTCTCAAATGTGTCTTTCCACCCTTCAAAAAACTTTTCTTTACTCACTTTTTCAAATCTTGCAATTCGATTCATCGCCGTTAATTACCTCCAATTTATTTTCACATTTTTATCTGTTTTCTCGTTCTTCTTGTCCCCTATACAGGAAGTTTATTCTTTCCTGCCCACAAGCACTGCAATTTATTATTATAAAATACTTGAAAGTAAAAAACAAGTTGGTGAAATAATTCTCTTGAGATATTCTGTGTTTAGAGTATAATAGATTCTATAGACACGAAACAGAAGGTGAGAGTATGCGAACAATGGACTTTACTACAGAACAGCCGGATTGCTGCTCTGTCGGTGATTATTTGGAGATTGTCGAACATGAGCTTCCCACTTCCTATTGGTATATGCTCGAGCATGCCTACGGTGCAAGCACGAATTTCAAGAACCGGGAACGCTTGAAGACCCGCAAAGGCAAAGTCATTAAGATCTGGAAGGACGACAGATTCAACTATATCACCCTGGAATTTGATGAAGAGGATGTGAAATGATGTACAACAAAGATGATGTTATCTATATTCTTGAGAACAACACAACAATCCGTAAAGGAAAGATTGCACGCAAGCAGGGGGAGAACTATATCATTCAGCTGATCGGCTCCTGCGGCGCACTGACACTGCCGGAAGATCAGCTATTTGAATCTGAAGAAGCTGCTGAAAAGAGCCGACAGCAGATCAAGCTGAACAGCGCGAATGTACAGAATGATTTCATATCTGTAAAACCGGATCCTTTCGACAACTGGATTGGGCGATAGGAATTGATTTCAGAGTTGTTGAGGATATTCGTAATCGGCAACAGGATATAGAAAAAGCACTTTCGGAAGAATAGTATCTTCCGAAGGTGCTTTTTCGTTTTTTCTTATCGTTATACGAAAACTCTCTAATCCAAACCTTTAGAACGGTGTTCCATACAGATCATAAGGTGTCACCTGATATACATAATAATTCAACCAGTTTGTATACAGGTTATTGCAATGCGCTCTCCAGGTCAGCATTGGTTTCTTCTCTGGATCGTCGTTCGGATAATAATTCTCCGGAATCTGTGGATTCAGTCCTTTCCCCAGATCTCTTTTATACTCGGAATCCAGTGTCATTCTATCGTACTCCGGATGTCCCATCACAAAGATCTGACGTCCATCCTGCGCCATGCAAAGATAAACTCCTGCTTCTTCCGAATCTGCAAGAATTGTAATTCTGTCATCTTTCTCCAAAAGATCTTGCGGAACTTCTGTATGTCTGGAATGTGGTGCAAGGAATTTATCATCAAATCCTCTGACGATCGGAATCTTTCTGTTCCTTACGTGGTGCCAGAACAAACCTGAACGTTTTTCCGGAAGTTGTACCTTATCAATTCCATAATGATAATAAATACCAGCCTGTGCTCCCCAGCAAAGGTGAAGTGTAGACACAACATTTGTCTTTGTCCACTCCATAATACGTTTCAGTTCTTCCCAATAATCTACATCTTCAAACGGCATCTGTTCTACAGGTGCGCCCGTGATAATAAATCCGTCAAACTTTTTATCCTTGATATCATCAAAAGCTTCATAGAACTTATAAATGTGACTTGTTGATGTATTCTTTGACACATGACTTGTCACTCTTACGAAAGTAACATCCACCTGCAGCGGAGAGTTTGAAAGTGCTCTCAGAATCTGAAGTTCTGTATCTTCCTTAAGTGGCATCAGATTCAGAAGTCCGATACTGATCGGACGGATATCCTGATGTGCCGCACGCAGCTCATCCATCACAAAGATGTTCTCTTGTTCCAATATTTCTTTTACCGGCAAATCATTTTGTACTCGAATCGGCATTGTCCTTATCTCCCTTTTCTTCTTGTATTTCTTTTATCTCTTCCTGTTTTTCTTTCTGTATATAAATCCCTTCGGAATCTACATATCCGTTCTTCCCATAGCACTCTGTATCTGTTGGAAGTTCTTTTTTCTTCAGGATAGAATTAACCAGCATATTTACAATATAATAAATCACCGCAAATGTCGGTACACCAAAAAGCATTCCCGGAATACCAAATAATCCCCCTGCGATCAGGATTGAGAAAACAACCCAGAACGAGGAAAGTCCTGTCGAATTTCCTAAAATCTTTGGTCCCAGCACATTTCCATCAAACTGCTGCAATGCAATAACAAAAATGATAAAATAGAGCCCTTTCAATGGATCTGCAAGCAGAATCAGAATTGCACTCGGAATTGCTCCGATATACGGTCCAAAGAATGGAATTACATTTGTCACTCCTACGATCACGCTGACCAGCATTGTATATGGCATATTCAGAATTGATAATCCTATAAAACAGATTACTCCGATAATCAGAGAATCAATAATCTTTCCGATAATGAATCCACCGAAGATCTCATTACTTTTTCCGCCAATCTGGAGAATCATGTTAGCCTGTCCCGGACGAAATACAGCGTAGATCAGCTTCTTTGTCTGTTTCTGGAACTTCTCTTTGCTAAACAAAACATAAATAGAGACAATGATTCCAATAATAAAATTAAAGACTTCACGAACCATCTGAATCATTCCCACAGTAAGCTGTGTCATCCACAGATTCACTTTCTCCATCAAATCTGTCTTCATCCAGTTCTGAACAAAATCACTTGCTTCTTCAACTATGCTCGCCAACATCTTTCCAACTGTTGAATCAGAAGAATGCATCTTACTGAATTCATTGATAAACCGGTTCATCTGACTCGGCACAGTGAAAATCATGTCGCGGATACTTCCATATAACTCCGGAATCATCATATTGAGAAGTGTAGTAATCAATGCCAACATTAAGATGACAGATACGAAGATTCCAACTCCTCTTGATATCTGTTTTTTCTTCTTTAATTTGGGACAATGTTTCTCCAAAAGCGGAATCATCCGACGGTCTATCCACTTCACAATCGGATTCAGCAAATATGCAATTGCCAGTCCATAAATAATAGGTTTTGCCACTGTTAAAAACTGCTTAAATACAGATGAAATCTGTCCCAATCTCAAAAGTGCAAAATAAAATAAGATACATGTCGCAACTACGAAGAACAACGTCATACTTTTTATGGCCTGTTCTTTGAAGCTATACCTTCTTTTTTCATGCTCTTCCCACGAATTGTGCCTATAACTTTGATCTGTATGAGTCTTTGACGCCTCTTTCGCTGTCGTATGCTCATCCTGTCGATATTCACTCATGTACGATCATTTCCTTTCTTCTGTTAAATATATATATTACGATTATAACGCGGTTGCAATAATAGAGTCAACAGTAGAAAAAAGAGATTCAGAAGATCCTCTCTTCCAAATCTCTTTCTATTTATCACGATTTTATACTTTTATCTGATACTCAATTACAGCAACTATCAAATGTTGCACATTCTGTCCCACTGCTGTGGCAGGCGTCACCGCCTTCTACACTAATTTTCCCTGCGTGACATTTGCACTCTTCATTATATCTGCAATCTTTCGCCTGGCAGTCAACATCTGAGCAATCTGAAACAGACTTCATCGAATCCGTCTTGTTGCTATAACTTCCCTCTCTTCTTTCTTCAAAGCTATCACAACAGGTCTCCTGTGCATTCTTCGCACTGTTTCCTCCCACCTGGATCTTATCCAGTTCGCAAAGATACTGATAATTGTGTACACATGTCTGTACGGTACAGCTTAATTCTGGCATACTGATTTCCTCCTCTTAATCTTATTAGAACAATATCAGTATGTCCTTTTCTTTTAAATATATACGCTTATACCTAAAAGTACAAAACGGTATGTATCTTTCAATACATACCGCCAGTAATCTGATTCTTATGCGTTCTTTCCACAGCAGAATTTATATTTCTTTCCACTTCCGCACGGACATGGATCATTTCTTCCGATCTTTTTCGCCTTGCGAACTGTACCGGACTGTTTCTGCTCACGATACAGACGTTTCTTTGTCTCTGCATCAAAGATCTTATCCCATTGTGGGAGTCCATACAGCCAGTCAGCTTTTGCATCGATCATGTTCTTGTAAAGAAGTTCTTTATCAAATGCAAGACTTACAACTGTATCTTCTTCCATTGTCTCGATCGGGTTTGCTGTCTTCAGACTGTCATTGATTCCGTCAAGGAATCCAACCATTGTCATGACATCCTGTCCATATTTCTCAGCAAGCTCTTTCACGGTTCCCTTCACTTCTTCATCCGGATTCTCGAGCAGCTGCTCGTAAATCTCTCTTTCGATTGTAAAGTATGTTCCCCAGAACTTCTCCAGCTGATCTTTCGGAAGATTGCGGTCATAGGCCATATCACGCCACTGGTCTAATAAACATTTCTCACTCATTGTATATTGCTCCTTTATCTTTAAACTTCGAATTCAATCGCCCTTCTATTATATAACAAATTTTATTTGCCGTAAACAATTATTTGATATATACTGTTACTATTACTATATTGGCGTATGAAAGGACTGGTTACATGAAAAAACTGAAACGTATTTCTGCACTGCTGGGGGTTTTTATTCTTATCGCAATGTATTTGTGCACACTGATTTTTGCACTGATTGATTCGCCTGTTGCTTCTGATCTTCTTAAAGCATCTATCGCTGCAACCATTTTTGTTCCTGTTATTCTCTATGGACTGCTGATGGTCACACGACTGTTGAAAGATGATTCCAAAGACAATTCTTGATCATAAATAAAATACTGCAGTCAGTAATGCACTGACAGAATCTACTCCCCGGGATGCACGTGAAGCTGTTTCCCGGGTTTTTACTGCCTGTCTCCTCTTCAGATATTCTTCCATGGATAAATTTTCTCTGTCTTTTTCATTGCTGTTCTCTTCCATCGAATTCCTCCTTCTTTTTTTCTCAGCTATATATTATATGAGGAACCTTCTGATTTATTACTATCTTTTTTGTTTTCCTGGCAAATCCCAAGCGGAGTGACAACTACATTGTACGCCGCAGTGCACATCCCGAATAGATCGCCGCCACATATAACATTGACACCGAAAGCCTTGTCTTTCTGGTTTCTGACCTTTTGGACGATTGTGGCTGATCGGCACTTTATAGAAGACATAATTCTCTGCTTCGCTTGCCTTAAAATATTGGTTCAAGTTCAAACCTCCTTTCACTCATTTGGACAAGCACTGGCAAAATGCACACCCCAAATCATCTGTTTTAGGAAAAATTCTTCATATTCCTTTCACTTATTTGGAATAGGAGATCCATTTGACACCCTGTTTGAATGAAAAAAATCAAAAGAAATGATTTTACTATTTACGAAGTAGCGAGCAGACCATTTTCGCTCCTGCCGGCGTGAAAACGGTCAATGTCTCGTTAGGGAGGATCCCTAAGACCCCTGAAATTTCTGCGAACATTTTGAGCATGAAAAAACCACAGTAGAATTTGCTCCACTGTGGTTAAAAAATATTCAATTACCGTTTGTTTATCTAAATGGTCTGCTCGCTATGAATACACACTATCATTGATCAGTCACTTCTCTGCTATTCCATTTTATATTGAATATGGTTCTTTACTCATTTTTTTATAAGAAGATTTCTCACAAAAGTTTTTTCGTCTCCTATTAATCATATCTACAACCATTTGTTGTGCTGCTTTCTGTGAAGTTAAATGGCATTGAATATTCTCAATACAATAATTATAAAACTGTTCATGCCATTCAATATAATAATCCTCAGAATAAAAACTATCTTTTAATCTTTGCAAATAATGTTCAAATACTTCTTTTCCTTCTTCAAAATCTCCCTTTAGAAAACAGAGCATTGCCAGATGATATAATTCCCAAAACCGTCTATGCTCTGGCAAATTATCCACTTGTTTTTGTAAACAAGATTTTGCGTATTCCATATTGGAAAAATTGCGATATTCATCCACTTTTTCTAAAGCTCTTTTCGCCAGCTTTTCTATACCTGCTTTAAACACCTCATCATCATTTTTATATTCCACATAACCAGCGTTAACCTGACAACCGTAGTTATACGATAACGATTCATTTAGGCTTTCCGTAGATTCCCATAAAAATGAAACTCCTGCATTCAGCCTTGCTCCTTTCGAATAACCATTTGATGAAAAATCAACAATAACAAAAAAATATCCATTGTCGTCTAACCAGCTTCTTGAACTTCCTACTTGGAAAAGATTTTTTGGTTCTAAGAACTCCTTAACAGTTGTTTTGATAATTTTATTATGTGGCAGCATATTACTTTAACTCCTTTCATAATCCTGTAAGCATTCTATATTTTCCAAAAAATCAAAAACTTCTTTGTATTGTTTTCGCATCCCCGGTTTTCCAAAACGTTTTTCAATGACTTGATTTGCTTCTTTTAATTTGTGATTATTAACATACGCACTTATAATATATAAATATTGATTATTATCCCATATAATTCGTTTATCTTTCTTTTCATACAATGCCAAATAATCTTTTTCACAGGTTAATTCTTCAAGTAAAGGCATTGTATGTTCTTCAAAAAAAGTAAGTATTTCTTCTTTTAAGCACATGTAATTATTAACATCTTTAAGGCAAAAATTTTTTGAATTTGAATATATTTGTACAGGCTGTCTAATTGTAAATTTATTTAACCATTTCTCCGGAATCAAATGATTTGCAAAAATTTTAGCGGTATCATTTACGCCAGGAAAAAGTATCTGCATATGTGGATATATATGTGCTAATACATTCTGATAATATGACGGATTAGAGAAAAACACCATATCAATCTTTTGTACAGTAGTATTGATTTTCCGAGTGTAAACAAATCCGTTTTTTCTTCTTTTAAATCCTTTGTTTTCAAAATAAAAATCCAATTCAGAAACAAGGGAACCGACTACTTGTTTTATATCCTTTTGTAACATATTATTCTCCTTAATATCAGAGGTAGTTATGCTCATTCTACCTTACCACTATTCTTAGACACATCGGGATGCTGCATATAAAAAATTTCTTTCTGCCTTTCAATTTCTGTTTTTAACTGTTCTTTTGTCGGCAGGCAAGTCAGATATTTTGACATAAAAAGATGATCATTGTCATGAAGGACAGAATATCTTGCAATGTTCTCATCAGTTTCTGAACATAACAAAATGCCAATTGTCGGATTGTCTCCAGCCTTCATTTGCAGCTTCGTTCATATACCAAAGTCTTGCATTTTCATCCGGCACACGCAAAAGACTCCGAAATTGAGTCCAGTTTAGTTTCGGAACGCATGCGTTCCAAATCTCCTCATCAGGAAAATATTGATAAAATTTTCTAAAATATCGCAAATTACGTTCGGTATATCCATTTCCATATTCCTTTGTCAATTCTCCAGACAATATAGATAACAGCCTTTTCCCATATTCAGCGTGTTCTTTCCCCGCCTGCTCTTGTTCAACAATTCGCTTTCCAACACTCCAATAGGTATGAACCATCGCTCTGCCAGCAGCGTTATAGGCTTCTTTCTGTCCTGAAGCAATAATATTTTTCACATCAGTAATGACAGATTGGTATTCTGTTAAATTATTTTCCATATCAATTCATCTCAATTTCTGAGATTAATTTATCAATTTCTTTACATTTTAGAAACACGTCGCCAATGATATCCTGCTCCTTTTTGGCATTAACCATTCTTTTTTCACTCTATCCGATACAAATTCCAGAATATCATCCACGCCACAGTTCAGAACACAACATATACTCTCTACACTTTCAAGTGAAATATACCCATTACGTTTCAGTCTTGTGATAATATTTGCCGAAAAGCCTGCTGCCTCCTGTAACTGCACATTTGTCATATCTTTTTCTATCAATAAATGGAATAATTTTTTTGTAACTGATTGCCATGTTGCACCTCCATTTTTCATTCATAGACACTAAATTCAGTTTATCACGAAAATGTGAATTACTCAATCCATACCATGCGTCAATATGAAAATTCTAGCATTGCATAACAGAATCTTTCAAACAGTGTCAATGATGTATGTAGTGGATCGTTTTTATATGTTTATATTATAAAAGGACTTTCCTAATATAAAAAATACAGGACGGAAAGCTTTCACTTCCTGTCCTGTATTTCTGTTTCATTATTTATTACGATAAATAATATCGTCTCTTCCTGGTCCGTTACTGATCATTGTGATCGGATACTCGATCTCTTTCTCAATGAATTCGATGTATTTACGGCAATTCTCCGGAAGGTCTTCGTAATTCTTGATTCCACGGATGTCTTCTTTCCATCCCGGAAGAACTTTGTAAACCGGTTTTGCCTTCTCAAGAAGATGTGTTACCGGGAATTCTGTAGTAACTTCTCCGTTGATCTCATAACCAACACATACCGGAATCTCATCCAGATATCCGAGTACGTCGAGTACTGTAAATGCTACATCTGTTGTCCCCTGCATTCTGCAGCCGTATTTGGATGCAACACAGTCAAACCATCCCATTCTTCTCGGACGCCCTGTTGTAGCGCCATACTCTCCGCCGTCACCACCGCGTCTTCTAAGCTCGTCTGCTTCCTCTCCGAAGATCTCGCTTACGAAAGCTCCGGCTCCTACTGCGCTTGAGTATGCTTTACATACTGTAACGATCTGCTTGATCTCGTATGGTGGGATTCCTGCTCCGATCGCACCGTATCCTGCAAGTGTTGAGGAAGATGTAACCATTGGATAAATTCCGTGATCCGGATCTTTCATGGATCCTAACTGTCCTTCAAGAAGAACTGTCTTTCCTTCTTTGATTGCCTCATGAAGGTAAAGAGATACATTAGCTACAAACGGCTCTACCATTTTCTTATATTCCATCAGTTCGTTATATAACTCATCAGGATTAATCAGTGGTTTGTGGTATAAATGCTCAAGCAGTACATTCTTCTGCTCTGCCACGCGCACAACCTTCTCCTTCAAAAGTTCATCATCAAACAGCTCACTAACCTGAAAACCGATCTTTGCATACTTATCTGAATAGAACGGAGCAATTCCTGACTTTGTGGAACCGAAAGATTTTCCTCCGAGTCTCCCTTCTTCATATGCGTCAAAATTCTTGTGATAAGACATTACCATCTGTGCCCTGTCGGATACAAGAATCTTCGGCATCGGAACACCTTTTTCTACTACAGACTGTACCTCTGCGAAAAGACGCGGCACATCCAGTGCGACACCATTACCAATGATGCTGGTCGTATGTCCATAGAACACACCTGATGGCAGTGTATGCAGCGCAAATTTTCCGTAATCATTCACAATTGTATGGCCTGCATTCGCACCACCCTGAAAACGAACGATGATATCTGCCTCTCTGGCAAGCATGTCTGTGATCTTACCCTTTCCTTCATCGCCCCAGTTTGCACCAACTACTGCTTTTACCATTTCAAACCCTCCTGCGTATGTTTGCTTGTAAATAATATTAATCAGCGGTACTTATAACCATTACCGCCTTAAGAATTATACTATACTTTTGCAGGGTTGTAAAACGTTATTTCGCATTTTTTTATTTAAATGTCAGAAATATTGTATTTCTGCGGTAAAAGTATTACAATGAAAAGTAAATCAGGCGGTTTTCCCCTGAAAGCAAACTGTTTATCATACTATTTTAGTATGAAACAGTATCAAATTTAGTTTAATAGAAGGGAGACTATAGAATTGAAAAAATTAATCAAATGGATAGTTGGACTTGGCACTGTTGGTACTGCAATCGGACTTCTTGCTGTTCGTCTGATCAAAAAGTCAAAGAGTACATCCTCTGATATAAAAGCAGATAGCACCGATAGCAATAAAGAGGAGACGGATTCCGATACATTTGATCTGGATCAGGATCTTGAACCAACACAGGAAAGATCTTATGTATCTTTGCAGGCAGCCCAACCGGATGATTTAAGCGAATAATAAAAAGGAAGCAGATAGCTCAATCTTACACTTAATAAAATTGAACTATCCCGCTTCCTTTTTATTTAGATGCAATCTGTTTTTCTATCATCTATTCCCATGCCTTACAGAGTAGTTGAACAGCTGCACGGATTTTCTCCTCATTCATGTTTGCATAACCTAACAGAATCACAGCTTTTCCTGTATTGCCTTCATTCTCTTTTACACAATACTCGGATAAGCCATAAACTCTGACACCCTGTTTCGCCGCTTTTTCAATCAAATCCTTTTCCGAATCATCCGTCTTAAAATGCAACAACAGGTGAACACCTGCATTTTCTCCGGAAATTTCCAGAATCTCTTTCATCTTCCGAAGGCTGCTGATCAGAACATCATGCCTGTTCTTATATAATGCGCGTGTTTTATTCAGATGTCGCTCATAATAGCCTTCTTCCATAAATTTCTGAAGAATCATCTGATCCACCTTGGAGACAGTAGAACTGATGAATCTGCATTTTTCCTGATAAATTTTCAAAATATGTTCCGGAAGCACCATATAACTCATTCGAATAGAAGGTGCCAGTGATTTAGAAAAGGTACCTGTATAAATCACTTTCCCATTGCTATCACTTCCCTGCAGTGCCGGAATCGGCTTTCCTTTATATCGAAATTCGCTGTCGTAATCATCTTCAATAATATATCTGTCTTCTGCCCCATCTGCCCATTTCAAAAGTTCCATTCTTCTTTGGATCGGCATAACACATCCAAGTGGATACTGATGAGACGGCATGACAAATGCAATATCCGCCCCTGATTTCTCTAATTCATCAATCCGCATCCCGCTTTGATCCATATCAACAGTACAGACTTCATAGCTTAATCGTTCAAACAAACGATAGGCTTGTCCGTAGGTCGGATTTTCCAGCGCAACTTTATGACAATTTCCAATCACTGTTGTCAAAAGCATAAGCAGATAATCGCTTCCTGCTCCAATAATGATCTGATCCGGATGACAGTGTATTCCTCTTGCCTGATGCAAATAACTGCTGATCGCATTCCGAAGTCCATATTCTCCTTGAGGATTCCCCAATCGGAACATCTCTGCCTTATCATCTATCAGACATTCTTTGGATAATTTTCTCCAGACATTATACGGAAAACTGTTGAGATCCACACCGTTCGGAGTGAAATCATACGCATATTCTGTCACTCCTGAAGAAATCGGTTCAACTTTAATCTCCGGTCTCTTCTGAAGCTGATAGATACCTTCGATCTTTGCGACAAAATATCCTTTGCATGGGATCGCCTCCACATACCCTTCCGACAGGAGCTGTTCATATGCAAGTTCTACTGTACTCCTGCTCACCACCAGATGCTTACTCAATGCTCTTGTAGATGGAAGCCGCTCTCCACTCTGTATTACGTTATTCTGAATCTCTTCCTTGATAAATTCATAAATCTGTTCGTACAGCGGAGTTTTTGATTTTGGCTTCAAACTCATTGTCAATTCATACATTCTTGTTCTCCCTCTGCATCACACCTATAACTATGAAAAACTGCCGTGAACAATTTCTCATTGTGATCACGGCAGTTCGTTTTTTATTTCTTCGGCAGTTTGAAAGAACTCTTCAGGGAAACAATACGGTTAAATACCAGATTCTCCGGTGTAGAATCCTTTGCATCGATACAGAAAAATCCGTTTCTTACAAACTGGAAGCTATCATAAGCTTTCGCATCTGCAAAGCTTGGCTCCACATAAGCATCTTTGATAATCTTCAGAGAATTTGGATTCAGGTTCAGAGAACCATCCTCTTTATTGTATACACCCTTCTCTTCATCTACAAGGTTCTCATACAGTCTTACTTCTGCTTTCTGTGCATATGGTGCCGGAACCCAATGAATTGTTCCTTTCACCTTACGTCCTGTAAATCCACTTCCAGCCTTTGTCTCAGGATCATAAGTACAGTGAACTTCTGTCACGTTACCATTCTCATCCTTTACAAAGCTTTCACATTTCACAAAATATGCATGCATCAGACGAACTTCATTCCCCGGGAACAAACGGAAATATTTCTTTGGCGGTTCTTCCATGAAGTCGTCTCTCTCGATGTAGAGTTCACGACAGAACGGAACTTTACGCTGTCCAAGTTCTTCGTTCTCCAGATTGTTCGCAACATCCAGATATTCAACTTCTCCTTCCGGATAGTTATCGATCACAAGCTTGATCGGATCAAGCACAGCCATCATACGGGAACGCTTCATCTTCAGATCCTCTCGGATACAGTACTCAAGCATCGCATAATCAACAGAACTCTGGCTCTTGGAAATACCACACATATCAATAAACATCTTGATTGACTCCGGTGTAAATCCTCTTCTTCTGAGCGCTGCGATAGAAACCAGTCTTGGATCATCCCATCCATCAACAATCTTATCTTCTACGAGCTTTTTAATATAGCGCTTTCCTGTTACAACATTCGTAAGATACAATTTTGCGAACTCAATCTGACGCGGTGGGTTCTCGAATTCACATTCTCTCACAACCCAGTCATAAAGCGGTCTGTGATCTTCAAACTCAAGTGTACAGATGGAATGTGTGATTCCCTCGATTGCATCCTCGATTGGATGAGCAAAATCATACATCGGATAAATGCACCACTTATCACCTGTATTGTGATGTGTCATGCGGGCAACACGATAAATGATCGGGTCACGCATATTGATATTCGGTGATGCCATGTCGATCTTTGCACGAAGAACTTTCTCTCCGTCTGCATACTTTCCTGCACGCATGTTTTCAAAAAGTTCAAGGTTCTCTTCTACAGAACGGTTTCTATATGGACTTTCCTTTCCAGGCTCTGTAAGAGTTCCTCTATATTCACGCATCTGTTCTGCTGTAAGATCACAGACAAATGCTTTTCCTTTCTTGATCAGCTTCACAGCGCACTCATACATCTGATCAAAATAATCGGATGCAAAATAAAGATGATCCTTCCAGTCAGCCCCCAGCCACTTAATATCCTCTTTGATAGACTCAACAAATTCTGTCTTCTCCTTTGTCGGGTTCGTATCATCAAATCTCATATGGAATTCACCATTATACTTCTCTGCCAGTCCATAGTTCAAAAGGATAGACTTCGCATGACCAATATGAAGGTATCCATTCGGCTCCGGCGGGAAACGGGTGCATACATGATCGTAAACTCCTTCTGCCAGATCCTTATCTATCTCCTGTTCAATAAAATTCTTTGAAACTGTTTCGTTCTCCATATCTTCCTCCTACTAACCATAAGTACCATCCGGATGATCTGTCACATTCCTTCGGAATTGTGATTTATCCTACAGGCTTTCATGCTCAATATCTTATCACATAAAAAGAACAACCACAAGAGATTCTTTTCGCCTCCTCTGTTACTGTTCACACAATGTGCGACCAGCAACGCATCTCGCCATTTTAAATCGCCTTTGGCGATGGGGCGAGATGCATTCAAGCCAAAACATGCATCCTCCGTGTCAATCAGCGAAGTGATTGACACGGGAGTGAACAATAACTAAAACTCTTTCTTTTTCATGACTCTCATACTGTAAATATAAGAAATGAACCATACAAGCAGACTCAACACGATCACTAAAATTATCATCTGTGTATCTTCGATTCCTTTTGTCACTTGTGCAAATCTCTTCTCCACGCTTGAACTTGCATTCACAAGATATCCGATCAAATAACATCCTACAAAGATTGACAAAAATATAATAGCAAATACAAGTCTTCCTTTCTCGCCTTCAAATTTCAGTTTAATTGTAATCATAATTCCTGAAATTGCTAAAATAATCATTAACGCAATTAAACTTTCTGCCAGTCTTTCCAGATTAAATCTTTCTCCCGGTTTTATCATTGCAGCAATTCCTGCACAGATCGTACCTGCACACCATCCAACTACAGTTAAAATAAATGAGAAGATATATTTTTCCTGTACATATACTTTTCTGTTTATTGGTAAAGAAAAAAGGTAGTTATAACCATGTTCTGCTTCATCATAACTAATTGTACTTCCAGAATAAATTGCCATTACACTTGTAATATAAATAGAGACAAAATTGGTCCCCATATTTCCTGCAAGACTTAAAAATAACCCCACAATTGCAATTACAAGAAAAAATTTTCCACCTTGATAACGAAACAACCGAAAATCCTTTTCCAAAAGTCCTCTGATTCCTTTCATCACATCCCGCCTCCTGTCAACATCAAAATCACCTGATCGAGTGATCCGCTTTCCACTACAATTTCCGGATAATTTTCTGTATAATACTGCTTCTCATTTGTCAGACAGGCCATTCCAAAATTCTCTTTTCTTTCCTTCAGAATATAACTTTTATCCAAAGCCTGATATTGTTCCTCGCTGACTTTCAACACCGCATATTTTTCAAGAATCGTATCCATCGCTTCATGAAGTACGATCTTTCCTTTATGAATCACATAGATGTCATCACACAGATGCTCTAAGTCTGAAGATATATGTGAACTGATCAGGATACTTCTCTCCGGTTCTTCTTCCATATATGTTCTCAAAATATCCAGCATCCCTTCTCTTGCTCCGACATCAAGACCGGCTGTCGGCTCATCCAGCATCAGAAAATCTGCCTGATGCGTCAATGCAATGATCAGATTCAGCTTTGCTTTCATTCCAGTTGAATACTCTTTTAAGAATTTATCCAGTGGAATCTGATATCTTTCACACATCTGAAGAAATTTTTCTTCTTCAAACTTTGGATACAGTTTGGCAAGAACTGCCTTAACATCTTTTCCTTTTAAATATCCGCTGAATCCTGCTTCTGCCAGGACTACTCCCATCTGTTCTTTCTCTTTCTCGTTTAACTCTTGCGGTGTTTTTCCAAGAATCTTTATCTCGCCGCCATCATAGGAAATGAGTCCGAGTACTGCCTTGAACACAGTGCTCTTACCGGCTCCGTTTTCTCCGACCAGACCTGTGATCCTTCCTTTTTCTACATTTAGCGAACAGTCTAACTGAAATTCGCCGTAGCTTTTCTTTACCCCTTTGATATCTAACATAATTATTCGTCCTCCATGATGAGTTCAAACAAGGAGCGGATCTCTTCCTCTTTCATTCCGCAGCGTCTTCCCTTCTGAATCGCTGCTTCCAGATCCGCCTCAACTTCTTTTCTGCGCTCTTCTTCCATCAACTGTGTATTCGAAGCTGCAACATAAGTTCCTTTTCCATGAACCGTGACCGTCATGCCCTCCGCTTCCAGATTGTCATATGCCTTCTTTACGGTAAGTGCACTGATCTTCAGTTCCTTTGCCATCGTTCTCACTGACGGCAGTATATCATTTTCTTTTAATTCTCCGGAGATGATCTGCGCTTTGATCTGCTCCATGACCTGTTCATAGATCGGTACCATCGATGAATTATTGATTATAATCTTCATAAGCAACCTCCTATTGTAAACAGTATATAACAGTGTATCACTGTTGTCAACTGTTATATACTGTTTGTTTTTTCAATTTTCAGGGCATTGTTTTATTGTATTACTCCGTATCCAATATCCCCAGCATGTTGTAAACTATTTTTTTTCTTAAAACATAAAAGAAGTTTCCAACACAAGCTTTTCATCTTATATTAGAAACTTCTTTCTTCATTTGCTCTATTTCATTATAACCTTGCAATGTTTCTTATTACTAAAAAATCGCCACAGCCTCATTCACACTCTTCACACCCAGCAGCTTGATTCCCTTAACATCCTTCACCGTCTTCATGCACACTTCCGGAAGGATACACGTCTCGAATCCAAGCTTCTTCGCCTCAGCCACACGCTGCTCCGGCATATTCACCGCACGTACCTCACCACTCAGACCAACCTCACCGAACACGATCGTTTTTTCATCGATCGGACGATTCCGGTAACTTGACACAAGTGCCATCACGATTCCGAGATCGATTGCCGGCTCATTCATCTTGATTCCGCCCGCAATATTTACATAAGCATCGCAATTTCCAAGATTCATACCAAGTCGTTTTTCAAGTACTGCCATCAAAAGATTCACTCTGTTATAATCTGTTCCTGCTGCAGTTCTTCTCGGCATACCAAAGTTTGTTCTTGCAACTAGTGCCTGAATCTCCAGAAGAATCGGGCGTGTTCCCTCCATCGAACAGGCTACAACAGAACCGGATGCATTCTCCGGTTTTCCACTCAGCATATATTCGGATGGATTCTCTACTTCTACAAGTCCATTCTGTCTCATCTCAAAGACACCGATCTCATTCGTAGAGCCAAAACGATTCTTCACAGCTCTGAGGATTCGGTAAGATGCATGACGATCTCCTTCAAAATAAAGTACTGTATCCACCATATGTTCCAGCACACGCGGACCAGCCACGGTTCCTTCTTTTGTCACATGGCCAACAATGAAGATTGGGATACATAGTCCCTTCGCCAGCTGCATAAATACATTCGTAGACTCACGAACCTGGGAGACACTTCCCGGTGCGGAATTCACATCTTCACTGTACATCGTCTGGATGGAATCAATGATCACAAGCTCCGGCTTCTCTTTCTCGATCACGCTGCGGATAATCCCCAGATTCGTCTCACACAAAAGCAACAGATTCTGGCTGAATTCACCCATACGGTTTGCACGAAGCTTGATCTGAGTCTGTGATTCCTCTCCTGAAATATATAAAATCTTCTGCTGCTTCGCCATCCTCTGGCAGACTTGCAAGAGCAAAGTTGATTTTCCAATTCCCGGATCTCCTCCTACCAGAACGAGTGACCCCGGCACAATCCCACCACCAAGAACCCTGTCTAATTCTTTAATTCCAGTCTTATTCCTTGTATCATCATCCGCGGAAACTTCTGTGATTGGAACCACTTTCGCTTCATTCACCGCTCTAGCTGCTACAGTCGTTCCTTTCGTGATGCCACTGTCAATTCTCTCCTCGACAAATGTATTCCATTCCTTACACATTGGACACTGACCGAGCCACTTCGCTTCCTCATGCCCACAATTCTGACAGAAGTAAACTGTTTTCTTTCCTTTTGCCATTCATAATTTCCTTTCTGTTCGAAGCAAGCGTAATACAGCTTGCCAGATTTATAGATTAGAAAAGGGAAAGGCGCATCTTGCAATTCCTTTCCCTCTGTTTTTACACTACTCTTGTTTCTATCCGAATCTGACTGATTAGCATTTGACAACTTTGATTGCAGCACTCTGATCTGCGTTAAGTTCAACACTTACACTTAATTTTCCGCTTAAGTTTGTTCCCATCTTACCTGCAGACTCTCCGGCGATAAATACTTCATATTCGCTCTCCGGCTCAAGTTCCAATGTAAACTGTACGTCTTCCGGTGCGGAAACTGTGAACTCAACTTCTGTGTCTGTCTCTTTGAAGTTCTCTACTGTACTTCCCGGAACAGACTCATAAACGAACATTCCATTTTTCTCCAACTTTGTAATCTCCGCAAATGTCTTTACTTTATAAAGATCTCCTTTAAATTCAAATCCGTCCTTCTTTGTCTTGGATGCAAGAGTGTAATCTCCAAAGCTTAATGTTCCGTCGTTCTCTGCACGCAATAATTCTTTCACTGTTGCCATTTTTAATTTCCTCCTGGGTATATATATGTTCCTATTATATACTACTTAAAATAGTTTTTCTATAGATTTTATTTATTCTTCACATTTACAATTCGATGTAATTTTAAGCTTCTGTCTTCACAAAATGAATTCCCTTTTTGGATGCTCCTGCCGCCACATGATCACCTTCCCGAATTTCTCCGTTCAGGATCGCATCTGCCAGCTTATCCTCCAGTTCTGTCTGCAATGCACGGCGAAGTGGTCTTGCTCCGTACTTCGCATCCGTTCCTTTTTCCACAATCAGACTCTTTGCTGATTCGCGAAGCTTCAGGTCGATGTTCATCTGTATTTTCAGGCGTTTTGTAAACTCATTACACATTAAAGAAACAATTTTCTTCATCTCTTCTTTGCCGAGTGAATGGAATACGATAATCTCATCAATTCGGTTCAGGAATTCCGGACGGAAGATCTGTTTCACTTCATCCATCACATTCTGCTTCATCTTCTTATAATCACTCGCCGGATCTTCTTTTGTCGCAAATCCAAGCTTCTTCGGTTCAACAATTGCTTTCGCACCTGCATTTGATGTCATGATGATCACAGTATTAGAAAAGTCAACCTTTCTTCCCTGAGAATCTGTAATATGCCCATCATCCAGCACCTGAAGAAGTACATTGAATACATCCGGATGTGCTTTCTCAATCTCATCAAACAGAATCACGGAATATGGATGTGTACGCACCTGGTCACTGAGTTGTCCACCTTCTTCATGACCGACATATCCCGGAGGGGATCCGATCATCTTAGAAACAGAATGTTTCTCCATATATTCTGACATGTCAACACGGATCATTGCATCTTCTTTCCCAAATAACGCTTCTGCCAGTGCTTTCGATAATTCTGTCTTACCAACACCGGTTGGCCCGAGGAACAAGAAGGAACCGATCGGGCGCTTCGGATCTTTCAGTCCTACTCTTCCTCTCTTCACGGCTCGTGCAACTGCGCCGACAGCCTCGTCCTGTCCGATCACTCTCTTCTGAAGGACATGCTCCAGATTCTTCAGACGCTGGGCATCACTCTCTGCGAGCTTGCTTACCGGTACTTTTGTCCATGCAGACACCACTTCTGCAACCACATCTACAGTTACCGGCGGTTTCGCCTTCGCCTGTTTCTTCTCAAAGCGTTTCTTCACTGAGTCTAATTTCTTCTGAACTGCATCCTGTTCTTTCTGAATCAGAGACGCTTCCGCAAAATCTCCCCGTTCAATGCTCTCTTCCTTCTGCGAAGCAAGCTCTTTCACTGCCTGTTCTAACTGCTTCAGATTCTCTGGAACCTCATATCCCTTCAGACTTACCTTTGAGCATGCTTCATCTAAAACATCGATAGCCTTATCCGGAAGATTCCGGTCTGTAATGTAACGCTCTGACAGCTGTACAGCTGACTCCAGTGCCTGTTCTTCAATCACAACTTTATGATGCGCTTCGTATTTCTCTTTCAGGCCTTTTAAGATCTCAACACACTGCTCCTGTGTCGGCTCTTCGATCGTCACCGGCTGGAATCTTCGCTCAAGTGCTGCATCTTTCTCAATGTACTTCCGATATTCTGCAATCGTAGTTGCACCGATCAGCTGCATCTCACCTCTCGCCAATGACGGCTTCAGAATACTGGATGCATCGATTGCTCCTTCTGCGCCTCCGGCACCGATCATCGTATGGATCTCATCAAGAAATAGAATTACATTTCCACAGGCTTCTACTTCTGAGATCAGGCCTTTCATACGCTCTTCAAACTCACCGCGATACTTTGAGCCAGCGATCAGTCCCGGAAGATCCAGACTGTAAATCTTCTTATCTTTCATCTTCTCCGGAACCACACCGGATGCGATTCTCTGTGCTAAACCTTCAATAATTGCTGTCTTACCAACTCCCGGTTCTCCAACCAGACATGGGTTGTTCTTTGTTCTCCGGCTTAAAATCTCCATCAGACGGTAAATTTCCTGGTTTCTTCCCACAACCGGATCCATTTTTCCTTCTGCCGCACGTTCTGTCAGATCCGTACAGTACTGCTCCATCATCGCACCACTTCCGCGATTGTCCTCCTGAAGTTCTTCCTGATAGATCTTCGGATCAATCCCTGCTGCATTCATAATGCTCTGGAATAGTTTCTGAAGATTCACATTCAATGTGATCAGAATCTTTGCTGCCACACAATCCACATCACGAATCATCGCAAGAAGGAGATGTTCTGTTCCGATTTCCGTTGTACGGAGTCTTTTACACTCCTTCGCGCTGTTCTCTAACAGATACTGGAGTCTCGGACTCTCTTCTAATCTCTTTCCTTTGGCTGCCGGATGTTCTTCTGCCGGAGTGATCAGCTCATCCATCAGCTTCAGGATCTTCTCCGACTCTACTCCACTGTTCGCAAGTACCTGTCCTGCCACTCCTGTATATTCTTCTCTCAATGCCAGAAGCAAATGTTCTGTTCCGATATACGGATGCTTCATCTCTCTGGCAGCTTTAGCCGCATACTTAAGCGCATGCTGCGCCGGCTTTGTATATGAAATCTGCATATATGTCTCCCTTATGTCTTTCTACTTCTCTGCTACCGGTTCTCGTGCAGCTCATACTCGTCAAATATCTCATCTACCAGCTCATGAACCTCCTGGCGTGAGATGTTCTTGCAACGCCCTCGCGCAAGTACGATCCTTAACTGATCTTTCATCACTTCGAGCTGCTGAAGTTTATCTACATCAACTGCGATCACTGCACCTCTGCGTTTATCCAGACTGATATATCCTTCCCGCTTCAACACATGATACGCTTTGTTCACAGTATGCATATTCACTCCAACCGTATCTGCAAGCTGTCTGACAGATGGGAGTGAATCCCCTTCCTGAATATCTGACATAGCAATACCAAGAATGATCTGGTTACACAATTGAATGTAAATCGCCTCATCACTGTTGAAATCAACTTCTATCAGCATACGCGTAACCCCTTTCTCTTTTGTGTAAAACATATCTCCTGTAAAATCAGCCGCAGGAGATATTTTCCACTTGTTATATCCATCCTAGCACAACCTCTTGTTTGATTCAAGCAAAAACGCAGAAGAAAAGGAAGGTTTTCTTCCTCTTCTCCTGCGTAAAGCATCACTTTTTTATTTCTCTGGAAATACAATTTCCATTCTTGTTCCTTTTCCGCACTCACTATCCACCTGAACTTTTGCCCCATGCAGAATTGCTCCATGCTTCACGATCGACAGTCCAAGTCCTGTTCCACCCCGTTCTTTCGAATGGCTCTTATCAACTCTGTAGAATCGTTCAAAGATTCTATCCTGATGTTCTTTTGGAATTCCGATTCCTGTATCACTCACGCGGACTTTCGGTCCTTCCAGTGTATTTCCTACCCAAATGGTTACATTTCCATTTTCTTTATTATACTTTACAGCATTTTCTGTAATATTATAGATCATTTCATCCAGAATCTGACGGATTCCATGTATTTTCACAGATTCTCCTGTCAGTTCCATATGAATATTCCGCTGAGCCGCAGTAAGAGAAAGACGACTGACAATTTCTCTCGTCAGTTCAAATAAATCTACATCTTCTTTCTCAAGCTCAACAGATTCGTCATCTAGCTTTGATATCTTAATAATATCTTCGATTAAGGTCAGAAGTCTGCGTGCCTCCTTATAAATAGTCTCAGAGAATCTTGGGATATCCTCCGGACGTACCAGTCCATTCATCATGATCTCTGCGTATCCGGAAATCGAAGTGAGCGGAGTTTTCAGCTCATGGGATACATTTGCAGAGAATTCTTTACGCATATTGGCCACAGCTTCTTTTTCTTTATTCTGCTTATCCATAGCTTCCAAAAGCGGGGTCATCTCCTCATATACAACATTATCCAATGGGTTTTCCAAATCCAAATGAATTACAGGTTCCATCAGTCTGTTTGTCTGCCATTTTGCAAGAAACCAGGCAAGTACAAGTCCAATGATTCCAATCCCTATAACCACCGGCAAAATATTTAATGAAGTCCACATCAGACTATCCATTGATTTTGAAACACGAAGAACGTTCCCATCATCCAGAAGAACCGCATAATAATACAATTCTTTTCTTACGGTATCCGACATACGGATCTTCTCGCCTGTTCCATTCTTCAAAGCCTGCTGTACTTCGGCTCTGGTCTTATGATTCTCCATTGTACTTCCATCATTTCTGGAATCATACAGAACCTCTCCCGTAGATGCGATCAGCGTCACCCGCGTTCCCTGATCCACATCATCCAGCTGTGCAAGATACTCTGTTCCTGACAGATCGACTGCCCGTTTGATATACGATGCCTCCTGTTTGATCTCACCCTCAAGGATCTTCAGGTTCCGCTGATACACACCAACAGACATGATCAGATATATCGGAACTAAAATTGCAATCAGTATAAACATCATGCTTTTCTGAATTCGTTTTCTCACTTTCTCATATCCTCCAGACTTGTATTACGCTTCTCCACCGATCCGATATCCAACACCACGAACTGTCTTTACCAGGCTGCCCTGCTCACCTAACTTCTGGCGAAGCGTCCGGATATGAACATCAACCGTTCTTGTCTCTCCATCAAAATCATAGCCCCAGATCTCTGTCAGAAGCTGATCTCTTGTCAGCACGATTCCCTGATTGCGCATCAGTTTCTCAAGTAACTCAAACTCTTTCAATGTCAATACAGCATTCTCTCCGTCTACTTTTACTTCATGTTTCTTCGTATCTAAGCAGATTCCTCCAACAGAAAGTTTCGTCTTATCCTGCTGCTTCCCACTTCTGCGAAGCACTGCTTTGATTCTGGAGATCAGCTCCATCATACCGAATGGTTTTGTCACGTAATCATCCGCACCGGAATCCAGTCCCACTACCTTATCATACTCTGACCCCTTCGCTGTCACCATGATCACAGGGATATCCTTTGTCTTTGATGAATTTTTCAGTTTCTTAAGAATCTCAAGTCCATCTTCCCCCGGAAGCATAATATCAAGCAAAACAAGCTCTGGCGTGTCAAACGCCAAAGCCTCCATAAATGCCGTCCCGTCTGCAAATCCTTTGGCTTCCAGACCGGTTGTCTCCAGAGTGTAGATTACAAGTTCGCGAATATTATCGTCATCTTCTACACAAAAAATCATATATTTCGTTCTCCCTCCTGATGCATCACAGAACTATCCTTATGTACTCCGGTAATTGAAAATTCTACCCACTCGGCAATATTGGTCGTATGGTCTCCAATTCGCTCAAGATATTTTGTCACCATGATCAGATCAAAGATTTTTCTTCCATCACGGCTGTCAGCCTCACGGATCAACTGAATCATCTGATCTCGGATCTCATCAAAATAATCATCGATCTCATCATCATCTTTCATAACTGTACGGGCAAGTTCAAGATCTTTTTCAACATATGCAGTTACACTGTTGCGTACCATCTTGCTTACTCCTGTTGCCATTGCTGTCAGCTTATCAAGATTCTCCTCCATCTTCTCCCACTTGGAAGAAATGATGATTTCTGCAATATCAGAAGTCTGATCTCCGATACGTTCCATATCTGTGATCATCTTAAGTGCTGCTGAGATTCTTCTAAGATCTCTTGCAACCGGCTGCTGCTGAAGCAAAAGTTTCAGACAAAGTCTCTCGATATCTTTTTCAATCTGATCGATCTCTTCATCTTCCTTGATCACAACCTGAGCCTGTTCTGTGTTGCCGTCCTTTAACGCCTGTGTTACCTTTGTAATTGCTGCTTCACACAATTCACCCATATGTGTAAGCTGTGTATCCAATGTATGAAGCTGCATATCATATCTGTACCGCATAAATCAACCAAACCTCCCTGTGATGTAATCCTCAGTTCTCTTATCCTCAGGAATAGAGAACAATTTTTCAGTGTCATTATATTCGATCACTTCTCCTAAGAGGAAAAATGCTGTGTTATCCGATACCCGGACAGCCTGCTGCATATTATGCGTTACCATAACGATAGTATAATCTTTTTTCAGTTCCATCGCAAGGTCTTCAATCTTAGATGTTGAGATTGGATCCAGTGCGGATGTCGGCTCATCCATCAGAATTACTTCGGGCTCAACTGCCAGTGTTCTTGCGATACACAGTCTCTGCTGCTGTCCACCGGAAAGTCCGAGCGCACTTTTATTCAGACGATCTTTGAGTTCATCCCAAATCGCTGCCTGACGAAGGCTTCGCTCAACGATCTCATCCAGCTGAGATTTTTTCTTGATTCCGGAAATTCTCGGTCCATAAGCCACATTGTCATACACACTCTTTGGAAATGGATTTGGCTGCTGAAATACCATTCCAACACGATGACGCAGTGTGATCTCGTCCATTTCCTTGAAAATATCCTTGCCGTCGAGCAGAACATTTCCATCAATCTTACAATTTTCCACCAGATCATTCATACGGTTCAGTGTCTTCAGAAATGTAGATTTTCCACATCCGGAAGGTCCGATAAATGCAGTGATCTTATTCGCCTCGATCTTCATATTCACATCTTTGAGTGCATGGAAGTCTCCATAATGAAGATTCAGATGGCTGATATCAAATTTATAATCATTTGCTTTTTTTGCTTCCATTTTTATTAATTATCCTTTCCACATGCCAGTCAACGAAATGATTGACATAGAAATTATCAGTTAGCTTTCTCTTTCATTTTCTGTCTTTAGTTTCCTGAATTCTTCTTATTAATGTGTCGACTCAATGCATTTGCACCAATGCTGAACAGTAGAACAAGAATCATCAGGATTGCTGCTGACAGGTTTGCAAGGTTCGGATCCTGTCCATTGATCTGAAGTCCCCAGATCTGCAAGGACAATGTCTCTGCCGGACGGAAAATATTCAGTGGGCAGGTCGGTGATGTCAGATTCCAGTTATTCCAACGCAGGTCTGTTCCTGATCCTGTTGTATACAGAAGTGCTGCCGCCTCACCAAATCCTCTTCCGGCTGCCAAAATAACACCTGTCATAATTCTTGGAATACACGCCGGGATCAACACATGATAAATGGACTGCCATCTTGTTGCTCCAAGTCCAAGACTTGCCTGCAGATAATGTCCCGGCAGACCATTGATCGCGTCTTCTGTCGTTGTTGTGATAACCGGAATTGCCAGAATGGAAATGGACAATGCTCCTGCAAGAAGACTCTTTCCAAGTCCGAAAAATACAAGGAATACCAGATATCCGAACAGTCCGACAACAATGGATGGAAGGGAAGAAAGTGTCTCAATACAAATTCTCAGAAATTTTGTAAGAAATCCTTTCTTCGCATACATTGCCAGATAGATTCCGGCTGTCACTCCAAGCGGAATGGAGAATAACAGCGAAATAAATACCAGATAAATTGTATTGAACAACTGGTTTCCGATGCTTCCTTTTCTCGCAAAGGCAAACATCTCCGGTGTTGCTCCTGTAAATCCCTTGATAATTACATAAGATGCAAATCCAATCAATAATGTAAAGAAGAACACTGCGATCAGATAAAACACGCCTGTCATTATTTGATTTATTCCTCGCGCACGTTGCACTCGATTCATCTATTTGCTCCCCCTTACTCTTTGTCTTTCTTCGGTCTTGAGAAATAATGGATCAGCAGGATGAATAACAGAGATAATAAGAACAATAACAATGCCATTGTCCAGAGTGCTGTCTTCATCTCACCACCCTCAGTTGCATTTCCCATCTGCGCTGCAATTTCTGTAGTCAAACTCTTTGTTGTGGAGAATAATCCCTTTGGAAGAGCTGTTGTCTGTCCAATTACCATTGCAACCGCAAGCGCCTCACCGAATGCTCTCGCAAGTCCGAGAATAATTCCTGAAAGAATTCCTGAACCTGCTGCCGGAATGACAACTTTATAGATGGACTGCCACCTTGTAGAACCCAGTCCGTAGGCTGCCATACGGTAATCTTTTGGTACAGAATGAATGGAATCTGCCGCCACATTACTGATGGTCGGGAAGATCATCAGTGCCAAAACAATCCCCGCTGCCAAAACAGAATGTCCAACCTGTAAATGAAATACTTTCTTAATTGCCGGAATCAGGACTGTAAGTCCAACCCATCCATAAACAACGGAAGGAATTCCAGCGAAAATTTCAACGATTGGTCTGTAAAACTTTTCTCCGAATTTCGGCGCGATCTCAATCATAAAGATTGCCGAACCTACTGCAAATGGAGTCGCGATCAAAAGTGCCAGACCACAGGTGCACAGAGAACCTACGATAAAGATCAATGCTCCGACAGTTCCACCACCCTGTGCATTATCTTCCGGGTTCCAGTCTGTCGATCCTAAGAATTCAAATATGGAATGACCAAATATCGTAAATGTACCGGATCCCTTATATATAAGAAAAGCTCCGATACAGATTGTGATAGCAATAACAAGCAAACCACCCGCTGTCATCAGTCCTCTCCATGCATACTCTTTTGTAAACATGTTTTGTTTCTTCATATTTTCACCTTTTATCAGTGAAATGTACTGCTGTTCTGAATTTTCCAGGAACACACAGTACATTTCGTAGCTCTTCACTTTATGCTATTAGGTTACTGTTCACACGATGTGCGACCAGCAACGCTATTAATGCTCTGTTACAGTCATCTTAGATGCAACACCATAACCAAGTTTCTCCATCTGAGCGCCATATTCATCACCTGTGATATAATCAAGGAATGCTTTTGTCACTTCATTTGATTCACCCTTTGTGTACATATGCTCGAATGTCCATACAGGATATTTTCCGCTGTAAGTATTCTCAAGTGTTGGCTCAACATCATCAATTGCTACTGTCTCAACACCTGCATCTCCTGTTAGATAAGAAAGTGCTACATAACCGATTGCTCCGTTTGTACTTTTCACATTTGTAAGAAGAACTCCGGAATCATCTGTTTCCATGGATGTGTTAGAAGCTTCTTCGTTTCCGTCCAGTGCATATTTCTGGAATGTTGCTCTTGTTCCTGAAGACTCGGGACGTGTTACAAGAACAATATTCTCATCCGGTCCTCCAACATCTTTCCAGTTTGTTGTCTTTCCTGTGAAGATGGAGATCAACTGCTCTTTTGTCAGACTCTTAACACCTGCTTCTGCAACATCTTTGTTTACGATCGGTGCCATAGTTACAACACATACCTGATGATCTACAAGCTCTTTTGCTGCTGTCTCATCCAGTTTATCTTCTGCTGCCACATCAGAGTTACCGATATCTACAGTTCCTTCTGATACCTGCTTCAGTCCTTCTCCTGAACCACCTGCATCGATTGTGATAGATACATCCGGATGATCATTTAAGAACGAATCTGCTGCATCATCAGCAAGTGGTTTCAGTGCTGATGAACCGGCTGCTGTGATTGTTCCGCTTAATGAGCTGTTACTACTCTCTGTATTTGTACCTGCTGCATTATCTGAAGTTCCGTTTGATGAACTTCCACATCCAACTGCCATTGTTGCTGTCATACCTGCTACTGTAAGTAATGCGATAAACTTTTTCATTTTCATGTTAATTATCTCCTTTACGTTTCATACACATTTCTAATCCCGCTGCATTTTCTTTTTTATGTTCTACAGCCATTTATGCTTCCCTCAAGCACAGTACATATGTTACGTAAGAAATGTAAAGTCTGAAATCAACCAAACGTTAAGTTTATGTAAAACAACAACAGGTGTTTTTTCGGATTTGTGCAGATCCCTGGCGGAGCGTTTTTATATATTAGGAAAGAACTTTCCTAATATATAAAAAAAGAGAGGTCTCTCAACCTCTCTCACAAATCATCTCTTTATCTGAAGCAAACACATAAGAACTACGCCCAGAATCAGACCACCGAGAAAACAGACAATATATCCAAGAACCACCTTCCGATTTCCCCTTTCACAGCTTGTCTTCCTGATGTCATTATATGAAGCTTCCTGTGAAAATATTCCTTCTAATCTTCGAGTGTTCCCCTTGCCCAACGAATCAGCCATAGAATACTCCAAGTCAGCAACACTCCCATGATCACACCGACAATATTGATTCCTGCTTCATCCCACTGACAGTGTCTTCCTACGATCAGAACCTTGTGTGCCTCATCCGCAATTGCCAGGATCGTACAAAGTCCGAATACCGCACACGCCGCTTTCCAGGCTTTCATCACATTCTTCATTGCCAAAACCAATAATCCTGATTCTATGAAATAAACGATAAAGTGTGCCCATTTTCTCAGATACATGTGCACACCGTCCACACTGTCCTGTGGAAAAAAGTGCTGTTGGATCCATTCTGCCATCGGCAGACTGGTTGCTGCTGTCTGTGGTCCATTCTGGCTTGACAAAACCAAAAGAAGGATCAGCCAGATGATTGCCGGCAAAAACGAGATCATCGTCAGCTTCCTGTTCTTCTCTCTATTCGTTTTCTTATTGCTCTTCAAAAATCTACTCCTAACTGATATACTGCTTTTCTTTTTTGCTCATTATACCATGTAGAAATACTTTGTCAAATTTTAGTTTCTTACCTTACTTATACGTTAAACAAGTAGTTCGCAATCCCATACATCTACGCCACTGTCCTGGAACACGCCATGCAGACGTTCATGCAGCTGCTCCTTTGTCACATCTTTCTTTAGAATCACCTGAATGAATCCGCCTCCACCGGCTCCTGATATAAACTTCCCATCTACCAGGTCTTCACATACAAGAAGGATCTGATCGATACAGGTATTGGTTGTACCGGCATCCAACATACAGGATAATTTCCAATGTTGGTTTAAAAGCTCAGCAAATTCGTCAATATCTCCCTGCTCCAGCGCAAAACGCATTAACACGGCGATTGCCTTCATCTCCTTTAATGCCTTCAATGACTCTGGTCTGCTTCCGATATAGCCACCAACTACATCACGCAGCAGATTTCTTGCAAGACGTCTCTGACCAGTATAGATCAATGCAAAACGTTCTTTCAGTTCTTTCTTTCCCTCTTCCGGCATCTCTATCTTCTCTACAACAAGATTCTGGGCAATCCCCGGTTTTGTTGAGATCAGTTTAATTCCTTCTGTCAGTCCGCCAACCTGATCCTGCCAGCCGCCTCCGGTACTCATGATCTGCTCCATACCAAGGACAACATCATAGATCTCTGCATCTGTACGCTCCTGACCAAGGAATTCAAAGATTCCCTTTACGCACGCTCCTGATAAGATACTGCTTGTTCCAAGTCCTGATCCTTTCGGTACTCCGTAAACCTGGGTAGAAAGATAGATTCCTCCTCCCATCCGCTTTAAGATCTCCTGAAGATCTGCTTCTTCCTTGACCGGGATAATTCCACAGGCGATCAAAGCTGCTTTATGCAGTGCAAATGAATCATATGGATTATGACAATCCTGGATCTCAGCTACACTGTCTACAGTTGTATAGACTCCGATATCCTTACTTTCAAATTCCACATGAAGCTCATCTAATCTCTTTACCGTGATCTGTACCGGATAGATTCCTCTTAATTTCATTGCAGCATTAAGAACTACTCCACCCTTTTCATTACAATGTGGTGGTGTATCCGTCCAGCCTCCGCCCCAGTTCACGCGGACCGGAAGGGCGATATCAACCTGATCTTTTACAATTCTATATCCTGCACTATCTGGAAGCTTCTTCTCTGCTTCTTCATAAATTGCCTCCTGGATTGTTCCAAAACAGTCATTTTCGAGTGCATCATAATGCAGATCATCATAAATCGTTCTTGTCTTTTTCATATAACAGGAAACTGCATGATAGATTCGGATCTTCAATGAGAAACCTGCTTCTTCCGCATCTTCAATCAGCAACTTAAAGATTTCTTTCGATATTCCACGCTTTCCAAATATCTTGAGTGCATCCGCATAATACATTCCCTGCTCCAGTTTTCTGATGAAACACTTTGCAAGAATACGGTTTTCAAGAAACCTCTCCTGATCACAGGATGCCTCAATATCTGCTGCATTAAAACTGGAATATAGACTCATGCGTTCACTCTCGCGCCATCTGGAAATCTCTTCTTCTGTTGCAGTACCATGTGCCATCTTGTAAATGATTTCAACCATATCAAGGGCATCTTCCCAGTCATCACACACCGGATAAAGATCTGCAAACCACAGATAGGTCTCTTCTCCTTTCCAGAGTTCTTCTTTCATCACTTCATTCTGAGTCATAAACTGATTCAATGTCGTGCCGAGAAATGAAACCTCTCCCGGATATTTTCCCTTCGGATTATCTGGTACACCATAAATTCTGATTACTTTTTTCCCACCTGTCAGTTCGATTCCGTGCATAACAATCTGTTCCGGAATCTTCCGGTCCATAATACGCACATGCGAAAGAACGGTTCCGTCGCCGACCTCAGAATTACCAAGAATATAACAATTCTCCAGATATGCTTCTTTTCCTATCTTCGCACGGCTTCCTACATAAGCATTATGCGCTGCAAATCCTTCTTTTTGCACTGCTGAATTCACCTGCATCTTCCAATCCAGGAACTCGTAATCCTGCACATCTTTTGTTACAAGACTTCTCAATTCCCTTGTTGTTCCGAAATGAATAAATTCCGCCGGTGACAGACACAACAGCTTCATTGAGAAATGATGGATCGCATTCCAAATCTGTGTCCTACATTCATGCAGTGCTTCATTGAGCTGTCCTTCTGCTGCCTCTTTATAGAAATCTTCTAATGTAGAATCATTTGCAAGCGGATATAAAAAATCCCCATAAAAGCTGATCCTTGCTTCTTCATTACAAAACTGCCGGAATTTCTTCTCGTCCACCTTGCCCTCTGTTGAAATCAGACGGAACAGTGCCTGCAACAATGCGCTGCCAAACAATACCGCACCTGTATCAAGGTCTACATTTCCTGCTTTATTAACAGCTCCCATCTCTCGCAAACGCTCTTCTGTCTGTTTATGAAGAAAACACTTTACATAATCATGTCCATCGTTCAGAAATACGCCATGATTCTTTCCTGTAGCTACCGGCTCTTTAATGGAAATTGCTGCTGCTCCGTCAAACTGCGCATCGATCTGAAGCGGATTAAACAGGAGCAATACATCACCTGACAAAACAAGCATTCCCTCCTGGATCCTGGATGGAACTCCTGACATTCCTACAATAAACTCATCAAATAAAGTGGAACTTCTTCCATCCGGCAATTCTCTTGGAACCGGTGAGAAAAGCTTGCCGATCGCAGAATACTGCGGCACTCTCTTGCTGTCACCACCTGAATGAATCACAAGAATTCTACGATTCTTAAAAGGATTCTCTCTCTCAGGCTCCTGTTCTGCAATATAACGCATCACCTGAAAGGTAGCGCCTCCGGATCCCACACGTTTTCCCTCCGGATCTGGAAGAACCGCATACGTTGTCTCTTCCGGAAGAAGACCTTTTTCCAGACGGTTCTCGATCTGATTCCGATAAGCCGTTGCCTGTGCTTTATTTGATGCTGTCAATATAATATAATCCCATTTAATAAAGCTTTTTTTCTTTAAACTTCTTTCATAATCTTCCCAGGAATCTAGATAGGACTGACGTAGGAAGAGATTGTTCATCTTCTCGTATTTCATTTTCTTACTCCTTATCTAACCTTTTCTTTTTTCTTATCTTAGTTAAACATTCAAATAACATCCAATGCTAGGATAACACACATTTTATAAAATTGAAAGTAATTGCAACCCGAGTAGACGTTTTTCATATACAAAAAAGAGCTGTAAAAAACGAGATTATCCTCTATTTCTCACAACTCTTTTCAAAAATCAGTTTAACTCCAGCTCTTACTGCTGTGTAAAATCATTATTCGCTGTCGGCGCTACTGCGCTTTCCTGAGCACTGATCGACTGAACTGTCTCAGAAGGTGTATACGTTTCTGTCGGATACAAAAATGTATGCATCTGTGTACTCATGTCATTCAATGTAACCGGAACTTCATAGAACACACCATCAATCTTACCGGAATAGAATACCTTTGGAAATGCATCCATTGCTTCCACCTTGTATTCTGTGATTTTACTTAAAAGACGAAGTACTTCGCTCTCTAAATAGTTTGTATTAATTTTATCAAGCATGCTCTTGGCAATATCGATCTTTTTCGCTTTATCAAGCTCCTGTGCTTTTGAGAAAATCTTAAAGAGAACTGTTCTCTGTCTTTCACTTCTCTTATAATCTCCTCCTTCTGTATAACGGATACGGCTAAATGCAACCGCCTGTGTTCCGTCTAATGTATAAGTACCTGCTTCTGTAATGTGTGCAGAAGATGTTCCCCTGATTCCATTAAGCTCATCAATATAACCATTGATATACTTTGTTTCTTCTTCTGTAATATCCTGCTCGATTCCATCCATATCATCAACCAGTTCTGCTACATTCATGAAGTTAACTGTAATATATTTCTGAATATCCAGATCAAAGTTTGTATTTAATGTATCCATTGCAAGCTCCGGTCCTCCGAAAGAGTGTGCATGAGTGATCTTATCCAGACCATGACCTTCAATCTGTACATAACAATCTCTATAGACAGAAGCAATATACACTTTTTTATTTGTATTATCTACATTTACCACCATCAGGGAGTCTGATCTTGTTCCCTTACCAAGATTATTTTCCCTGGAGTCAACTCCAAAAATAGCAAATGTCTCCTGATTCACTTCCGGCTCTTCTTCTACTTCTTCTGGCTCTTCTTCCTCTTGCACTACCTGATTTGTCTCTTTCTTTGGCTCTTCCTTTTCTTTCTTCTTTCCGCAACCGGAAAAAGAAGCAACTGCAAGTGCAACAATCAAAAGAACTGCAAGTATTCTTCTCTTTTTCACCTGAATTTTCCTCCTTCTCTCTGTCTTATCTCCATATTTGCACAAAATGGCTATGTTTCTTTAACAAACACAGCCATTTTAGCACACTTTAATTTAGAATGCTATAGAAAATCCTCAGTTCTCGTCCGAAAACGATTCTTTCTAATATTTTTCACCGATTTTCTCACCCATCTTTATCAATGTCTCTGCACCGGTCGCACTGTTTCTCACTAGATCTTCATCCGTCTGCACTTTTCCCGGCTCTGTCAAAAGAACGACTGTAGACCCGCCAAACTCGAACATTCCTTTTTCTTCTCCCCGGTGTACAACAGATACTTTCTTCTTATGATTCTTAATCCGTCCAACCATAAGAGCACCGACTTCCATCTGCAAAACGGTTCCCAGTTCTTCTGTCTGTACAAGACAATATTCCCTTGTATTCATCTTGTAAATCGGAGCATAGTCATTTGCCACCGGATTTACTGTATGGAATACTCCTCTGATCTTTCGCTGTGCAGATTTCACACCATCTGCTACATAACAATATCTGTGGTAGTCATCTACCGTGAGACGGATTATATAAGCTGTTCCACCTTCATAGCGTTTCGCAAGCTTTTCATCCTTCAGAAGACTACGGACTGTATACTGTGTCTGTTTGATAAGAAAAAGTCCATCCCTTTGAATCGGACAAACTGTCACTTTCCCGTCACAAGGACTGATCAGTACTTCTTTTCTTCCGTCAATCGGACGTTCCTCTGCTAAAATCTTACGCGTAAAAAAGTCATTATAAGAAGAATAATGATTCTTATCATAGATTGACAGATCAATCTGATTCTTTCTGACAAACGATGGAATCAACAGCCTGGATACTCTGCTGTCCAGCACTTTTCCACCAAGTCGGGATACCCTGGAACCAAGCAATGGTTTCAGCATCATTCTTGTCAATGTATGTCCATAGATATATTCCAGGAATCTGTCCTGTCCTGTTGTTTTCTCCGTCCTGTTTCCGTTTCTGTCTGCATAAATCATAATCTCTCCTCTTACATGAATCTTCGTCTCAATGTCCAGACTACTGCAACCGCTACTACTCCGACTAATGCAGAAAGTGTCTTATTCCCCGGCTTTTTTAATTTGAAATCCATAACAAACAGAAGTCCTACAAGAAGAACCATCGCATGCAGTACAATTCTGAAATCACAGTGCAGAAATGGGCGAAGCACAACAAGAATCGGTAATGCGATCGACATGGATGTGATTGGCAATCCCTGATAACACTTTCTGTTCTCTGTTGTCTCATCCTGCCTGGACTCTTCTGTTACATTAAACCATGCCAGACGGATCAATCCTGCCAATACATAAAACATAAGAATAAGAACACCGACAATCCCATTCATTCCCATACAATAACAGATGATCGCCGGTCCAACTCCAAAACAGACAATGTCACACAGGGAATCAATCTGGATTCCAAAACGTTTCTCTATTTCTGTTCTATCCTTCTTTGTTCTTGCAATCTTCCCATCAAACATATCACACAGACCGGACAGTGCAAGACACAATACTGCAAGATCCAGATGTCCATTCAATGACAGCATCATCCCACCAATCGAAATCCACAGACTGATATATGTAAGTATAACTGTGTAATCATAAACACCTAACATTTTATTTCCCCCTTGTTTTTATTCTTTTCAGAATAACTCTCCATTTATTTATGCTTTCTTCCTTAAGTTTCTTCCTATTGTAAAATTCGCCACGATCGTAAAAATTGCACTGATCAGTAATTCTGTATAATATCCAAGTCCTCTGCTTAAGATCATTCCCGGAATCAAAAGTGTGCTTCCAAAAACTGGTTCAAAAATCATCGAAAACAGTTTTTCACTGATGCCCATACCACCTGGCAGTGGCAGCATATCCACAGAAACTGAAATCACAGACTGCAGAAGAATGATCACGAATGCATTCGTTCCGGACAGTCCAAATGCCTTATATACAAACCAGGTTGCTGTAAACAGTGCGAACCTCTGAAATAGTGTGATTGCAAATACATTAACCAGCACCATCATATGATCTTTCAGATAAACCGCTGTTGTATGATACTGATCCATTGATGCATTCAGTTTCTCAATTCTTGTACTCTTATGTCGCATCAGATGCATTTTTTCCAGCAGTTCCATTCCTTTCACAAGAATAGAACGTGCAAGCACCGGATGAAATACAAGGAGCAGCATAGAAGCCACACAAAACACATTTAAACCTGTTCCAAGATAAAAAATATGACGGATCTCATACATATGTGTTCTGATGAATCCCCTGCCGAAGATCATAAGTCCAAGGCCGATCACAACGAGAACCATCTTATATGTAATCGTGACAATCATCAGCACAAGTGTTGATACCGGGATTGGAATTTTCTCTTTCTTCATATAATAAATCTGCGCCGGCTGTCCTCCTGTTGCGGATGGCGTGATACAGCTGAAAAAGAATCCCACAGAGGAAAACAGGAAACATTTCCATTTCTTTAGATGAATACCAAGCGTATGCATCATATAAAATATAATAATTGACTCTCCCCATATAAAGATAATCACACAGACAACACCCGGAAACAACCAGTATAAATTCACTGTTTTCAGGATTTCTGCAATCTCGCTTAAATCCTCTCCATGGAACACTCCATAGAGTGTTGCCACAAAGACAAGAAAGAGAAAAAGTACATTAAATATCATTTTCTTTTTATTTTCCATTTTCTCCTCCTGCTTTATGAACCAGATTTCTGTAAATTTTCCATCCGTTTGTCCGGCAGCTTACAAACCAGGTAAGCTCCGCTACCACAACTCCACCGATCACATCCACAATTACATGCTGTTTTGTTACAAGCGTAGAAACAAAGACCAACACCGCGATCATTACAGATACGATCTTATACCACACCGGTATTTTTTTATCTCTCTTGATTCCAATACAACAGAACCAGCTTGCCATACAATGGATTGATGGAAATAAATTCACCGGTTTATCAATCTGATATAAAAAACGCATGCCCTGAACAAAAATTCCATTTCCGACAAGTTCTGGTCTTACATTTGTTGTCGGATAAAATACAAAAAACAGAAAACAAATGATTCTGGCATACAAATCAGCCGTAAAAAATCTATATTTTATCTCTTCCTCCCGCAATGATATAAGCAGATAATTAATCACCCAGAAAATGTAACATCCAAAATAAACAAGAATAAAGGCTGGGATCAACGGGATCTTTGCGTCTAATGCAAGTGACAGGTTATGACACTCACCTGTATCCGCCAATCTCGGTGCTCCCCAGTAGACAGCTGAATTCACCAGAAAAGTAATTACCGGTGGGAGTAAGATTTCTATTATTCTCTTTCTGTCCAAATTCCCTGTCCTTTGTCTCACTTCTTGTTTTCTCCATTCTTTTCCCATTTTATGATGTAACCGGATTGCTCCATTGCTACGCACTTCCCGCAATCCTTGAACATTATTTTATCCCACTTTTTCATAATAACAATAGGCTTTGGCATTTATTAAAGAAAAAAGTGCCATTCTTTAAGGAACAGCACTTTTTTCTTTAGAATATCTTCAGAATTTACCACAAATGCATTTCAGGGCTTACATCTCGTCTTCCCTGTATCCAAAATTTTTCATCATATAATCGCTGTCTCTCCAGTTCTTCTGAACCTTCACCCACAGCTTCAAATTTACTTTGCAATCCAGCAGACGCTCGATCTCAAATCTTGCAGTACTTCCGATTTTTTTCAGCATACTTCCCTGTTTTCCGATGATGATCCCTTTATGGGAATCTCTCTCGCAAATGATTGTTGCATCAATATGACACACTTTATGATTCATTTTCATCTGATCGATTGCTACTGCGATTCCATGTGGAATCTCTTCATTTAAACTATGCAATGCTTTCTCACGGATAATCTCCGCTACAATCTGACGTTCCGGCTGGTCTGTGATTGTATCTTCGTCATAGAACTGTGGTCCATAAGGAAGATATTTCATAATTACATTTACAAGCTCGTCCGTATTATCGCCTCTTCTTGCAGATACCGGAACGATTTCCGCAAAATCGCATTCCTTGCGATATGCATCTATAAAAGTAAGAACCTCTTCCTTCTTCACCATATCAACTTTATTAATAACAAGAATAACCGGTGTCTTTACCTTCTTTAACTGCTCGATGATATGCTTCTCACCTGCACCGATAAATGTAGATGGCTCTACAAGCCAAAGCACAACATCCACTTCATTCAAAGAACGTTCTGCAATATTCACCATATACTCACCAAGCTTATTCTTTGCTTTGTGAATTCCCGGTGTATCTACAAACACAATCTGACCTTCCTCTGTTGTCAGAACTGTCTGGATACGGTTTCTTGTTGTCTGCGGTTTATTTGATGTAATTGCGATCTTCTGTCCAATCAGACGATTCATCAAAGTAGATTTTCCGACATTCGGTCTTCCGATCAGTGTGACAAATCCTGATTTAAAATTCTCCTGCATACTTTTTCCTTTCTTTTTCCATCTTAAAGTGTCTTTATTTCAAGGAACATCTCTTTCTGCTCCTCAATCTTCTCTTCACTTCCGATCACACAAAGTTCATGTGCATCCAACAGTGCCTGCAGCACATCAGCAAGCGCTCGGATATCTGCCTGCTGTGCATCAAGAATCTGATTTCTCTCTTCCCTGATCATCTCAGCTGATACATGATTCATATAAAGATTCATTGATCTGCTTCCCTTTGCTGCCGGATTCATCGGACGGTCGATATTACTGATCGTTCCGATAATAAACTTGTTCATATCTCTGTCATCTACATTGAAGTTCTTCAGATAATCTACAACCCCTTCGTAGATCTCCATTGTCTTCTCCAGATTCGGGTCACGGTAAGATACCAGATAACCTTCACCGATTCTGTTGAAGCTGCTCATACATCCGTAAGCTCCGCCCTTCACACGGACATTCTGCCACAGATAATCATAGCTTAAGATGACTTTCAGAATCTGAAGTGCTCCTGTATATTCAACACCACGGTCGATAAAATTACCTGTTCTTGCAACGTACTGAACTTTAGAAGATGTCTTGAATCCCTCGTTGCGTTTCACACAATGAATTTCACACAGTGTCTCTGCTTCTTTTTCCTCTGTATGAAGTGTGTCTGCAATCTTTGCAAATGCTTCTTCCATCGGTGCAAGACCATCCGCTGATGAAGTATAACTGATGATCAGATTATCCTTACGGAAGATCTGCTGTGCAATCTGTCTTAAGTTTGCAATCAGCTCAGCCTTCTTCTCTTCAAAGTTTTCCTCCAGTTCTTTTACAACCTCATAGTAACCGATTCCATCTGTATCATCTTTGAACTTCGCCATCGGTGAAGTATAAGACAGAGAGCGAAGGGCTGCTGTCGTATGTCCGGATGACAGGAAGGACATCTGCAGTCTGGATTTGAGCATTGCTAAGATCTCTTTTAGACGCTTCTCGTCTCCAAGATCAGATTCCATTAAGATTTCACGCATCATGGAGAACAAAACATCCATCTTCGGATACAGCGCTTTCCCTTTGATTTCAAACGTCGCACAGAATTCTTTCTCTTTTACCTTTGTTGCATCTGTATAAAGCTCCAGAGAAGTTCCGATTCCTCCTGTGTGTACATTGATCTCATTAAATAATTCACTGTATTCATAATTCTTTGTATCAATAATTCCAAGCACACTCTGCAGAATACTGATATATGGAAGTTTCTCTTCCGGAATACCGGACAAGTCAAACAAAAGCGCTGTGTATCCGATTCCATTCGTCTCAACTTCGTGGTGTACCAGCTTCACTCCGCCTGTCTCAAGCTCTTTATTATAAATCGGTGCGATTTCTCTTGAAATATCTTCGCGTCCGAGTACAGGAATCTTCGCCAGATCTTCCGGTGCCGACTCTTCTTCCTGATATTCTTCCAACTCTTTCGTTGCTTTCACAAGTGCATCGATTTCTTCTTTTGACAAACTGTCTTTGTATGCCTGAAGCTTATCTGCAAGTTCTTTATCCATTCTTGCAGTACGTCCGCGCTCCGGTTTGATAATAACGATAGAACCATGTGTGTTATCAAGAAGATATTTCTGAATCAGTTCTTCAAAATATCCTGTCTCCACCTGTTCTTTCAAGAATTCAAATGTCGGAATTGCCTGCATATGGATAAATGGTTTCGTCTCATCATACAGCCAGCTGTCAAACAACTGCAATCCATACATCAGTCCACGCGGATAATTTCCGAAATCTGCCTCACGGAAACGGAACTCATGATAGTTGATTCCGGCACGGAGTGCTTTCTTATTGATTCCATTTTTCACAATGTCTTTCAGTGTGTCTTCAATCACACGAACGAATTCTTCCTTCTGCTCTACATTCGCATTCTTAGAAATTACCGAGAAGATCGGCTGATAAACTCCATTGTCATAAGATCCGGAAATATCCTTTCCAACACCTGCATCCAGAAGTGCTTTCTTCAGCGGTGCTCCCGGTGCGGACAGAAGTGCATAATCCAAAATCTCAAATGCAAGATACAGCTTCTCATCCAGTGTCGTACCGATCACTTTATTATAAGAAAGATATGTGTTGTCCTCCTCACTCTCTTCACTTGCGATGGAATACTCCTGAACCACTTCCTTCATCTCTGTAAATGGCTTCTGCAGATGAATCTCTGAATCCACCGGTTCATTCTCAAAATCCGACAAATACTTCTCATCAAGCCATCTTAATTTTTCTTCCATATCCATGTCACCATACAGATAAATATAGCTGTTAGATGGATGATAATATTTTCTATGGAAATCTAAAAATTGCTCATAAGTAAGTTCCGGAATCACCTCCGGGTCTCCACCGGACTCTACGGAATACGCATTATCCGGGAACAGAGAATTCAGAACCACGCGGTCAAGCACACCTTCCGGAGAAGAGAATGCTCCTTTCATCTCATTATAAACAACACCACTGATCGTCAATTCTCCCTCTGGATCATCCAGCTTATAGCTCCATCCTTCCTGGCGGAATGTCTTGTCATGCTGATAAATATTTGGATAAAATACTGCATCCATATAAACATGCATCAGATTCTGAAAATCCTTGTCATTACAGCTTGCCACCGGATATACTGTCTTGTCTGGATAAGTCATCGCATTCAAAAATGTATTCAGAGAACCTTTCACAAGCTCTACAAATGGGTCCTTCACCGGAAATTCTTTTGATCCACACAGAACAGAATGTTCCATAATATGTGGAACTCCTGTACTGTCTGACGGTGGTGTACGGAATCCAATCGTAAACACCTTGTTCTCATCATCATTTTCCATAAGAAGCACTCTCGCTCCGCTTTTCTTGTGCTTCAGAAGTGTCCCCTTTGACTTCAGATCAGATAAATCTTCTGTCTGGAGTACTTCATAAGCATTCAGATCATATATACTCATTCTTTTTCTCCTATTGCTTTTTTTCTCAATTTCTTTATTCTTCTGTTCCTATTAGAACTTTTTTCCCACGAAATGCAAATCCATAATGTCGGATTCGCTCCTTTTTAATTCCTCTGGCAAGCAGTTCCGTATCATATTCTTTTTCTTCAATCTGACGCAGTGCATTCTCCACTGTCTGCTCAAGTGATTTTTCTTTTGTTATATTCTGAACCTTAAATTCCATTACAATTGCATCCAAATCTGCTTTTAATGGTTCCATAACTACATCATAACGTCCAAATCCACTTTCCCTGTTGGAAGTAATCCTGTATTTGTCAGCCAGATCCACGATCAGTCCAAGAACAAATCCGTGGTAGAATCTCTCCGGTTTCTGTTCTTCGGATGGCTTATTCCCGGTATCAAAACTGCTAAAGGTCTGAAGTGCAACCTGATTCATGAACTGATTCATATAATCCAGATTTCCTGCAATCAATGCATCTTTAAAGTTGCCATATGCAGAATCTTCTTCTGAGAACCAGTCTTCGATCATCTTCTCAAACATCAGCATCGTCTCATGGTTTGTGATTTTCAGATAATATTGACGCTTACCGGTTCTGTTATCCATCTCATACCGGTCAACTTTCAGGTAACCACTGGCAAGCAGTAGACTCCAGATGGCTCCACGTTTTCTTCCAAGCTGCTCAAAAATCACCTGTTCATCCAATTCTGTGCAGATTGTTCTACCTTGCAACAGATCTTCCATCTCCGATTTAATCTTTGCCGGACTTCGACGAATCAAATTGGATACAAGTACATTTCCACTGGTATCTGCCCAGTAAGTTCCATATTCTCCTGTATCCAGATATTTTGTGATCGACCACGGATTATAAATGTCTTTCCGCTTCCCAAAAGAAAATCCATCATACCAATAGCGGACATTTTCTTCTTCCCTTGACAGTCCATTGTACTCTAAAGCATTAAAGACCTCTTTTTCCGTAAATCCAAAAAAACCGCTATATTTTTCGGATGTTGTTGTCACGACTTCAAGATTGTTCAAATCTGAAAAAATAGATTCTTTACTCACTCTTGTAATCCCAGTTAATAATCCCCTCTCCATATATGGATTCGTTTTAAATGTTGAATTAAACAAGCTTCTGACAAATGCAGTAAGTTCTTTCCAATATCCATGAACATAAGCCTCCTGCAAAGGTGTATCATATTCATCCAAAAGAATGATTACCTTTTTACCATAATATCTTTCCAGGTAATCAGACATATAGTTAATTGCAATTGCTGCTGCATCATCAGACATTGTTTCCTCAACTGAATCAAAATATGCACGATCTTTCTCATTCAGCTGCTCACTGTTTCTTAGAAATTCAAACTGGCTGTACATTCTCACAAGCTTTCGGATAATTGCTCTTCTGGCTGACTCATATGTTGTTGCTTTAATATCAGCAAAACTAAGTGAGATTACCGGATAGCTGCCTTGAAGTTCACGGAATTTTTCATAGCTCCAGATATTAAGTTCCTCAAAATATTTTCTGCTATCTCCATGGTTCACTGAAAAGAAGTATTCTGTCATACTCATATTTAAAGTCTTTCCAAACCTTCTCGGACGGGTGATTAGTGTAACACTATCCTGATTTTCCCACCATTCCCTGATAAAATCAGTCTTATCAATATAAAAGCAGTTGTTTTTTCTGATCGATACAAAATCCTGATTTCCAATAGATATTACTGACTTCATATAATCCAGATCCTTTCCGCATGTTATCATCGCATTACTTTCCCTATTGTATCATATTTTTCCACTTAAACAAAGAGTATAGTTTGTAATAACATTTGGCACTTAATGATATGTTACTGTAAATCAGAACCTTTCCTTTTGCTCTCCTTTGTACGCATAACTCACATCCTGGAATATAACTTCTCCCTAAAGACCTGACAACTTCTCCTTTTTCCAGTTATCCTCGACATCACTTTCAATACCTTTTAATATTTATAGTTTTTATCTATAAATATATTCTTCATATATACATTATCTATTGGAAAACTTCGTTCAAAAACGATAAAATTTATCTATAAACACTTTGGTTATGAGTAGATTGTTCCCATCGTTTATTTTTTAGAAAGTATACGTTAAAAAAGAATCTATCTACACCAGCTATCCACAAATCAAACAATAAGGAGAACGATATGGAAATTATCAAAGATTTACCGGAAGTATTTGAAGAATTTGCAGAGCAGCGTCAGAAATCATTTCTCGCTGTAAAACAGTTAAAGGACAAAGGAATCCCTGTGATTGGATCCTACTGTACTTATTTTCCAAAGGAGATCGCCATGGCAATGGGCGCTGCAACAGTCAGCCTCTGCTCTACATCTGATGAGACGATCCCAGCAGCAGAAAAGGATCTGCCACGTAACTTATGCCCACTGATCAAATCCAGTTATGGATTTGCAAAGACAGACAAATGTCCTTTCTTCTACTTCTCAGACGTTGTTGTCGGAGAGACAACATGTGACGGTAAGAAGAAAATGTATGAATACATGGGCGAATTCAAAGAGGTCTTCATCATGGAACTGCCACAATCCCAGAAAGCTGAAGTACTCGATCTTTGGAAAGCCGAGATTCTCCGCTTCAAAGAATATCTCGAAGAAAAATTCGAGGTGACGATTACAGACGAGCAGGTTCGTGAAGCAGTTAAGCTGGAGAATGAAGTGCGTGCATCCTTGAAGAACCTTTATGGAGTAATGAGACATGATCCTGCACCGATCAAAGGACATGACCTTTTCCGCGTTCTGTACGGAAGTGGTTTTAAGCTCGACCGTACATTGATTGCCGGAGAAGTTGACGCACTGACAGCTAAGATCGAGAAAGAATATGCGGAAGGAAAACGTGAAGATAAGAAACCTAGAATCTTGATCACCGGATGTCCGATCGGCGGTGCAACGGAAAAGATCATCGACGCTGTTGAGAATAACGGCGGAATCGTTGTTACATTTGAAAACTGCTCCGGTGCAAAATCCATTGGTCGTCTGATTGACGAAGATGCTGAAGACATTTACCAGGCAATCGCAGAGCGTTACCTCTCTATCGGATGTTCTGTTATGACTCCAAACCCGAACCGTCTGGAACTTCTCGGAAGGCTGATCGACGAGTACAAAGTTGACGGTGTACTTGAGATGACACTTCAGGCATGCCACACTTATAACGTAGAGACTCTTTCCATCCGCCGCTTTGTAAACGAGGAAAAAGGAATTCCATACATGAACGTTGAGACAGATTATTCCCAGACCGATGTCGGACAGCTGAATACACGTATTGCAGCCTTTATCGAGATGTTATAATCTGCTATACTTGAATTATTACGGTTACTGTTCACACGATGTGCGACCAGCAACGCATCTCGCCATTTTAAATCGCCTTTGGCGATGGGGCGAGATGCATTCAAGCCAAAACATGCATCCTCCGTGTCAATCAACGAAGTGATTGTCACGGGAGTGAACAGTAACCTATTACGAACAGTCGGCTGTTCTCATGCGAGAGCCGACTGTTTTTATAAAGGAGTTTTTATTATGAACTATATTGGAATTGACATCGGTTCAACTTGTGCGAAAACCGCTGTTTTGAACGAAAAGGAAGAAATTATCCAGGAATTCGTTCAGCCAACCGGATGGAGCAGCGTAGATACAGCCGAGGAAATCCTTCAGAAACTTAAGCTTGCCGGAATCAGTCTTTCTGATGACTCTTCCTGCTGTGTGGCAACCGGTTACGGACGCATCTCTGTTCCTTATGCCGATAAGGCTGTTACAGAGATCACCTGCCATGCACTTGGTGCTGTACATTTATTTCAACAGCCGGACCTGACCGTAATCGACATCGGTGGCCAGGATACGAAGATCATTCAGATTGAACAGGGCTTCGTAAAGGATTTTATCATGAACGATAAATGCGCCGCCGGAACCGGACGTTTTCTTGAAGTGATGGCCAACACCCTCTCCCTTCGCCCGAATGAAATGTTTGAGCTGGCACGCCTGGGTTCTGACACAACGATCAGCTCCATGTGTACTGTATTCGCAGAATCCGAAGTTATCGGACTGATCGGCAAAGGTGAACCGAAAGAAAATATTGCTTATGCAGTAGTAGATTCCACCATTCGTAAGGTTACCGCCCAGCTCAGCCGGATGAATGGTGAGATGTCCACATTTTGCCTGACCGGCGGTCTATGTGAATGTGAATATATCCGCGAAGCTTTATCAAAAAAACTTGGAAAAGAAGTGATCTCCAGCCCGGATGCCCGCTACGCCGGTGCGATCGGTGCCGCACTCAGTGCGATGAAGATACGCTAACAAAAAATGCCCCGGAACAGACTTTAAAACCAATCTGTCCCGGGGCAACTTATATTCTTTCACTTATATTCTTTTATCTTGGGCTTTTCTCTTCGTCTATTATCTGATTCTGAAGATTGGGCTGATCTTCTTGTAGATTAAAAATACAATCATTGAAACAACAATTCCCTTCACAAGGTTGAACGGTGCTACCGCAAACATAACAAATGTAGAAAGGCTTGTGATATGTGAGTTAACTGCTGTTCCCATACCAACCAGTGCGTCAATCGGCATTCCGAATGCAGCTGCATAAGTTGGAAGCAATACAAATGCGTTGACGAAGCATCCAATCACGATCATCAGAACTGTTCCTGTTACCATTCCGATCAATGCACTCTTTCTTGTTCTGTTTCTTCTGTAAATGAGGCCTGCCGGTACACAGAATGAACATCCGATAATAAAGTTTGCAATCTCTCCAACACCTGCTGTTTGTGTTCCTGTTAAAACAAGATTCAGTAAGATTTTAACAAGTTCTACAAGAACTCCTGCCATTGGTCCCATTGCAAAGCATCCTACCAGAACCGGAACCTCACTTAAATCAATCTTATAAAATGTCGGTGCAAACGGAAGCGGAATATCAAACATCATCAAAACTACTGCGATTGCTGAAAGCATTCCGATCTGAACTAATGCCTTTACCCCCAGCTTCGGCTGAATCTTCGCGTCTGCGTTTGTTAGTGTCTTTGTCTCTGTACTCATAGTGTTACTCTCCTTTTTCTATCCGCTGTCTTTATCCTAAACAGCATTTTTTCTTTTTGAAAAAGGTAATCTTCACAAGAAAAAACCCGGAAGGTTTATTACCTTCCGGGATTCATGTTTTCTGCTCTTAATGGCATTCTCGCAAGGTTCTCAGGCAATCAGATATCCTATTCGAATATCTCTCTTTCTGTTCCTGCGGGCATGAACTTCTTCTCTCATCCAGACTTTACTGTCGGTACCGGAATTCCCATTCTGTAATGCCATCACAGACGAGTCACCAGTTCAGCCGCATCATATGCGGGTCGCGGACTATACCGCCGGTTGGGACTTGCACCCTACCCCGAAGATTAAATTCCTTTTACTCTTACTACTATAGCGCGCTCTTAATAAAAATGCAACCCCTTTTATTGATATTTAATATCATTTTTGTGTTGAAATCGATATCACCCACAGCACTTTCGACTAATATGTTAATTTTCCTTTTATCCTACTAGGTTTATAGAGTTCTTAATAAAATTTTTCAATAATGTTCATTTTAGGTTCAAAAGTTCATCACACTTTTTTCACAAAATACCTCTATACTATAATTGTTCTTAAAAAGAACACTTTTTCATAAACTTTTTCCCCCTTGAGTCACAGAGATGTGGCTCATTTCCTTTTATATAGAGAAAAATCCTGTCATCTCGACAAGATTTTCTCATACATTCTTTATAGAACACGTTTTCTCCATTTTTCCCATAGGGTTCCCTGTACATACTGATAAGCTTTATCATAAACCAATATCGCTATCTGCCCAACCATTACAGCTGCCAAAAGCAACTGATCTGATACTACTTTCTGAAACAGCATCGAACGGAATCCAAAAAGACACGGGAGATAAACCAAGTTAAAGATCAAATATTTTGCAAACCAATAAATTCCCATCCTATGTCCCATCTGTGGTCTTTTCGCAAGAAACATCCAGACCGCTTCAATTCCAAGAATATAGAATCCCATCGCAGCAAATGTAATCACATAAAACTTATTTGGCGTGACAAGAAGTCCTAATAACACTGCTGCCAGATAAAAGGCCGCCCCTGTACGAAGGCCGAACTCGCGGATAACAATCCCTACAAAAAATGCCGCTGCTGCCAGCAAAAACAATGTATTCGTCTCGATCACGCTTCCAAGTGCCATGCATACGACAGTCACTGCAAGCAGAAGGCCGCCGAATGCTATTTGTTTTGCTTTTACATGCATGAGCAGAGATCGCCTCCCATACATTCACACAATGTGTCCGCAAGCCATAAGTCGCAGCACATATTTCCTGTACCACAGGAATTCTGTCCTCCCGGTGCATAGCCTCCACCATACGGACTATTCTGATATCTTCTGCTGTTAAAGTCGAGCTGATTCAACAGCTGACGAAACTGCATGTTATTTGGTTCCATATTTACCGCCTGTGCCGCGTGATCCCTCGCCAGAATCTGATTTCCGATTCCTGCATTCGCACAGCCACTCAGATAATACCACATTGCACTTCTCTGCTGAACCTGATCCAGTGTATTGATCGCCTCTCTGTAACGTCTGCTGTTAATATAATTCGCAGCTGCCTGCAGTTTAGGATCCATCGTTCCATAGCCATAAGAGCTGTTCTGATTTCCATAAGAATAACTTTCAGAAGAACCATATCCATAATTATTCCCATACGAATTTCCTCCGTTCGCACGTTCTCTCATGATAATATCATACGCTTCCTGTACTTCCTTAAACTTCTCTTCTGCAAGATCTGCTAACGGATTGTTCACATTTGCATCCGGGTGATATTTTCTTGTCAGATCCCGATACACTCTCTTTATTTCATCATCCGATGCGTTTGGTGATACCCCAAGCACATCATATGGATTTTTGTTCATCTTTGTTGTCCTCTCTTTTCTTCATCTGAATCTTATTATAATGATTCCAAACTCCATCATACAGTATATTTCTCAAAATGTCTACGTCAACCAGACATGGTAATTGTTCAAAACGAACCGTACTCTCCGCAATCATCATCCGAAGAATCTGCTCCATCTGCGCCTCATAGTCCGGCCGCTTTGCCAGTTCTTTCAATGGATTATAGCGATTCTTCTTTCTATCTTCCGGCAGATCCTCGTAAGCGTCCATCAGATAAATGAATTTTCCGAGATAGAACCCCATCTTTCTGAGCGTCTTCTCCCAGATATCCTCCTTCCAAACAAAAAGTTCCGCCATTAATCTGCCAAAACATCCAGCAGCCCGGTCAATATCCATGCTGTTCTCATGTTCACATTCTCCAAGTTCTTTCAGAGATTTCCGGATGATCTCACTCTGCCGCGGATATTTCTCTATGATTTTCTTCGCTTTTCCCTGAATCAGGCTCTTCGTCATCAGACTTGACACTTTACGATCATCCTGCCAGTCATCTTCCATATGATAATAAGCCAGCAGTACATTCATCGCCGCCGCATAAGATGTAATCTCATTTCGCAACATATGCTGCCGCTTCACCGGATGCACCTTACAGCGGTGTTCCTCATGTTTCGTAATCGTCTCATATAAAGAAGATAACAGAATAACTGCAAATGTCATGTCATACGTCAATGTCATCTGCCCCATAAATCCATAATCTTCTTTCAATGTACGGCAAAGTCCACAATAATATGCCCTGTATTTCTTCAGATCTTTTACTTTTAATTCCGGTTCACAGACCGTTACATATCCAAACATGCAATCCCTTTCTCTTCTGGCAATTTTCCTGACTTTATCTATTCTACCTTATTCTTTCCACTTTGCCTATCACATGTCTGCAAAATTAATAAGATCTTCACAGATTTTTAATTGTTAACCTTTTTGTATTTTATGGTTGACAATCAGCTTTTCATGAATTATACTAACGAAGAGCTCAATCGTTGTTATATTTCAAACAGCAATGTTAAAGCTCGCTTAAAACAGCGATAAGTATTAAGATCTAAAGGAGTAAATTGAAATGTCACAGAATGAAACTTCCGGCGCAGTTGCCGTAGACAACCAGAAAATAAAAACAAAACAGATGGTGCTCATTGCCCTGATGACTGCAGTCACCTGCGTCCTTGGACCACTTTCCATCCCTCTGCCATTCAGCCCGGTTCCAATCTCCCTTACAAACTTTGCAATCTTTCTTGCAATCTTTGTTCTCGGAATGAAAAACGGAACAATCAGCTTTATCATCTACCTCCTGCTCGGAGCAGTTGGTGTCCCTGTCTTCTCCTCTTTCCGTGGAGGTCTCCAGGTTCTCGCAGGACCAACCGGAGGATACCTGATCGGCTTCATCTTCCTTGCGCTGATCATGGGATTTGCACTTGATCACTTTGATCGTAAGCTTGTTCCTACAATCATTGGAATGATCATCGGAATGGTTGTATGTTATGCATTCGGAACAGTCTGGCTTGCAAAACTTTTAAGCCTCTCCTTCAAAGAAGGTCTTATGATGGGTGTTATTCCATATCTTCCTGGAGATGCAGCCAAAATCATCATCGCTGCAATCGTAGGTCCAAAACTTTACGGAGCAACACAGAAAATCAGATAATTGAATTTAAAAAACGCCCAAACAGATACTCTATTTGTTTCTGTTCTGGGTGTTTTTTACTTTTGTCCTCGACTTCAATATTTTCCTTGAATCCGTCACCTCGAAGCAAATACTTTCGGTTTGAATAATGTAAGTGAGGAAGTTTCTTTGTTGTTGAGGACACATATAAGGCAGGAGCGTTCCGAATACACTTTGCAGAATCTGTTAGGAAAAGTCAGACAGGAACCCCGCATGGCGAGTGTTCTGGCTTTTCCGTTACAGATTGTCAAAGGGATGAGGTAGAGCGGGCCGGTGTCCGATGCAATAAAGAAACTTCCTCACGCATCTTAATCAAACCCAAGCTACTTAACCTTAAATTCCTCTCATCGTCAGCTGAATCCTCTTCTTCTTCAGATCCACGCTCATCACCTTCACATCCACAATATCTCCAACGCTTACTGCTTCCAGCGGATGTTTGATATATCTGTCTGTGATCTGGGAAATGTGTACAAGTCCGTCCTGGTGAACTCCGATGTCCACAAATACTCCGAAGTCGATCACATTTCTTACAGTACCTTTCAGCACCATACCTTCCTTCAGATCTTTCATCTCAAGTACATCTGTACGAAGGATTGGCTTTGGCATCTCATCACGCGGATCACGGGCCGGTTTCTCAAGCTCTTTGACGATATCACGAAGTGTGATCTCACCGATACCAAGCTCTTCTGCAAGCTTCTTATAATCACCGATCGTAAGACTAAGTCCTGTCAACTGATGTGCTGTGATAGCCGCTGCTTCATATCCCTGTTTCTTCAGTAGCTTTTCTGCTGCCGCATAAGATTCCGGATGAACACCTGTCGAATCCAGCGGATTCTTTCCTTCTGAAATACGCATGAATCCTGCGCACTGCTCGAACGCTTTCGGTCCGAGTTTCGGTACTTTTAACAGTTCTTTCCTGTCTGTAAATCGTCCATTTTCTTCTCTGTACGCTACAATATTCTTCGCAATCGCACTGCTGATTCCTGAAATATAGGAAAGTAGCGGTGCAGAAGCAGTATTTAAGTCTACTCCGACTTTATTTACACAATCCTCTACAACTCCATTCAAGGATTCTCCAAGTTTCTTCTGGTTCATATCATGCTGATACTGACCGACACCGATGGATTTCGGGTCAATCTTTACAAGCTCTGCAAGCGGATCCTGCAGACGGCGTGCGATTGATGCCGCGCTTCTCTGTCCCACATCAAATTTTGGGAATTCTTCTGTTGCCAGCTTACTTGCGGAATATACTGATGCCCCCGCCTCATTGACGATCACATACTGTACCTTCTCCGGAATCTCTTTCAGAAGCTCTACGATAAACTGTTCTGATTCACGGGAAGCAGTACCATTTCCAAGAGAGATCAGAGAAACGTGATACTTCGGAATAATCTTCTTAAGCAGATCTTTACTTGCCTGGATCTTCTTCTCTGTTGTCGGTGCAGTCGGATAAATAACGGTTGTTCCGATTACCTTTCCTGTCTCATCAACAACTGCCAGCTTACATCCCGTACGGAAAGCCGGATCCCAGCCAAGCACAACCTTGCCTGCAATCGGCGGCTGCATCAGGAGCTGATGAAGGTTCTTTCCAAACACTTCGATTGCCCCGTCTTCTGCCTTCTCTGTCAGTTCGTTTCTGACCTCACGCTCAATAGCCGGTCCGATCAGACGGTTGTAACTGTCTGCAATTGTCTCTTTCAATACCGGTGTTGTATAAGGATTCTCTGTACGGATCACCTTTCTCTCAAGATATCTTAAAATATCTTCTTCCGGTGCTTCCACCTTCACTGTCAGGAATTTTTCTTTCTCTCCACGGTTCAATGCAAGGATTCTGTGTCCGGCAAGCTTCGCAACTGCTTCTTCAAACTCATAATACATCTCGTAAACAGACTCTGCCTCCGGATCCTTCGCCTGAGAAGTAACCTTTCCTTTTCTCATTGTCGTCTCTCGGATCCAGGTTCTGTAAGCTGCCTCATCTGAAATGCTTTCTGCAATAATATCACATGCTCCGCTGATTGCATCCTTTGCACTTTCCACACCTTTTTCTTCGGAAATATACGCTTCCGCTGCCTTCTCAAGCGGCTCTTTTGTCTTCTGCAATGTGATCAGTGCAGCCAATGGCTCAAGTCCCTTTTCCTTCGCGATTGTCGCACGGGTACGTCGTTTCGGACGATACGGACGATACAGGTCTTCTACTGCCACAAGTGTTTCCGCTGCCAGAATCTGTTTCTTTAATTCTTCTGTCAGTTTTCCCTGCTCTTCAATACTTGAGATTACCCGCTCTTTCTTTTCTTCCAGGTTTCTTAAATATACCAGACGTTCATACAGCTTTCTCAGCTGTTCATCATTCAGTTCTCCGGTTGCTTCTTTTCTATATCTTGAAATAAATGGAATCGTATTGCCTTCATCGATCAGCTGTACTGCCGCATCGATCTGCCAGCGTTTTACATCCAGTTCTTCTGTCAGTCTCTGATTAATATCCATTCTTTTTAATCCTTTCCACTTTCATAGGCATTCTGTACCTGTTCGGTCAGTTCTTTTCCGCCGTTCGCATACCATTCTACCACAAAAGTATCAAAGTAATCCACTGGTTTCTCCCCGCTGATAATCTGAAGAAACGCTTTATTCTCCAGTTCCTGTAATTCCTGCGGGATTTCGGCATTTACGTTTTCCAAAGGCATTGTCTGTGCACTTCGTATTCCCGCTTTCTGCAGTTCCCCCACTGCCTCAATTCTTGATGCATAAGCTGCCCAGCCATTTGCCGTTGTCAACTGTCCATTCAAAAATGATTTACATGTATCATAATAAGATTTTTCTAGTCCACTCAATTCCGACGCATCAAGCGTTTTGTCCAACGCTGCCTGAATATGTTCTGTTGTCCGATAAAGTGCATCTTCATAATCCACATTAATATTCAACGGACGGGCTGTCGGATCTACATTAATGGAAAAATAGTCATTCAATTCTCTTGCTGAAGCATCATTTGCATATCTGGACTGGTCAAAAATCGCACTCACATACTTTGCTACAATTTCCGGATGTTCATATCCTTTGCGTACCACCACATACATCCACTGGTCATAGGATTCAAAAACTGATATCTTCTGTGTCTCATTCACTTGTTCTTTGTCTAAAAGATACGGTTTCCACTCTGCATTTGAATCGACACTATATGCCGCACTAAGCGGATTATTCGGAGCCCACCAACGTCCGTAGATTGCTCCGCAATGTCCGGTTTTTAACAGATTATCTATGTTTTCCGTCTTTCTCAACAAGAATCTCTGGTCGAGTATCCCATCCTCATATAGATTACGAAGCTTTGAAAGTGCTTCTTTTGTTTCCTGCGTTACTGACCCATAAACTACATCTCCACTTTCATCCAGAATCCAGTGACATGGCATTGCACCTGTATGTATAAACGCTGAATCCACTCCATAAGTTTGGTCCGCCCCGGCAATCACATCTGTACTACAGGCAAGACCAATCGTCTGACCGTCTCCTGCTGCATCTTGTTCTACAAATGCACGCACTATCTCCAACGCTTCTTCTACCGTTTCCGGTTCCTTCAATCCCAACTTCTCAATCCAGTCTTTCCTCAACCAGAGAAGTGGAGCTCCGTCATCGATCACCGTATTCGGAAATGCATACAACTTTCCATCAACTGTTGCAGATTGTAAGAGAGAATCTCCATAACTGTCATACATTTCTTTGATTGTATCTGTCGTACACTCTTCATAAGTTTCTGTGAGGTCTTCAATCATACCTGCTTCAATCAGGCGGAGCAGGTTGTCTCTTCCTTTCACGACAAGCACATCCGGAATATCCCGGTCTTCAATCGCTACATTGACTGCCTCTTCATAAGTATTTCCATCCTGCAATTCAAAGACATCTGCATTTTGAATATTAAGTATTTCCTTCAGATATCTCGTATACGCATTGTTTTCGTATGTATTTCCTACAGGAAGATTCGAATTATTCGCTCCTGCAATCTTGCCAAGTGTATATGTATCTATTTTGTTGTAGCCGTAAACCACATTCGGAACACGACCTTTTTTTGCATTTTGACGTTTGCCGAAAATTACACGCTTCGACAAGTTCGAACTTTCCTCTTGTGCAAGTGCGGCAAACACCGTCAATACAAATTCACTTTCACCTATAACCGTCTGATTATTCGACAAAAATCTGACATCAACACCGTTGGAACGCAAGGTGCGGATACCGTATAAGAAATCAGATGTGTTACGGGCAAATCGGCTTATGTCTTTTACCGCAACATAGTCAAATGCCCCGGTTTGAGAATCTTCCAAAAGCTGAGTAAACGCTTCACGCTTGTTCATGCTTTTGCCGCTGATACCCTCGTCAGCGTATATTTTCACCAACGTATCGCCCTCTTTATCGGCGTACTGCTCGAAAAATTCACGTTGATTTTCAAGAGAAGATAGCTGTTCCTCTTTCTCTGTGCTGACACGACAATATGCCGCCATTCTCATTATACCGCACCTCCTTTCCACTTGGTTTATGTATAATTATCTGCGCTTAATTGGTTTCCTCGAAAGTATCTTCAACAATTCCGACTCAAATATTTGCTTACTCTTAGGCGGTTTGATTTTAATGTGCATAGTATCACCTCCTATAAAATGGTATGAATTAAATTCAATGTTATATGTGCCGGTGTGCCGAAAAAACTTGAAAATTTTACTGTAATATGCTATAATAACGGCATACTGCAAATAATTTTATAAAAAATTTCGGCACACCGGCACAAGTTTTACTTTGTAAAAGCTAAACCTTCATAAGCAGCAATCGGATTTTTAGAACCGTTAATTCGTTTACGTTCTAACTTGACCTGTGAATAGTTCAACGTGATATAGTTCAGTATGTCATGCGACTTAACGTTCATGTTCCTTTTGTATGCGAATTCCTCATAACGCTTTTGCACTTCTACTCTTGATATAAGTGAATCTTCCTTAAATTCAAGATATTTTTCAAAAAACACCTGTTCCGGGCAATAGCGCGATTTATACAATAACAAAACATCTTTCGATTCTTTAGTTAAACTAAATACAAAGTTGTTTTCAACCAAACGTTTTAAACCTTTGATTGCCCACGTTAAAATATAATCACGTTCTTCGAAAAGTTCTTCGGCAATGTTTAAATTTCTTTGTCCTTCCGGAATTGATTTTGTGAATGGAACAATAATAAGTCGTTCAAAAAATGCTGCAGCATTGTTGGCATCAAGTCGATTAAGAGGTACAAATTGATTTGTTCCAAATGCAAGCTTGCAATAACATGGCTGACTGGTTGGATTTTTGTATAATTCCTTAGTCTCTATCACATCCAAGCTTGATACGACACTCTTAAAAACTCCGATATCCTTAATAGGTGCTTGCGGTAAATCTGATGCGATATTCACTGTTGCGTCCTTTAATTGTGCAACATGGCATGAATCTGATAATTGTTGTAAAGCGACATTGCTCACATTTTCCTTTCCAATAATTTTACCGATTACATTTAGAAGTACAGATTTTCCTGAATTCGGTACACCATAGAAGATAAATGCCTTTTTTGCCCAAACGTATGTTGAAAGTAGGTAGCCGATCACTTCTTGTAAGAATTGAATGCTATCTTTATTACCTGCTGTAATATCTTTTAAAAATCGCTTAAATACTTTGCCTTTGGCGTTTTTATCATATTTTGCTTGAATATATGATGTAAATCCAAACTGCGGAGAGTGTTTTTCAAGCTCACCCGTTTCCAAATTGTAGACACCGTTCTCACAATTAATCAGCGGCAAATTTATCTTCCGCGTCAAATCCCTTTGAATATCTGGGTTCAACAGTAGATGTTTGTATGCTTTGTTGACGTTATCAGCCGAAACAACAAGCCTTTCATCGTTGGTGAATTGGTTCATTATATCACGCCTAACATCCTCCGCTTCGCGCTTTATAAAGCAGCCGTGTGCCTTATCATAATAATAGACTTCTTTCTGACAACATACAATAAAATTATTTGCACTGAATAACTCGCTCATGATAGATGAAACGTTCGGACTGGCACTCTTTAAAGCCTCCTCTTTCAGCCTATCGACCTTGCGTGCAATTTGCTCAACCTTTCGACGTTTCAAAGCATGGTCTTTGAAACGCTTGGAGCTTTTGTGTTTAGTTTTTGACTTCTCGGAATGTGATTTTTCCGTTTCACCAAAGTCACCAAACATTTCAAGCCACTGTTTGGTGGATTCTGAAAATTCATCTTGCTGATTCGACTTGACATCCTCTCTGATTGCCCCGGATGACTTTATGATGATTCTGCCGTCAGCGTCACGTTGTAATCCGTCAGACTTGTCGCTCTTCTTAATTGCACAGTCTGCCAAATTTGTTACAGTTTTTGATTCAACATTGTCAATGTTTGAATTGCTTTTCTCTGTTGTACAAATTTCTTTGGACGACGCTTTAATAACAAATCGTCCATGAGAATCTGTAGGGATTTCCGAATTAAATTTGTTTTGGTTTTTCATAGTATATCTTTCCTCTCTTCTAATTTTTATTGTTCATTGTTTATTGAAAAGCTTTTCTCTGTGATTAATTATACACCACATTAGAAATCTGTACATTGAGCAAATTCATCCATCGTTTTTGGAAAACCCATTAAATGACAATAAAAAAGTATATATGCAAAATACTATTTGCCTATATACTTTACAATCAAAATCTTATAATTCAATCTAATTCTTCTATAGCATCCTTTAATAATTGATCACTATTTCTGAATGATTTATTCTTTAAATCTTTAACCTCATCTAAGACATTTAAAATTTCTTCTATTTCATCATCACTTTTTTCTTGATTACTTTCTTGTTTTAATATTTTCTTAAATTCACTTTTTCTTTGCTGTATTAACCAATTATCCAATTCTTCTTTCAGTTCTTTCTTTTTCTTTTCATCAGCCAATCTATGATTATTTGACATAGCATTTATTTGCTTTTGAAATGTTTTATATTTTTCACCCGAAAACACTTTCGATATTGCCTGTTCTTCAATATACTTATAATAGATAAGTTCTGTATAATTTGGTGGAAGTTCTAATTCAAATAAAGCGTCAATAATTTCATCATTTCTTAACTCTTCCATTTTCTCCAACACATCATCGGCAAAATCAATCCATTCTTTGAATTTGTTATATACAAACTTTAACCATGTCAATCTGTCTTCTGCGCTAAGCATTTTTTCTGCATACATATTTGAATCCTCTTTTTTACACAAAGCAGAATATTCCGAAAACTCTGTATAATTATTATCGGCAGATATGTATTTCAATTTACAACATTTGTTTTGTGAATCCCAATTTCCGTTACACCCTATACATTCAGTATCTTTTTTATTAGAAATAAATTGTTTTTTCAAATCCTTTAAACGTTTTTGGCAATAACATACACGAGGTTCTCTTATCCCTTTAAATATTACATCTAAAACTTCTTTCATCTTATCAAAATACTTATTTTGATACACTGCATAGTATCTTGTCTTTTTATATATTTTAGATCTCAACTTATTATAGTTATCACTGTCTACATATGGCTCTATAAACTTACAAAAATCATCAACAGATTTTACTATATAATTTGCATCCAAATCTCTTAAATAATTAACACGCATTTTCTTAAATTCTTTAGATGTAAATTCGCTCAATATTTGAGTTATATATTTTTGATGTTTACAATAAAAAGAATATTCATTTTTAATTTTAAATATATCAGAATCCTCATCTATACCAAAAGCTTGTAATATCACATGAAAAGCCTTTCTTTGCTTTCTATATTGATTATCTTTATCACACAGCAAAGAATTTTTAAATAATTCGTATTGACTGTCGTTTGATATTGCATCAAGAATACTATCCATCATTTTATTAAAGTTCAATCTCTTTAAATTTTCTGTTTCTTTCACAGTTGACATTTTTTACGCTCCATTCTTAATATTATTATAAACTCGTTACATATCCCCAACAGCTTTTAATCCTGATTCGTTTCAGCTTATCGTCTTTCATAAAACCTACTAATATTCTTGTTGCGGTAGCTGATGAAACGCCCAGCAATTTTTGAACATCACTGTTCAAAATATACTCATGCGTTTCAAGGTAATCATTAATTTTATTCCACCTCAAATCACTTTTTGATGATGTATTTTTTGGCTTATCATTTATACTTTCCTGCAATGCTTGTTTGATAACAGACAACATAAATTCAATAAATACCGTTGAGTTGCCGTTATTGTTTGAAACGTTGATAGCATTGTAATATTCACTCTGATTATCATGAATTATAGATTCTATCGGCAGCCATGCAAATATAGGATTCCATTTTGAAAGCAACAACGTATGCCACAATCTTCCCATACGACCGTTGCCGTCTGCAAACGGATGTATAAGTTCAAATTCATAATGAAATACGCAGCTTTTAATCAGCAAATGAATTTCACTTTTTTCCGTCCATTCAAGTAATTCTTGAATAAGATTAGGTACATATTGTGGTAAAGTTCCGAAATGAAGTATATTACCCTCACTGTCAGCCACTCCGACAGGACGTGAACGAAATTCTCCCGCCTCGTTAAGAAGTCCTCGTTCCATGACACTATGAGCTTTTAAAAGGTCATCTATCGAGTACGGATTCAACTTATCCATATTATCATAAATTTCATAAGCATTCTGCACTTCCGCAATATCCTTTGGCGATGCAATAACACGTTTGCCCGATAAAACAGCAGTGACTTGTTCTATGTCAAGCGTATTTTGTTCTATCGCAAGTGATGAATATATTGTTTGTATTCTGTTTGTTCGTCGCAGTGTAGGATTCATTGATATTTTATCCGTAACACTCACTCTGCCTACAAGCTCCGCAATCTCTATTACATCTGCCATGATACGCTCGTTTATTTCAAACGGCGGTTGTTTGTTTGTCAACGCTCTCACCTCTCGATTTGATTATAACATTCCATCAATCAAAAATCAAGTCATCAATCATTTTGCTGATTAATGACTTGATTAATAGTCTTATATAAAACCATCGTTTTTGAAACATTTTGAAATTGTATCATAAACCCATCTCAAAACCTTTAATTCCGTATCAAAACTCATCACAAAATCAACGTCCCCAAAACCTACCTTTATGCAAATATCATACCCATTTTTACTTTTTTAAATGTCGGTATAAAGTAGCACGTTTCACTCCGGTAAGTTCTTCGATTTCAGACATGGTATATTCCTTTGTATCGTACAGTCGTTTTGCCTTGTCAATCAATTCACTGCTTATTGGTGGTCTGCCACCTTTTCGTCCTCTCGCACGAGCGGCGGAAAGTCCTTCTCGTGTTCTGTCTGCAATACAGTCACGCTCAAATTGACTTATAGCACTTATTAATGTAAACAATAGCTTACCAGTTGCCGTTGTTGTGTCTACATTTTCTTTAAGCGAAACAAGATTGACTTTCTTCTTATTGAATAACTCCATAAGTTCAATTAAATCTTTCGTTGAGCGACCTAACCTCGAAAGTGATTCTATCACAACAGTATCTCCCTCCGATAATCTGTCAAGCATCTTTTCAAGCTCCGGACGATTACGTTTCGTTCCGGTCATCTTCTCACTGTATATCTGATTCACACCATACTCCGATAACATATCAATCTGTCTGTCAAGTACCTGCTCCTCTGTAGATACTCTCGCATATCCAAATTTGTAATTCTTCATAACTTCGCCTCCAATAAAAAAAACACCGAAAGTATTAACTTTCAGTGTTCATAGTTATCCTATATTATTTAATATATTATTTTTTTCATTTGTAATTTCTTGAAATATTTCCTTCGCATTATTTTGCTTACACAAATCAGGATGATATTGTTTTGCAAGTTTTCGATACTCTGCATTCAATATATTTTCATCACTATGTGCTTGAGGAGAAAACCAACTACTGCCATAAGGTCTGTCCACATTTAATGTACAAGTATATCTGTTTGTATTATTACTATTGCTTTTGGTATTCCTTTTAGAATATTTATACTCAGATTTAGTTTGCTTATTTTTCTTTACTTCTCCAAACGGATTATCATAGTACATTAAATTTAATCTTATATCATTCGGTACGACAAACAAAAAAGATTGATAAATATATAGCAATACATCATTCGTGCTGTCACTAAGTATATGGTATAACAATTCGTTGTTCTTAAAAACAGCTAATATTAAGCTAACAAATTCATCATCACTTTTTTCCAACTCTCGAATATACAAATCTACACTGTTAATCTTATCGTTCAATTCTTCTTTTATTTCAAATTCTAATTCATTATATTCTATCTGCAAATCATTTATTTCTTCCCTTAAATTTTTAGACTGTTCAGTCAAAGTTTCAATATTGACTCTTAAATTTTGTACTGACCCATAATCTCTTTCTTCATAAGCAATTCTAAGTTCTCTTTGTAACTTGTTGGTGTAGTCCACGATTGATTTTGCTTGATTTCTTTTATCTTCACACTCTTTCTTTAATTCGTCAACATATTTTTTCTTTTTTATCAAGGTTTCTGTTGTCAGTAAACAAATGTCTTGTCTGTAACTCACAGATAAATAAAAAGCTACCGTACTATAATCATACAATCTATCCGTATCATCACTTATCGTCCATAATTTATCTCTTAAAAAATCTACAATTACATCCGTTTGATTTAAAATAATTGCATAATGTAAAGGTGTTAAGCCAATGCTGTCTGTCCAATCCCAACATTCCTCAGGCGGTGTAATACCTTCTTCAATATCCTCATACACAAGTTTCATTTGAGCATTGTAATACTTTCCTTTGAAAAAATCAAGATTACGTCTTGTTCCTATATCAAAGTCCTTTAAAATATTATCTTCATACATTTCATCATTTCTTAACCTTATATTTATGTATGCAAGAATCAAATTGTAATCCTTTGATAATGCATTTTGATTTAGAATATTATCATGTACTTTTTGTAAATACTCTAAATTCATTTCCACTTCAACATTTGATAAATCACTGATAAATGATTTTATATATGTCTGTATATTATTCTCAACCATATTCCGAATAGCAGTATCTTCTATATTAGAAACAAATGTCTTAAATTCAGCTTGATTTGACATTCTGAATTTTTCCTCTGCTCTTAAAAATATTATTTTTTTATTCAATCTTTTATTTTTTTGAAGTTCATTTAAAGCCGCATCTAATTCCTCGGGCAAATCTCCACATTTTATCTCTTGTGCAGACACTAATACAATTTCATAATATTCATTGTCATTCTGTTCTTTTGCCCAAGTATATTTTCTTATGAGAATTGACTGCATCTTTTTCATAAAATCAATAAGTTCAATTCCTGCTTTATTGACACCGAAAACAGTATCTCCCCTCATAATTCTTGCTTCCTCAGAATTTACCATTACTACTTCTGCCATATCATTTTTTTGCAATATAACATAACGACATAACTCCGAAAACGGTACCCTGTTTACTTCTGCCCAATCATCATGACTCGGATGGTGATAAATAGCACAGTCCGTAATAATGTTACCACCTAACGATAATGGTGCTAAGATTATTGAACTTTTAATAAATGCAACAAT